>Ga0207020_1013_pt1 | contig 44070 bp, 37 predicted proteins | sample Alteio_BWMinCont_48_FD_153500 | JGI IMG/M metagenome (GOLD analysis project Ga0207020, IMG submission 153500) | Enriched cells from forest soil in Barre Woods Harvard Forest LTER site, Petersham, Massachusetts, United States -... | ecosystem: Environmental > Terrestrial > Soil > Temperate forest >... | reverse complement strand
CGCAATTAGCGTCTCCGGATCAACCCTGATACTGATGGAATCCTTTGTTGTACACCCATATTCGGTGCTGGCGGTTACTATATATTTTGTACTTACTTCAGGGCTCGCAACCGGGTTAGCTATATACCTGTAGCTAAGGCCTCCGGGAGGCGACCATAAGAATTTGGTACAATTGGTCTGCGGGTCTATCTGGTATGTCTCACCGGGATACAATGTTACCGAATCCTGCAACCATATCACAGCGCCCGGATGCACCGTAGCGGTAAAGGTCAGCGTATCGCGGCAGCCATATATACTTGTAGCCACTACACTGTATACCTGGGTGGTAATAGGCCTGATCACCGGTTGGGCGGCTATACTGTCGCTGATATAAAGGCTGGGTATCCACAAATAAGAAGCGCCCCCTGCTGGTTCAAGTACCGCACTATCGTGTGGACAGAAATCCATGGCAGGCAACATGGTTGCGAAATTGCCAGGGAACACATTAACCAGTGCCGAATCAACTCCGGTACAACCCCTCGGGGTGGTCACCGTAAGGATCACATTTGTAGTATCGCTGCTGTAAAATAAGGGGTTCTGGTCGTTAACATGGTTAATAGCTGTAGATGGCGTCCATGAATAGGCATAATGAGTATACCATGATGGGGTTACATCTGCCAGCATATGCAGTGTGTCAAATTCGCATACGAACCTGTTACCACCGATATAAACCTGCGGTATAGGCTGTACATCTACAATCACTGAATCATAAAAGTCAGGACACAGATGGAAAGAAACTTTCACCTTGTAAGTTGCTGATGTATCTGGTGTAATGTAAGGGGCCACCACATTCGAAATGGCTATACCAGCAGTAGGGGTCCATTGATAGCTAAATAACGCATCTCCGCTTGCCAGCACCTGCAACGGCATACCTTTACACAATGACGTATCGCGCGGGTAAACGTTAATGGTATTAGGCAATGTATACAGGTTTACCACATCATTTACTGCACAGAACGCCGCATGTGGCTGCACGGTAATGAGGTAACTGATAGCGCCGCTCACCGTGGGCGTGATCACAGGATTAGGTATCGTATCATTGCTTACATAAGTAGCCGGTGACCACTGATAGTGATAATAACCGCTCCCCACCCCGGTGCTCCACGGCACAGTGAGATCAGGATGGTCACTCAGGGTAAGGCATGTAGTGTCAAATTTCGTGATCATCTGCGCCGGTGTATCCACCTCCACATAGAAGTAGTGCATCATGTCGGGGCAATGAGCGTAGGAAGCCGTAACCGAATAAGTGGCATTGACACTCGGTGTTATGATCGGCTCCATAATATTTACATTGGAAACACCCGCAGACGGCGTCCATACCCAGTTAAACTCGGCCCATCCGTTCACAGATGTTTGTATCGAAGCGCCGTGGCATATCGCAGTATCATGGTTGTTCAGTATAAAATCATTGGGCACGGTATGCACCGTTATCTGATCATGACTGGCGCATAGAGGCATCGCAGTCGGGAATACCGTGACCGTATACGTGATATCGCCCACAGCCATCGGGTCGGTGATCGGATTGGGGATGCTCGTCCCCGAAAGATAAGTTCCCGGCGACCAGGCATAAGTATAAGGCACCCCAAGCGGAGTAGCCGAAGAATGTAAAGGCACCGAAATACCCACACATGTTTTTACCAGCGAAGAATCAATCTTAATAACTGGATTGGGAATAATGGATATCGTTATGTCCTTCTCCTGCGGCGCGCAGCCCAATGTAGCATCGGCCGTAGTGGTTAAAGTATAGGTAGTGGTGATTGCCGGGGTTGCGTCTGTCGTAAGAATTGTAGTCGCACTAAGCGTTCCAGCCGGCGACCATGTATAGTGCAGAAATGCCGCAAAATTAGTATCCCCAACCGCGAGGATATGGACGAACTGCCCGGCGCAAATAGAAGTGTCTGGCGTTAGAATGCGAAAACCAAATGAATCTAAGATAGTAAGACTGGCGGAGGCGGTAAGTGTAGAATCGCCGGGATGGCAGGGATCCTGTTTGAATATCTCAACGGTCACCACTTTAGGGCCAACAGGGGGAACAGGTAGCGCGAAAACATCAACTGTAGTGGTAGTAACAAGCGCCGGTATAATGGCCAGACCTGTTAAAGTAGTATAATCATGTCCGTTTACAGCTGTTCCTGTAATCGTATAATGTATGGGCACCGCGGTATCCTGCGCTATTGGAGTAGAGAAAACAAACTGCCCGGGAAGGCAGCCGCGTACGCAATAAGGCAAGCCACCAGTACCTAAACCTGAAATTGCAGTAGGCACTGTAGAAGTAAGGCTCCCCCCCCCTGATAAATACACCGGAATCGTACGCATCATCACCCACGTCTGCCACACCCAATTTCAAGTGGTAGGTATCGCAGGGACTCACCGCAGCAATTGCTTGTAGTACAACGGTCATCCCGTCATACACCAAAGTGGTACTGGCTGAATTATCAATATAATAAGCACAAAAAGGAGATCCCGGCCCCATCGCAGTGCAGGAGGCTCCCGATTCGCAAGTCACACTATTAATACAAACGGGGATCGTAGTGCCGGGAACGCGCGCTATGTTATACGGTGTGGGATAAGATGTAAGAGGCGATGTAACCCCACCCGAAATCAAAAAACCAAACACATCATTGAACCCCGTACAAGCCCATTCGGGATACTCTTCAGATCCAAAAACATAATCAAATTTTATAGTATCGCCCGCAGCCTTAAAATCAAATTGTAGCACGCAGGCGTCGTGGGTATTTGATGTAGGTGTGCTCTCGAGTGCGGCAAGGTCAGCATCATGGTAGTCCGTTAACATTGCGCCATCGGCAAACATACTTGCCGGATGCGAAATACCGATGAACGTCGTTCCTGATATGGTAGTATCTATCGTGGAACCGGAGCTCAGCACTATACCGAAAGGAATGCCCAATGGAGAAATAGCACCCGTAGTAAATTTACCGTTCGCAGAAGGATTGCATATAAGTGTTGGACTGATTATCGTAACCCCACCGCCCGCCAAAGCTGAAGCGAGCGCAGCCGCAGTTTGATTGTCTGCAACCGTTATTTGGGCATTGGAGGAAAGCGACGCTATCAAAAAAACAAATAAAGGCAGCAATGCCTTAGCATACAATATGCGCTTTATTGAGGAGTACAGCTTTTCCATGGCGGCTATTGACTAAAAGACCACAAAAACAAACAAAACGTTTGCTTCCGGGCTAAAATATTCAATCAAAAATATAAAATTTGCCGAATATTCCATAATATAGTAACATATTTATTCCTGTGGCGGGGTGTGCCACACCTCCAGGGTGTGCGATACCCATCCCCCAGCCCACCTCAAACTCCAAAAAAAAATCCCGCAACCGAATTAACGCCATCAACGCTAACCCAATTGCAGGACAAAGTGAATTCATTTTTTAGTCGCCCCGGCCTATCTTGTACCCACAAGTATTTTGTTATAATACGTGTTGCCCCATTGGGGCTATCTGTCTGTAGTATACCACCAGAGAATGGGGGCATGCCCCATCGGGGCTATCCGATTCGCGAATTGGATAGTGCGCCGCGGCGTAGCAAATGTGATTTTTGAACGATTATTTTGCTACAGACAGATAGCTCCTATTGGAGCATACCAGCCAATTAAAAAAGATGTAGGTACACGGTAGCACCTGAAGGCCGGGGCTACTAAAGCCCATTTCTCAACCATTCACTACACCAGACTTACCACTCACAACTCACGACTCTAAAACCCTACCTCAGCAACGTAATATTCCCATGCTGCTCAAAAGTTTCGCCTGTCGAGGTCACAGCCTGTACTTCGTACACAAAAACGCCCAGTGGCTGAGGCACGCCCTTATAAGTGCCGTCCCATCCGCCATCTATATCGGTAGTTTCAAAAACCAGGTTACCCCATCTGTTGTATATCCTGAAGTAATTGAGGGTGGCTATACCGCGCTTAATAACCCTGAACACATTATTGGGGCCATTGCCCGGCGCAAATGCATTAGGCACCGCCAGCAGCGTCTGCGGGTCTACGTGAATGATTATCGAATCCCTTGTCGCGCAGCCATATTCAGTGCTGGCCGTTACTATATACCTGGTGCTCACCTCGGGGCTGGCTACCGGGTTCGATATATACTTGTAGTTAAGCCCACCGGCAGGTGTCCAGTCAAATTTCGTGCAGTTTGTCTGTGGGTCTACCTGGTAGGTCTCACCGGGGTACAGTGTTACCGAATCAGGCATCCACATCACGGCCCCGGGATGCACCGTTGCGGTAAATGTCAGCGTATCGCGACAGCCGTGTATATCGGTGGCTATCACAGTATAAGTCTGTGTGGTTATTGGCCTTATTACCGGCTGGGCGCCCATGCTGTCGCTTATATACAGGCTGGGTATCCATTGGTAAGAAGCGCCGCCGGTGGGCATCAGTACCGCTGTATCGTGCGGGCAATAGTCCAGCTTAGGATTGATGGCCGCAAAATTTCCGGGATACACATTCACCAGCGCTGAGTCCACACCCCGGCAGCCTGCCGGCGTAGTCACAGTGAGTATCACATTGGTGGTATCATTGTTGTAAAACAGCGGGTCCTGGTCACTTACGTGGTTTATCGCAGTCGCTGGCGTCCAGCTATAAGAATAGTGAGTATACCATGAGGGCGTTACGCCCGCCTCCATGCGCAGCGTATCAAATTCACACACAAATCTGTTGCCGCCTATATACACCGTCGGCGTGGGCTGCACATCAATGAGCAGAGAATCGTGCATATCCGGGCAGGTGTGGAACGAGAACGTCACCACATACTCAGCCGTGGTATCAGGCGTCACAAACGGCGCTATTACATTCGATATCGCCATGCCAGCCGTAGGCCGCCACTGATAAGTAAATGCAGGGTCGCCCGTTGCCAGTATCTGCACATCCTTGCCTATGCACACCGCCGTATCGGGCGTGGCTATGTTTATCGTATTGGGCAAGACATAAAGCTCTATGTCGTCCGTTATCAGGCATGCAGCTGTAATGCCCTGTATACCCACAGTATAGTGGAAATCTCCCCTCACGGCAGGCGTTATACCCACCGCGGGCATGGTATCATTGCTTACATAGGTGGCCGGCGTCCATTGGTAATGGTGGTAACCGGGATCCATTGCCGTAACATCATAAAATTTTGTCATCCCCACACAAATAGTGTCGAGGAAGCTCTGCTGTGCCGGCGGGTACTCCACGCTTAGCTTAAAGCTGTGGGCGGTATCAGGGCAGTGAGCGTATGATGCCACCACCGTATATGTGGTAGTGACCGTAGGCGTGATCACAGGGTTATAGATGGTGGTATCAGATACAAAAACCGGCGGCCTCCAGCGCAGCGTGAATTCGGTATCTGCATTGGCATCACCCTGCAACCACTGGCCTATACATATTGTCGTATCATCGTTCAGTGTAAAGTTGTTGGGTATCACATGCACCTTCACAGTATCCGTCTTCTTGCACGTAGGCAGGAAATTTATGGCCACCGTCACCGTATAGGTCGTATTGCCCGGCGCCGACGGGTCTACCGTAGGGTTGAAAATGGTATTATTGTCCAGGTCTGTTGGCGGCAGCCATGTATATAGGTAGGTCAGTGTGTCCGGCAAAGCCTTCACATGCAGCTGCACGGGCACCAGCACACAGGTCTTTACAAGCGGCGAGTCGGTAGTGAGTATCGGCTTATCGAATACAGTTATTTTTATGTCCTTATCCGTTTCCCGGCAGCCAGCCAGCGAGGTCAGGTTTTCCTTTATCGTATAGGTCGTCGTTATCGTGGGGCTTGCCACGGGTTCCAGTATGGTAGGGTTACTAAGCCCCGCGGTAGGCACCCACGTATAGCTCATGTACGGGCCGAATATAGGATCGCCGGTCACAGACAGGTCTACACTGGTACCACTGCAGATAGTATCGGGAAGGGTATTTATTTTCAGGTAAAAAGTATCATAAATAGTCAGCGTAGCGGTCTCCAGTGGTATTACCGGCACCATCGTGGCGGGGTTGCAATGGTCAGGCTGCAGCACAGTTACAGTCACTGTTTTGGGCGATGAAGGGGGAAGCGGCAAAGGAATAATATCCACATCGGCCGATGCTGCAAAGGCCGGTATCACCACAGAATTTGTTATAGTGGCATAATCATACCCATTAATGGCGCTGCCGGAAACAGAGTAAAATATGGTAGTGGGCTCACAGCGTGGAGGTATCAGCTCAAACCTGAATTTACCGGGATTACATGTCCTGATGAGATAGGGCATCATATCAAACATACCTTCAAACCCTATGGTATGCACTTCTGTAACCACCGGAGAGGTGAGGCTGCCTGCTTTCAGGAATACACCCGAATCAAAGGCATCGTCTCCAACATCAGCTATCCCTAATTTCAAATGATGTGACACGCATGGAGTGACGGTTGCAGTCGCAGCCAATACTGTTGTAAAACCATCATACATCACGGTAGTACCGGAAAAATTATTTACATAATAAGCGCAAAAAGGAGAGCCTGGCCCCATTGCAGTACAGGCAGTCGAAGTCAAATAATCTGGCGAAGGACCACAATTCACACTATTTACAGCAACAGGTATACTTGTTCCCGGAACCAACGCTATGTTTGTAGGGGTTGCATAACTGCCGCCTGATATAAAAAAACCAAATACATCATTGAATTCAGAACACGTATAAGCGGTATATTCCTCTGAACCGAAAACATAGTCAAAGCTAATACTAGTACCTATAGGTGTAAAATCGAATTCCAGTATGCATGCGTCGTTAGTAGTAGCGCCACCGACAAGTGCAGAAAGCTCCGCATCTCCCCCCGTGCTATTGGCATTATTTGCAAAATTTGAAGGATCTCCGGCCGTAAGACCATTGATAATGTTAATGCCCTTGACGGTTCCTGTCGTAGTAACTACCTGCCCGTTGGTAAGCACAACACCACAATCGATACCCAAATTGCTTACCACAGTGGTAAATTCCCCACTAGCCCCACTGGCACAATTCAATGTTGCACCACTAATAGTTACACCAGGCCCAGCAAGCTTCGTTGCAAGTTGCGTCGCGGTATAACCAACCGTAGGCAATACCTGTGCTAAGGACCTCCAGGGAAACATACAAAAAACAAAAAAAGCGCACAATGTCCCCGCACTAAAACGCTTAGTCTTTAAAAAATCGATATGTTTCATGAAACCCTTTTGTTAAAAGACGACTAAAACACCATTATAGTTTGCTCCAAAATTATTATTTCAGCGAAAAAAATACAGGTTTTTACGATTATAAACCAGCAGTTGATAACTTTATAAACTATCGGCCATATAGTTGAAAATATATATGATAAATTTGAAATTCATATATTGAATTTAGAATTGCGACCATGCATTATATAGCAAACAAAGTGAATTTATCTATCTTTATTTAAGGGCTTTGCGGCCTTTGCGCTTTTTTCTTGCTTTAAACCGAAATTTCCTTCGCGCACTTTGCTGCCTGTCCCGCAATATGCGGCGGTGAACCCTCTTTTGCTCTACACTGTGTGGCTTAAGACACCACCACCCCACCCATAACCACAAAATAAATTTCCCCCAAACCCGAAATAAGTTTTTTTGCTTTTATAATATTGTAATTTTATACCGTTATCTATCTGAATGGCCACTTCCACCACTCCCACCAAAAGCAAAAAAACTGCCGCGCCGCCCCCGGTCAATGATATAGCCCATATCAGTGTAGACCGGCAGCGCCAGGTGAGGCTGGGATTTGGCATTTTCTTCCTGCTTACCGGCATTTTTACCTGCTTTTCCATCGTTAGCTATTATTTTTCATGGAGCGCCGACCAGGACAGGTTTTTCGCCACCGATGGTTATTTCCACTTCATCTTCCGCGACCAGTCTCCCGTTGCCAACTGGGGCGGCAGGCTGGGCGCAGCTTTATCTCATATACTTGTATACAATGGCGCGGGCATAGCATCACTCACCATTGGCATCGCCATAGCCGCCATCGGCCTCAATCTTATTTATGGCAGGCGGGTAGTGCCCCTGCTGCGCTATATGCGGTGGGTATCTATACTGCTGCTGCTCGTAGCCCCCATCCTGGTATACCTTTTCCCCGATAGTGTGTTCCCGCTCGGCGGCAGGCTGGGTAAATTCACCATCGATTATCTCAATGGCCTGCTGGGTTTTGCCGGTACTGGCATGGTGTTGTTGTCTACCGTATTTTTCTTTGTATTCGTCATTTTCGCCCTCGATATCCGTCCTTTCCTGCACCGTATGCGCCAGCGCGCCAAAAGCGTGGCCGCATCACTGGCGCCATCACCGGTGTTTAATGAGCCCGAAATAGCGCCCGGCGGAGCGCCATTCCCCGAAGACCCGGCAGCAGCACCCGGCGCTAATGTTGCCCCCGCGGAAGAAAACATTCCATTCGTTGTCGATGATAAAACCGGCAACAAAGAATGGGACATCACCCTGCATGAAGGTGGTAACCTGGAAGAAGAAAATGTGGAAACACTGGTTGATGAGGACGGCGAGGAAGATGAGGGCTACGAAGACTACCAGAAATACCTGGAAGGAAAAAACACAGCAAAAGCTGCCCCGGTCCCGGCTCCCACTCCTGCGCCCGCAATGGTAGCAGACGATGACCCCGAATTTTCATTTGAAGTAATACAGCAGGAAGAAAAGGCGGCCATACAGCATGGCTCGCACATAGCCATTGCCAGCAACGAGCCTTATGCCCCGGAGTTGGACCTGCCCGATTATAAATTCCCCAACCTCAGCCTGCTCGAAGACCGTGCGCCCGAGGCCATATCGCTCGATAAGGAAGAACTGGAAAAGAACAAAAACCAGATCATCACCACCCTGCGCAGCTTTGGTATTGAAATACAGCGCATCAGCGCCACCGTAGGCCCTACCGTTACACTTTACGAAATTGTGCCTGCTGAAGGGGTGCGTATCTCCAAGATCAGGAACCTGGAAGATGATATTGCGCTTAACCTCGCGGCCCTTGGCATCCGTATCATAGCGCCCATACCCGGCAAGGGAACCATAGGCATAGAGGTGCCCAACGCCCATAAGCAGATAGTGTCTATGCGCACCCTCATAGCCAGCGATAAGTTTGTAAACAACAAAATGAGCCTGCCTATAGCCCTCGGCAAAAAGATAGACAATGAGAACTACATCGTAGACCTCGCCACCATGCCCCACCTGCTGATGGCGGGTGCTACAGGCCAGGGCAAATCAGTAGGTATCAACGCCATACTGGTATCGCTGCTCTATAAGAAGCATCCATCGCAGTTGAAGTTCATCATGGTTGACCCTAAGAAGGTGGAACTTTCTATTTACCGCACGATAGAAAAACATTTTCTTGCCAAGCTGCCCAATGAAGAAGAGCCTATTATCACCGATACCAAAAAGGTGATCAATACCCTCAACGCCTTATGCATTGAGATGGACAACCGTTACGAGCTGCTCAAAGAAGCAGGCGCGCGTAACATAAAAGAGTATAACGAAAAATTCATCAGCCGCCGCCTCAATCCGCTGGCAGGCCACAAATACCTGCCTTTTATAGTGCTGGTAATAGATGAGTTTGCCGACCTGATAATGACTGCGGGCAAGGAAGTGGAAATGCCCATCGCCCGCCTGGCGCAGCTTGCCCGCGCCATCGGCATACATTTGATCATTGCCACGCAGCGCCCATCGGTGAATGTGATAACCGGTACGATAAAAGCCAACTTCCCGGCCCGTATAGCCTTCAAAGTATCTGCCAAGGTCGACTCGCGCACCATTCTCGATGCCGGTGGCGCCGAGCAGCTTATAGGCCGCGGCGATATGCTGGTATCGCACGGCAGCGAGCTGCTGCGCCTGCAGTGCGCCTTTGTGGATACGCCCGAAGTGGAGGAAGTAGTGGAATTTATAGCCAGGCAGCGCGGCTATGCCTCTGCTTTCGAACTGCCTGAATATGAAGGCGAAGAAGGCGAAGGAGCCAAGGAAATAGACCTCTCTAACCGGGATAAACTGTTTGAAGACTGTGCCCGCCTCGTGGTGCAGATGCAATCAGGCTCCACATCCAATCTACAGCGCAGACTAAACCTCGGCTACAACCGTGCCGGCCGCATTATGGACCAACTGGAAGCAGCAGGCATAGTAGGCCCCGCCGCAGGCAGCAAACCCCGTGATGTATACTTTAAAACCGATGCCGAACTGGAGGAATTTTTACATTCGCTGGATTGATACCATTTAGATCAAACCCTGCATAAGGTTAAAAAGCCTCAAAGGCTTTAATATGAATTGCCCTGAGTGAAACTCAGGTTCGGGCTATGCATTTAGCAACCCCGAAAGGGTTGAATGTCTGGACGCCGGGGTTTGAGGCCCAATCTGTATAAAATCAACTTTCTTTAGAAGCCGACGGTGCCGGTAAGTGCAAGTAAAAAAAAGCTCATTAGCGTAGCCACCGATAGCGTGACTATGCCCAATATCAATCCCGCCCTTGCAAATCCCCTTTTGCGGTCGCGTTTTACGCCCCTGGCCCCAAATATTATTGCCGGTATAGAAGTGGCGAAAGATAAAATAAACAATAGCGTTGCCAGGCCCGATGGTATAGTGGGAGTGATGATAACGACCGCGATAAGGGCCAGAAGAAAAAACCCTATAAACGATAAAGATAAAATACCGTTACGGCTATCGCCTCTTCCATCAGCCTGTCCGCCACCAAATTTCAACGCCCTCATACCAATTTTTAATTTTTCAAAAAACGATACAGGCCGCTTCACTACTCCGAAAATCGGAACCTCAGCGTTTGTAGCTTGCGAAATACTATGCATTGCGCTTTTGTTCACATAAATGGCGGACTGGCCGTGTATGCAAATACTATCGAATGCGAGCAGCAACAAAAGAAAATAAATAAATTTCCGCATGTTAATGAGGGTTTTATAAAAGAAGGCAAATTATATGCCAATATAAACAATCGCTAAAATAACCTGCAATTGAAATTGGCGGCTTCCCCGGTAAGGTGCTCGGCGAAGTCTTCAAACGCTAAATACTTCTCTTTTAACTTTTGGCTTGATAATGTTTCTTACATTTGCACCTCTGAATATTTTTTAAATAAAGTATAAAATAATTCAAACAAAATGAGCAAATTACTATCACTATTCGCCATAACACTATGTTTCTTTACTATACCCGCCATTGCCCAGAATGATGCCAAAGCCAAATCCGTACTCGATGCGGTAAGCAAAAAAGTAAGTAGCCTCAAATCATTTAAAGCCAATTTCTCCCTCAGCCTCGCTGGCGGCGGCGGTAAAGTAAATGAATCAAAAAAAGGCACCCTGGCCCTTAAAGGTCAGAAATATCATATTTCAGTCAATAACCAGGAAATGATCTCCGACAATAAAACAGTCTGGACATATAATAAAGAAGCCAAAGAAGTGCAGGTGAGCGCTTACAACCCCTCAGAGCAAACAATGTCTCCCGCGAAAATGTTTACCCCGAATTTTTACGAAAAAGAATACAAGTATGCCTATAAAGGGGAAAGAAAAGAGCAGGGCAAGAACTGCGATATCGTGGAGCTTACCCCCAACGACAAAACAAAACAACTTGCAAAAATTGAGCTGATCGTGGACAAGTCTTCCACCATGATTTCCGGCGCTAATTACTGGGAAAAGAACGGCAATAAATACACCATTACTGTAAGCAACTTCACCCCAAACGCCGATGTCCCCGACACCTACTTCGCGTGGGACCCCAAAGAACACCCTGGTGTTGAAACCGTGGATCTGCGATAAGTATCCGGTATTATGAATCATTCAAAGAGGCGGATTAGCAAAAACTAATCCGCCTCTTTTGATTTTAACGTGAAACAGAAAATATGTCCCGGCGCACCATTTTGATTTTTAATTTTTTACTTTTAATTTTTTAACTTATTCCATCCGTTTCCACTTCCCTAGCTATTTTCTTTACAAGCCCCTGCAGCACCGTCCCCGGCCCTACTTCTATAAAGTGCGTGGCCCCATTCGCCACCATGTTCTGCACCGTCTGCGTCCAGCGCACCGGAGAGGTAAGCTGGTTGATCAGGTTTTCCTTTATCATCCCGGGATCAATGTATGGCTGGGCGTCCACATTCTGGTATATAGGGCACGTAGGATTACTGAAATGCGTACCTACAATTGCATCATACAATTCCTGCCTCGCAGGCTCCATCAGTGGCGAGTGGAACGCGCCACCAACCGGTAGTATAAGCGCCCTTTTCGCCCCAGCCGTTTTCATGCGCTCACAAGCCTGCTTTACCCCCTCTATCGTTCCGCTGATCACCAGCTGCCCCGGGCAATTATAGTTGGCGGCTACCACCACCTCATCCGTAAACTCTTTACATATCTCTTCCACTTTAGCATCTTCAAGGCCCAGCACCGCAGCCATTGTTGATGGGTTTATTTCGCAGGCGCGCTGCATGGCCGCCGCGCGCTTGGCCACCAGCCGAAGGCCGTCTTCAAATGAAAGCACCTTATTGGCAATAAGCGCCGAAAACTCCCCCAATGAATGCCCGGCCACCATGTCGGCTCGCATCCCCTCCATCATACCGGCGGAAGTCTCAAATAATATTACCGAATGAAGAAAGATCGCTGGCTGGGTTACATTCGTCTGTTTAAGCTCCACGTCTGTGCCGCCAAACATAATATCGGTGATCCTGAAACCCAGTATTTCATTGGCCTCCTCAAAATATTCCCTAGCCAGGGCATTCTGCTCATAAAGCGATTTGCCCATACCCGGAAACTGTGCCCCCTGACCTGGGAAAATATATGCATTCTTCATGGTGTCCATTTGCCCGCGAAATTAATCTGAAATGTGGCATTGCCCAAATTACTTGGGCAATTTCGGCATCAAAAAGATGTATAGGGCTAAATAAGCCTGCAAGGCTTTAATAAACAATTCGCCACACACAAGCTATTTGAAAGAAATGGAAAACATGAGGTACGTAACACACTCCCCTCTTTTTTTTCAAAGAGGGGATGTTGGATTCGGCGATGGATTTTTTGTCACCCTGAGTTTTCCGAAGGGCGGGGTGTTCCCGCGCGCTCACAATAAACCACCACACACCACGTTACTATACCACATGCTCCGAACAACACTGACGCTACTACTGTTTTCTTTAATCACTATCAGCGCTTCCGCGCAGGCCCCTGCTATCCAGTGGCAAAAAGCTTTCGGCGGCAGCGGCGATGACGCCGCCAACTGCATCAGGCAAACCGCCGACGGCGGCTACATCATAGCCGGTGGCAGTACCTCTCAGGACATGGATGTAACAGGCCACCACACGACCACTTTCAATACGAACCAGGACTACTGGATCGTAAAAATATCGCCCACAGGCAGCATCGAGTGGGAACAATCCTTTGGCGGCACCGACGATGACCAGGCGTACTGGATCGAGCAAACCACCGATGGCGGGTACATTGTATCGGGTGGCAGCTTTTCAGTAGACGGAGATGTCACAGGCAGCCATGGCGCTTCTGATTGCTGGGTGCTGAAGTTATCACCCACGGGCGGCATTGTCTGGCAAAAGTCGCTCGGTGGCAGCGGCAGCGACATAGGCTCTTGCGTTAAGCAAACAACCGATGGTGGGTATATTGTGGCCGGGGAAACCAACTCTTCCGATGGCGATGTTACCGGCTTTCACGCCCCTCCTGCCGGATCAGCAAATGGCGATATGTGGGTGGTAAAACTATCCCCCTCTGGCAGCACTGAGTGGGAAAATTGCTATGGAACTACAGGCAGTGATGCCGCCTATTATATCCAGCAAACCACAGACGGCGGCTACATGGTGGCGGGCACTGCCGCTCTGGACGGCAGCAACGGCATGTACTGTGTAGTAAAGCTCTCCACCTCAGGAACGGTACAATGGCGAAAAACATACGGCGGCTCATCGGCTAATGACCTTACATCTGCACAGCAGACCGCCGACGGTGGCTATATACTCTCGGGCAACAGTTATTCGGCCAACGGCGATGTTTCGGGCAATCACGGCCAATCCGACGGCTGGATAGTGAAGATCAATGACACAGGCGCCATACAATGGCAAAAATGCCTCGGCGGAAGCGTTCAGGACGAAGCCCGCACCATAAGGCAAATCGCTGATGGCGGCTATATAGTGGCCTGCATCACCGCCTCAAACGATGGCGATGTTACCGGCAATCATGGCGGCAACGACGCCTGGATAGTGCAGCTATCACCCACCGGCGACATTTTATGGCAAAAAACAATTGGCGGCACCGACGATGAAGCAGCCGTGGATATCAGGCAAACCGCCGATAATGGTTTCATCTTCACCGGCCTCGCCCTGTCTCATAATGGCGATATCACCGGCCTCTACAGTGGTATAAACTATTGGACGGTAAAACTGGGGCCAGCCCTGGCGGTAAGCACCATCTCCGATAAAGCACCCCTAACCATAACACCCAAACCTGCCACCACAACAATCAATATCGCAGGAACCGGCCCTGTAACCATAAAAATCTACAACACTATGGGGCAACTCATAAAAGAAGCGACCAATACAACTACTATCTCTGTTGCCGAACTGCCCGCTGCGCTATACCTCGTAAGGCTATATGACGGGCAGGGTGCAATCGTCTATCAGGATAAAATAATAAAAGAGTAAAGCAACATTCGTTCAGCCACCAGCTGTTTCTTCCTCAGAATAAAATTTGTAATTTTCCTGCGCTTTTTTTCAAAACAGTAGCCAGGTGACAACAAGTAAATATGCAAAAGCATCTTCGCAAAAACCGCAAGCTCTAAAACAAGGCGGTGAACAAACACATAATTATAGCCTTTCAAAATGGATTTTACCGGGCATCATTATATTCACATGTCTTCTGTATTCCAATTCCCTCAACAATAATTTTACCGTTTTCGATGATGATTCATACATCGTAAACAATCCATTTTTACGGGATTTTAGCCTCAAGGGGATAGTTGCGATTTTCACCTCCTTTTATTCCTGCAATTATCACCCGCTCACAACATTGACCTGGCTTTTTGAATACAACCTCTTCGGGCCGTCACCACTTCCGTTTCACCTGGTCAATGTAATGTTTCACGTACTGAATACCTGGCTTGTTTTTAAATTAGCTTATCGGCTAAGCAACAAGACAGTGACCGCCGGGGTAACTTCACTATTATTCGCTATCCATCCCCTTCATGTAGAATCAGTTGTATGGGTATCTGAACTTAAAGATGTACAGTACACTTTCTTCTACCTGCTATCGCTGTTATTATATCTTCGGTATATCTCATCGGGATTCACCCGAAAGTCCTACCTTTTCTGCCTTCTTCTTTTCATTGGGTCATTATTATCCAAGTCTGCCGCAGTCACTTTACCGCTACTATTAATCGTAATTGATCTGTACGAACAAAGAAAAATGGACGCGAAAGCGATGTACGAAAAAATTCCTTTTTTCGCATTGTCAGTCCTCTTTGGAATCCTGGCAATATTATCACAAAAGTCGGGAGGGGCGCTGAATACCTCGATGTTGTCTTACGGATTTTTTAACGGCATATTCGTTTTCTTGTCTGGTATCACCTTTTATATAGTATGGCTTGTAGCGCCATTTAAGCTGGCTGTTATGCATTGCTTCCCCGATGTCTCTAATAGCCTGTTGCCCTGGCAATATTACCTGTCGCTTCCACTTATGTTGTTGATCGTTTGGGTATGTTCAAGAAGAACAATTTATCGAAAAGAATTTCTCTTTGGGTTCGCGTTTTTCCTGGTCACACTATCAGTAATGTTGCAAATAGTATCAGTAGGCGTCGCACTCACATCCGAGCGATATAGCTACGTTGCCTCCATTGGGATATTTTATATCGCTGGTCAGTTGTTCGCCGGGTCGATGACAACCCCGAAAAAAACACTATCCACAGTGCTATTAGTTACGGCGACACTTCTATTTTCGGTATTAACATGGCAGCGTATTGCTGTATGGAAAGACGACTCGTTGTTATTTAACGATATGATAGAAAAGTACCCGGATGTGTATTATGGCTATTGGCTGAGGGGCAACCTGGAAAAAAGAAATGGCGATTTAAAAAATGCCCTTTCCGATTATTCCGAGGCGATCAGGCTCAACCCACAATATCCGGATGCGTTTTACAACAGGGCAGCAACCTTAGATGCTTCCGGAAACCTCAGGGCTGCCCTAAGCGATTATGACCAGGCGTTGAAACTCAATCCGGCCCAGGCTGATGTGTATAACAACCGGGGATGGATTTTGTTCCGGTTAGGTGACAGGACGAACGCCATGCTGGATTACAACAAGGCAATCTCCCTGAACCCAAATTTTGCCGAAGCTTACAACAACCGGGGATGGGCTTATCATTCGTCTGGTGATACAAAATCGGCCATGCAAGATTACAACAGGGCCATTATGCTGAACCAGGCGTTTGTTTTACCCTACAGCAACCGCGCCGTCATAAAAGCCCAATCCGGCGATTTTGCCGGAGCTATAGCCGATTACGATAAGATAATAAGCCTCAGACCAGACGACAAATCAGCCTACTATTACCGGGGAATGGCCTACTTCGATTTAAACACTAAAGAGAAAGCATGTGCCGACTGGAACAAAGCCGCAGAACTGGGCAACAGCAATGCAACAGAGATGATCAACAAATATTGTCGTTAATATAACCCTTGTATTATTCCGCTACCCCGCTTTAATATACCGGGGGAAGGTATTACCCAGCCACAACTACCTACCCATAAAAATCCTATTTTTGCCTCACTCTCAACATTTTGAACCTTTCATTTTTCATAGCGCGGCGTTACCTTGTAAAGCAGAAGGGCACCTTCTCTTCATTTATCATCAGGCTGGCCATAGTGGCTACTGCCCTTAGCGTGGCTGTGATGATATTGGCCATGGCCGTGGTCACGGGTTTCAACTACGCCATCAGCGAAAAGCTCTTCAGCTTTATGGGCCATGTGCAGGTAGTGCCCTACAACGAAACGCACGCTACCAGCCTTGCATTCGCTGAGCCTGTACACCTCAGTGATTCCCTGATATCGGCCATAAAGAAAATACCCCATGTTACCGCCGTATCACCTTTCGCCGTGCGCCCGGTAATAGTGCAGGCCAAGGGGCAGCTCGAAGGCCTGCAACTGAAGGGAGTAAACAAAAACTACCGTTTCCTGCATGGCATTACTACCGCCGGCTCACCCATTGACTATAGCGACACTGCCTATTCCAAACAGATCACTCTTTCCAAAACCACCGCCGACAGGCTCAACGTAAACCCCGGCGACACAGTACAGCTCAGCTTCCTCGATGGCAATGTGCCCCGCATACGCAAGGTACGCGTGGCCGGCACCTACCACAGTGGCATGGAGGAAATGGACAAATACTACGGTGTCTGCGACCTGCGCCTCCTGCAGCGCATCAATAACTGGCCTGCCGACAGCATCAACGGCTACCAGGTAGATCTCGACAATCCCGCCTTTGCCGATACCATCGCCAGCTTCATTCATTACAATCTCATCACCGCCCCACTCGAAGCCTACACCACTACCGAAACCTACTCCTTCATATTCGACTGGCTGAAACTGCAGGGCATCAACGGCACCATACTGCTGGCCATCATGGCTATCGTGGCCATCATCAACATGGGCGCCGTGCTGGTGATACTGATAGTAGACCGAGCCGTAATGATAGGCCTGCTCAAAGCCCTCGGCATGCCGTTTGATACCACGCGCAATATCTTCCTCTATATTTCGGCCCTTATTGGTGGTGCGGGCATATTGCTGGGCAATATCGTTGCGTTAATTGTTTGCTGGCTCCAGTGGCATTTCGGCTTCCTCAAGCTGCCCGAAAGCTCGTACTATATGCGCTACGTACCCCTGAAAATAGTATGGTGGCAGGTAGCCGCTATTGATGCCGTTACATTAACGCTTTGTGTATTTTGTATGTGGCTCCCAACTTTGTATATTCGCCGTGTGCAGCCAGCCAGGGTGTTGCAGTTTAAGTAACAAACCTCTCCCCGGCCCTCTCCGAAGGAGAGGGTGAGCAACTAAGATTGAGGTACATAACACACTCCCCTCTTTTTTTCAAAGAGGGGACGTTGGACGAGGCGAAGGCCGAGTACAACCGGGGTGATGCCTCTCGTGCAGGAGAGGGTGAGCAACTAAGATTGAGGTACGTAACACACTCCCTCTTTTTTCTTTGCCCGCCATAGCTTTTTCAGCGACGGAGGGAAAGAGGGGACGTTGGACGAGGCGAAGTATCTTTTGTCACCCTGAGTTTTCCGAAGGGCGGGGTGATCAACAAAACACCAACAACATGAGCAATAAAGAGATTTACAAGAAAATCTGCACGCAGAACAAACAAATACCCGTCTTCGCACAGCCCTGGTGGCTCGATACCGTTTGTAAACACTGGGACGTAGCCATCACCAAAAAGGGCGACCATATAGCCGGCGCATGGCCCTACCCCATAGAGAAGAAGATAGGCGTTACCCTGCTGCGCACCCCCATGCTCACTCCCTACCTCGGCCCCCTTGTATTCTACCCTGCCGACCTTAAAGAAAGCAATACCGACAGCTTCCAGCACGAAACCATTACCGACCTCATAAAGCAGCTGCCCAAGGCCCCCGTATGGCATCTGTCCATTCAGCCAGGCATAAAGCAGGCCGGCATCTTCAAGCAAAACAAACTCGAATCAAAAGTGCAGCAGACCTTCCTGCTGGAGCTGAAAGAAGATGAAAAGACCCTGCTCGAAAATATGAAAGAAGGCGTACGCCGCAACATCCGCATAGCCGAAAGCGAAGTCACCGTTACCAACTCGCCCGAGCACATAAAAGACCTCTACAAATTCCAGAAAAACACCCTCACCAAAAAAGGTAAATCGTTCAAATACTCCCTCGGCGAACTGAAAAAAATAATGAAGGCCGGCATAGACCACGATTCATCGGCGCTATGGGTAGCCAAGACCCCCGAAAAAAAGATACTCGCCATAGTATGGCACGTATGGGACGCCAACAGCAGCTACTACTTCATGGGCGGCCAAAACCCTGAGGCCAACAGCTACCGCGCCATGACCCTGCTCCTGTGGCACTGCATGAAACTCGCCAAAAGCAAGGGCAACCGCACCTTCGACCTCGAAGGCAGCATGGACGAAGGCGTAGAGCGCTTCTTCCGCAACTTCGGCGGCGAAAGGGAAATCTACATCATCCTCCAGAAAAACCGCTCCCTCATCTGGCGCCTGAAGCAGGCTGTGCTGGGGTAGCAGAGCCCTTACAATTTATCCACCTCATGTAGAGACGCAAATCTTGCACCCGCCTGAACCAATTAAACGAGATGAAAATATTTTAGGTTATCTGACTGTTTCAAATCAGGGCAGGTAAAGTTTACAGGCTTAATATCCAGTTTATACACCGTGGCGAAATAATTCAATAGCTTATCCAAATGCCTGATGGCCTTGGCTATATGCTTATCATAAGTGAAGAATGCAGCCGTGCTGTGTAATTCCTTTTCATTTACCAAATACCTGCTTCTCCTGCTCAAACGCTGTAAGGCTATGTAAGCGTCATATTCATCCTGCGGCAGTTTGGAAACCGATAATTGCACATCCGGGTTCAGTCCATAATTTACATCATGGTGTTTCCGGTATTGCAGGCCATAAGTGCTTAAATGGGCATTGACTAAGTGTAATGAGGTATAAAAACAGGTAGTCACCTGCCAGTCAAGATAATTATTTATTTTTGGGTTTACACTCGAAAGAAAAGCAAGATTGCTTTTTGTTTGTGCAACATGTTCGTCAAAACTGGCCAAAGGGTAGGGATTAAGATTTGAACACTTTGTAATGATTCGGGATAGGCAGGTTATCACTTTTTTCAACGATCATTGTTTCCATGTCAAAACCATACCCGTGAAACATCGCATTGACCTTTGATTCCGCACGGGCTAAATATTTTTCCTGCGAATCGTTATTATCTTCTATTTCAGCCCATACCAATACTTCGGAATCATTAAAGTCAAAAGCAAGCTTTGCAGGAAGGTTCTTATCTAAAAACTTCAGGAATTCAAAAACGATCTTACTCACAAAATGCTGTTGGGTAAACGCTTTATTGGTTTTTAGCAATTCATCAATGTTGTTGCCCATCAGGTTTTTGTACAAATCAACCAATTCTTTAGGGGCTGTGTTTGTATCAAGTTGCAATTCGTGCGTCCGCAAAGTAGCAATGAGGTTATCAAACCACTCGGCCCTTTCCTGGATTTGCACATTTGGTATAGTGGTGGTATTCATATAGAAGAAGAGTGGTACAAAATTATGCCAAAATAATAATAAAATGCGATAGATGAAAGAAACCTGTAAAAAAACGAGAAGCCCTGATGAAAAACCGCTCCCTCATCTGGCGCCTGAAACAGGCGGTGCCTGGGTAGCAGAGGCGAAAAAATATCCCGTACTTTTATTGATTATCAATGGTTTATTGCGTAGAAATCTCCCGTGGGTGGTTGTCTGAACCACTGGTTAATCTGAATAGTCGTGATTAACTGATAGTGGCGCTGATGGCTGTGTTCCCCTTACCGGTATGCCCCGTTAGCGGGCTATCTGTTTGTAGTTTTCCGATGGTATATACGTGGGATGCCCTGTAGGGGCTATCCTATTCGCGTGGGGGTTCCGGGGGCGTGATATAACAATGTGTTGGTGATGACTTAACCACAAAGGGCGCAAGGGAGGGCACCAAGTTCACAAGGATTCGTTATATCGGTTTTAAGGTCACAAGGGTGTATTTGTGGGCGCACTTTATTTTCAGATAACCTAGGCAGCTTTACCGTTCTTTCGGGCTTCTTTCCGGGCTTTTTGTTCGTGGAAACGGGCTTGACGGGCTTTTATTTTGTCGGCTTTTGTTTGTGGGGTTGGCTGTTGGGTTTGGGGCTGAAGATTTTCAGCCCCTGCGTTGTTGGCCGCGGTGGTGGATTCGGGTTGCGTGAATTGTGTTGTTTGGGGTTGAAGATTTTCAACCCCTACGTTGTTGGCCGTGGTTGTGGGTTGCGGTTGTGTGGATTGTGGTTGTGTGGGTTCGGGTTGTGTGGGTAGGGGCTGAAGATTTTCAGCGCCTGCGGCTGATCTGCGGATTTCGTCGAGGATGGCTTCGGCGTCTTGTTCATCGCGCCATTTTTCCTGTATGTCTTTTTCGGAGAGGGGTTTGAAGCCTTGGGGGGTGTAGCCGTTCATGACGAAGTCGGACGGAGTGATGGCTGCGCGGGAGGATATGAAGGTGTCGGCATAAGGGGCGACGGCTTCGGCGAGCCGGGCATCGCGTTTGTGGAGGCCTTCGAGGAACCAGGTGAAGGTTTCCATGTTTTCATTGATGGTGCTGCCTTTTTTGAGGAGGTTGATGGTCTTGGTGGGTTTGTAGAGTATATCGGCATCGGCTTTGGTGACGGACTGATGGCAGCTTTCTTTGCTGAGCAGGTGATCGGTGAAATGACCGATGAGGTAGTAACATTTTTCGGCGAGGATGGAGGGCATGGTGCGGGCAGATGTGCGGAGTTTTTCCCAGTCGCCATCGACTGACCACTGGTAGATGGTGCGGCGGTCTACGCTGAGGGTTTCTGCAATCTCGGTCTTGGAGAGATTGGTCTGAAAATAGAGCCTGCGGGCTTGTGTTTGTTGTTCCTGTTTCATGTTTTTTCGATTTTAGGGGAACAAATTTCCGAAGGAAAACATTCATACGAACACGAGATATCCACAAATTTTAGCTAGTAAAATCAAGGGTTTAGGCATTTTGATTTCTGAAAGTGCAGCCAGTAGCGGGTTTGCTTTGTGGATAAGTCGGGAAGTGGCTGTGGGTGCGGGATTGAGGGGTGTTTTTATGGTTTCGGTTGCAAACCGGTTCAATTGCGTAGACATAAGTCGGCTTGCACGCAAGCTGCGCCCAAGACCCACAAGCCGGTGGAATAATGGTATTTTCAATGATGTTTAATGATGGAGTTAAATAAACCGCCTAAAAAATATACTGCTGAATTAGAAGAATCAATAATAAAGTTGCAAACCTCAAAAAAGGTAGTTGAAATAGACCTTTCTATTTGTATTTTTACAGGGATTACCTTAATTTTTGAATGGAAGCTACTTTTTTTGATTTTAATAAAGAGAATGGGCTTGTTTTTTGCGAAGATATTGTCTCCGTAAAGAACAAGGCGGAATATTTATATATAACCGAGGTTCAAAAGTTAGGGGTCAAAGCAGTTTTTTTCAGGCGCTTCTATAAGGAAGGTAGCCAAATACCGTATAATTCCGAACCATCGGTTTGCATTTTTCAAAAAGGTGATAATTTTTTCGATAGCCCTGAACATATTGATTTGCATGCCAAACTTTGGAGTGCCGGGAAAAATGAAATTTATGTAATAAACGGCAAGACCCGCGTTGATATTATTAATGCAAGGAAACCAGCAAAAGTAAAAGATAATCAATTAAGCCTAAAAACCCTAAGGCTTGATACTGGAACGGCTTTAAAAGTATATAATAACTATCGTTTTTTTGCCTATCTATTTGGGAGCGGTACTTTTTGGGAGCAGAATGAATTTAAAAATCAGCTGGATGAAAAGAGCAGTCCATATATCTTTTTATTAGAGCACTTAATGGCGACGAGGAAAAATTCTCTAAATCCTCAAACCTTACAGTTGGAATCTGCGACAATCGATAAACTACTTGTAATATGTATTTTAATCAAATTTCTTGAAGAGATTAAGGATGATAACGGGAAACATACATTAAAGACTATCTATAAAAAATTTTCTATTAGCAATTTCATCGAGGCTTTGCAAAATAAGCTATGCATACCTGTTCTGAATGATTTAGCGAATGAATTTAACGGTAAAATATTTGATAAATTTACATATGAAGAAAAAATAGAAATCGATAAAGCCGATTTGACTTTATTAGCTGATTTTCTTCGTGCAGATGTGAACATTGATAGTAGGCAGTTATTTATTTGGAAACAATATGACTTCAAATATTTGCCTGCTGAAGTTATTAGCGCGATTTATGAGAACTTTATACAAGCTGAGGCCCTCCGACAAAATGGAGAACCTGAAAAAGGAATAGTATATACACCAATTCACCTGGTAAATTTGTTGGTTGACGAAGTGATGCCTTTAGAAGATTACAAGCAATTTACTGACGAATCATTTCGTGTGCTTGATCCAGCATGTGGTTCAGGTGTGTTCCTTGTTGCTGCTTACAAACGCCTGTTACAATGGTGGGCAATAAATAATAGTTCTCCAGAGAAAATCAAATACCCATCGAAGAAAGTTGCACAAAAAATCTTAGAAGATAATATTTTCGGTGTAGATGTAAAGGAAACATCTACACTCGTAACTATTTTTGGTTTAACTATAGCTCTCCTTGATAAACTTACACCTAAAGAAATTTGGGATAATTTAAAATTTAAGGATTTAAGCCAGGAAAATATCCAGCAAAACAATTTTTTTGACTGGGCGATAATTGCAAAGGAAGCCAATAAACCTTTCGACTTGATAATTGGCAATCCACCTTTCAATATTGAATCTGGGAAAAAGAAAGAGGATGTATTGAAGAAGAGCGTACTCGACAGGCTTGACTTCAAATACAAGGACATTCCTAATAATAACTTTGCATTGCATTTTTTTGAGGCCTCGATGCTTCTTGCAAAAAAGGTTTGTCTAATAATACCTTCAAATGTATTGCTCTATAGCAGAAGTTCCCAGAAATTTCGCAATCATATTTTTGTAGACTACACTGTGAGTAAGATATTTGATTTTACTCATTTGCGGAGATTACTTTTCCATAAAACGGCCGATACACCCGTTGTTGCAGTGGTGGTCGAAAATACTCCGTCCTCTAATCTTCCAATTGAACACACTGTTATCAAACGTACAATTGGAACTGATAAACACCTTCGATTTGAAATAGATTATTACGATAGGCATGCAGTTCGTTTAAATTGGGCCATCGATGAAACGAAGTTTTTTGTATGGAAGACAAATTTGCTTGGTGGAGGGCAATTGTTTTACTTAATTCATAGGTTGAGTTTATTGCCTACATTAGAAGCATTTATCAAATCGAGAGATAAATGGATGGAAGTTAGAGGATTTGAAGGAGGGACGACAATTAAGATTGAAAAACAAGATCGGATTGAATCTATAGGGCCATCCGGGGAACCAGTTATTTCTAAAAATGTGACCATTGCGACAAGTAATCTTAAGGATGATTTTATGTACAAACCACCTTTCATGATTATTGATCAAGTTTTGGGAAGAAACGGTTTATCTACATGTTTTGTTCCCAAACAAAATCAATATACTAAGAAGTCGCACCTGTATTATAATCGTGATTTTATAGGTATTAGCGCACCTGAGACGGATGAGAAAATTTTAAAGAAAATTTACGAAAATATTAGAAATAATAAGAAACCAAATCAGCTAAACTATCAGTTAGTAGCGGCTGCTGTGAGCAGCAGTTGTTTAATTTTAACTGAAACTGATATTAATAAATCCGACATTTTAAATTCTCCATTCCCGGAAGAATTAGATGACCTTACCCTTTCAGAAACTGAACAAATATTACAAGAAGATGTTCTAAATTACTATATTCATCTCGGTAAAGCTATTAGTAAAAATAGTGATGGCGAAGTACTTCATAAGCCTGTTCAAAGAATGCAATTAGAGAGTTTCGCAAGTACTTTCTGCAATACACTAAATTCAATTTATGAAAAGAAAGGAAAGTCGTTACAAGTGGGTTATATATGCCAGCGGCCATTGTATACGATGTGCCAATTTGGTTTTGGAAAAAAGGGAGGATTAAAATACGAATTTATAGACGAAACAGACGGAATGGATACGATGATTAATTCTCTGTTTCCAAATACAAACGACAAGAAAATAGATGATAAAATCGAGGCTTTGATTAAAGATAAGATGTCCAACAGTGGTGCTATTTTCAATAGAATCATCCGGATTAATGCGCATGTAAATGGCTATGATTGCATATGTCTTATTAAGCCACCAGCGCAACGTTATTGGCTCAATTCTATTGCATTACGAGATGCTGGCGATACATTTATTTATTTAAAAAAAGAAGGCTTTTAATACACTTCTATGCGGGAATTCCAAGAATTTGAACGAAATGAACTTATTGAAGAATTGATTGACTATATCGAATCTGAGTTACCCAAATTTGTCAGTTCGCAAACATTTTCCAAAATAATGGTTGTTAAAAAGAATGAAACGCAGCATTCAACCGCTTTTGTTCTCTTTATGTTGAAAAACCAAAATAAATTTTCATTTATTCCCGAAGTTGCTCAAGTGGGCACGCATAAAATAGACGTAGCTGTGTATGATAAACTGTCCGATGAAATGCTTTTCACCATAGAAGCAAAAATTTTACCTACTTTACCTGGAACGAAGAAAAAACCACGTGCAGAAAGTGAATATGTTTATTCTAACTTAGGGGAAAGTGGTGCCGGAATTCAACGCTTTAGACTGGGATACCATGGAGTCAATGACGAACAAATACAGTTACCAGAAAATGGAATGCTGGCGTATATAAAGTGTGAGGATTTTAACTTCTGGCTTGCAAAAGTTAACCAGTGGATTTTAGATGCTAAATGGGATCAATCAGAACAGCTTGAAAAAATACATTTTAATTCAATAGGGAAATTAAAATCAAAGCATCCAACTGCCAATGGTTCAAAAATGATTTTACATCATTTTTGGGTCAAAGTTTAGCAGATGTAGTCCATAAACTACTGTCTTAAAAGAGCCTTCACTGTGAATGTCCTACAATCCTTTAATTAAGCGCATCAAGATTCAGACGCCCAAATGCACCAGCGCATTCTTAGCAGCCACCTGCCCGGCTTCTTTTTTGTTGTAGCCGGTGCCGCTTACTACCAGTTCGCCGTCGAGCATTATGCCTACGGTAAATAGTTTGCGGGTGCCTTCCAGCTTTTCGTCGAGGGTATCGAAGGTGAGGGTTTTGTTATTGCGCTGCGCCCAGCTGAGGAGCTGGTTTTTGAAGTTGATGTCGGTGCTCTCCATCATATCGAGGTCTATATACGCCCGTATGATCTGGTTGAGGATGAATTTGCGGGTCTTTATGAAACCCTGGTCGAGGTATACCGCGCCTATGAGGGCTTCCAGGGCATTGCCAAAGATATGGCTGCGGCTAAGGCCGCGGTCGTTCTGGTTATACTGCACCAGTTTATTGAGGCCCATGCGCAGGGCCACATTATTCATGGTCTCGCGCCGCACTATGCGCGAGCGCAGCTCGGTGAGATAGCCTTCGGGCTGGTAAGGATATTTTTTAAAAAGGTATTCTGCCACGATGGCGCCAAGTATGGCATCGCCGAGGAACTCCAGCCGTTCATTGCTATCAGTAACATCCTCGGGCTTCGAGCGGTGCATCAACGCAAGGCGGTAATAGGATACGTGCTTTGGCGTAAACCCTATAAGGTGCTCAAGTTGCAGCAACAACTGCTTGTCGGGAGAAGAAGAGTTTAAGATGCGATTGATGAGGCGCCGCAAAACTACTCCGATGGTTTTTTGAAGATTACCGATGCATTGTGCCCGCCAAATCCGAAAGTGTTGCTTAAGGCCGCATTCACCACACGCTTCTGCGCCCTGAGGAATGTGAAATTAAGCCGCGGGTCGAACGATGGGTCGTCGGTAAAATGGTTGATGGTAGGCGGTATCGTATCATGCACTGTAGCCAGTATGCTGGCTATAGCCTCGATAGCGCCCGCAGCGCCCAGCAGGTGCCCCGTCATAGACTTGGTAGAGCTGATGTTGAGATTGTAGGCATGATCGCCAAACACACGCTGTATAGCGGTGATCTCGCTGATATCGCCAAGCGGTGTAGAAGTGCCGTGTACATTGATGTAGTCAATGTCTTCAGGCTTCAGCCCTGCATCGGCAAGCGCGCTCTTCATGACATTAAACGCGCCCAGCCCTTCGGGGTGCGGTGCGGTAAGATGATAAGCATCTGCGCTAAGGCCGCCACCGGCTACCTCTGCAATGATGTGCGCCCCGCGCCTTTTGGCGTGTTCGTACTCCTCCAGCACTATGGCGCCGGCGCCTTCCCCGAGCACAAAACCATCACGGTCGAGGTCGAAAGGGCGGCTGGCCGTCTTAGGATCGTTATTACGCTCAGAAAGCGCCTTCATGGCGTTAAAACCACCAATACCGGCTTCTGTTACCACTGCCTCAGAGCCACCACAAATAAATGCATCGGCCTTGCCGAGGCGTATATAATTAAGTGCATCAATTACTGCATTGGTAGAAGAAGCGCAGGCGCTTACAGTAGCGAAATTGGGACCGCGGAAACCATACTTCATAGAAATATGGCCCGATGCGATATCCAATATAAGTTTAGGAATGAAGAAGGGGTTGAACCGCGGGGTACCATCGCCGGCATTGAAGTTTTTCATCTCTTCAATGAAGGTGATCATTCCGCCAATGCCTGAACCCCAGATAACGCCAACCCTGTCGTGGTCTATACCCTCTTCTGTAAGCCTTGCCGCACGCACCGCCTCATCAACGGCTACAAGCGCCAACTGAGAAAAGCGGTCAAGTTTGCGGGCTTCTTTGCGCTCAAAGTGATTTTCGGGATTATAGCCCTTGATCTCACACGCAAATTTCGTCTTAAACTTGGTTACATCAAATTGTTTAATGAAATCGGCGCCCGAAACCCCATTAATCAAGCCATCCCAATAGGAGGGTATGTCGTTGCCTAATGGCGTCAGGGCGCCGAGGCCCGTAACGACAACTCGTTTTAACGTTAAGTTCATCTAACGATTTTCGGTTACAGAAGTTGGTTTAGTAAAATTACTTTACGTGCTCTTCCAGGTAAGCAATGGCCTGGCCCACGGTGGTAATGGTTTCGGCTTGTTCATCAGGAATGGAGATGTTGAATTCTTTTTCGAATTCCATGATCAACTCAACGGTATCCAAAGAATCAGCTCCAAGGTCGTTGGTAAAACTCGCCTCAGGATTAACCTCTGATTCGTCAACACCTAATTTGTCCACGATAATCTTCTTAACGCGATTTGCAATTTCAGACATAGAATAATGCGTTTAATTTTTATGGTGCAAAAATATACTTTTTAGGATAATGAGAAAGGAATATTTTATTTAGTTCCAAAATTTTTAAAAACTTCACCGATAGTAAATATTTCGTAATGCAAAAGAACCAGTGTTTAAAGGGCTTTCAGCGGTTTTTGCCGCCCCATCCGCTCATATTACATAAGCAAAAATAGCCTCAGTAATATTCGATTTCCTTGCGCAAAACGGTTATTTCTTTACCGCCGCCTTCCTCCGTTCTGTGGACGAGGTTGCCCTGCCTATCATATTCATTCTTATAAACCACCCTCCTTTGCAGTTGCCCATCAGCCGAATAATAGTCCTGCCCCGCCTCATTGCCCTTGTCGTCGTACTTATAAGTTATGCGGTTATCCAGCCGTCGTTCTGCATTGTAGTTATCCTCTTCAGTTTTGTTGCCGGCATCATCATACTTAAAAGTGGTGCGGTGGGTAAGGCCATACAATGTAACGCTCAATGTCACAACATTCCCGCGGCTGTCATATTGGTAGTTGGTTTTCCTTGTCTCGGTCTCATCGGCATCGAAGACTACCTCTTCCACGGGGTTACCACTGGTATCATACTTCCACCTGGCGCCGCCCATTGGCTCACCTTCGGCGTCAAAGCTTTGTTCCTGCGTGAGGTTGCCCTTTTCGTCATAGTCGGAGAGGGTCCTCATATATACCGTTCCATCGGGCGAATAATGTTTCCGCGATACCTCATTGCCCTTCTTGTCGTACTTATACAGGTCTGCCGAGAGGTATTTGCCATTGGCATCATAGTTCCGCTGGTCCAGTAACCGGCCGTCATCATCATAGTTGAAGTTTGCGCGAGAGTTCAGCGCGCCATCAGGCGTATAGGTAAGCTCGCGCACCTTGTTGCCCTTTTCGTCAAACCTTGAGATGGTTTTATACGCCGCGCTGTTCTGCAGATTGCTGATATCAACGGGCTTGAAATTGTATTCGGTAACGTACTTAATTTTGCCCTTAAGGCCCATGGAAGAGATGCTGTTCTGCACCTGCGAAAAAGAGGTAACAGCACAGGCAAATGAAAAACAACCAAAAAGAACCAATACCGATATTTTCATTTGCTTTTTGAGATTATTGAAACCATGCACTACTACGCCAACACTGTAAATTTACGGGATACATGCTTATAAAGTTGTCGACAAAGGATGAAGCCCCCCTTTAGTAAAATGTCATTAACTTAGGGATGTCGTTCCGTACTTTCCACGTTCAACCCTTATCAGGGTAGTGTAGCTTTTTACTTATCCGCCGGATTCTCCGGCGGCTATTCAAATTTATGCCCTTCGGGCAATTGCCTTAGTCAGTATAATTATCTTAACTAAGAAATTGCGCTTAAGGAGTTTGGGGTTATCAGTATTCTATTTCCCGCTCAAAGACGGAGCGCGGCTCTTCGTTCTTGTATACCGCTTTCCAAAGCCAGTTGCCCATCTTATCGTAGTTGTCATACTCAAAAGTCGTCTTGAATTTCAGGCTTTCGTGCGAGTCATACTCCCGCTCCTCAATTTCATTACCATTCTTATCGTATTTCAGGTTCGACTTCAGGAACAAGATACCATTGGGCCCATAACGGTCGTTCACTATGCGGTTGCCGTTCAGGTCATACTTGCCTTTGGCGGTCATAAACAGCTCGCCGGAAGGGTCGTAGTTATCTTCCTCGGCTTCATTGCCACGTACGTCATATGTATAGGTAGTACGCACATTCAGGTTGCCGTCAGCTTTATACCGCTTTACATCCACAAGCTTACCGCTGTCGTTGTAGTTGTATACCGACTTTGACTGCATCGCTCCGTCGGGCGAATAGGTGGCGAATTCCACCCTGTTACCATCAGCATTGTATTTGCATACACTCTTCACCTTCAAAGCATCTTTCACAGCCTCTTTCGAATCAGGCGCGACGGCATATTCATATTCGGTCACGGTTTTCGGGCCTCCCTTAAGTTTATAACGTCCCAAATCGTTTTTCATCTGCGCTGTAGCGCACAACGCGCCAACGGCAAATAGTAATATCAGCAATAATGATCTCATTTTCCTTTTTATTTCCAATTTTTAAAACAAACAAATTTCACTGGGACTACTCAGTAATCCCATCACACAAATCAATGAAGCTGTTTTAAAGCTTCCTCCAGCAATCCAAGCATTTCCGGTATTTCTGATTTCACGCAAGTACCCACACTAAGCCTGTACCATGGAGAATCGTCACCGGCGCCGAAAGCATAAAAGGGAACAACAGCAAGCCTGGCCTTACCGAGGATGTATGCGGTTACATCTCTTTGTGTTTCCAGCAATTTACCATCTGCCATTTTTCCTTTCAAATCCAGTTTCACCGCAAGGTACATGGCCGCCTGCGGCGGGATGCAATCTATACCGTATCCCTTCTTTTTCAGGACAGTCAACCCCTCGTATATGCCGGTCAATCTCTGTTGCAACTCATTTTTGAAATTACTGAGATAAGCAGTTATCTCGCCCTTTTGGGCCAAAAAGCGGGAGGTAGCCTTTTGTTCAGCCATGGGCGCCCAGGCGCCTATATGGGTCAGCAATGCTTTCATTTTGGCAAGGATGAAATCGGGGCCCAATGCCCACCCTACCCGCACACCGGTGGCCGCAAACGATTTTGAGATACCATCGACAAAAATAGTATAGTCCTTCATTTCGGGCCGCAGCGCCACGGGATTATAATGCACCACCCCATTATATGTGAGCAAGGAATACATCTGGTCGAACACCAGGTATAGTTTCTTTGCACCCCCTTTGCGGCTGCGGTTTTCAGCAATGATCATGTCGCAGATACCTTCCATTGTTTCTTTCTGCATCGTGGTGCCGGTGGGGTTCTGGGGAGTGCACAGGCATAGCAGTGTTGCACCCTTTATGTGCGGCTCAATATCTGTTACCGTTGGCATAAAATTATTTTCCGGGTGCGCTTCTATCATGCAATGAACGCCCCTGTTCATGCTGGTATAATGATTGTTGTTCCACGATGGCACTGCGTAAATCACTTTATCCCCTTCGTCAACGATGGCCTTAAACACGGTATATATCAATGGCCTGCCTCCCGAAGCGATGAGCACCTCTGTAAGCGAATATTTTATTGACAGATGCTCCGCGACAAACGAGGCCACGGCGCTACGCAACTCCACCAATCCGTCCGCAGGGGGGTAATTAGTATATCCCTTCTGATAACAATCTATAATAAGCCCCTGGAGGGCCGGGGGAATTGGAAAAATGGCCGGATCGAAATCACCAATTGTATAGTTGTAAATTTTTTCGCCCTCCCGTATGCGCCGGCTTATCTCGTTCCCCAGTTTCACAATCTCCGACCCTGTCAACGATTCTGCCAGCTTGCTCAGTTTACCCATTTTCCGGTTTTTAGCAGAAAGATAGGAAAACTTGAGAAAATAAAACGCCGGGGGTTAACTTCCATTTCACAATACTCCTGTTTTTGCGCCCGATATTTCCATTATTATTGTGACATCATTCACACTAAAAACTCATACAAATGCAGGAATTTGTTCAACATCTTATAGACAGAACGGGCATCAGCCCCGACCAGGCAAATAACGTAATACACGCCATAAGGGAATTTGTGAACCAAAAAGCCCCGATGATGACCGGCGCAGTAGACAAAATATTAGGCGCAGAACACCAGGAAAGTGGTGAAAGCACCCCGGCGGAAGGGGGAGGCAGCAGCATGTTTGGAGGCATTGAAAACAAACTGGAAGAGGGTCTCGGCGGCCTTACCGGGAAACTCGGTGGTTTCTTTGGTAATTAGTACACTGTACAAAATGATTATCCCCTGTAAATCAAATCTCGTGGGATTTCATTTACAGGGGATCCTTAGTCTTAGCAAGCACCGGATTTATCCCGCGCCACGCTACATTGCATTACCCGCATTCGCTTTGGCCTTCTTCTGAAGCCCTGCTTCATACCTGACTTTCCGGTAGTTGAGCACGTTGTTTGGCACCCATGAACCAAAGCCCAGCAGCATCTGCATGAAGGGATCGTCGGGTTGTTTATAATCAAGTAATGCAGGGATGTCCATCTGCTGCTTGAGTATGTACTTGGTATACATATGGCTCAGGCCTATCCGGGTTTCTCCCGATGTATTGGTGCCCGATTTATGAAATGACATGGCGTTAAAGAAGAACGCAGATCCGGCCTTTGCATTTACCGAGATACCGTATTTTTCAAGGTATTCAGGCGATGGCGGATAACCTATCTTATGCGAATGCGGCACTACTTTCGTAGCACCTGTGCGCTCGTTAAAGTCGGTAATGCAAAAGAACATATTTATGGCCAGCGGCGGATCGCACACAAAATTCATGTGCGAAAGATCGCGGTGCCACCTGCCCATGCTATGTTCTTCTTCAGGCTGCACCAGCACACCATTTTGCCCAAACAGCACAAAGTAGTCTCCAAGCAATTCCTTTATATAGGGCATGATCGTGGGGTGACTGAGCAGCCTATAAAAATAATCATCGTAGATATAGGGCGCCCTGGCTATATTATTTTCGTCGGTTTTGGTCAGGTCGAAGAAAGGTGCCGTCTCTTCCTTTTGCAGCTCATAAATATCCGTAATCCTGCGCTTTACCTCTGCCACTTCTTCAGCGGTTAACACATCCTCGACCACGGTATAGCCAAGTATATCAAGTTCTTCGAGGTGCTTTTTCATTTTAGTATCCATGATGATATTTTTTCGGTTTCGTTAATAATTAAGCGCAGACGCCTTACAAAAATAGACCAATGTTGCAATTCCCCAAATGACAGTGATCATTTTTAATATCTGCGGCCAACGAAAAAAGATCATTTTACGCCTGCACCATGACAATCGGGGCAAAGCACAGTAGCAGCCCCAAAGCAGGCTGTACAATTTGTTTTGCCGGAACCGGCACATGACGTACATGCCATCTGCCCGGTACCACTACAGGAACCACACATGGCATCGCTGCCGGGCGCCTTGCCGCTGCCACTACAAAACATACAGGTAACCTTGCCCTGCCCCATACATGATGTGCAATTCGTCTTACCCGATCCGGAACATTGTGTACACATCACCCTCCCTACTCCGTTACAGGTGGTGCATACATTCATGCCGGTAGCCACAGGTGCTGCCGACTGCGATTTGTCGTTATGACTGGCATACATCGGGCCCTGTTGGACCACATCGCAGGAAAGGAATATTATGCTGAGGACAATAAAAACGGCGACTAACTGCCTGAAAATTTGTGTGTTCATGATAGTGTTTTTTCAGAGTGTGAGATAATTCCTATATCCCAGCTTTGATTATCTAAACTATCAATAGTTTGAATGGTATACGTTAAAGAAGTGCCAAATGAGGTTGCAGAACACAAGATTAAAACAACTGCTCCACAGTATCCATAGCGATAAACATCTTACAACTACCGGGCAATGAAACGAAACCGTATTTTGAATAAAACCCAATGGCATCATTGTCTATAGGGTCAACAACTATTGCCATCGAGGCCACGTTGGTTACAGATGTGTTATAACTCCTTTTGAGTGCGTCTATTAGCAAGAATTTCCCTATGCCTTGTCCTTTGAATTGCGCAGCTACAGCCAGTCTGCCCAACAATGTCACAGGCAGGTCAATATAAGAAGGAGGCAGTTTCCTGATTACAGCTTCAGGCAACAAACTTCTTTGTATCGAAGCGCTTGAAAGAGTATAATAGCCCTTGATTGCTCTATCATCGTCAGATAAAACAAAACAGGCTGAAAGCTTTCTTTTCATATCCTGTTTCGCCTGTTTGCGGAGGTAATTATCCAGCATATCATTCCCGCATGAAAAATCAGCCTTTTCATGGCTTGCAGCGAGGAGTGATGTCAAATCGCTCATCTTGTTGATACCTGCTTTTGATAATGCTTTACAGCTTCTTTCAGTGCCTTATTTGGCTTGGCAGGATTAACCAGCGCATCGAAAAATATCTTTTTATCCTCTTCGCTTGCAAGTATTGCGTTATGCTGCTCCACAATGCTGTTGGCAATCTGTTGCGTAGAATGAATAACAAATTCCGAGAGCGATTTAAAGCCGCTGATCCTTGCAGCCAGTTCAAAGAACTCCTTTTGGCTCTTCGTTAGCCTGGTATCAAATCTCGCCTGTGGTGCTTTTGCGTAGCTCATAACACGTATTTATCACAAATGTACGGGTATTTTCCGTACAAATAAAATAGAATTTTGCTAAAACTATTGTTTTGGCTCTTAGGGACGGGGGTCACTTCCCCGAATACCGATCACTCGTAAAATGCCAACGATGATTTCCCGCTACCCAGGCTTCCACACCAATCAGGAACCTCCTCAGCTCAGGGGTGGCAAACACCATCAGTTTGGCCGATTCATCCTCAAATATCCTCAGCAAATCATTGTGCAGGCGAATGCCTTTTCGGTGGGCTTCGTCAAACGTGCACCCTTCCTCTTTCTGTATCGCTTCGCGGATGCCAAACTGCAGCGCACCGGCCTCTTCTTCTTTTTTCGAGGATACAAGATCGTTTACCAATACTGTAATTAATCCTGCTATCTTCACTACCTGGCGCACCTTCGGCAGTGAATAAATATTGTGCGGTACCTCGTAAGCTTCCACTATGTCCACCATGGCTATGCAGGTGGTCAGGCCATTCATCTGGCGGCAACCAAGATATTCCCAAACCGATGACACCATCTTATTCATCCGCCAGCTCGATTCATGGCACATGCCTACAAACAGGCACATATCCTCATGCCTCAGCCTGGCCACCTGCTGGGGTGTACCAAACCTTTCGGCATTTGCTATGTACTCACGAAGTCCGTGATGTATAGGGTGGCTCAGCCCTTTGCGGGTATCGGAAGTGTACCTTCCTGTCAGGGCGGGCTCATCTATGGCCGACATACATAACGAAAGGTTCCTGCCTACCATGTCGTGGGTAACACCGGCACGCTCATCGTCAACAAAATAATCATCCACGCCAAAGAGCGCCACATTGGCCTGGCCCGCAAAAAACAAGCGTTCGCGGTCTTCAGAGAACGCATGGGTAAGCATTACGTAACGTCCGAAATTACATTTTCGCAGATAGTCGAGGTGCCCTTCATACATACCGAGGCGCTCGGCCCATTTGAGCAACCTTTCATTCAGTTCCTCTCCAAGGGCCACATCATCGCGATACGGCGCGCGATGGCGCAGTTCCGTGTCCGACTCCTGGTCGGGCCGGTTCAGGATAGCCGCAATATTGGTCATCCCCGTCCCCAGGCCCTTAGGGCCTGAAGCCAGTATACTTTTGATCAGGTCAAGGGTATTAGCATTACTCTGCATGGCTACACTGTTAATGACATGAATGTACGCATCCCACATATTTAGGGCTTTGCGTCCTTCGCGTTTTTTTTGCTTTTGACGGAACTTTTCTTAGCGTTCTTTGCGTTAACCTTTTCGCACAAAACTACACTGCATGACGTCCACCGCTAATTTTAGTGAATACCTACTTCAACGTTCTCCAGGATACCAAGGGCATCAGGAACGAGCACGGCTACCGAAAAATAATTAGTTATCAGGTAAGAGATAATGGCTTTCTCATCGATACCCATAAACCTTACTGACATGCTCGACTCGATCTCATCAGGTATCCCCATCTGGAAAAGCCCCACAACGCCCTGATTTTCCTCGCCCGTTCTCACCGCGATTATTGAAGTAAGGCCGTCCACTACAGGTATTTTATTGCAGGTAAGGATCGGCACACCTCTCCAGGCTATTGTTTGTTTGCCGTCCAGCTCCACTGTATTGGGGTAAATGCCCCGCTTTGTGCATTCACGGGTAAACGCCGCGATAGCCTTTGAGTGCGCGAATATATACTGGGTCTTTCTGCGTTTTGATAACAGTTCATCCATATCATCGGGTGTAGGTGGGCCGGTCTCGGTCTGGATGCGCTGGCGGAAGTCGGCATTATGAAGCAGTCCGAAACTTTTGTTATTGATCATTTCATGCTCCTGGGCCTCTCTCAGCTCTTCTACCGTAAGTCTTACCTGCTCCTCGGTCTGGTTATAAGGGGAGTTGTACAGGTCAGCTACCTTGGTATGGATTTTCAGTATCGTCTGGCCCGAGTGTAACTCATATTCCCTTGGGGTAGCATCATAAGCCACGAAAGTGCTCGGTATGCTCGGTTCATTATCGTGAAGGCCCGAAAACAGGTCAACTATTTTCTCCCCTTTGCGGTTAGTTTTGTTAAACACTTCTGAAATCTCAACCCGGGTATAAAGGTAGGTATGCAGATCCTCCGTTGCCCTCATGAAATCCCTGATGATATCTTTGATCTTCGCAAATTCAATCTTTAATATCACCACATTCGTCCTCGCTACGGCGTTGTAGGTATAAGACGGGGCTGTTGCATCAGCCGGGGAATCTTTATCAGAATACAGGCCAAATCCCCCAAAATACTGTGCGGGACCCATGGTGCCGGTCGCATTGGCAAAGTCATATACCCCCGGCTCGAAAAAGGAAACCTTACCGCTGTAAATAATGTGCAGGTGCGTAGGCACGGTACCCCCATTCACAATGGGCGCGTTCTTGGCAAATTCTTCGCGCTCAGCCACCGCAGCTATCCGGTTCAGCAATTCATCGTCTTTGATCTTGCTCAGGCTCGGCATCTGCGAAAGGGACGGCCCATAAATTTCAGGTGCCGGGTGCGATGTATCAAAACTTACCAATCCCGGGCGGATCTCAAGCACCTGCCTGCGGTTCACACGATAGTAACCACCGCTGACATTAACCCAGGGTAAATATTTCAGCAGGTTCCTGGATGAAATAGACTCCATCTGCGGCCTTGTCTTGCTGATCTCGGTCAGCGGCCTGGCCTGCTCTTTGGGTAAACTCGTAATTAAGGCATTTAATTTCTCGCTCATAAGGGATGATAATTAAATTTGATTAAGGATTGGCAAAATAGTAAATTAATTAAGGTTTTGCAACAGTTAATATCCACTCCATAAAATAATTTGAATTTAATAATGCTGAAGTAATACCAATCAGACATTAAAAATCCGCAATTAGAAATCGTGGGGGCTTAGCGTCTTTGTGCCTTCTCGGTTCAATTTTTTTGCGGTAATTCAAAGCCTGATTGGTATAACATTGAAAGACAAGTGATGTTTTAAGATAAAAGCGATATTTCATAAAAACTTTACTGGTAAATACTATATTTGTTTCGGGATACAGGCCCCTCCTGCCCGAAAAAATGAAAGCTGCTTACTAATGTTCAAATTCGCAAAATTATATGCGCGCAGGGACGAGGACTCCTCTGATTTAGCGTTCCAGAAACAACTGCTGATCATCATTTCCTCGTTTTTGTTTTTATGCGGGGTCGTCTGGACGATCATGTATTATTGCATGTTTGGTTGGACGATCCCTGCCATTGCCGCCTGCCTGTTCGCTATTAATGCAGTGGTCTCCATCATTGTTTCGCACAGGCTGAAAAATCACCTGATCTTAGTTTATTCTATATTTTATGCTGCCACGGCGGCGCCGGTTATCGCGCAGTGGGCCATGGGCAGTATGGAAAACAGCGGCATGACCATTGTGTGGTGCTTCCTTACCCCGCTCGGCATCCTCATATTTACATCACTTCGCCCGGCCATTTTTTCGATGGGCATTTTCGCGGCCTGTATTTTAATCACCGCTATCGCACCGCCCATTCTTCCCGGCCCCAAATTGGTGGCGTCGCCGGATATGATCAAGATGCTGTACTCTATGAACCTCGTCATTTCCTTCACCGTTACATTCACCACCTGCGCATGGTTCGTACATACCATCAAGGTGGAAAAAAGTATTTCAGAAAACCTGCTCCTCAACATCCTGCCCAATGACGTGGCAGTGGAACTAAAAAAGTTTGGCAAGGTAGAGCCGGTGAGCCATGAAAATGTTACCGTGCTCTTCACCGACTTCAAGGGGTTTACAGAGATATCCGAGTCTATAACGCCCAAAGAATTAGTTGCGGAGATCAACCACTGCTTTGGCGCTTTTGATGAGATCACTACCCGCTACCAGATCGAAAAGATAAAGACCATAGGCGACTCATATATGGCGGTAGGGGGCAGCTTTGGCGGCAGGGAATGTACCCCCTGGCATGTTGTTTCGGCAGGGCTGGAGATGCAGGAATACATCAGGAAAAGAAAGCTGGAGCGCGAGAAGGAAGGGAAGTTTTGCTTCGAAATGCGCGCCGGCGCCCACTCAGGCCCCGTGGTAGCAGGGGTGGTTGGCGTAAAGAAATTCCAGTTCGATATCTGGGGCGACACCGTGAATATCGCTTCCCGGATGCAATCGCACGGCGAGATAGGCGAACTAAACATCACCGGCACCACCCGCGATATGATACAGGATAAATTCGATTTTGAATTCCGGGGAGTGCTGCCTGTAAAGGGTAAGGGGGATATGGAGATGTATTTTGTGAGGGGGAAGTGAGGGGCTACCTGATATAAAAAGTAACTTATCAATACTGGTAAGGGTTGCAGCGTTTTGAGGTACAAGTGGGGTACAAAATTACTCGGTTTTTGGAGTTTCGAAGATTTGATGTATTGTTCTATTAGTATCAATCGGATCAACATTGTAATTTAAATAAAAATACCGTAGAACAATCTTAATATTGTTTGCTAAAAAAGCTCCCATTTCTTGAATACTACTTAATATGTTAGTTTCACTTTCTAAGTCTCTAAATGATTCTTGTTCTAATTTATAACCATAAGATGAAAAATGTACATAGTCAGACCATTGTCGCCAAAAATAATAAGCCCTATTGATTAATTCGTCATTTCGTATTTCACTAAGGTTTTCAACTATTTCTTTCATATTTGGAAATGATTTGAACTTCATATTTTCAGGATTATTATCATCTTTATTTTGTACATAATTTAAGTTGTTTTCTTTTGAAAGAAACTTGCTCCTAATGTCTTTCAATTGCTGTTTAGTAGGGTAGAACGGGAAACTATTCTGGAAATATTTTTCGTTTATTTTTACCAGATCATTTAGTTTAATAAACTGTTGGCGAACTGCGTCTCCAGCCTGCATATAAACAGCTTCCTTTTTATCCTTGCTTAAATCAATGTACATTAAGGTAATAAAATCATCATAAGTGCATCTGCCAATAATAAATATTGAGGTATATAGTGGATGCTTTGCATTTTTTAGAATATTTGAAATGTCTCCTGCAAATACCAATGATCTTTGTAAAATCCCAAAATAATAATCTCTTTCGTCTTCAAAATCTTCAACAATTGGCAATGTGTTATTGAAGTTTTCATGCGCAAGAAATTCAATAGCAGTAAATAATTGAATTAGGTCTTTTCTTGTCGGTTTCTTTTTAAGCATGATTATATTTATTCCTTTGGAGATAATTGTTTGATTAGCGAAATATTTTTTTGTACAACCATCTTAAACCAATAAATGAAATTAAGGCTATAAATACATACAATAACTGATTACTTGGAGCGTTATTATTATCTCCCCAATGAATAAGTTTCTTATTGTTGTATTGTTTTAAAACCTCGTCTTTAATAAATTCAGGGTTTGCTGTTAATAATTCAGGTTTTGATAAATCAATCCAGACACATCTAATTTTATTTTCCTTATAAAATTTTATTTTCTCATTTGATAAATCATGTGTAACAAAAACTTCAAAATGCACATCTTCATTTTGATATTTAACGGTAATGTCAGATCTATAGTAATCACTTAACCAAACTTCAATTCCTTTAACTAAGTAATCAATTTTCAACTTTTCAGCAATAGTTATTTCATTACTATCTTTGATTATCTGAACTGCATAATCATGTAAAGCTGTACTTCTGCATTTTGCTATATCTGAATCTGAAACATGCCTAAAATGCCAATCCTTTTTACGGGCTTCTGTTTTGACGGCTATTAACTTACTTCCACAATTACAAATAAAATCATTGTCCAGTTCCTTATTAATATTGTCAATGTGAATGTACCTACCTGATTTATAAGATTTGGCTATTGAAATATTTGCACTCATTGACTAAAAAAATTAATTTCTATTAAAGCTACCGTTATTAATTAATAGCAGGGAAAATAAATACTTTTAAGCCTAATTTATTTTTATGAACTCAATTATTTTGTGTGTAGATTGTTTGAAAACATTTTGTGATTTGGTAACGGCTCTTTCAACTTTCGGGTTATTACTATTTACAATAAGGCTTGCAATCATTGCTTTTGACACTTTCAAAAGTAGTGAGAAATCTAACCGATTGCAGGGTATTAAAGATACAATTTTCAAACTAATAGATTTTCATTACAAAATCATAGAGAGTATTGAAGTAATAAACATTAAGGCAGGGATCACTTCTCCCGGTATTTCGAGAAATGTGTCAGGTACAAAAGCGTTTGAAAGTTTATTTGAAGAATTAAAGGACATCTATAAAAAAATTGATGCAAAGAATAATGCTACAGGTAAAAAGAAAATAATAGAAACAGTATTTAATTCTGATTACGAATCAGATACAATTAAAGAGGCATTTTTTGACCTTTACAATAAGCATAGCCAAATTGGGAACTACTATAAAAATTTATACCTTCTTATTGAATATATTGATATGAAAGCCAAACAAAATATTGTAGATTTTGATAGCGAATACTATATTCGATTAATAAAGGCGCAATTGTCAAAATATGAAATTCTATTACTCGCTTACAATTGTATTTGGATTTATGGGGAAACAGAAAAAGAAGAAGATAAAGAATTTTTAGAATTTGCCGTAAAATATAAACTCTTATCAGCATTAGAAAAAGGTGAATTAATAAAATCAGAACATCAAATATTATTAGAAAGCTACAACAAATAATCCGCAATATCCAAACCCTGAATTCTTTCAGGTTCACTTGCTCTTTGCTCCAGTAGATCACTAACTGTAAAGTCTGCAATGTGTGAAAGTTCATTTGCTTTTTTGCCCATGTTCGGCGTAGTCTTCGACTACGTCGCGGTGGCAGTCAATCTCTGATTGACACTTTTTTATGTAATTCCACTAACTTTACATTCATTTCCCGGATGTAAAAAAGAATTATCTTTGATGCGGTTATGCGGATCATTTCTAAAAGTACTTTGAAGGCGTTTTGGGACCAACCTGGGCGGAAAAGGAACTAATAAACTGGCACAAAGCAATAACTGAGGGTATCTGGCTTACGCCAAATGATATTACGGCATTTTTCAAAGATGCTGACACCGTAGGTAATGGCAGGATTGTTTTTAATATTTGCCGTAATAAGTATAGGCTGATTGTTCTTTTTAAATACAAAATTCAAATTTGCTTCGTGAGGTTTATCGGGACTCATAAACAATATGATTCAATACACGACATTAAAAATATATAAACAGCTATGGAAACGAAAGAAATTGAAATCAGGGCGATAAAGAATGAAGGGGATTACCTGAACACCATGAAGATAATTGAGACGCTGTTGGATTGCGAACCAGGAAGCAAGGAGGAAAATGCGCTTGAAGTGCTCTCTATACTTGCAGATGAGTACGAGAAAAAAAACTATCCTATTGCTGACCCCGATCCTATCGAATACATAAAATACTGTATCGAGCATACCACCATTTCTATAAAAGACCTGACCAAATACATGGGCGGTACCAACAGGCTTTCAGATATTTTGAACAGAAAAAAACCGCTTACTTTAAAAATGATTAAGAATCTTTATAACCACTTGCATATTCCCGCCCAATTATTACTGGCGTCATAATACAGTAACTTTTATTTCCCACGTTTTCCGGTAGTTTTCGCAGCCAATCTATGATAATAACAGACAATGACCACAACCGATATACTCAAAAAAAACGATTAGTACCCCTCACTATCTACTTTCCGATACAAAACTTACTAAAAATATAATCCAGTTTATCCTCCGTGGTCACTTCACCAGTTATCTCACCAAGGTAGTGCAGGCAGCGGCGGATGTCGGGGGAGAGCAGGTCGCCGGGCAGGTTGTTGTCCATGCCGTTCTTTATGTCGGTGAGCGATTTCAGTACCTCTTCCAGGGCGGCGAAATGGCGGGCATTGGTTATGATGGTGCCTTCCTGTTTTATATCGCCCTGCACCACCTGGTCGTATAGCGCTGTTTTCAGTTCCTGTATATTGTCCTTGTTGCGGGCAGAGATGAGGATGGCATTGAGGCGGGCGTTTTGTAGTGCAGCCATTGCCTGCGGCCTGCCTGCTTCGTCTACCTTATTGCCAACGAGCAAGTAGTTGGTTTTGCCTTGTTCAAAAGCCTCGGCCTGTTTTATCAGCTCCAGTTGCTCAAAGTCAGACCGCAGGTATTGCACCAGGTCAAAGAGATACACCACCACATCGGCCTTGCCCATGGCGTCGCGGCTGCGCTCCATGCCTTGCAGCTCTATGGTGTCAATGCTATGCTCACGTATACCGGCGGTATCTATGAGGCGGAAAAGGATCCCGTTTATGTTCAGCAGTTCTTCTATGGTATCGCGGGTGGTGCCCGCAATCTCGCTAACTATGGCCCGCTCTTCATTGAGCAGGGCGTTGAGCAGTGTGCTTTTACCGGCATTGGGCTTGCCTACTATGGCCACGCTTACGCCGTTCTTAATCACATTGCCCAGCCTGAAAGAGCGGTGCAGTTCTTCGGCAGCGGCGGTTATCCGGCCTATCAGCTCATAAAATTTCGTGCGGTCTGCAAACTCCACATCTTCCTGGCTGAAGTCGAGCTCCAGTTCTATAAGCGCGCTGAACATGATGAGTTGCTCCCGCATCTGTTTCAGGTCTTCGCTAAAGCCACCTCGAAGATTGTGTATCGCCGCCCTGTGAGCGCTGGCGCTGTTGCTGGCTATGAGGTCAGCCACGGCCTCGGCTTGGGTAAGATCGAGCTTGCCCCCGAGGAAGGCGCGCAGCGTGAACTCGCCCGGGGTTGCCATACGCGCACCGTGCTTTATGCACAGGCCTATCACCTGCTGCAGCACATAATCAGACCCATGACAGCTGATCTCTACCACATCCTCGCCTGTGTAGCTCTTCGGCCCTTTATACAGGCTTACCACCACCTCGTCCACTATCCGCTCACCATCCATTATTTTACCGTAGTGAATAGTGTGCGTGGATTGTTGACTAAGGTCTTTACCTGCAAATATGCTGTTTGCAATGGCAATGGCATCCCCCCCGCTGAGGCGTATAATGCCTATGGCGCCCTCACCCGGCGGGGTGGCAATGGCTACTATGGTATCGGTGTTGTTGAGCAATTGGATTAGTGTGATTCCTGGTATATTCCTATGAAGTTAATTCCCGAAGGTCATAATACATCAACCTCGTATTGGGATTGCTTAGAGCATCCTTCCTCGGGCATAAAAATTTGAAGCCGTTCGCAATGTAGAATTTTACGGAATCTTTGTACGCATCCACCGTTATAAACATACACCCGGTCTTATTATTATCAACAAAATTCTCTTTAATGTAGTCTATCAATCCCGCCCCTATGCCTTTCCCTTGCATCGCGGAATTTATTGCTAATCTACCAATCTTCACTGCGGGATAGCTTTTATACTGCTTTTGCCTTGGCATTGAGCCAGCCATTAATTTATTCCACTGGCTCTTGCTATCCATATCTTCAATAGCAATTTTATCATTTGACAAACAATAAAAAGCTACTGTTTTATCCCCATCTTCCAATAGATAGGTTACAGCCAAAAGTTTAGCTAAATAATTTTTCGCATCGTTTACAATGAATTCGTTCAAATCCTCATCTCCGCAGTCAAAGGGCAAAAATTTATGAGTACGGGAAAGCCGTATTAAATTAAATGAATTCATTTTCGGTCAGAATCTCTCCATGCTTTTAAATTTCAGGAAATTCTCCCTGATTCGCGCCCTTACCTTCGGGTCAATTTTTTTACCCTCATTTTTTTTTACTTCCAGTTCAAAATTAATCGCATCTTCCCCGGTAAGTACAGGTGTTTCTTTGAT
>Ga0207020_1011_pt1 | contig 48095 bp, 38 predicted proteins | sample Alteio_BWMinCont_48_FD_153500 | JGI IMG/M metagenome (GOLD analysis project Ga0207020, IMG submission 153500) | Enriched cells from forest soil in Barre Woods Harvard Forest LTER site, Petersham, Massachusetts, United States -... | ecosystem: Environmental > Terrestrial > Soil > Temperate forest >... | reverse complement strand
TGTCTGGATTGTTCATGGGCTTGGTCGTGGGATTACAAGGCTATTCTATCTTAGATAAATTTGGAGCAAGTCAGCAACTAGGACAGTTAGTGGCATTAAGTGTCATACGAGAGTTAGGTCCAGTAGTCACGGCACTGCTATTTGCGGGTCGTGCAGGATCCGCATTAACTGCCGAAATTGGGCTTATGAAATCGACTGAACAGCTAGCAAGTATGGAAATGATGGGTGTCGATCCACTACAGCACGTTATTTCCCCTCGTTTTTGGGCCGGTTGTATTGCCATGCCTTTATTAGGTACTATTTTCAGCACAATTGCTATCTTTGGTGGATATTTGGTTGGAGTCGTATGGTTAGGCCTAGATAGTGGCGCTTTTTTAAGTGTCATGCAAGCCTCTGTCTCTTTTAGTAGTGATATCCTCAATGGCATTATCAAAAACATCGTGTTCGGCATAGTAGCTACCTGGATTGCCGTATTCCAAGGATATGATACGGTACCTACAGCGCAAGGAGTTGGACGTGCCACAACACGAACGGTTGTATATTCTTCCCTGGCGATACTTGGCTTAGATTTTGTGTTAACTGCTGTGATGATGAGGAGCTGGTAAGTGCGTGACAGAATACTAGAATAAGTCCTCAGTATAATCGATGGCAGGATAATGAAACGGCACTACACCATCAGGTAATCCTTGCAAAAATTGTCTTGCTTCTGGGTTTTGAGTATCTTGCAACGTTTGAGGAGTACCCTGATCGATAATCTTTCCGTCAGTAATTAAGTAGATATAGTTAGCAATTTGCATTACCTTTTGTACATCATGTGAAACTAGGATGGTTGTTATACCTAGCGCCGTGTTGAGGTCACAAATTAACTTAACAATAACACCTAGCGCAATGGGATCCAGGCCTGTAAATGGTTCATCATACATAATGAGCCCTGGGTCAAGTGCAGTCGCTCTGGCTAATGCGACACGGCGTGCCATCCCTCCTGATAGTTGGTTAGGCATTAAGTTAGCTGCTCCCCTTAATCCGACAGATTGTAATTTTATGAGCACAATATCACGAATCATGAATTCGGATAGCTGTGTATGCTCCCTTAGAGGGAAGGCAACATTTTCGAAAACACTAAGATTAGTAAATAACGCGGCACTTTGAAATAAAACACCCATTCCATGGCGTATTTGATAAAGCTGCGCTCTGGAGAGGGTGTTAATTAATTTACCATTGATCGCTATTGTTCCGCTGTCTGGCCGAAGCTGCCCACCTATTAGGCGTAACAGGGTGGTTTTACCGCAACCACTCGGTCCCATGATCGCTGTAATTTTTCCTCGAAGAGCAGTTAAATCGATGTTCGAAAAAATAGTGCGTTGACCACGTTTAAGACACAAGCCCCGGATCTCAACTACATCATCCAATTAGTTTTCCCCTTTTCTTACTTTTTCAATGAGATAGTCCGTAACTTGGAGGAAACGAGCTGGATCCCCGCCTACTAAACTGGGATCAACCTTGTATCGGTTATCTACAACTAAAGTAGGCGCAGCAAGAATTTTTTCTTCTCGCATTAAGGTGTCACTTCGCAATAATTGAGCGTCAATGCCAGGGGAGAAACTAGCCATACTTTCAAATGCTTGTTGTGTAACGCCGTGTTTTATAAAAAAAGCCTCTTGTAGTGCAGGGTCAGATAGGTCTTGCTTATCTACATGGATGCTCTTAAATATTGCAGGTGTCAGTTGTTTTTCGACGCCTAACATTTTGGCAATATAAAATGCACGCGCTAAACTCCTCCACGTTGGTTGAAAGGTAATAGGCACGCGTTCAAATTTCACATAAACCGGTTTTTCTGCAAGCCATTTCTCTAAAGCGGGTTCGAAATGATAACAGGCCGAACAAGCATAGCTAAAAAACTCTTTGACTTCCACAGTGTCTTTTGCACTTGCTAATGGGACAATTGTTGAATTCAAAACAAGCTGATAGTCCTTACCTGCTTGAAAATTTTCTGGTGAAACAGTTGTAGATCCGTGGTGAATCTTGCCGCAGGCAACAAGTGCAGCAGCAAAAATTAACAACCACAGGCTACGAAACATTGACGTCAGCATATCGCTCTCCCTCTGAAAGACACCAAGATGCATAACATGAAACGGGCCAGCATAACACAGCTTACTAAGAAACATTGAACAGGTACGGTTGTGTAGGCGACCGATAAACCTGCACAAAGGAAGGAGCAAAATCCAGTTTTTCTATGTACCACCGTTTAGCTTATGTTGTTGGCATGTCGCAATTGAGTGCTTCCTAATTTACCAACAGGATAAACTAATTCCTAACTCCTTGATTATTAATTATTTTTGTCACGTTAGAACATTGAAATAGATTTAGATAGATAATACCATACCGCAATAATACCATACCGCATAAGGTACGTGAGCTTTGTAGCATTAAGGTCAAAAAACCTCAGGTTAAAAAAATTATAAAATCCTTTGCGTTCATTCATAAAAATCTTTTGATAATAAACAATAAGGATATTTAAATAATAGCACTCAACATTTTTATTAAATGTTTTTATGGAGGTAATGTATGCAGCCTGTATCAGAAATACGCTATCAAATAATCGCCCAATATCGAGGAAATAGGCTTGTAGTGAACATTTTAGGAAAACACTTGTGCTTCGTGGGGGGGGCACGCCAAATCTTTAGCAATCCTGATCTTTTGAGCGGATTTTCACAAAAGGAGGCAGCACTTATTGGATACATTGTTGGGTCTGAAAACAAATTAAAGGCACCTTTATAAATATAAATTGCCATTTTACATCGTTGTAATAAATATTGAATGGAGGCGGTGGGAATTGAACCCACGTCCGTCAATCCGCTGCCCTTGGTAACTACATGCTTAGTACAATCTTTAAAGTTAATGAGCAAACCCCCGATTGACAGGAGATTTACTAACGAGTCTGATCAGTTTTAACGGCTTTCGTTTCAGACAGACTAGGCCACGAGCTTGTCAAATATGACCATTCCCCTCACATACAAGCCTATGAAGTTCATGGCGCTATGCCGCTTTTAGGCGGCGCGGACGTCGTATAGGACTACTACGGGTTAGGCAGCAATCGCGACGTCGTTATTAGCGGAGTTATAGTCGTCATTTGCAACTATAGTGTGCAACGGGATTAACGAGGCAAAGTTGCGTCCTCGACATGCACCTTGGGGTTTGTAACTGGCGTCGAAACCGATCGCCCCCAGCAGCTCATTATACCCTATTTTCAGGTAACGCCCGAATTATTTTTTAGCTTCGATCCAAAAAGTACAGAAAATATCAGTAGAATTCCTAATTCGAGAGCTGTCTTAAACGTGCTTTTGCTCGTTGCCAGTCTTTTTCTTTTAAAGCTGCACGTTTATCCCATTCTTTTTTGCCTTGAGCCAGGCCTATCTCCAGCTTGACGCGATTTTTTTTCCAATACAATTTCAGTGCAATAATAGTGCAACCTTTACGAGCGACATCTACCGCTAATTTTTCTAATTCACGTTCCCTGAGAAGCAGTTTACGTGTACGTGTTGAATCTGGTCGAGTATGCTGAATAGAAACAGTAGATATTGGGGTAATATGACAACCTAATAGCCAGGCTTCGCTATTTTTGAGTAACACGTAACTTTCACTTAATTGGGCACGACCACTGCGCAAGCTTTTGACTTCCCACCCTTGAAGCACAAGCCCTGCCTCTAACGTTTGTTTAATGAAGTAGTCGTAATACGCCCGTCTATTTAGAGCAATCGCACTATTTTGCGATGCTTTCTTGGAATTCATACGATATACTCACTGATTCTGGATCTTAAGGTACCTCTTTAATAAATTGCCATTTTACATCGTTGTGATGTGGGCCGCGCGGCTCATTTACTCTGTGTAATGTAAACTCTGCTGCTCGTTGCCACATCACGCCTGGTCTTGAAGCAAAATTTCTAATTTATAGAGGCGCTATTAAATTATACAAGCGATACTACGAGGGTTGTCCCGTATGACACGCCTGCGACTTGACCGCATTTGAGCCGAGGTCTTTGCGTAGATTAGCAAATGTATAAGGTAGGGTCTATTAAGTGATATATGCCGATCATTCAAAAAAGTTTAGAAGTGCCTTACAATGCAGCCGAAATGTATACACTGGTTAATCACGTCGAAGCTTACTCAGAATTTTTGCCGTGGTGTACTAAAAGTAAGGTAATAAGCCGAAGCAAGGACACCATGAAGGCCAGTCTAACACTGCGTAGTGGCGTCTTTTCCAGATCCTTTACAACAACTAACCACTTACAGAAAAATAAAATGATCAAGGTTAGCTTAGTGGATGGTCCGTTCAAACATCTAGAAGGTTTTTGGACATTTGAGCCCACTGAGAAAGGCTGCAGGGTTTACTTGAATTTGGAGTTTGAGTTCGCAAGTCGTTGGGTGGCTATTGCTTTTTCTCCCGTTTTTGAAAGCCTTGCTCATACACTTATTGAAGCTTTTTTAAATAGAGCCAGGCAGATTTATGGAAAATGAAACTGAACATTCGAGATTCCAATGGCAAGTAGAGGTTGCTTTCGCCGACAAAAACACTCAGGTCGTAATACCGGTGTCTGTATCCGAATCCATTTCGGTAGAGGCTGCTATTCGACGTTCAGGTATTTTAGTAAAGTTCCCTTATATTGATTTAACAAAAAATAAGGTGGGGGTTTTTGGTGAAATTTGCCTACTGAGCACGCTAGTGCAGCCAGGCGACAGGATAGAAATTTACCGGGCTCTTATAACAGACCCTAAAAAAAATAGAAGGTGCCGCGCTGAAAAACAAAAGGTTACTGCGTTATCTCAGTCTTGACTACGTTCCTTCTGATACAGTGTTGAACGCATGGTTGCACACGTGCGGCAGTGAAATAGGCTGGATGGTGCTGTTTCGATGCATCGTAGTCGGCCATGTGAAAATGTAAGCGTCACACGATACTGGGTTGGCTTGGCGTGAGCGGGTTGATACAGATACACATAATCACTGCGATGTGACTGCAAAGGAGTTTGCAAAACGCAGCTGCCTAAAAGATAGCGAACCTGCTCCTCTGTCATACCAAGTTTCAGCTGTGCTATGGCAGGCTGTTCGAGTATGTTTCCTTGCTGCAAGTCGGGACGATAGACGATATTACACGCAGAGAGCACAAGCATGAATAAGAAGCAAATCGTCCATTTTGTCATAAAAGATGGTATCATTACTGATTTAATAACATTACATCAAGCGGCTTTTTTACATAGCTTATACTTTGAGGAAAACTAAGATTAAACTGCGCAGGTTGGTTACATCGCGCTACAAGCTCAGCACCACGGCTTAATTAGTGATTGGTTGCCATTAAAAAGCAACGAACACCTGCCGCGATTTCGAACCATCCTTAATCCTCTACAAAGAAGTTTAATAAAAAACTAATACAGTCTGGAGAGTTTAAAGAGAGTCTCATGGATAATCAACAACTTCGCGAAGCGGGTTTGAAAGTAACAGGTCCTAGATTAAAAATCTTACAATTACTTGAGCAAGCTAAGTCTCGTCATTTAAGTGCCGAAGCTATCTATAAAGCTTTATTAGAATCAGGAGAAGATATAGGATTAGCCACAGTCTACCGAGTATTAACCCAATTCGAGGCGGCTGATTTAGTGAAACGGCAAAATTTTGAAGAAGGTTATTCAGTCTTTGAAATTAACCAAGGTAGCCACCACGATCATCTCGTGTGTATAAAATGCGGTAGAGTAGACGAATTTGTGGATAAAATAATTGAACAGCGGCAAAAAATCGTCGCAGAGCGTGCTGCGTATGAGATGACGGATCATAGTTTGATTATTTATGGCGTTTGCTGCATGTGTTCCAAAAAGTGCCCGGATAAATAATCCGCACTGCCGATATCACAACGATGTATTGAAGTAAAAAGACAATTTATAGAGGGCTCTTACGGAACTTCTAAGATCTTGAGTGTATTGGTTCCTCCTGTCGTCTGTAGCAAATCACCGTAAGTAATCAAGACACGGTCTGCTTTTTTTAAAGCACCGCGCTCTTTCAATGTGGTAATAGCCAATTCATTGAGATGGCGTTTATCTAATTTACTGATATCAAAATAAATTGGATAAACCCCTCGATAGAGCGCTAGCCGTCGCGTCGTGCGTATGCTGTGTGCTAAGGCATAAATGGGAATTCCAGAGCGAATGCGAGACATCCACAAAGGCGTAGCACCAGATTCAGTCAGTGTAATAATTGCCCGAATGTTATAGTGGTTCGCTGTATACATCGTGGCCATAGCGATCGCTTCATCAGATCGCTGAAACTGGCATTCTACACGATGTCTAGATACCAAAGTTCTTGATTGTTTCTCCGCACCTAAGCAGATACGTGCCATTGCGGCGACGACTATGGCAGGATGATCGCCAGTTGCCGTTTCCGCAGACAGCATGACCGCATCAGTTCCATCCAATACAGCATTGGCTACGTCGAATACTTCCGCCCGTGTCGGAATAGTGCTGTGTATCATAGATTCCATCATCTGTGTAGCAATGATAACAACCTTGTCCAGTGAACGTGCACGTTGGATAATATGTTTCTGTACAGACGGTAACTCCGCATCGCCGATTTCTACACCGAGGTCGCCCCTAGCTACCATGACAGCGTCGGATGCCCGGATAATTTCATCGATCAAGGGAATTGCATCACTGCGTTCTATTTTTGCGACCAAACCCGCGTTTCCTTTTGCTCTCTTCAGCAAAGCGCGCGCTTTTTTCATATCTGCCGCGTTACGGGGAAACGAAATGGCAATATAATCTGCACTTAGTTTGATTGCTGTGCGTAAATCCTTTTTATCTTTTGGTGTCAATGCCTCTACAGAAAGTCCGCCGCCTTTACGATTGATTCCTTTGTTATTCGATAATTCGCCACCTACAATCACTTTACAGATGATTTTATTTTTTTGTACCTGAATAACCTGTAATACGAGGCGTCCGTCATCGAGTAGTAATATATCGTCTTTGTGTACATCGTTGGGAAGCGCTTTGTAATCGACTCCAACGGCATTTTCATCACCTGCTTCTTTAGGCAAATCAGCATCTAAGACAAATTCTGCTCCCTGTTTCAAAAAAACCTTAGCGTTTCGAAATTGCGCAATACGGATCTTGGGCCCTTGCAAATCTGCCATAATGGCAATTTCACGGCCCGCCTTTTTGGCATATTCACGGATTAAACTTGCGCGTTTTATGTGATCTTCCGCTGTACCATGTGAAAAATTCAGTCGTACCACATCGAGTCCAGCGGCTATCATCGCTGGTAGAATGCCCTGTTTATCAGTAGCTGGACCCAGTGTTGCCACAATTTTGGTTCGTTTTAGTCGTTCCATTAGAGTTTCCTCGTGCGAGCTTGCAAAAATTGCAATATTGGAAACGGTTTGCCTTCGACAAATTCGAGGAAAGCGCCGCCGCCTGTGGAGATATAAGAAATTTTGTTGCCAATTGCGTATTTTTCTATGGCGGCTACAGTATCCCCCCCTCCTGCGATGGAGAATGCATGACTGTTCGCAATAGCGAAACTTAAGGCCATCGTACCTTTTTCAAAGGGTGCCATTTCAAAAACACCCACAGGTCCATTCCAAAGAATGGTGGCTGCCGATGCGATAGCTTGCTGATAGTGTTGCACAGATTCCGGACCAACATCTAAAATTATGTCATCGTTCGATATTTTCGTTAATTTTTTACAATACGTTGTTGCTGTTGCTGAAATTTCTTTGGCAACAGTGACATCGATCGGCAGCATAATTTCAACGAAATTTTGCTGCGCCAGTGTCATTAAGCGAGTGGCTTCTTCGATTAAACTCGTTTCTACAAGGGATTTTCCTACTGCATAGCCTTGTGCTAACAAAAGCGTATTAGCGATGCCCCCCCCGACGATGAGTGTGTTCACTTTGTGGAGTAAGGATTTTAGTATTTGCAATTTGCTGGAAACTTTAGCTCCTCCAACAATGGCCAGTAACGGTCGTGCCGGATTCTGTAATGCCTGCGTGAGAGCTTGTAATTCAGCCGTTAAGAGCAAGCCTGCACAGGCTTGTGGTGCAAACTGTGCAGCGCCTGTTGTCGATGCTTCATTGCGGTGTGCGGTGGCAAAAGCATCCATCACAAAAACATCGCCCAATGCCGCTATTTTTTTTGCAAGGGCTGGATCATTTTCTTGTTCTCCACGTTGAAAGCGTACATTCTCACAAAGCGCGATTTCTCCTGGAGAAATTTCAAATCCATTTATCCAGTCAGCAATAAATCTTACTGGGCGACCTAATAAGATCTGTAGGCGCGCTGCAAGGGGAGCCAGAGAAAATTCCGGTGTTACGCGGCCTTCTGGCGGTCTACCTAAATGGGACAATACAATAACAGCCGCATCTTGGTTCAGGATGTATTGGAGGGTAGGTAGGGCAGCTTGAGCTCGCATATCGCTAGTAATGTGCCCATTTTCCATTGGAACGTTAAGATCTTCACGAACAACGATGCGCTTATTTCGACAGTCTATATCTTTTATGGTATTGAATAACATAAAAACAAGCCAAAACAAAAAGGTAGTGTACCTTAAAATTGGACGAAACGTAGATCCATTGTTATAAGCTTCTATACCCATTGTACTTGAAGTTGCGAATTCGCATCTTCAAGTGTGAGCGGTATATATCTCACGCATATGAAGACGCGAAAGCGAAAGCTGCATGTGCTTTTTTATAGAGATGCTATGCTACTTAACCACTGCTAATGGAAGATTTTTTGATATACCCTGCACATGCTTATGATCATATCACCAAGGACTTTACACCATTAAAAGTTTTGGTTACACGCCCTGCGGAGCAGGCAACGCGATTGGTGGCCGTGATTCAGGCTTATGGTGGAACCGCCATCTCTTTTCCTACACTAGAAATTACAGCGGTAAAAAAAAATAGCCTCCTAAAGCAAATTGAAACAATTGACAATTATGATTTTGTTATTTTTTTGAGTCCGAATACCGTACTCAAAACGACAGATTTTATTAAAAAAATCTGTTATGGCTGGCCAGTACAAACAAAAACGATCGCCATTGGTTCTGGAACTGCAAATGCTTTAAAGGAACAGGGCTTACCTGTAGATTATTATCCGGAAAAAAATTTTAGTAGCGAAGGTTTGCTGCAGCTTTCTTCCTTACAAAATCTAAAGCAAAAAAAAATTTTAATACTACAGGGTGAGAAAGGTAGAGGATATCTAGAAAAGGAACTGAAAAAGAAAGGCGCGCAGGTAATCACGGTAAATACCTATGCGCGACGGTGCCCCAACGTTTCTAAAGCGAACATTCCAGATCCGGGCACAGTCAATGTCATTCTTTGCACAAGTAATACAGGTCTAAAAAATTTGCTTATTTTACTGAAGCCCTATTGGAAAAAACAGCTGTTTAACAAGCAACTTCTCGTGATCAGTCAACGCATTGCCGATTGCGCAAAAAAATTAGGTTTTGTCAAACAAGTCATAATATCGGATAATGCCGGGCAAGTAGCCATTTTGCAAGCGCTTTGGATGTATGCTAAAGAGGGGTTGCATCGCGGCGTTAGCTGATGCAAATCCGTACAGGTGTGTCGCGCGCGCCTATCAGGGTGTGGAGGAAGAATGCATGGAATCACAGTCTACCGAAGTTATCGGCGAGCCAGATAAAAAAATAGTTTGCACCAAACCAAGGTCTTGCGTTGTGGCGTGGTCTACCGTGGGATTGCTATGTATCACATGGATTTTTCTTGTCTTTATCTTTATTTTTTTGTGGCAGAGAGAGCATGATGATCGCTTTGAGTATCTTGTTAAGCTGACGCAGATGCAGCAACAGTTTTTAGAAACTCAAACTCAGTACCAGGAGCTACAAAAAGATCTTACTCAAGTACAAAACTTTGTACAAAAAAAATTCTCAGCTGCTGCTGCTGTTGAATTAAGTAGCATAAATCAGCTTATTTGGTTGGCAGATTATAATCTAATTTATCTGCACGATCAGGATAGCGCTTTGTTGGCGCTACGGTTTGCCAAAAGACACTTAGCCGAGCTTGATAACCTTCCAATTTCAACAGGAACGCTGCGAAATTTATTGGCACAAAACATAGCAAGCCTAGAAAGCTTGCCTGGGCTTGACCTCAACAATGTGTTAGCCAAATTTGGGGATCTACAGATGCGGATAACGCAATTACCCTTGCGAGGAAGCATGGCTACTACGCAAGTGGCGAAAGCTGATCAGGATTCGCTGACCACTGTTAGACAACAGTGGCTTGACCTTCTGAAAACCTGTTTACACAATTTGCAACAATTAATCATTATTCAGCATCTTGATAGGCCGATAGAACCCCTGCTGCCACAAATACAACAACAATATTTGCAATACAATCTACAATTGCTATTGCAACAAGCACAATGGGCCTTGTTGCATCGTCAAAAATTGGTTTATCAAATAAGTTTGCGGCAAATTAAGGAAGCAGTGCAGCGACAGGCTGCTGAAAATGCATCGGTGACCCAAGCAGTCATGCGATATATTGAGGAACTGCAACGCATTGAGTTAGAACCCACGTTACCCGATCTAAGTCCTACGCTCGCTGCCATAGCCACTATTAACCGATCAATGGCAATGTCGGCTTCGACTACTGCGAAACCTGTAGAGCAAAGGGATCATCCGCTATGAAGCGGCTTTTTATATTTTTTCTCATTTTGCTTTTTTTCATGTTGGCAGGGGTTTGGATAATAAGTGATCCTGGATATTTGCTCATTAGCAGGCGCAGCATCGCTATAGAGATGCCATTGTGGCTAGCTATCATCGGGTTCATCATCAGTGTTATTATAATTTATGTTTTGATTCGTATCTTCCGGTACTTTATCGTTTTACCCAAGCGTTGGCATATTTGGCGAAGAAGTAGACGGCAACAAAAACAACAGATTATGGAAGATCAGCGTTTGTTGGCGATGCTCTGTCAAGAACCGAGAAACAGTAATCTTATTTTAAAAACCTTGCCCACTTTGATCAAGAAACGTGGTTGGTCTCGGGTACAAATCCAAGCATTAGAACGTCGTTGCTACGAAGATGTCATCAAAGAAGCAATAATCCACATGGACCGAGCTAGGTTTGAAGCGTGTTGGAAGCAATTGCCCCGTCAATTGAAAAAGGACACAGGTTTTCTTTGTCTATACATGCATGGTCTTATTCATTATTGTCAAACTGAACGAGCAGAGTATTTGACACGTGCGTTACTAAACAGACAGTGGTTTGGTCCACTCATCCGTATTTATGGTCTTATTAAAATTTCACATCCAGAACGTCAATTAGCAAATGCTGAAAACTGGCATAAATATCATCCTAATGATCCAGATCTGTTATTGACCTTAGGGCGCCTTTGCAAGCAGTTACAGTTATGGGGAAAGGCGAAGGATTATTTAATGACCAGCCTACTTCATTGTCCACGCGCTATAGAGGTTTATCGAGAATTAGGTGAATTGTTCGAAGCGCTTGGTGATCTTAAGCAAGCGCTGAAATTCTATAAAAAGGCGACAGAAATAGATCAAGGGATGGAAAGTTAACAAAAAAGGACAGTCTTTTCTGCAAGGAACGAACGCATATTTACTGTAAAAAATTAAGAGTGAACCATGAACGCTTGGGTTTGGATCTTGGCTGCTGAAAGCTTGAACTATAGTTCATGGCTTCCGAAACTGCTTTACGTTTCCGCCAATTTTTTGTATAAATTTCTGCGAGAGCAGAATCTTGAATAATTAATAAATTTTCAGCATTTTTGTTTTGCGCAGCCTTTGTAAAATTAAACGATCCAGTAATAACTCTTTCCCCATCGATAATTATGATTTTATTGTGAGCAATCGCGGGTTTATAATCGATCCAGATTGGTATGTGCTGATGCAACAAAAAGCGTGAAGCACTATAAGACGATTGTGATGTCTGGCTTTTATCCAATATTACTTCCACAGTAACACCGCGATTTTTAGCTTCGACCAGATGTCTTGCGATCGGTGCTGAAGTAAAACTATAAGCCTGCACGAAAATGGTTTTTTTTGCTGTGTCCAAGACCTGAATAATTTGTGCTGTGCAATTTTGTCCGGGTGTGAAACATGCTTGTATTGGATGCATGCTTGGAGCAACACCGTATGCTGCATTTTTAAAGACGCAGAACGAGGTAAGCAATAAAAATCCAATGATATTAATTGATAATATTTTTCGCTTTATCATTTAAGCAGTCCTGTTAAGAAGCATTTCTAGCAAGGAAGCTAGTTCGCGTTTTTGCACGCCGCTGCGCAGACGGCGTACTCTGAGAATGGCGTTTAAATCGGCTAGTGCATGGGAAAAATTGTCATTAAGAACCAAATAATCGTATTCGCCGTAGTGAGCTAATTCTGCCATTGCATTTGCCATGCGACTTTGAATGACGGTTTCTTCATCCTGAGCCCTTAGTCGCAACCTCTTTTCTAAGGTTGTCCAGGAAGGTGGAATAATAAATATGCCAATAGATTCCGGCATTTTTTCTCTGATCTGTTGGGCACCCTGCCAATCGATTTCTAAAATAATGTCAATGCCGGCCTCTATTTTTTTTCTGACCCACTGTAGTGAGGTTCCGTAGCAATGGCCAAAAACAGTAGCATATTCAAGAAATGTCTGTTCTTGGACAAGATGTTTAAAAGCTGTGTCAGTAATAAAATGATAATCGACTCCTTCTTTTTCTCCTGGTCTTGGCGCACGTGTCGTATAAGAAACAGAAGCCTCTAGGTTTGATACAGATTCCAACAATGCATTGACTAAGCTGGTTTTTCCCCCACCGGAGGGTGCTGAAATAATGTAGAGTGTTCCTGGAATTTTCATAAACTACTCAATGTTTTGTACCTGTTCGCGTATTTCTTCGATCAAAACCTTCATGTTAACTGCCATTAGGCTAAGATTGGCATCTGGTGATTTAGATGCCAGCGTATTAGTTTCACGATTCAGTTCTTGAAGTAAAAAATCAAGCTGCTTTCCGTGTGTTTGATTTTGTGCAAGTAATCTTTTAAATTCATTAAGATGGATTTGCAAACGATCCAGTTCCTCTGAGGCATCGATCTTTTGGATAAACAGCAGCATTTCCTGCTCTAAACGGTTTTGGTCTAAGCTAGCTTGAAAATGAGATAAACGTGCAAGAATTTTTTCTCGTTGTAAGAGCAACAGGATAGGCAATTTTTCCTTGATTCTGTCTATTAACACTTGTAATTCACGGATACGTTGAGTCGTTACCTCAAAAACGGCCTGTCCTTCTTGAATGCGTGCTAGACACAGATCAGCGAGTGCCTCTGAAAAGAGTTCGATAAGATGGGGTTCTATAGATCCATAAGTGACATCGTGAAGTTTTAATAGGTTAGGCCAGCGTAATAATTCATTTGGGTTTAGCGGGAGAAAAGATTGTGCTAAGTTTGCTATTCTTGCATAGGCTCGGATGATGGTGTTTGCAAGATCATCGTCAACTTCGATAGTGGCAGTGCTGCTGTTAACAGGTGGTTGATAACGTAGTTTAATATCCAGTCTACCGCGCTGCACGCGCTGCCTTAGTTGTTTGTGAAGTATGGGTTCCATATGGCCCAAGAAATCGGGTAAAGAGAAGCAGATCTCTAGGTAGCGGTGGTTGACACTACGCAACTCCCAGGTCGCAATACCCCAATCGGCTTGTTTTTCCATTTTAGCAAAGGCTGTCATGCTACAGATCATACTATTATGTGTATTAGTTTGTGGTTAGTTCGTTTCAGGTTATTAGTTCGTTTCAGGTTAAGATAGCGCAGCGCCATCACTAATCTCGTGTTTTCGTTTCAGTTCAACTATCGGAATTTCCGCTTTTAACTCATTTAAAATCCAGTTATCTGATTTTTGTGAATCGAATTTTTTATCCAATTATAACATACAGCTTTGTCCTGTAGGACTCCACTACAATGGGGTAGGAGCAGGTACAAACAAAATGGCACGTCATTACAGAAGTTGCAATAGTTAGGCAGATGATCCTCTTTTGAAACGCTTCTGCGCTACGCACATTTAAATGGTGATTATTTGAGACAAGCAGCATGTGGGAGGATCGTTACAAATTGCCTATATCGCTGCTAAACTGCTGTGTAAAGTGTCTAGCTGTATGATTGCTGAACTGTTAGACTACGGGACTTTGTTAGCGTATGGCGCCCGTAGCTCAGCTGGATAGAGTACCAGGCTACGAACTTGGTGGTCGGGAGTTCGAATCTCTCCGGGCGCGCCAGTTAAATCAAAGACTTACATCGATTTCGAACCTACTCAAAAAACTCATTGCGCGACCTAGCCCGGTTACGCAACCCTTCGCAGCACGGTTAACACTGGTCTATGATCACCTAAAAAAATCATTGTTCACGGCGAATTACCTCTGAATGGTTGTGACAGACATCTAATTGTCCGATAATAATTTGTATATGTAAACTATTAAGATGTTGTAAAGGGCACCTCTATAAATGGCTATTTTACTTCAATACAAAGTACCAAACCTGTAGCATACGTTTTCAAAATGGCATCCAAGTGCTGCTTGCTTTTGCAGGAAAGCTCTACTTCCACTGCAATTTGCTTACCGTCTGGACAGACCAGTACCGCATCTGGCAAATGTCCGTGTTGGCCAACCCCTAGTTTATATTTGTCATGTTTCAGTTTTCGTTCGCTGATCCAGGCCATATCTGGATAAAGCACCCGTAATTTAATGTAATATAAGCAAAAGTTTGGTGATAGAACGCCATGAATTTATCAGTTATAATTAAAGTAACAATAAAAATACAGGGGTTGTTATGCCTTTACCTAGCGAAACCGGAACCTTGTCTACAAAAAACGATAATGATCCCGAATTATTGTTACTAGCTACTACTCTGGAAAAAGCCAAACCTTCCTCTTTTGAAGGTGATATCAAAAAATTTTATTTATGTTTTGCAACAATGGCGCTAGCGGAGGATTGTCTTAAGCATATAAAGCATTTTATTTCAGCAAAAGATACGAGTATAGAAAGTGTTGTTGCCTTCCAGCATCATAATACGGTTACGCAAACGGAGGATTATCGTTTCGTATTATCTGAAAATCAAAGGGAGATTTTGAGAGCGGAACTCTATACACATCAAAATCCATTCACGTTGAGCGATCCCTCTTTCATGAAGAGTTTGTCTAACATAGATTACAAACCGTATCGCAATTTTATGTGGGCTACATTAATAAGTAAACCGTTGCCTCTTCTGCGTGCAAAACAGGAAAAAAAGAGATTTACTGTTACAGGTAGTGGAGTTTACCAACGGGAAGTCCATCCAGATGGAACGCTTGAAGCTGTTCTGAAAAAGCCTCAATATTCCAGAACGCAAAAAAAGGGATTTTCACAAATTCACTCTGGTACTTTACTTACGATAGATTACTACCCAAAGCCTTTTAGTAGCATATTTAACAAGCCAGTGTTTGGAATAATTGTAGGTAAACAAGATGTTTTATGGACTGATCGTTTTTATGCGGGCGATGCGGGTACCGATTTCCGACCCTATGACTTTGATGATGTTCTAAGTGCGCAAGCGTATCACCGCGTCCAAATTCAAGAAAAAAAATTATTTTCTGCAGATCAGTTATCAGAATTTAAACAAGTAATTCAATTAAATCCTGATCAATATAATGATGTAATGGGGCGAGTTCGATGGAGTTCTGATCCAAGCAATTTCATTTTTGTTACTAAACCAAATCTTCAGACAGATGCTTTCGCGATATATCTCAGCCAATTTTGGACAAAGCAGTTACAGGAACATGGGCATTGCGACTCCAATTATAGGATACCCGTTCGTCGTTATATGCCGGATGATCCTGCTGTACATTTGAAAGAAGTTACATTGGCCGAGCAGCAAATGTTACGCGTAGAAGCTTATAGAGTCTGGGAGAATCCAATTTTAAAAGAGCAAGCTTATAAAAAAAATCTTTTTCAATTTCTGTTACTACTTGCTCCCGAAGACATTGAACGAGCACTACAGGAGAAAATTAAAAATACTCCTATAGTGTTGCATTTATTAGCAGCAGGGCCAAAACCAAAAGCGCTTGTTTATATTGTTGAATCTTTATTAGAAAGGACAGATCGTACAATAGCACAAATACTTTCTGCTCAACAATTAGTAGATAGAGAATATCGAAAAAATATTAAAACAAAAGCCATCGCAAACTGTTTTTCTTATGGTGCTCTAGAGATAGCGCGCTATCTTACCGATCCCCCTAGCTTAGATGTTCAAGGTACTCAAGCAATACTTCGCGATTTCTCGTTTTCTATCAATTTATTGGCAGAAGGTGAGATTGGCACTTTCACCAATCTTCTAAAAAAATCAGAGTTAACATTACATCAAGTGCTGCCTATTGACTCACTACAAGAGGGAAAAAATTGGTCATCAATTTTGAAGTTTCTGCAGCAATGGGCCGAAGGTAATGTCTTTACTAATCATGAAGTAGCTATTTATCTCATTGAAAAGGTAAACAATGTCGTTAATACACCATTAAAAGATCTCGACACATTATTGATGCGCGCTGTACTTCATAAAAATGCGGATGTTATTCCAGTGTTACTTGTTTATGGTGCTGATGTAAATCAAAAAAATGCATATAGAAAAACGGCAGTTATGTATGCAGATCAAGAAATGCTTAATACGTTGCAGACGCATTCCAGACTTCTACCTAGCGATAGGGAGCAAATTACAAAAGAAATACTTAGAAGACACCAGGTATCTAAGGAAATTACACCAGAACAGTTATTGGAACGTTTGCTACCAGAATTTAGGCTGCAGGCTTGTGACCAAGGATGGTGCTACGGAATAGCGACCATGACAACTAACTTTGTTTTATTGGACAAAACAACTGTCTTAGTAGACATGTTTAAGCTAGCTACGCAATATTATGATGCGCCCAGTACACTTCCAATAGCTATTGAAGCAGCCAAAAAAGTAAATATCCAATCACGAACAAACCAGCAAAAATTATTAGTAGAAATGCCTGAATTTTTAAAAACGATATCCGAATATCACGATACCAGAATAAATAAATGGCAAGAAACGCTGACTCGATCTTTACGGGCGACCTCCTGGGCTCTAGAACTAGAGCGCAAAGGAGGAGTGAACCGAGCTAATCCGTTTACTATGGTTTCTACAAGAGAGGAATTTATTGTTTGTTTTAAATCATTGGCGAAAATCTTAGATCAAGAAATGAGCCGGACAAGATTCAGTATAACCTTAGATACTTTTGCTAATGCTAATGTAGATGCCATGACAGGATCGCATGCTATTAACGTTTACTACGACAAATCTCAAAAGACATTCATGTTATTTAACGCCAATGATCCAATACTCGTTTTCACGGCTCGTTCAGGATATTCTGCTAATGCAATAGGCGAAAAGGTTTTTCATGCGCTGACCATCACGATGGCTCAACGGCCAAGGTATTTGGTTGCATGGGTAAAAGTTGACTCGTTAGCCGGTCAACAGTCTGCTGCCACTGAAATGACGACGAATTGGTTAAGTTCTGTGGAAATGCAGCACATACGTGGAGTCGCTTCTCAAGAAAAAATAAATTGGGTCAAAGAATCAAATTCTGTGCTTTTTGCTACAACTTATGTTGGTGATGTAAAGCAGACTCAGATGTGGTTAAGTGTTGGCGCAAACCCGAACGTGGAAGGACAGGATGGTACACGCCCTCTCCATGTAGCTGTACAACAAGGATCTCTCGAAATTGTTAACACTTTACTGGCGACGCAGTCTGATGTTTCGGCAGTGGATGTAAGGGGAGTGACGGCACTTCATATAGCAGCCCGAGAGGGAGATTTGGCAATTGCTAAAATTCTCTTAGGATCATCAAAAGTTGACGTGAATGCAGCCACTTTAGGAGGGGTGACTCCTCTTTATTTAGCCGTCCAGGAAAAACATTTAGAAATTGTTCAAGTTTTGTTAAAGGCGCCACAAATCAATGTAAACACGGTCACTATCGAAGAGGTAACTCCGCTTCACGTGGCAGTGCAAGGAGGAGAACTTAAAATTGTTCAAGCTTTGCTAGAAACAAAGGAAATTCAGGTTAATGCAGTCACTATAGAAGGAGTGACTTCTCTTTACATAGCAAGTCAGCAAGGACATCAAGAAATTGTTCAAGCTTTGCTAAAAATATCAGAAATTGATCTAAATATAGCTACTTTGCAAGGTTTTACTCCTCTTCACTTGGCGGTGCAGGGAGGACATCTGACAATTGTTCAAGCTTTACTTGGAATTTCGGAAATTAAAATCAATGCGGCTACTATAAAGGGTGTTACTCCTGTGCACATAGCGGCAGCAGCAGGACAGATTGAGGTTGTTGAGATTTTATTGCGCGATGACAGGGTGAATATTAATGCGGTTGATGGTACTGGAAATAACGCATTGCACATATCAGTAGAAGCGGGACATGGTGAGGTTGTTAAATCCTTTTTGCTCAATCGCAGAGAAGGAATGGATGCTTTCATTAATGCACTTAATCGCGAAGGAGACAGTGCATTGCATTTGGCAGTAAAAGCGGAGAATGGAGAGTTAGTTAGGATTTTGTTGAATAATCCTTTGGTGAACGTCAACGTCGTTGGTAGAGATGGTGTTACCCCGTTCCATCTAGCGGTAAGCGCAAGTGATACGGAGATTACGCGTATGTTGTTAAATCATCCTGCAATCGATGTTAACCGTATTGATGAGGCAGGAAGTACGGCACTTCACTTGGCGATAAGGAGCAATAATATTCCGGTGGTTAGGCAATTGTTGCGTGATCAGAGGATTGATAAAAATATACCAAATGCACAAGGACGTACAGCTTTGCAACTTGCAGAGGAAAGGAATCTTCCTGCAATGATTAGGCTGTTGCAACAACCATCGAGTCACGCCGGGGCTTCGGTCTGCGGAGGTCCGCGAGTGAAGCGAGCGGTAGGGTATGTGTGTGTGGAAGATGGATTGGCTAGCGTGCATGGAAGAAGAACCGTAAGCGAGCTCGACGTAAGGAATCAGAGACGGCTGATGGAAGGTACTGAGGTAAGCCAGACCCCGGCGGGTCGTCGTTTGCAGGGCTTATCGAGCAACGCTGTTGAATCGGGCCAGAATCTGCGTCAGATAGCGTGGAATAGTGAGGTGCAAACGGCGGGAGTGGTAGCCGAGATGGAGCGAGTTAGCCAAAGCCGTGCGCAAAGCACAGGAGATCCCACGAAGACGCAGGCCTTGGCGAGAAAGAAAGGAAATTTAAAGCGAGCGCTCGGTGTGATGGGTAAGGCGACGGGTAAGGCGACGGATGCGGTAGAAACGGTTCATGCGTTTTCTGTGCTTGCAGTGCAGCTTAAGGAAGGAAATTTGGTAGGAGCAGTGAAAGGTGTAGGGATGTTCGTGGGTGGTAATTTCGGAACCGGAGCAGCTACCTATGTGGGTACTAAGGTAGCGGACAAGGCGATACGTGCATTGTCTACCAAAGCAATGACGAAGCGAGTGACCCAGACCATGACTAGCCTCGGGGTATCGAAGGGTACGCAGTTGGTAGCGGGGATGACATTACGGTCCATGGGGACTGTGGCGGTTAGAATAACAGGTCCCCTATTGGGATTGGCATGTAGTTTGGCGATTGATGCTGTTAGCTTGTCTGAGTTGCCTGAGTTGCTACGCAATGCCCAAGCGATAATTAATGATCCTAGCTCGGAAGAATGGGAAAGAGAACAAGCCAGAGCGAACTTTGGTTTAAGCGTGACGGGGAATATCGTAGGGGTGTTATCCAGCGTAGCGATGCTGGCGGGTGGGCCGGGTGCAGCGGTTGGTGCGGCAGCCAACATAGCATTTATGATTGTATCTGCCGTTGTCACGGCCCACTATGCGGCAGTAACCGTGGTGGAAGCGCGTAGAAAGGAACTGGGGACGTTAACGGAGGAAGAAGCGGCAGAGATATATCGTCGTAAGATGTGGGAAGGGTCGACAGAGCTCCCCGAAACTCTGCAAGAAGTGGCACTGGTGCGCCAAGTATATCAATCCTTGATAAATCAGTACGTAGAAATAGTGCGTCGATCAGGCTATAGGGCAGTTGTGATGGCGCTGCCGATTGTTCGGTACCGCCGTCTCGAACAATTAACAGGAATGATATCCAGCGAGTGGAGGGAGGGATCGATGCTATTTGACGTAGATGGATACTACGTAAAAGCTTGTGACTATCGTGACCAAACCTCGCTGAGTGTAGATGACTTTCAATCGGGAGAAACGCCGTTCGCGAGCGTGAGCAATATGACCCCACAGCCCATGTCTCGGTTATTAGGTCGCTTGCCCCCCAATGCGACGATGTTTTGTGGCCCGAGTGATGTAATGATCAATCCGCGTAGGGTGTTGCACGAGGAATGGGAGCATCCACAAAGGGGTCGAAAAAAGGCACAGTTTAAGGAAGAATATTTCGATCCGCAGAGATGTGTACGAGGTGAAAGATTGTATTCGCGGCAACAGCGTCTCACGGCTTTTCCGGATTTGCCTATTGAAAATTTTTTTGCACCGCGTTTTCCATTGGTACATGGGAAAATGCCCTTTCAAAATATCTGCCAACATACGGTGGGGTTACGACTGAATAGCGCCCCTGCAAGCGGGCCGGTGCTCTACGATGTGGGGATATCCCATTTACAGTGCTTGAACGAGACGAAAAACGTCGTACTGATAAACCAGGGATCCCGGTTGATCATCGGAGGGAATCAGGAGAATACGTTTATCCTGCAAGGAATAAGCAAAGACCTGGTGAAGCTACAGGGAGGGGTTGGCCAGGACGTGTTGTATCTGAGTCCTGATTTACCGGTTGAACTCCTGCAAGATTTTTTTCGTCGAAAGATAAAGGGAATAGAGGTCATTCGAGGAAGCGCGGGAAAAGACGTCATCATGGCGTCCGCGGACGTAGCAGCAATCGATGGAGGGGGAGGCGGCGATGAGATCCATCTGGTAGAACCGGTTCCCTCACAAACCACTGTATTGCCCATAAGGTTTACGAAGACATCATCGACGACCGCGTTACCGATGCTGGAATCTGCAACGACGGTTGCGCCGGGAGAGGTAGAATTTTATGAAACAGAAGACGATGCAGAAATAGCGGTAGAAGCGCTACGCACTTTTCCTCATCCTGGGAATAACACGTTATCGCCGCTGACGATCCGTGTGCCATTGGATGTGCATGAGCTATCCCGATTACCGGTGATAACCTGTAGCCAATTTTCCCAATTTGCGCGGTGGAATACTCAGATTTTGTCAAGGCGAAGAGGAGAGCAAGAAGCCAGCTGGTTTTTTTATTTTGATCAAAAAAGTGCACAAGGGTGGTGGAAAGGTGTCGCCCATGAACTGTCTCATGTAGCGCTGTATCGTCCAGAATGTGATCAAATTCAATTTAAAACCAGAGATGGTTATATGGTTAAGCCTGGATTTGGACTCGAAAAGCCGATCCCAAATCGAAGAGGGGAGTTTACAGCAGCGGAAAAGCTGTTCGTATTAGACGAACACGCCATCGCGTTGCATTCAGGTGCTGTATTTTTGCATACTCCCCCCCGTGACCATTACGGGCTCCCCGTGTACGTGTGTCGCCCGACAGAGTTTTTAGGCCGAGTGGGTTCGTGTGTATCGATAAAACCACAGTATCGTTCGTTAACAAAAGCCGGAGCGTATGTCGTATTACATCCTGGAGATACAGTCCATGTGGGAGCAGATGAACATCAGTTGGTGTTAGTGGATAAACCTGGCCACACTACGATCAAGCTCAGTACTAATTTTTTTAATCAACAGCCAAGCAGGGTATTACTGGGATGCTCGATAGAAGAAATCCATGGGATTGACTATGCGATGCAGTCCGAAAGCTTATCGATTCGCATGAGCAACAAGACACTGCAGGTAGTGGGTTATCCGCGAGTCAGTGATGTAAGAAATCCAAGTATTCAATTTGAAATTAAAGAGGGGAAATTAAGCATTGGGATTCCCGAGAGTGAGGAAGGAGAAGACAGCGTCAGCGTGCGTGCAGTGAATCTAGATATGGTATTCGTAGAAACAGAAAGACCAGCAGGAGTGAGTAAGCGAGTGCTAGCGAGTCAACAGGTCCACTCCATTACAAAGCACCCGGCTTTACCCGTGCTAAACATCAATCTGGTATTTGATGAAGGCAAAGGATTAGTGACGCGTTCGATCGGAGATGAAGACACGATCTTGCCGCTCAGTTTATTGGATAAAAGAGAGTTTTTATCCGTGGATTTAGGAGCAGGATCCGATACCCTCGTTGTAGATGATAAGCAGTCTGTGGACTGGTATACGCGGTCAGACGAAGGGAAGGTGGATCGGCTCAATGTCAAACCCTTAGAGACAGCACTAGGCCGAGAAATGTTGATTAGCTTAGAAGATGCCTCCCCTGCGGGTAAGGATCTCGTGCTGAAAGTCTGTGATTTAGAAAGCGATTGTTTTAGGATCACGTGCAAAGATGGAATAATTAATTACCGTCACGTGCATATAGAGCAACAAGCTCACTACCTCAGAATAGATTACGATTCGTCTTCAAAGAATTTTTTTATCACAGCATATCAGAGCCCGCCGTTTATACCGCTACTATCTGAATTAGCCCTCGTGATACCGGCGTCCGTGATGCAAGAAGCGGGAACGGTATATATGCCGCAGTTGAGCGGGGATGTTTCAAAAGACTGGATGCTGATGCGAAGAGAGGATGATTTAGTGGCCTTTAATCCGGCGACAGGGGGAGCATTGATATTTCAGAACGCCAGCATCTTTTCCAATCAGTCGTTATTTGAATATACCCATGTAGCACCGATATATACCCGTTCTTCTGAAAAACCGGTAGAGCTGACGACAACACCGATGCCGCCTACCCCGGCTGAGATGCCGGAGAAGCAAAATGTTCCGATACCATTGTGGGAAAGCCTACCGTCAGTGGAGGAAGTCAAAGAGGCCGTGGACGCATGGGAGGATTTAGCAGCACAGCTCAAGGAAAAGGGGATTAGGTATCTGGATTTAACTAAGTATGTACGAGATGAAAAAGTCACGTCCGTGGACATTGTTTATAAAAAAACGCAAGGAGTCGAGGTATTAAGCGTGGTGATCCCGGTGCTGGAATCTGCAGTGCAATCGCATTATAAAGAGGTGGGTAACAGGGCAACCCTCAGCTTAGAGATTCAACGAGCAGGAGCATCGGAGCTGTGGATTAATTTGCGCTGTCAGGAATCGTGCGAATCCTCGAAGTACCAATTGCTCTACCAAGAAGAGAAAGGGCCACCGGTCTGCAGAATGGATAAACAAGTCCCGGTTTGTCGAAGTACTGGAGATGCCTGGGTAGATATTTCCGTGGAGAAAAAATTAAGGCATCTGGAAACGTTGGCGAGACTGAAAAGCTCGACGCTGCAATGGATGGAGAGAACAGAACAAGACCTGCCAGAGCAGAAATTTATTAAGCTAGAAGGAGGTAGTAGGGAAAATCCAGTACGGATACCAATCAGTCTAGATGATAACCAGACGAGTCGTTTTTTTATAGAAGATGCCAAGTTGAATGGAGTGCGTTTTGACGAAGCCTACCTCAAAGAGAGTGGTTACCTGTTGCAATTCATGACGAATCTAGACAATCAACCCTATGAGCTGCACTTTCAAGGAGAGAGTGAAAAGACGATTGAGCTGGTTGTGTGGTCCAAGAGAGCAGAAGAGATGCAATATTTTTTGATTCGCCAAGTCTATAGAGCCATAGAATGCGCTACATCCATTCACGAGAGTAACAACGCGTTGTGTCAGAACTGGGGAGACAGTCCGAGGATGCTGGTCATTAAGACCGAGTCACGGAATAACCCGCGTTTTCATACGCTCCGTCTAGGGGATGAGACAGTGAATCGTTGGGTACTATCGATGAAAACGCTGGAAAGGTTCTCGCTGGATAGGTTGGATTGGCCCACGGTAGAAGAAGTGGCAATGTATAGACTGGGTAGTGAGCATCTGTATGTCAGGGGTCAGTTGTGGAACGAGGAAGAACAAGTGCTAGTGTTAAAGGATTTTTTTGCGGTGCAAGGAGTATCGTTGGCACTCCGTATTAATCAGATAGAACATCTGATTAATAACCAAACGTATCAGGACTACCAGCCTTATTTTGCAGATAAACAGGGACTGCGTAGAAAGCCTGTGAAGTTTTATTCTTTGGGAGCCAAGTCATCGGAACAGGTAAATATTGGGTTAAATTCCGCGGATCTCTCGATATTGGATGTAGGAGATAGGCGAGAAATTGCGCATGTAAAAGTGCTGGATGCGGAAGATTTGGAATTATCCGTAGGTTACCGGGATAATAACCAAACGCTACGGGTGCAAGTGAAACCTGATCCAGATCGGGTCAGGTTTCCCAAAGAAGAGCTGGGAAATGCATGGGATTGTTACTTACGTGTGAATGATCGCGTTATCCAGTTGTTTGGAAAAAATGGCAGCAATCCGTTGTTAAACCAGGAATTAGCAAAAGCGTTGCGGAGTCAAGCGGAAGCAAATGTAGGGCATTCACCGGCGCCTGTATCAACGGAGGGACCGTTGCTGAGAAGAAAGAAAAGAGAAAAAAGAGAGAAGTTTGCTGATTTTAGAGAGGTAGATGACAGAGCGGAGGATTATTTGGAGCGATATGAGCGCCGCCATACGCGTGTAAAGTCTGAAAGGCCGAAGCGTGAGAAGAAAGTCCATGAGCAGGCGGTGTCTGTGATTGCAAAGGATAGTCGTTCGCAAGTGAGCGTAGCGGAGATGTCGCGTAGGGAGCAAGAGAGGTGGCGAGAAAGAAGGCCTGCGGTACAAGAAGCGTTTCGTAGAGACGTAAGGGAAAAAGAAAGGTCCGCCAATGTAAGTCAGGTAGGAAGAAATCAGACAGTGTCGTTTCATCATACTACAAAAGATAAGCATCAATTTTTTACGAGAAAGTCGGAGAAAATTGGAAAGCGGGTGAATCTCATGACGTCGGCTCAGCAATTGCCATGGAACCGTTCTCAACACCCTCACCATCAGTCGCCGTCCTTGTTGCAGGGAACTGGGGCAGCGAATTTAAGCAGAGTAACTCCACAGCATGGTGCAGGAAAGTGGAATCCTGCGGTAACAGCAAATCCTGATGTGAACGGTACGCTATTGTGGCTCAATGTATTGACTCGGTATACGCAACGACAATCCCCGCGAGCAACGGTGTCTGCTCATCAAGCAGCGAACTATCGCAAAGCAGAACGTCAGATGGAGGCGAGAGAAAATAAATATGCTAGGAATATTTCCGTCGTGAACATAAGACCATAGTGTGTAGAATCCGGTTGGCCCACTAGGATTTTCACCTAGTGGGCTCCTATCAATTCAGCTTGCGGTGAGTATTACGCGATATTTTGATCGCAGCATGAGTGAGCGTGTAAATTAAATAACTGTATAGCGGATGCTAAAATATCCTTCTGACCTAGCTTGGCAGCTCTTCGTAAAGCAACACTGGGAACATGGATTAATTTATTCGTTAATCTAATTGCTAAGCGCTCCATGACTTCTTCCTGAGGAATGTCCTTCTTTAACAAGGCAAGCGCTTTTTTTAATTCTTCATTACGCCAGCGATCGGCTTGTTTACGATAAGCATGAATGATTGGTACAGCTTCCTCTTTCACTCTTAATAAACCTAAATAATCCTGCACTTTATTTTCGATGAGTGCTTCTGCTTGGACTGCTGCATCCTTACGATGCGCTTGATTTTTTTGAATGAGTATTTGGAAATCCTCCAGTGTATAAAGATAAACGTCTTCTAACTGATTTATTTCTGCTTCCACATCGCGCGGCATTCCTAAGTCGGCCACCAATAAAGGACGACGACGACGTTTTTTTAATGAACTTTCTAACATACCTTTACCTATCAAAGGTAGTGGACTAGCGGTTGCAGTGATGAGTAAATCGATTTCAGGCAAATAGTGAGAAATTTCATCCAATCGAATTGTTTTGGCACCGATGATCACGGATAACTGTTTCGCCTCTGCGTAGGTACGATTAGCAATCCAAAAATGCTGAATTCCTTGAGAAACTAGATGTTTAGCCACTAAGGCAATCGTTTCTCCAGCACCTACTAGCAGTACTCGGGAATCACTGAGATGAGCAAAGATATTTTTTGCTAATGTTATTAATGCAAACGCCAATGAAACAGGATGGGCAGTAATCGAGGTTTGATGGCGTACCTGTTTAGTGGCCTTAAATATATACTGAAACAGACGTCTAAATTTGGTACCAGCAATACCTAGTGAATTTGCAAAGGAAATGGCGGTCTTTAGCTGTCCAACAATTTGCGGTTCACCTAAAATAATGGAATCTAGGCCAGTAGCTACCCGCAAAATATGACGTACCGCATCTTCTCGCTGATAAACATACCAATGCTTTTGTAAACACGCTGGTGGTACTTGCTTCGTACGATATAACCATTCAATAGTATGGCGTGCTTCACCGTTAATGCAATAAAACTCAGTACGATTACAGGTCGAGAGAATGATAGCCTCCTCAGCCCGTGTTTCAGTAAGCATTCCATGCAACGATTCAGCTAAATAATCCTGTGAAAAAGCAAGCTGCTCGCGCAAGGCCAAAGGCGCCGTGTGATGATTAATGCCACAGGCAATGAGATTCATAAAAAACTACACGTCGTTGTAATTGGAGGTAGCTACAATGCTAAACGCTGTTCAAGATAGTGTATATGCGCACCCCCTTTAATGAAATTAGCGTCTCGCACTAAGGCTTGGTGCATGGGAATATTCGTTTTAATTCCCTCGATGACTATCTCCTCTAAAGCAGTACGCAGGCGCGCTAAAGCAATGTCCCGCGTTTCACCATACGCAATCAATTTTCCAATTAAGGAATCATAATGGGGGGGCACGTAATAACCCGTATAAATGTGCGTGTCAACGCGGATACCCGGTCCGCCAGGTGGGTGATAGAGCGTAATCATTCCCGGTGAAGGGAGAAAAGTCTTAGGATCCTCGGCGTTGATACGACATTCTATCGCATGCCCGCGAAAAGTAACTTGATTCTGCTTATAGGCTAATTTTTCTTTAGCCGCAATACGTAACTGCTCACTCAGTAAATCAAATCCTGTGATCTCCTCGGTAACAGGATGTTCAACCTGTATACGTGTGTTCATCTCAATAAAATAAAAATGGCCGTTTTCATATAAAAATTCAAAAGTACCAGCGCCGCGATATTTCATATCGCGACAGGCTTTTACACACAGTTCACCAATTTGATTGCGCTGTTTTTCAGTTATACCTGGCGCAGGTGCTTCCTCTATTACTTTTTGATGCCGCCGTTGCATAGAACAATCTCGCTCACCTAAATGAATAGCGTTTCCTCGACCATCTCCTAATACCTGGATTTCTATATGACGTGGCGTTGCTAGAAACTTTTCTAAATAAATACTAGCATTTTTGAAATTAGCTAGCGCTTCGGAACGGGTTACAGCAATAGCATTGAGTAAAGCAGCTTCACTATGCACAACGCGAATACCACGTCCACCACCGCCACCTGCTGCTTTAACAAGCACCGGATAAGCAATCTCCCTAGCAATTTTAAAATTCGTTTTATCATCATCACCTAATTCAGCGTCTGAACCAGGTACACAGGGTATCTTGGCTTTTTTCATAGCTGAAATTGCCGAAACTTTATTACCCATCGTCCTAATGGTAGCTGATGTAGGGCCAATAAAAATGAAGCCACTTTGCTCCACGCGCTCGGCAAAATCCGCATTTTCTGATAAAAAACCATAACCAGGATGAATGCCCATGGCGTCTGTAATTTCAGCAGCAGAAATAATAGCGGGTATATTTAAATAACTTAACGCAGCAGCTGCAGGACCGATACAAACTGTTTCATCAGCAAGTTTAACATGCTTTAAGTTGGCGTCGGCTGTAGAGTAGACAGCTACAGTCTGTATACCTAACCCCTTGCAGGCACGTAGTATACGCAAAGCAATTTCACCGCGATTTGCAATAACGACTTTATTTAGCATGATCTTACATCCACAGCATGGAATTTGCAGTGTTCGTTTCAAATAACAAACATGAAGAACTGCCTACTCAATGACAAACAAGGGTTGATCATATTCAACAGGCATGCCATTTTCTATTAACCTGGCTTTCACCACGCCGGCTTTATCTGACTCAATTTGGTTCATTATTTTCATCGCCTCAACAATGCAAAGTACATCACCCACTTTGACAGTTTGGCCTATATCTACAAAGGGAGCGGATCTAGGATCAGGTGCCAAGTAAACGGTACCTACTATCGGTGAACAGACTTGATGACCTGAGATAGAGGATACTTGCGCTACACTAGAGGCCTGTGGTGTGATAGAGGCAGCAGGGCCCGGGCCCTGCTGTGAAAGCGGTGTCGTGACGGAAGAAGTGAATTGTCGCTGTATTCGTATCGATTGTTCACCTTCACGCCATTCAATTTCACTGAGGTCATGTGCATGAAGCAGTTTAATGAGTTGGTTAATTTTATCCAAATCCATACCCCAGAAAGCCCCTTTTATTCAGTCATTACGATAGTGGGTTATTGGAGCATATTCGATCTTGTTTTGCCAGTCTTTATAATGAAATGAGCAGAAATTTTAGTTATACTCTGCATTAGGTAGAGTACTTGCTTACAGATAGACAATTTGTCGGAGGTAGTGAAATGGTGAAAAAAACAAGTAAAAGTACCGGAAGTACTAAGCCTAAAGTTTGGTTCGAAGATTCAGTAGGGCAGCTGGAAGTAGGGCAGCCGGAAGCAGTAGCAGCAGCGTCTTCTTCAGTTGTGGCGGACTTAGAGGGTAGAGCAGAAGGTACAGAAACAACGCCGAATACGCCGAAGGTAGATGGCGTAAAAAAGGAGGCGAGTCTGTCGGATCAAAGAAGGCAAAAGATCTTCAACAGAAGAAAACAGGAAAATATCGCAGCAGCAGCAGTACATCATGCCAATGAAGGGATGAAATCAGTTGCTTTGGCTGCTTTCTTGGTCTTTTTCTCCAATGTTGGGGAAATTGGGAAAATTTTTCTACAGTTTGGCAGATTTATCGTACTTCCGGCGCTAGGAGTTACTGAATTCATCGCTACGCTTCTCGCTCTTCGAGATCTCGTTAAGGCGGATAATAGAAATTTAGGAAAAACTTTTACTTTTGCTTGGTCCGCGATATCTACAGTAATAATTTTGTCCGCTATCATTGGATCCTTCTTGGGGTTGCCTGTCCTCGTGGGGACTGCGCTATTCATAGGAGTTGTAGGTATCAATGCGCTCTATAACCTTGGGCAGTACTTCTATCACGTCTATCGCGGGCAAAAAGCAACAACGCCTGCAGAAAATGATTTTTTTCTAGACAAAGCGGTAAAGTATGGACTTTCCAGCCTCGTTGGATGCTTGGTAGCAGCTGCTTTGGTCTTGAGTGTGTTTATGCCTCTAGTGGCGCCTGCGTTGATGGTCGTTGCGATTGCAGCTGCAGCGCTGGTTTTGATCGTTACAGCTTATGGGATCTATAAGCATTTTCATCCTGTTGATAGCCAAATGGTGGAGGACTATACAGTACCGATGGATGATGCGAAGAGTGTGTGCAGCGACACTGCTCAATTGGTTGATCAAGTGGTGGTTGGTACTAGGAAAACCCCCGATTATTATGCTCATCTCACCTATTCGGTTCCTGAGAATACTGAGCAATACAGAGAGGAACTCACGAAGAAGTTATGTGAAAAGGTGATTTTCTTAAGCACACAAATGAAAAATTCCGTCTCATACATCGATACCTCACAAAAGGATAAACGGGAAGCAAAGCTTCAGCATCTGTCTGAACGGTTGGTTACTTTATTGCCAAAAGATGAGAATCAAGCCAATGCTTTGCTACAGAAGTACTTGTTGTCACTTGAGGAAGAAGACCATCTTACCGAACAAGACCGTTTTATACACGCTAATCTCACAACATGGACTCGGAACGCTATAAATGATCCTATTATTAAAGAATTAATGCAGGTGCATAAAAGGATGAATAATATGAATAATATGAATGATCAGAACAGAAATGCAACAGATAGTAGTGTGGATGCGCATGCTCATGAATATTGGACGGAGTCTGAATATTCACACTTCAAACAACAAACAGAGAGAACTGCTCCTGGCGCCTTCCAGGCTTTTTGGAAAAACATGGGCGAAACTGAGTCTCTATCTAAGCAAGTTGATTATTTTCATGAACATGCCAAAAGAGCAAGCGCCACAGAGGTAACAGATCAGAATCAGGTTCAGGTTGCAGCAGCGAATGTAGCAGTAGATTCAAGATCGTCTATGTCAGGGGCTAGTAGTAGTTCAGATAGTAGTTCAGAACAGACACAACAGGAAGAAGTCCCTACTTCATCACATCATTCTTAAGTTTATTGATTAAAAGGCTATTTATTCTAGGTGGTGTAAGTATAAGGTTCAATAAGATAAAAACTGCGCTAGAAGCAGTTTTTATTTATGCAGTCCTGTTGTCATAGATCGAAATTACCACGTATAGAATCGTCTTGTTTCAGCCAGCGCATTGTGTACTGTTTGTACAGGTAGTTGATTGGTTGGCAAAAATCTGGCATGCAGATCCTGAATTTGAAAATATCCCGAAGGATATATCGTAATAATGTGCTGATCTTCGATAATTCCTAGATTTGTGTAACTGTACATAAGTAAGTAAGGCCGTTTTTTTTGATCGAGTAAAGATTGACCGATACTGTAATCGCTAGCGGGGTTTTTGCAATTCAAAAGCCGAGTTAAAAGGGTTGAAACTAGATCATAATGGGTACTGAGATGCTGAAAAATAGCTGGTTTTTGTCCTGGCCAATGTACGATAAAAGGGACGTGTATTTGGTAATGTGTGAAATTGCTGCCATGTCCCCAGTAGCCAAGATGATTATCATTAAATTCATTTCCATGATCAGAGGTAATAACGACGATCGTGTTGTCCAGTAAATGTTGTTTTTTCAGTAAGAGCAAATCCTTCGCTACTAATTGATCAATGTAATACAGTGCGTTCTTATAGCGGTTGAAGCTAGGTAAGGGATCACTTGCTTGGGTATAAACCAATCGATCGCAGACGGCAATGCTGGGTTGAAAGGGGTTGACGGGGCTATGACCGCAGCAGAAGCTATGGGCAGAATCATAGAATAAAAAGCTAAAAAAAGGAGATGCGGTATGCGTAATAAATTGCTGAAATTCTTCGGTAATACGTTGATCTCTATCGTAGGGCCAGTGTCCAGGTGTGGAAGTTTTTAGATTCTTTATTTTTACAAAAATATTTTGATTAAATGGCGGTGCCAGTAGTTCAGCGCTGGCAAAAATTCCCATTTGGTATTTATCCTGTATGAGTTTATCTATAAATACGGGGCTTTTGTGTTCATGAATGGTTGCGGACCAATAACTTGCAGGTAAACCGTAAAACAACGAAAAAATGCCCGGTTGTGTGCCATTGCCGCCACTAAAATGACGTTGAAATTGCCAACTCTGTTGCGCAAATCGATAAATATTTGGAGTATTAACGGCATTTAGCCTGTCAAACCGCCAGGCATCGATAAGAATAAAGACTATATTCAACGGTTTTTCGATAGGTCCATAGATCAACGGGTGTAATGGATAGCGAAGCTTTGCATTGGCGTGATTAATTTCAATAAAATTGGATCGATAAAGACTTTCCATAGCAGGGAGGCGGTGTTTGCCAGGCAAAGCCATGGTAAGAACCTCGTAATAGAGAGGAATTGCATAAGCTTGTTGATTTAAGGATAAGGAAGCCGTAGTTTCAGTGGCCAACGCTAGCATGTAATAGGAAAACAATAGGCATCCCACTAAAAAAAGTGGATAATTCAGACGTAGAGGCTGAAAACATCGTTTTACCCATATAAACATCGCTAAGCTTATCTCAATAGCTAACAAAAAGGTGATGAGAAACCCTATAAAAAGCCATTCTAACCAAGAAAAATCGAAGATTTCCGTTAATTGGCCACTGGTGAGTAAATTCCATATGACACCGTTTAAATGGAAGCGATATTGGCCAAATACGAGGACGTCAGCACACAAAAGACAGAGAGATAGGAAGGCGATAGATACAGAAAGTGTACTGATCAGGATCTTGTTCGGCCATAAAAATACGAGAACGGTAGGTAGCATAGCAGCGGTACAGGCAAATAAGCTCAGCTGACCTACGAAAGCACTGAGTAAGAACAACCAGGCTAAACATTGATTCAGTGGTGTAGAAATAGAAAGGTGGAAGGGAAGGATAATAGCAAAGTAACGTAATCCGATCACCCAAAACAAAATGGCATTCGAGGCAAAAAACCAGAATACCCAATTGAGGCAGGGTTCTTTTTTTACTGCAGAGGGCATTTGTTTTTTTTATTTTTGTTTTTATTTGTTATTGATGTTGTTGAAAACAAATGAAGAACAGGTGTACTGATTATTTTTACTAGGCGAGATCGTATTGTTTTAATTTTTTTCGCAAGGTGCCACGACTAATTCCTAGCAATTTAGCCGCTTTGGTCTGATTGCCGCGGGTTTGCTGCAATACAACCTCGAACAAAGGCGATTCAACTTCTGCCAAAACCAATTCATAAAGGTTGGAAGGCGAATTTCCCTCTAATTGAGAAAAATAATTTTCCAGTGCCTGCGCAACGCAAGTTTTTAACGGTTGTTGAGGTGCGCCCGTACTAGGAACCTGCATAGGAGGGACGGGGAGCTGATCAAGTGCATTTTGCATATACAATATCCTTTGAGTCTTGACTAGGTCAGAGGATCCTCCATGATATAGTAGGGTTGCTTTGGCGACAAGACGTCTTAATGCCAAAAGGTTAAAGAGGACTTCATTTTGTTATATTTCAACCAATTTTTGAAAATTTTGTCGATCGCTTTTATAGCATGGATACCAACTCCTGTGGTTGCTATACACCAACCAGCTCCTGTCGAGCAGGTTTTTCAGGTCAGTAGTCGACAAATTGACGACAAAACACTAGCCATACATTGGGCTATTCAACCAAATTATCATTTGTATCGTAGTCGGATACATTTTCATAGCGATAAAGTTCCCATAAAAATAGCGATTTTTCCTCCGGGTATTGTTAAGCAGAGCCAGTTGCTTGGTAAATACCAAATTTATCAGCGAGGAGTAACTGTGCTATTGAAATTTGCGCATCCGTTGCCCGCTGATTTGGTTTTGATTGTAGATTATCAGGGATGTGCAGCAGCTGGCTTTTGCTATCCTCCTGTTACCAAGATAATTTCTTCACCATGTCATACGAAACAATTCGCACAGTCGTTGGGACAGAAAGTGGACGTAGCTGCTGTGAAGAATCCGATGCAAGCGAATCTTGCAAATGTCGAAAATGGACAAAGCAATGTGGCGCGACTGTTAGCTAGTCATAATCTATGGCTGGTTTTAGTAGCTTTTTTTGGCTTTGGTTTATTATTATCGTTCACTCCCTGTGTACTCCCACTAATACCTATTTTATCCGCCATTGTTTTGGGTCAAAAGCAATTAACCACACTGAAAGCCTTTATTTTATCGGCAACATATGTGATGGCTATGGCGTTAACTTATGCGATAGCAGGCGTTTGTGCGGGTTTAGCGGGTAGTTATCTGCAAGCTTTTTTACAGAGCTGGTGGATCATCGTGTTCGTGAGTGTAGTATTTGTGCTACTGGCCTTTTCTTTATTTGGTTTTTATGAATTGCATCTTCCAGCACGCTGGCAAGAAAAGCTGACCCACATTACTAATCGTCAGAAAGGAGGGCACTACCTAGGTGTGGCATTGATGGGTTGTTTATCTACCTTAGTTATTTCTCCTTGTGTTACGGCGCCTTTGGTCGGTGTATTGGCCTATATCGGTAATACTGGCAATGCAGTGTTCGGTGGTTTTGCCTTATTTGTTTTGGGTTTGGGTTCAGGTATTCCGCTACTAATCATTGGGACTTCGGCAGGTAAATGCTTGCCAAAATCAGGTCCGTGGATGCATTGGGTGAAGATCGTGATCGGGATAATGATGTTAATGATGGCGGCGTGGTTGTTATGGCGTGCTATTCCAGAAGATGCACAAATTTTTCATTGGTTCAAACCCAATCACAATCAAATGTCTGTTTTAGAAAACATCCACATGCGCACTATCCATGCTATCCCTGGGCTTGAGCAGGCTCTTGCTGAGGCAAAGCAAGCAAATAAACCCGTCATAGTAGATTTTTATGCAAATTGGTGTTTATCTTGTAAGGAAATGGAAAAGTTGGTATTTCCAACGCCGCAAGTGCAGCGTTTATTGTCTCAATTTATTGTATTGCGTGCTGATGTTACTGCCAATGATGCCCTTACGCGAGCTTTGGAAAAAAAGTTTGGAGTGATTGCGCCGCCAACCTTTTTGTTTTTTGTGGCAAATGGTCGGGAATTAAGTGAGCAAAGGATAGTGGGTCAACTGACACGTCAAGCGTTTGTACAGCGTTTGTTAACTGTTTTATCTGTGCAATCAAACGGAAGCTGAAGATTGCTTTAATTTCGATTTTGGCCACTGTATGAGGACGACTCCAAATAGGATTGCAGCAACTCCCAGATACTCTACCCACCGTAGATGATGGTGAAAAAGGATAAAATCCCAAAAAATGGCCATGATGGGAGCTACATACATGACAGCACTGGCTCGAACCGCGTCCCATTCACGGATGAGGCGATAATACATGATCCAGGCTAAAGCAGTCGAAAATAATCCCATGTAGATACTGGCTATCCAGAGTAATGGTGTATGAAATAATACGGCTCTGCTAGGCCAGCTTTCAAAGCAGAGCGAAGCAAGCATCAAAAAAATAAAACTGGCCCATACTTGGTAATAGAGGTTAGCGTAAAAGGCTGATTTAGGTTGGGTACAGAAGGTTCGTTGATTAAGTAAATTGGCTATTGAGTAGCTGAAGGCCATCAACAATATGGATGCGGCGCCTAACATGTGATCTGGGGTACCATCCAGATGCAGTAGTGGCCAAAAAATAATGCAAACACCGAGTAAGCCAGTCAGTAAACCGAGATACTTTAGAGGGAAAAAGTGCCTAGTTTTAGGGGAAATTAAACCAAATAACAACGTCCAAATTGGCACGGTGCCATTTAAAATACCGGCTAAACCCGATGAAATATATTGCTCGCCCCAAAAAAGAAGAAGAGAGGGGAAGCCAAGGGAAAAAAGCCCTGTTATCCAGATCTGCCAACGCTGAGAAAGCGGTATGGAGAAGGATACCTTGTGTTTAAACAAGCATCGTATCAGTATAAGAAAAAGTAAGGCAAATCCGATACGTAACATGGCAGCAAAAAAAGGCGGTACTATCGAAACTACTGTTGCAATAGCGGCAAATGAACTACCCCAAAAAAAAGCTATCAAACAAAAATATAGATAATTGAGGCTGGAATTTTGCATAAAATTAACTCAGATGAACCGTTAAATTATCGAGCTTTTGTAAATTTCTCGGCAATTTATGACCGCGTTGACCGCGTTGACCTCGGTAATGTTCCAGGTCTGCAGGTTTTAGGATCATGTGGCGTTTTCCTGAAACAAAGAGCAGTGCGCTATTTTTTGTCGGTAATACAACTAAGTTGGTTATATATTCCTCGCGTTTTTTTGCTTTTTCGAAGGGTATTTGTATTATTTTGTTACCTTTTCCTCGCGGCATGACTGGCAATTCCCTAGCGCTAATAATTAAAAAATGGCCGTGATTAGTGACTACTGCAATGGAGCTGCTATCGAGGTTATCTATCAACTGTGGCGGTAATACCTGACTGCATTCCGGTAATTTTATAGAAATTTTCCCGCGGCGATTTTTAGAACAGAGTTCCGTTAATTGCGTAATGAATCCATAGCCAGCGTCTGAAGCAAGTAAAACCGACTGTTCTGGATCTCCGCTGATAATAGCTTCGAAGCTTGCACCGCTGGGAGGGCTAAAGCGACTCGTTAAGGGCTCACCAGCACCACGTGCGGATGGCAATGTATGAATAGCGGTCGAATAACTATGACCTGTTGAGTCAATTATGACCAGCAATTGATTGCTGCGGCCTTGTATCGCCATTTTTAACGAATCGCCTGCTTTAAAATTCAAGCCACTTACGTCAAAGTCATGACCTTTTGCAGCGCGTATCCAGCCATGTATGGAAAGAATAATAGTCATTGGTTCTGCGGGAATCATTTCTATTTTTTGAAACGCTTGCGCGGTGCTGCGTTCGACAAGCTGTGATCGGCGTTCGTCGCCATAGAGTTCTGCATTTTTTTGTAATTCATCTCGGATTAGGCGTTTCAATTTTACTTCAGAAGCAAGGACTTCTTGTAATGCGTCGCGTTCAATACATAGGCTTTTTTGTTCTGTCCGAATCCTGGTTTCTTCAAGCTTAGCTAATTGGCGTAAGCGTATTTCTAAAATAGCGTCGGCTTGAATATCGCTTAGTTTAAATTGGTTCACCAACGCTGCTTTTGGTTCATCATGTTCACGAATGATCTGAATAACTTCTTCAATGTGTAAATAGACGATCAAAAAGCCTTCCAACAAATGCAGACGATGACGGACTTTTTCTAAGCGAAATACTAAGCGTCTACGGACTGTTTGCTGCCGATACGTTAGCCATTCCTGCAATATGGTTAACAGATTTTTGACATGGGGAAGACCATCCAAGCCAATCATGTTGAGATTGATGCGGTAGCTTCGTTCTAAATCAGTAGTAGCGAATAAATGGTCCATTAATGCATTGTTATCGACGCGATTTGAGCGAGGCACGATAAGTAAACGTATCGGATTTTTTTGATCGGATTCATCACGTAAATCTTCTATCAGGGAAAGCTTTTTTTCACGTATCTGTTCAGCAATTTGTTCGATGATCTTGGAACCGGACACTTGATAGGGTAAAGCAGTAATAATTAGTTGTCCCTGTTCTTCCTTGTAAACAGCGCGTACTCGAACGACGCCTTGCCCTTCTTGATAGATTTTTCGAATTTCTTCCATAGAAGTGATAATTTCGGCTGCTGTAGGGAAATCAGGTCCTTGAATATGTTCAAAAAGGTCGGTGAGGGTGGTTTTAGGGTCGTCCAGTAAACGTATACATGCACTAGCAACCTCTCTGAGATTATGCGGTGGAATATCGGTTGCCATACCTACAGCAATGCCGGTGGCCCCGTTTAGTAGAATGTTGGGAAGACAGGCAGGTAAGAGACTAGGTTCTGTTAAGGTGGCGTCAAAATTAGGAACCCAGTCAACGGTGCCGTTGCCGAGCTCTGCTAGCAGGGCCTGTGCATACTGTGTTAAGCGCGATTCAGTATAGCGCATCGCAGCAAAAGATTTAGGGTCGTCCTGAGATCCCCAGTTGCCTTGACCATCGATGAGTGGATAGCGATAGGAAAAAGCTTGCGCCATCAGTACCATAGCTTCATAGCATGGTGCATCGCCATGCGGGTGAAATTTACCGAGCACGTCACCGACTGTCCTGGCGGATTTTTTATATTTTGTTAGAGCCGTCAAGCCCAATTCTGACATTGCATAAATGATTCGTCTTTGCACTGGCTTTAGGCCATCCCCTATATGAGGTAAGGCTCTGTCAAGAATGACATACATGGAATAATCCAGGTAGGCTTTTTCAGTAAAGATGCGCAGTGGCCGACATTCAATGATGGGGCTTAACTTAGGTTTGTTGGCTTTGGATTTGGCCATGGCTGGTTTCTCGTGGCGTGGTAGAAATCCTTTGGGTTTCGTCCCGAGCATAGATCGAGTGCGGTATTTTGATCAAGAAATACGCTGCAATTTTATAAAAATTCCACACAAATTCATCTCCCGTTTTGCAAGGGGGCAGTGCTGCAATGAATGTTTTCAGTAAAAGGGATTGAGTAACTAGAATTCCTATTATACGTTGCATTATACGTTGCAGCATCTTCGTAGTCGCAAGCTTTTTGAATCATTGCATGTAGTTTGCCTGCTTCGATCTGCTTCTGCTAGATTTAATTTATTTTGGTTTTCTGGATGCGATTGTTGATAATTGAGCTTGCTTTCTAATTTTGTAGACCTTTTATTAGCTTTTTTATTAGCTTTTTGCAAATAACTACCTAGGTGTTTAGTTCCATGGCTTCATGGCTTAGGCGAATTCATAAGTAAAGCTTATGAGATGTTTCACATCAATACCCTGATTAGGGGGGAAAAGTCCTGCATTTGAGTAATGTAGATAATGATAACTTAGCGACCAACTGCGTGTAGTTTTCCAGTGTAGGCCTAAGCCGATAATATCTTGAAAGGCAAATTGTCCTCCTAAATTACGATGTCCTAGATGATTATTCGATAAAAAACTCACTCCTATTCCAAGCTCTACGTACGGTTGGCCAGCGAGGAAGCATTTGTCTCTGGTTTCTAGTCGTATGATAGGTGAGGCGGCGAAGGTGTAAAGAGCATTGGGTTGATCCTTTCGATCAGGGTTGACCTGCCAACGGGAAAGGCTTAGCTCCCAAGAACCTCTTATGTTGATAGGTGCTTTGGCGGCCCAAATGGATGGCCAAGGGCTTGATAAAGCAAGGCGATAGCCTGTGAGGTGGTCAGGTTCACCAGCACCGTAAGAAAAGCTGATGGCAGGTGTCATAGAAAAAGCTACTGAGGGGCTCAACTCAATAAACAAAAACAACAGAGTGAGCGCAAAAAATCTGCATTTTTTACTCAAGCATGAACCCGATCTAAACACGAGGCAATTTTTCCGTATAAAAAAACCATTTCAACATATTGGTCATGGTTTTAGAAGCATCAGAGTAGCGTTAACTGGTGAGGAATTTATTTTTTTGCTGTGTATAGTAACGGATTGTGTGACCAGGATGCAAAATCCAAATTGTAAGTTAAAATTTTATTTTGTGGTGCATTTTGTTATAATATGACCCGATTTGATTTTAGGAGGTATAAAAATTATATGCGGCCGAATATTCATCCGCCCTACGATGTAGTTGCAGTAACATGTAGCTGTGGAAATAGTTTTCAGATCCGCTCCAGCCTCGGTGAGCCAATGCTACACATTGAGGTCTGTTCTAGGTGTCACCCTTTTTATACAGGTAAACAAAAGATTGTCGACACCAGTGGACGGGTCGATAAATTTAAACGAAGGTATGGAAATCGTCCTGGCATGGCTTCCGTTGATGCGTCCAGCGATACGGCAGAGGTTACGTAGTTTTCGTCATTTGCAATTGTTTGACTTACCTTTCAAGCAAGTCCTTGGTTTGTTAACGAAGTTTATCCAATTCACTGATCGCCATGAATAGTAGGGGTGAATTCATGTCAAAAAAACGTATTAGCTTGTTTCCCTATCTAGTGTGTGGTTTGGGAGCGTTCTTTTACTGTTACGAATATTTTTTGCGGATCTTGCCCAGCGTTATGGCGGAAGATTTGCTAAAAATGTTTAGCATCAGTGGCATGGCGTTTGGCAATTTAGTTGCCTTTTATTACTATGCGTACACGCCTATGCAGTTACCCGTAGGCATGATGATGGATCGATTTGGTCCTCGTAAATTGTTGGCCTTTGCTTCCTTGGCTTGTGCGATAGGGACCTATCTATTTTCCCATCATTACCTACCTACTGCACAACTAGGGCGTTTTTTAGTAGGGTTTGGTTCTGCCTTTGCCTTTGTTGGAGTGCTGAAACTTGCTTCCCTGTGGTTTCCTCCATCGCGTTTTGCATTGATTGCGGGCATAGCTAATTCTTTGGGCATGATAGGCGGCATGGTTGGGGACATCGTATTAGCGAAGCTGGTAGTTGTTGTGGGTTTCAATGCAACGCTGTACCTAGCAGCGCTGGTGGGTATTGGTTTGACGGTGGTTATGTGGTGGGTCATACCGGAAACAAAGGTCGTGAAAACAACAGCGATGGTTTCCACTGCTGCTGCTGATTCTTCTAAATTGAATTACCGAGAGTTTTTTCAAGCTGTCTTTGCACTTTGTAGAAATCCCCAAATGTGGTTAATTGGCGTGATAGGGAATTTTTTGTATTTGTCACTGGCTGGTTTTGCAGAAATTTGGGGTATTCCTTTTCTAATACGTGTTTATGGCTTCTCGAATATTACCGCCGCGACAACCATTGCTTTCGTATTTTTAGGATGGGCTGTTGGTGGGCCGTTTGTAGGTTGGATATCGGATAAAATCGGAAATCGGCGTCATCCTATTATAGGAGGTGCATTAGCAGGCGCAGCGATTTTTACGCTCATTATTTGCTTCCCAGCTGTGTCGAATCCGTATTTGAAATTTTTATTATTTATGGTAGGAGTTTGTAGTTCGGTGCAGGTGATTATTTTTCCCATTGCCAGAGAAATTAATGTGCACGCTCTATCTGGAACGGCCATTGCGATGACTAATTTGTTGGTCATGATGAGCGGAGTGTTATCTCAGCCACTGATAGGAAAAGGATTAGATATGTTGACGGGTATTCACATAAGAGGAGATCTCATGACTTTTTCGGCAAAAAGCTTTCAGCATGCGTTGATGGTCGTGCCAGTGGTATTCGTTTTGGCGGCGGCATTGGCATTTTTTGTCAAAGAGACGCGTGGTATCGTCAAGGATGAGCAACTCGATCCGCAAACGGCAGCAAACGAACTGTCCGCTGTAAACTCACTGGCTGTTGCAAAGATTGCTGCAAAAAATTCACTCGGGGCGGTGATAGGTTCTGGGCCTCTCTAGGTTGTTGAGTACTTCCTTTATACTAAATAGTGCTTTTTTTAATTCCACTAGGTCAATAGCAAACGAAAATCGCAGATGATCTGGTGCACCAAAAGCTGTGCCGGGGACCGTAGCAACGTTCGCTTTATCTAGCAAATAATCTGCGAGTGCATAGTCTGATGTAAACGGTTTGCTTGTGCCGATAAAATTCGCAAAAGAAGGAAAGCAGTAGAAGGCACCTACAGCAGGCAGGCAGTTTACATCAGAGATGTCGTTCAGTGCTTGAAAAAGAAAATCGTGTCTTTTTTTGTATTCTGCATTCATGGTGCGCACACAGGTTTGATCGCCCGTAAGTGCGACTTGTGCTGCCACTTGAGCAATAGAGTTTGGATTGGAAGTGCTCTGTGACTGTATATTGCCCATGGCTTGTATGATTTCCTTGGGTCCTGCAGCGAAACCGATGCGCCAACCAGTCATTGCATAAGCCTTTGAACAGCCGTTCAGTACAATGGTTCTGTTAGTTAATTCAGGGCATACATTAACAATATTTGAAAAAGCTTGTTTCCCCCAATAGATAAGTTCATAGATATCATCCGTGAGAATATATACCTGCGGATTCTTTAGCAAAATTTTTGAAAATTTCTGAAGTTCCTCACAGGTGTAAACCGCGCCTGTTGGGTTCGAAGGACTGTTGAGGATGAGTAGACGCGTGCGAGGTGTAATGGCGGCGGCTAATTGTTCTGGTGTAATCTTTAAGCATTGCTCCATGTCTGTCGAAAGTATGACCGGTTTTGCTTCAGCCAGTAGCGCCATATCTGGATAGGAAACCCAATAGGGGGCAGGAATAATCACCTCATCTTGTGGGTTCAGGAGAGCTTGCATAAGATTGTAGATACTTTGCTTGGCGCCATTAGAAACAATTATTTGTTCAGGTGAATAAGCGAGGTGATTTTCTTTTTTTAATTTATCAACAATAGCTTGCTTTAGGCTAGGGATACCGTCGACGGCGGTGTATTTGGTAAATCCATCAGATAATGCCTGACAAGCCGCTTGTTTAATGAATTCAGGCGTATCAAAATCAGGTTCACCTACCGTGAGGTTGATAATAGGTTTGCCAGCAGCCTTTAAACGGTTGGCTGCAGCCGAAAGACTCAAAGTCGGTGATGGTTTTATCTGTAAAATACGATGTGCAAGGACTATGGTCATGGGAGGTGGTCAATCATTTTTTTATAGAGAACGCGCTAAAAGAATGTATGTTTAATAGGCAGCGATGCTATTATCTGCGAGAGATTCACAATTAGCAATCCTATGGCACGGTCCTTTGCATTAGTTTCAAATTTCAGTCCAGCAGGTGATCAACCACAGGCGATCAAAGCGCTGAACAAGGGATTAAAGGCTGGCTTGATCCACCAAACGTTGCTTGGAGTAACGGGTTCTGGCAAAACATTCAGCGTTGCCCATGTGATACAAAAGAGCCAACGCCCGGCAATTATTTTAGCACCCAACAAAACATTAGCGGCACAATTATATGGTGAAATTCGTGCCTTTTTCCCAAATAATGCCGTGGAATATTTTGTTTCTTATTACGATTATTATCAGCCAGAAGCGTATGTACCTACAACTGACACCTTCATCGAAAAAGATGCAGCTATCAACGAACACATCGAACAAATGCGTTTATCGGCAACAAAATCTTTATTGGAACGTCGCGATGTCATTATTGTGGCGACTGTTTCTGCTATTTATGGCTTGGGTGATCCCAGCACCTATGCAGACATGATGATCCATGTGCGTAGAGGTGATCATATCGATCAACGTTTCCTATTACGCCGTTTAGCAGAATTGCAATACATACGAAATGATAGTGATTTTTGTCGTGCAAGTTATCGTGTACGCGGTGATATTATCGATATTTATCCAGCGGAATCTGCGAACGAAGCAATACGTATTGAATTACTTGACGATGAGATTGAACGGCTGAGTTATTTTGATCCACTCACTGGGGAGTTATTGCGGCGAGTGCCTCGTTTGACCATTTATCCAAAAACACACTATGTAACTCCTCGTTCGCGTATTTTGCAAACAGTGGAATTGATTAAAGTGGAATTACAAGAACGCATAGCCCAGCTGAATGCGCTAGGCAAATTCGTAGAGTGCCAGCGTTTGGAGCAGCGCACGCGATTTGATATCGAGATGCTGTTAGAGTTAGGCTATTGCAACGGAATAGAAAATTATTCTCGCTATTTATCAGGACGTGATCCCGGTCAGCCTCCTCCTACTTTATTGGATTATTTGCCAAGAGATGGTTTAATGATCGTGGATGAATCGCATGTTACCGTACCGCAGCTTGGAGCTATGTATAAGGGCGATCGTTCCCGTAAGGAAACCTTGGTTGCATACGGGTTTCGTTTACCTTCTGCGTTGGATAATAGGCCTCTAAGATTTCAGGAATTTTCTGATTTTACGCTACAGACAATTTATGTATCTGCAACACCAGGATCGTATGAATTGACGAACTCAGGGGCTGTTGTTGAGCAAGTAGTGAGACCTACCGGCCTGGTTGATCCAGCCATTGAAGTGCGTCCTGTAGAGATTCAAGTAGATGATTTGCTTTCTGAAATTCACAAACGTGTGGCATTGAAAGAACGGGTATTAGTTACCACACTCACCAAGCGATTGGCAGAAAATTTAAGCGAATACTTTACTGAACAGGGTATCAAGGTTCGCTATTTACATTCGGATATCGATACTATCGAGCGCGTAGAGATCATTCGCGATCTGCGTTTAGGCCACCTGGATGTATTAGTTGGTATTAATTTATTGCGTGAAGGTTTAGATATACCAGAAGTCTCTTTAGTTGCGATATTGGATGCAGACAAAGAGGGTTTTTTACGTTCTGAACGTTCTTTAATACAGACCATTGGTCGGGCTGCGCGACATATTCACGGGATAGCTATTCTCTATGCAAATAAAATAACGGGTTCTATGCAACGAGCAATAACAGAGACAGACCGGCGTCGCCGCAAGCAGCAAGCTTATAACAAAAAACACCATATCACTCCTAAAGGAATTGAAAAAGCAGTGCACGACGTTTTGGAAGGTGCACGATCTGATGTTTCTACAAAAAAACACTATTTACTTAAAGTTGCTGAAGAGCAAGCTCACTATGATGCGGTAGCGCCAGCAGCGTTGATAAAAAAAATCAAACAACTGGAACGAGAAATGATGCGACATGCTAAAAATCTGAGATTTGAAGAGGCCACTAAGGTAAGGGATACGCTGAAGCTACTGAAAGAAAAAATGATTGGGATTGATTAGGCAGTTGCATCCCCAAAACAGGGATGTTATTTTTTCTCCCTTAAGTCGTAACTGCAGGCACGTAGCTCAGTGGTAGAGCACCACCTTGACATGGTGGTGGTCGGTGGTTCGATCCCACTCGTGCCTACCAAACATTTTGTACTCTATGCTTGTTATTACCGTGCCAGATGGAACAAAGTTTAGCTTTCCTGGACCTGTTACGATTTGCCAGGCAACTAAAAAAATTAATTCCAGTTTAGCGAAGGCAGCTATAGCTGCAGAGGTTAACGGAAAATTTGTTGATTTATCTTATTTACTCACGGAGGACGTAGTATTACGTATTCTCACTGAGCACGATCCGCAGGCACTAGAGATCATTCGCCATTCTACAGCACACCTTCTGGCCCATGCGGTGAAACAATTGTTTCCCCATGCACAAGTGACCATTGGGCCCGTGATAGAAAATGGATTTTACTATGACTTTTCCATTGCACAATCTTTTACACCAGATGATCTGCAGCAAATAGAAAAACGCATGCAAGAGCTAAGTAAGCAAGCTCTTCCGATCGAGCGTTTTGAGCTGCCGAGGACAGAGGCCATTGCATTATTTCGCCGTATGGGTGAAGAATACAAAGTTGAAATCATCGAAAAAATTCCTGAAGGAGAGGTATTGTCGTTTTATCGAGAAGGAGATTTCGTTGATCTTTGTCGTGGGCCTCATGTACCTAATACTAATAAACTCAAGATCTTTAAGTTAACTCACATAGCGGGCGCTTACTGGCGGGGCGATGCTAAAAACGCGATGCTGCAACGAATTTATGGCACGGCCTGGTTAAAGCAAAATGATTTAGATACCTATTTAACGCGTCTTGCGGAAGCAGAGAAGCGCGATCATCGTAAACTAGCAAAGCAATTGGATTTATTTCACATTCAAGAAGAAGCGCCTGGAATGGTGTTTTGGCACCCCAATGGTTGGGCAATTTATCAGTATATTGAGCGCTATATTCAGTCGTGCTTGGTGAAGTGTGGTTACCAGGAAATACGTACGCCTCAGTTATTATCCCGTCATCTATGGGAGCGTTCAGGTCACTGGGATAAATTTTTTAAAGAAATGTTTATTACTTATACCTCTGATGAAAATACGCAATTTGCGATTAAACCGATGAACTGTCCTGGTCATGTGCAGGTCTTTAATCAAGGTTTGAAGAGTTATAGAGATCTTCCTGTTAGATTTTCTGAATTTGGTTCTTGTCATCGCAATGAACCGTCTGGATCTTTACATGGTTTGATGCGAGTACGTGGCTTTGTACAAGATGATGCTCATATTTTTTGCACCGAAGAACAACTGCAATCCGAAGTGGCTGCATTTATTACTTTACTGTATGAAGTTTATGCTGATTTTGGCTTTAATGAAATTTTATTAAAGCTAGCGACTCGTCCAGAAGTGCGTGTAGGTTCGAATGAAAATTGGGATAGGGCGGAGCAAGCCCTAATGCATGCGTTAAATGCAGGCAGCTTTATGTGGAGCTATGCGGTTGGAGAAGGAGCTTTTTATGGGCCTAAAATTGAATTTTCTCTAAAAGATTGTTTAGGTCGAGTTTGGCAATGTGGAACGATACAGGTAGATTTTTCTATGCCAGAGCGTTTAGGAGCGGAGTATATTACTGAAAAAGGAGAACGAAAGGTTCCCGTGATGTTGCATAGGGCTATTTTGGGATCCTTAGAACGATTTATCGGAATTCTCATTGAACATTATGCAGGTCGTTTCCCTGTGTGGTTGGCGCCTGTTCAAGTTATTGTGATGACGATTACCGATAAGCAGCACGGTTATGCCGTGGCAGTTGCTCAGGAATTAGAACAGGCAGGGCTTAGAATAAAGTTGGACTTGAGAAATGAGAAGATCGGCTTTAAAATTCGCGAACACACTTTACAAAAGATCCCATATCTGTTGGTCATTGGTGACAAAGAAATCGAAAGTCAGCAGGTGAGTGTGCGTAGACAAACGGGGGATAATTTAGGTAGACTGTTGGTCCAGGAGTTTGTTCAGCTGATGCAACAGGCTGTCTCGCAGCGTGGTCGAATTGATGCGGAGAAATAATTATCAGTAACGAAAAAGTGATTCAGCCGAGTAGGCCGAAACTAGGAGGTGGGCAGCGACCTAGGTCAGGGAGTAGTATAAAAAAGGTACGGGTCAATGAAGAGATTCGAGCTTTGCAGGTAAGGCTGATAGGTCCGGACCGTGAACAGTTGGGCATTCTTTCTATTGCTGACGCTTTGCGTCAGGCCGAACAAGCGGGTCTTGATTTAGTAGAGATTGCGCCGACGGCGACGCCGCCTGTTTGTCGTGTCATGAACTATGGTAAATACCTCTTCATGATCAACAAAGAGAAGGCAGCGCAGAAAAAAAAGCAGAAACGTATCCAATTAAAGGAAGTTAAGTTTAGGCCTGTTACGGAGGAAGGGGACTACCAGGTCAAATTGCGTAGCTTGAAGAAATTTTTGCAACAAGGTGATAAAGCGAAGATTACGGTACGGTTTCGAGGTCGTGAGATTGCACATGTGCACTTAGGAGCAAAGTTAATTGAGCGTTTGGAAAAAGATCTCAGCATGCATGCAATCATTGATGATAGGCCTAAAATGGAAGGAAAACAGATGATTTTAGTGATAAGTCCTAAGAGAGGGCTTAGCTGAAAGGACCTAGCTGAGGATCATAATCGTGGAATTTGCTGATAATAATCAAGCTTATACGCGATTTTTATTCCTTATATATGAAATTAAAGTACTAACATAAATGACAGTAGAGTATATACTATGCCAAAATTGAAAACCAACCAAGGAGCTGCTAAGCGCTTTAAGCCTACAGCGGGCGGTTATAAACATGCACAGTCGCACCATAACCATATTCTTACAAAAAAAAACAGCAAGCGTAAACGAAATTTACGTCACACTAGTTTAGTTGATCCCAGTGATGTACGTTCTGTTGTACGAATGCTACAAGGCTCTTAAATAATGAAAAATTCAGTAGGGGTTTAGTACACGATGCCAAGAGTAAAACGTGGGGTAACTGCCAGAGCTCGTCATAAGAAGATTTTAAAAGCAGCCAAAGGTTATAGGGGTGCACGTAGTCGCGTCTTTAGGGTGGCTAAACAGGCCGTAATCAAGGCAGGACAATATGCTTATCGCGATAGAAAGCAGAAAAAGCGTGATTTTCGTGCGCTATGGATAATTCGTATTAATGCGGCGGCGCGTGCACATGGCTTGACTTATAGTCGCTTTATGGCAGGCCTTACTAAAATCAACATTACCGTCAACCGTAAAGTATTAGCAGATTTAGCCATAACGAATAAATTGGTGTTTCAGCAGCTTATTGAAAAAGCAAAGATCGGATTGCATGGGGTCGGATTGCATGAAGCAATGACTTCCGAAGCAGTAAATGACTTGTAAAAATTTATCTTACATATAGTTTAAGTTTGTTACTATTTTTTAGCTCTATAGAACTTTTTCAGGGACGACTAAATACCTAACCGAGGCAACTTGGCGTGCGGCAATTGCTGTTCTTCAGATTCCAGTTTTCTCTTTTTTGGCTTAATATAGTGTTTGGCTAGAATTACATGGAGAAGGTGCTGTAGTGCTAGCACCATAAAAAAACAAGTGTTCGAGCATGTGAGCCAAGTCCTCTATCCGCCCATCAGCATAACATGTTAATAATTCTGGCAAGCTTACAGAGCAAATGCTATTTATTGCGTCCTCTTCCGCAGGGCAAACGCATTTCTAAAAAAGCTTTCTGAAATAGCACGGGGTCTAACCGTGAAAATACGTGGGCTATCGTATCGTGTGCAGGAATTCCATTCGGCAATTTTAAAAATGTTTTTAACCACTTCTCTTTTTCTTGGCCATAGGCTTCGATATTAATCCATTGATCTGCTCCGCTAATCACGGCACATATCGCTATCGCAATTATATCAACGAGGAGATGACGTTTGGCTCGGTCTACTCGTGGATCAGGTATAATTGAAAAGTATTCAATAAATGGCGTCTTCTTCTCTTCCATATCGCACCTTCATGCCAAGGTACTTACTTTAATGGATATTCCTTTCCTTGCCACTG
>Ga0207020_1010_pt1 | contig 53759 bp, 38 predicted proteins | sample Alteio_BWMinCont_48_FD_153500 | JGI IMG/M metagenome (GOLD analysis project Ga0207020, IMG submission 153500) | Enriched cells from forest soil in Barre Woods Harvard Forest LTER site, Petersham, Massachusetts, United States -... | ecosystem: Environmental > Terrestrial > Soil > Temperate forest >... | reverse complement strand
GTCATCACTAATATCACATCTTTGGTGGACTCGTTATCATAAATGCGGCCAACAACTTTGGCATAGGTAGTACGATGCAATACCAGTTTTTTGGTAGGGTCAAGGTTGGTGTCTTCTATCCATGTGGCTACACCTTTTTCATTTTTTTCAAACAGCCCGAACCTGTTGGCCGAAAAATGACTGGCATTGCTGCTATCCTGGGCCGATACCGTTGCTGTCGAATCGCGTTTGGCAATCGGGCGTGGCGGAGCAACAACTGCAGGTGGGGGCAGGGATCTTACTTTTAATATCTGTCCGGGAGTCAGGTTGGTTGATGTTAACCCATTTACGGCTGTAATATCCTCGACACTTGAATCAAAGCGTTTGGCGATAGAAAACAAGGTTTCTCCTGCCGATACCTTATATTCCACCGTTTCAGTTGCTGTTGTTGCCGGTATCGGTTTTTGTACAGGCGGTTGTTGCGCCACAGGTGTTTGTGGAACAGGTGCTGACTGCACGGTGGATTTTCTCGGTTGCTGTGCAGTTGTAGCAAAGGGTTGATCGGTTGGCACTTTTATAATGTCGCCAATTTTTATAACCGCATTGTTGTTGAATTGTATGATCAGATTCGGCTTCACATTATAACGCCGGCCTATAGAGAAATAATTATCTTTTGGGTCGGCTTTATGAAGAACAACTTTTTTACCATTTAAATTCTCAACACCCACAGAATCTAATAAAGAGTTGGCGAATAACGATGTAGACAGGATTAGGAAGAACGATAGAAATAATAAGCTCTTAAAATTCATAATAAGTTATTATACAATATTTTAAACGTTTAAAACTTTTAATTCAGATTTATTTTTAACATAAATTAAATAGTTTTTATGTATTATAAACGCCTCTGGCTGGATTTTTTGTATATCAACATTCAATATATCTTCATAAACCAGTTGAAGATTATTCATGATATACAAATGCTGTTTTAAGCTTCCGGCCTCAAAGGAATGCAAAGATACAATTCTGAAATTATTGTGCTCCAGATAATGCATATTGTTTCCATAAGACTCAATTGGCAGTTTTTGTTTTAAAAAAGATACAGGTAATAATTGAGGGACAATTACGTCATTTATAAGCTCCCCGTCAATAACCGGCTGATAGGGGCGGGCAATTGCACCTGTTTTAACATCAATCAAAAATAATTTCTTAGGCTGTATTTGCACGTTGTGTACCACCGGGCCATTAACCGATAAATGGTCGAAAGCATAAGTATAATTACTCCAAATGATTTCAGCATTTGCCGCATTAACGGCTGTAAGTCCCTTATGTACCGGGCTTGCATCTGACAGGTAATTGTGTAATAACAACACCCCATCATAAGCAGCCTCAATACCGGTGAGCCACCTTTCAGGCAGGACAAGATCTTTAAAATTTAGTTTGCCCGTTAAAAGGTCTACTGATCCAAAGGAGGCTGTACGCTCTTCGCTGTTCCTTATTTCTACAAATATCGTTTCGCTAAGGCCATCAATTTCCATGCGCCAGATAGCGCCGTTAAATTCTTCGCTGATAAAAGGAAATAGGATCATTGTGGGTACAAATATGCAGTTTAATCAACTACAATTGGCTCAATAACGATAACCCAGTGTTAAAAACACATTGTTGTTGGTTTGATTTAAAGCCGCTACAGGTGTAAAATTACCTGCGGTATAAGGTGTTAAAGTTTGTGATCCGGTTATATTAGCATAAGTAACATCCACATAATAACTTCCAAAATGATAACCCAAACCACCTGTTACCGTTTGAGTCGATTTACCACCTTGTTTCAACGGACTTCCCTGTACGCCATAACCGCCACGAAGAAAGAAACTGCCGGTTAAACGAGCCTCGGCGCCGGCATGCATGTTTATGGCAGCGCCATACAGTGATTTTATGTTGCTGTTATCAAAAGAACTGTCATAGCCATCCGTATCATGCAGGCGTGTGGTACTGTAATCTATATATTCAACATCGCCGGTTATAAAACCAAATTGTTTAATAAATATGGCTAAACCGCCCGCAGCCTTAAATGGTGTAGTGAAAGAATATGTTAACGGATAATTTGTAGGCCCATTGATATAGTTGGCGCCACTGCTAAAATTAGTAGATAAACCTTCATTGTAGGAGTCATCTATGCTGTAATAGGTAGGTGAAGTGATGACCGCTCCAATACGCACCCATTCAACGGGCTTGTAAATAACACCGAATTTGACATTTACACCCGACCCTTTTGTGTTTTGAAATTGAGAGTAGGTTGAATTATAATTGCGATTGACCGCAACGCCGTTTTCAAGCACTGACGCAACACCTGTTTCATTAAAGTTATTGGTGGTGTTATATTGCAGGTCGGTAAGCCCAAGCCCCAGGCCCAGGTACAATTTGTTGCTGTAATTTGCACCCATTGCCAAATCAAATTCACTTTCGCCGCCCGACCGGGTAATGCTGTTTAATTGCGAAACCCCGGTATAAGCGTTACTTTTATAGGTTGGGTTGGTAGTGCCATACTGATCGATCAGGTTTTGATCATACGCCCAGCTTTCTAACGAGCCATCCGGAATGCCATTGCTGTTAGCCAGGTTAGCATAATAATCGGTTATAGAACTTGAATTGTTTTTTCCGGCCGCATAAATGTTCTGGCCATAATCATTGGTTCTGTTATACCCTAAACCAAAATTTAAGCTTAACCAGCCCTTAGATTTATCCTGCCCGGTTGGGGTGTTTAACCGTTGATAAAATACCCAGGAAAGGTTATTTAAATTTGCGCTGCTTTTTGATGCGCTGTTGGTTTGATTTAGATAGTTAGCGTTAACTTTTGAACCATCAAATTCAGGCGTAATGCTCAATTCAGATTTGGTAAAAAAACCTAAGCCGGCAGGGTTGCCACCAATCGAGCTCAGATCGCCGCCAATAGCTGTGCCAGCATTTCCGATGGCTTTTATGCGCGAGGTTGAACCCGGTTGAAAAGTTGAATAGCGTATAACATCCTGCGAATATTGCGCAAAGCTGTTTTTGGTAATTGCCGCTAAGGCAATTACGGTTAGTAGATATTTAAATTTCATAGTTGTCCCCGATCAAATTATGGCCTAACCGGACGGCCCCCGCCACCGCTTGAAGTATTGCTGCTTGCGCCGCTGCCTGAACTTGTATTGTTTGAAGAGGGCGGCGCAACAGACTGTTGTTGCTGTATCGGCCTAAAGCTTTCTCTGCTCTGGCGTGCAGTGTTATTATTATTATTATTGGTGTAACCTGTCCTTGAAGCAATCCCGGTAGTGTTATGATTAACATTAATAAGCGGATTGCCGGGATAAGCGGCATTAAGCCTGGTTACGCCCGGAGAAGGGGTAGTTCTAATCCCGCGACCGGTTCCGGATAGATTTGTAGCTACAACATTGCTGTTATTGTGGCGGTGCCATGAATGTCCGTATCCGCCACCACCACCGCCGCCCAAAAGGTAGGCTGCATAAATATCGCCGTAACCAAAATCATCATAACCCATATCGTAATATGGAGAATAGCCATAATCGTAGGGAGAATAGATATACCCGTTATCAAATTGAGGCGCTGTGTTAGCTGCTGTGGTTCCTGTACCTGTATATGTCGAATTGTAATAATCCGGACTGTAATCTAAACCGGCACCGAACCCGTTATTGTAGGGTACGTAAGTGAAATAAAAGTTGTCGCTGTAATCAAACGGCGTAGCACTCGCAAAATGATTTAGGCGCGTAGCATAATCGCCGTAATAATAATAGTCGTCGTCACTATTGTAGTTGATATTATTTTGCTGATTATTTTCTGCGATATACTCCTGTTTATCACCGGACACAGCTTTTGTATAGTAAACATCATCATCATTAGCCGAATTTTTTAAGCCAGCCAATTTACCGGTAGAAGAGCAGGAACTCAGTACAACTGCACTGATAAGAACGATTCCCTTGATAAGGTTCCATTTCATTTTATGTCGGATAGTTAGATATTCAGGTTTAATAACGTATAAATTTATAAATTTGACCACAATAATAAGTAATTAAACAGTCAAATTCTATTCCACAATTTATGAGTAAAGGTGTTGTAAGTAAAGATGAAGATTATTCGCAATGGTATAATGACCTGGTGATCAAGGCTGATATGGCCGAATATTCACCTGTTAAAGGTTGTATGATCATTAAACCCTATGGTTACTCCATATGGGAAAAAATGCAGGCCGTATTAGACAAAATGTTTAAAGAAACCGGTCATAGTAACGCTTATTTCCCTTTGTTTATACCCAAATCCTTTTTCTCAAAAGAAGCCAGCCATGTGGATGGCTTCGCTAAAGAGTGCGCGGTTGTAACGCACTATCGCTTAAAGAACGATGGAAACGGCAATATTGTTGTGGATGAGGATGCGAAGCTGGAAGAAGAGTTGATTGTTCGCCCGACATCTGAAACCATTATCTGGAACACCTATAAAGGTTGGATACAATCCTACCGCGACCTGCCGATTTTGGTTAATCAATGGGCGAATGTAGTGCGCTGGGAAATGCGTACCCGTTTATTTTTGCGTACTACCGAGTTTTTATGGCAGGAAGGTCATACCGCCCATGCTACTGCCAATGAAGCCATTGCCGAAACTGAGCAGATGCTGAATGTATATGCTGACTTTGTAGAAAACTGGTTGGCCTTACCTGTTGTTAAAGGTAAAAAAACGCCGAATGAACGTTTTGCAGGTGCATTGGATACCTATTGTATTGAAGCCTTAATGCAGGATGGTAAGGCGTTACAGGCAGGAACATCGCACTTTTTAGGACAAAACTTTGCCAAAGCGTTTGACGTAAAATTCACCAATAAAGAAAACAAGTTGGATTACGTTTGGGCTACCTCATGGGGCGTTTCAACAAGGCTGATAGGTGCTTTGATCATGGCGCATTCTGATGATGCAGGATTAGTGTTGCCACCAAAACTGGCGCCTATACAGGTGGTTATTGTGCCTATTTATAAGCATGATGAAGAGTTGGAAGCAATTACCGCTTATGTAACCGGCTTAACCAAATCACTAAAGGCAAAGGATATATCCGTTAAATATGATAAACGCGATACCCATCGCCCCGGTGCGAAATTCGCCGAATATGAATTAAAAGGCGTACCGCTGCGTGTGGCTATCGGCAGCCGCGACATGCAAAACGGCACCGTTGAATTGGCGCGTCGCGACACTAAAAGCAAGGAAACCGTTAGCCAGGATGGTCTGACTGAACATATTGAAGCATTGCTGGAAGAAATTCAGCAAAACGTATACAACAAGGCATTGGCGTTCAAAACTGCTAATACTACCGAAGTTGATACCTATGACGAATTTAAACGGATGCTGGATGAACAACCAGGCTTCCTGTCAGCACATTGGGATGGTACACCCGAAACCGAACAGCAAATAAAAGATGAAACTAAGGCTACAATTCGTTGTATACCTTTGAATAACAAACAGGAGGCGGGCAAGTGTATTTTAACAGGTAGACCGTCTACTCAGAGAGTATTATTTGCACGGGCTTATTAGCTCCCAGCCCCCTAAAGGGGGAGCTTTGAAAAGCATATAGTCAAGGTTAGATAAATTAATTATAAACATGATGCAGTGAAAGCAGCATCGCAAAACAAAAATTCCCCCTTTAGGGGGTTAGGGGGCTATGAAATTCGCAACAAAAGCAATCCACGCAGGGCAGGAACCTGATCCTACAACCGGTGCCGTAATGACACCCATATATCAAACCTCTACCTACTGGCAAAAATCGCCGGGAGATAATAAGGGGTATGAATATTCGCGCGGTACTAACCCTACGCGTAAAGTATTGGAAAGCTGTTTGGCTGCTTTGGAAAACGCGCAGTTCGGCCTGGCTTTTTCAAGCGGGATGGGAGCCACGGATGCGGTAATGAAATTGTTGATGCCCGGTGATGAAGTAATTACCGGTAATGATTTGTATGGTGGTTCGTACCGGATATTCACCAAAGTATTCGCCAATTACGGCATTAAGTTTCATTTTTTGGATCTGTCAAATCCTGAAATTATTCGGGAGTATACCAATGATAAAACCAAACTGATCTGGATAGAAACACCCACTAATCCGACGATGCAGATTATTGATATTGCCGCGATAACTCAAATCGGCAAGGAAAAGAATTTGCTGACGGTAGTTGATAATACCTTTGCATCACCCTACCTGCAAAATCCTATTGATCTCGGTGCTGATATTGTAATGCATTCGGTAACCAAATACATAGGTGGCCACTCGGATGTGGTCATGGGCGCATTGATGTTGAACGATGAGGACCTGTACAAACGCCTTTGGTTCATCTATAATGCCTGCGGCGCTACGCCCGGCCCGATGGATAGCTTTTTGGTGCTGCGTGGCATTAAAACCCTGCACCTGCGCATGAAAGCTCATTGCGAGAATGGCAGAAAGATAGCAGAGTTTTTAAAGACCCACCCCAAAGTGGATAAAATATACTGGCCCGGTTTTACCGATCATCCTAACCACGAAATTGCCAAAAAACAAATGCGCGATTTTGGCGGCATGATATCTATTACGCTTAAAGGCGCTGACTTGAAAGAAACCTTCAGAGTCGCATCTTCATTCAAAGTATTCGCTTTAGCCGAATCATTAGGCGGCGTGGAATCGCTGATCAATCACCCGGTTACGATGACCCATGCTTCTATCCCAAAAGCAGAGCGGGACAAGGCAGGTGTAGTGGATAACCTGCTGCGTTTAAGCGTAGGAGTGGAGGATGTGGATGATTTACTGGACGATATGAAACAAGCGCTGGGCCCCCTAACCCCCTGAAGGGGGAATAATAGCTGTTCATGGCAATTATAAAGACAAATCAAAAACTCCCCCTTCAGGGGGCTGGGGGGCTCAAATCCTTCCTCGATTCAAAAGTATCCCAATACAATCGCCCGAATTTTATAAAGAATGATCCGGTCTGCATTCCGCATCTGTTTACCAAACAGCAGGATATCGAGATCATGGGTTTTTGGGCGGCAACGCTGGCCTGGGGACAACGTGTTACCATCATCAACAAATGCCGCGAGCTGATAACACTAATGGACGGCGCGCCCTATGATTTTATCATCAACCATGAAGAACCTGATCTGAAAAAGCTATTACACTTTAAACATCGCACGTTTAATGATATTGATACGTTGTATTTCATTGCTTTTTTTCGATATCATTATGAACAACACGAATCGCTGGAAACGGCGTTTTTGCCCCCTAACCCCCTAAAGGGGGAACCATTCGATGGCGAGCCCATTGAAAAATACCTCAACCACTTTCGCCAGAACTTCTTTTCCCTGCCCGATTACCCGCATCGTACAAAAAAACATGTATCCTCACCCTCGCAAAAATCTACCTGCAAGCGTTTGAATATGTTCCTCCGCTGGATGGTACGAAAGGATAATTGCGGCGTCGACTTTGGTATATGGACCCATATCAAACCATCCGAGCTCATTATGCCCTGCGACCTGCATGTCGACCGCGTGGCCCGCAAGCTTAACCTCATCACCCGCAAACAAACCGACTGGCAAACAGCCGTTGAATTAACTCAACGATTAAGAGAATTTGACCCAATTGATCCGGTTAAATATGATTTTGCTTTGTTTGCGTTGGGGATAGAAGAGAAGTTTTAACACGATTTTACCGATTTTAAGGATTACACGGATTCTTGTAACTTAGGTATATGGATAATACCAAAGAACTGGCCGATTTCCTAACCGGGAAATCAGAACATACGCTGTTGTTGCTTGATCATTTTGTTGAGCAGTATAAAACGCTGGGCGAGATAACCCTGCATCCTGCTAAAACAATGATAGGTATATCCAATGGGGACAAACGCATAGCCTGGATAACGCAGTTAGGGAAAAACTTTATCCATGTGGTTTTCCCGTTCAAAAAAGAATATCCGGATAATTTATGCTTCCAAAAAATAGCTCAGGTGCCCGGCGATGCCCACCAGTTTAACCATCATTTCAGGATGTACACCATCGAGGATGTGAATGAAGAGGTGTTGCAATATATGCTGATGGCGTATGTGGGAGAATGATTACACCGATTTTGTCTGATTACACAGCTAATCAGTGAAATCAATTCTAAATCAGTGCAATCCAAATATTACAATTCGGCGGCGCCTTTAGTTTCCTTTCCTATCCGTTTATCGCCGTGCGAGATTAATTCGCATATCCGGATAGCTCCCGTTTCAAAATCATCGTTATCTTCTTTGATAAACCGCCAGTCGGAGTCATGTCGCTCGCCGGTGTCCAGTATAAAGTCTGACAAACAGGGTACGTCTTCCTGCAGACTTTGATGGTGTTTTTTTGAACTGACCACCCAAATCCCATTCAAATCTTGGTTCTTGCTTAGTTTGCGCAGGATAAGGACGATTTTTTTATTCAGGTAAATATAGTACATCCCAAACATGGGTTTTACCACTATGTTATCCGGCAGGTAATCAAAAACAAAACTGTAAGGAGCCGCCTTTGCCATTAAATAAAGTTAGCCAAATATTTAAGACGTTTACCTAAGCCTCTTCCTTAAAATAAACTTTATAATAGTTCATATGCTTATCGTCATCAAATCCCTTTTCAATCAACTCTTTATTGCCATGAATATAGATATGGAAATTCTTGTCCAGTTTTAATACACTTTTATAAACCCGGGCCTGTTTTTTAACTGCGTTGTCCGATATTTCGAAAGTATCACCGATCCTCGTTTCAAATTCATCCTCGTATTGCTGCTTGTAAGTTTTAAAAGATTCAATGGCTTTGGGGTTGCCTATAACTTCGCCCGAAAACTCGTCCATGTCAAAGGTTTCTTTCTCCTTAAAATATTTCATAGAACGGTTAAGCAGGTCGATCTTATCAGCCTTACTCATTTCAAACTCGTCGTCCAGTTTTTGGGTAACGAAATTTTTATAAATGCCCAGGGTATTGCTGGTTTGATTAAAGCTATCGTTGCGGATCTTTAACTGTAAAAAATCATCCTTCCAATAAACGGCCGCATCCTGCGCGCGGTTGGTGTTATCAATCACCACTACTTTATAACCGTTTTCCTTTTCGATATTGAAGATGAGGCAGCCTTTATCCAGTTTGTTAATATTGATGGCATTTTCTTCATAATCAACCTGGAAACCGCCTTTATCCGGGTAAACTTTTAAATAGGTTTCTTTATTTTCTGATTTGAAAATACCGATCGCGTCTAAAGCATTCCCTTCTATTTGTACATCCTTAAAATAAACCACATACAATTCGCCCGATTTGATCTTGGGATGGTTGGAAACTTTATACAGGTATTTAGCAATCTGCTCGGACATTTCATGAAACTTATTCTTATCATCAAAAATCTCTGTAGCAAAATGATGTACTTCGTTAAGTCCCAGATCGCCGCTGGTGTGCATCAAATGATAAACCTCGTTGGTTTTTTCAAACGGCGTTAAAAAGTATTGCATCAGTAGTTTGCCAATCACCTCATCTTTAAGTGCCAACGGTTGTTCGGACAAGGCATACATTTCATTTTGCGACGAATTGCCAACATGATGCACCGAAATAGTATCGAGCGAAGATTCAAAATAAGTTACCATAATTAGGCGCAAGTTAGGTTTTTTAGTTCATGGTGAATGGTTCATAGTTCATGGTAATTTACGACTTTTGCATTTAACCATGAATAAAGAAGAGACTATCGTTGCCCTCGCCACGCCATCCGGAACCGGCGCTATTGGCGTTATCCGTCTTTCCGGGCCGGACGCTATTGTGATTGCCAACAAGGTTTTTAGCGGAAAAGATTTGACACAACAGGCATCACACACTATTCATTTTGGTAATATAGTCGACGGGGATATTATATTGGACGAAGTATTGGTTTCGCTATTTGTAGCCCCGCGCTCATATACCCGCGAAAACGTGGTGGAAATATCCTGTCATGGTTCCGCTTTTATCATTGAATCAATTATCAAATTGTTGATCAAAAATGGAGCCCGTTCAGCCAAAGCAGGTGAGTTTACTCTACGTGCGTTTTTAAACGGGCAAATGGATCTCTCGCAGGCCGAAGCAGTGGCTGATCTGATCGCCTCAAATTCAAAAGCATCACAACAGGTTGCTTTGCAACAATTAAGAGGTGGTTTTAGCAGTCAACTCCAAACACTTCGCGATCAGTTGGTGCAGTTTGCTTCGCTAATTGAATTGGAGCTCGATTTTGCAGAAGAGGATGTAGAATTTGCTAATCGCGATCAGTTGAAAAAACTGATCTATGAAATAACCCGCGTAATTACTTCGCTCATCCAATCTTTTGAATTAGGCAATGCTATTAAAATGGGCATCAATACGGTTATAGCAGGACGGCCCAATGCGGGTAAGTCGACCTTGTTAAATGCGTTATTAAACGAGGAGCGGGCAATTGTAAGTCATATTCCCGGTACCACGCGCGATACAATAGAAGAAGTGCTCAATATCCGGGGCATAAACTTTAGACTTACGGATACTGCGGGCATTCGTGAAGCTACCGATGCTATTGAAAAAATAGGAGTGGAGCGTACGATGGAAAAGATAAGCCAGTCGGCCATGCTCATCTATGTTTTTGATGCCGAACAAATTACGATTGAAGAGTTAAACAATGATATTGAAAACCTGCAAAAACCGGGTATAAATATGCTGCTGGTCGCCAATAAAATCGACCTGCTTTCGCCCGAACAACTATTGGCCTTACCGCATACGCAAAGCGCCGTCCTTATCTCGGCGAAGGAGAAACGCCACATTGACGAACTGAAACATAAAATATATAGTACTGCAGTTAAAGATCAATTATCAGGTAATGAAATTTTGGTAACCAATATTCGCCACCTGGAGGCCCTGCAAAAAACGGAAGAGGCATTAGCAAGAGTGCTAGACGGAATTGACACGGTAACTTCTGATTTTCTGTCGATGGATATCAAACAGGCGCTGCATTACCTGGGCGAAATTACCGGGGCCGTTACCACTGATGATCTGTTAGAGAATATTTTTAGTAAGTTCTGTATCGGAAAATAATTGTTTGTAACTTATTGATAATAAATTAATTAATAAAAATTCAGAAAGTAAAACTGATCAATTTTGAATTCGTCTTTTTTGTAATGACTGAAAATTAGATATATATTATTTTTCTTCTTGCCGGAATAGTTCATTTTTTGTCGTCATTTTCGTCAAATTTTTTGTTGCTAATTGGTTACTTTAAATACTAAAATTAGCTTGTTCCCAAAACGCTCACCTATTGTTGCCCCATCCCCCAAAATCTAAAGACATTCTAAAGTATGGGTTAAGGTATGATTATCAATTTAATACTAAATTGATTTAAAATAAATTGTTTTGAGTTTTTTAATAGTATTGCGCCATGGGCAGATATGCTATTACCTACACTATTTTAACCGTTCTTCTAAGCATGACGGCTCTTACCGGCAGATGCCAGGACGGTGTATTGCAATTCATACTTACATCTGATGTTCACTATGGCATCACCCGTCCTCATTTTAGAGGCGCTGATAGTGTGTCGTCTGTGGTTGTTAACGAGGCCATGATCGCGGTCTTTAACCAATTGCCAAAAATGGTTATCCCTAATGATAATGGCGTTGGTTCCGGTAAAATGATCAACCATATCGATGCGCTTGCAATAACCGGCGATATCGCCAACAGGGAAGAAATAGGCATTCAAAGCGCAGCCGCTTCCTGGCAACAATTTGAAACTGATTATACTCATAAGCTTACGACAAAAGGTATAGACCATCAGCCAACACCCCTTTGGCTTTGTGCCGGTAATCATGATGTTACGGATGCTATTGGTTATTTGAAACCCACTAAGCCTGTTACTGATGCCAGTTCTATGGCCGGTATTTACAATAGGATGATGTCTCCTGCCCATCAGAAGACCGCTGCTAATTATAATTATACTACAGATAAGATCCATTATTCAAGAGACATAGGAGGCATCCATATCCAATTTGTAAATCTTTGGCCGGATTCTGCAGAACAGGTGTGGATGGAACAGGATTTGAAAGGACTAAAAGCTAACACGCCTGTCCTTCTCTTTACACATTCGATGCCCGAACTGGAAGCACGCTTCTTTACGAATCCCAATGGGCAGCATACCATTAATAACATTGATAAATTTGAAAACTTATTGCCCGAAACCTTTAAATCCGGCAAAAGTATTAAGGATACCGCATTTTATGAAGAAAGAGGTCTTGCGGCCTTCCTGAAACGTCATCCGGAAATTAAAGCTTATTTTCACGGACATAACAATTGGAACGAGTTTTATGACTGGCAGTCTCCTGATAAGGATTTTTCTATACCCTGTTTCCGGGTAGACTCACCAATGAAGGGCAGGAAATCGGCAAAAGACGAAACTCAACTTTCGTTCCAGTTGATATCTATTGACACCCGGACCAAGACCATGACCGTTCGGGAATGCCGTTGGAACACCGTGCCCGCTAATCCTTCGACATTTGAATGGGGCGACCATAAAACAATGTCCCTGTAGCAAATAACTATTAATAGGAGCAGGACCGCATAGGTATTTAATAATAATTTAACTATCCGCTAATGCTGTATACCTATATTAGCGGCTTGCTTAATAACGACATATTATCTTTATGAAAATTTTAATTGTAGAAGATAAACAGGAACTATTAAACAGCATTTCGGAATATTTGAGCAATAACAGTTGTTTATGTGATACGGCCGATAATATATATACGGCCAGGGAGAAAATTGCAATGTTTGAATACGATTGCATTATTCTCGATTTAACGCTACCAGTGGGTGACGGGCTGAGTATTTTAAAAGAGTTAAAAATGAATAAGGCGAAGGCAGGAGTGCTAATCATCTCTGCTAAGGATTCATTGGATGATAAATTAATTGGTTTGGAGCTTGGAGCAGATGATTATTTAACCAAACCATTTCATTTACCGGAATTAGCGGCAAGAGTTCACGCCATTAATAGAAGGCGTTCTTTTGAAGGAAATGATATTATTTCAATTGATAAAATCAGCATAAACATTCAGGATATGCACGTGGAAACCAGCAATGGTTCTATTGATTTAACCCGTAAGGAATATGACCTGCTAATGTATTTTGTCAGCAATAAGAATAGGGTTGTTACAAAGGAATCTATTCTTGACTATCTGTGGGGAGAACACACCAACATAACAGATAATTTCGACCTTATTTATGTGCATATTAAAAATTTGAGGAAGAAACTAACGGATAAAGGTTGCCCTGATTATATCAACGCTGTATATGGTGTCGGTTACCGTTTTTCTGTTCCAAAAAACAGCAATGCGGCATGAAGCTGCTGACCCGCTATAATCAATATACCATCACGGTAATGATTATTATTTTCATATTTACCGGAATCATTTCCTATTTATCCATTAAGCAAATACTGATGAACGAGCTTGACAAAGGCTTGTTAAAAGATAAAGATCTGGTACAGCAATACATTGGTCAGCATCATAGTTTTCCGGTAGTTACTTCTTTTAACAGAGTGGACATCCGATTCGAACCAAACCATCAAGTATTATCAAAGCCGTATTTTAAAACCTTAATTAAATCCCGTGTTCCAGGCAGGACGTATACCTTACGTCAGCTCTTATTTACAACCCGGCTCGGTGAAAAAAACTACCTGGTTGAGATAACTAACGAGTTGGAGGGTACTAAAAATATGACCAAGCTTGTTTTTACAACTACCCTGCTGACCATATTTATCCTAATCATTACTACATTGCTCATCAATGCGTTGTTGATGACTAAATTATGGCGCCCTTTCTACCAGGTATTGACTGAAGTAAAAGGTTTCAGGATTAATCAATCCAAACAACCGGATTTTCCCGAAACACAAATAGACGAGTTTAATTTTATGATCAGCTGCCTTAGTATAGCGATATCTGATGCTGCTGAAAATTACCGTATATTAAAAGAATTTACTGAAAATGCTTCACATGAAATTCAAACTCCCCTGGCCATAATCAGGTCAAAATTAGACCTGCTGGTACAGCATGAGGGCTTAACAGACAAAGAAACGACTTCATTAAGATCGGCTTACGGTGCCATAAAAAAGCTGTCACTGATTAACCGGGATCTGTTGTTGATTACTAAAATCGAAAACCATCAGTTTGAAAATAAAATAAAAATTGACCTGTTGCCCACTATTGAAGCAAAAATTATAGAATTTCAGGAGCTTTGGCAGATGAGCCGACTGGAACTGCGTACCGATCTTCATCCGGCAGAAATTATTATTAGTAAGGAGTTAATTGATATCCTGATCAATAATATTTTAAGTAACGCTACCAAACATAACAGGGCTAATGGTAAAATAATCATTCAATTAAAACCAGCTTCATTTGAAGTTGCCAACACCGGTATTGACCATCCACTCGATGAGAATTTAATATTTAAGCGATTTTACAAGATGAATCACAATGACGATAATAACGGATTAGGCCTTTCTATCGTCCGGCAAATTTGCCAGGCATCAGGCATTGAGATTGGTTATAAATATGCGGAAGGGCTGCATGTTTTTATCTTTTTTTGGTAATTGTCTCCCAGGCGTTGTCTCAGGGCTTTAGAATGTCTTTAGTTTACCGCTGTAGTTTCGTCCCTTTTACAAATTATAGCAGTCCTCATGAAGTTTATCTATGTGCTATTTTCATTTATCATATTGGTTTCGGGTTCACTGGCGCAAACTGCACCTAAACCCGGGAGCTATAAGGTTTCCGGAAGGATAACCGATGCTGTAACTCACCAGGCACTTGAAAACGCTTCTGTGAGCATAATAGAAAAAAGCAGCCAGCAAGTAAAAAATATGAAGCCGGATCAGGCAGGTTATTTTTCTTTTTCGCAGGTCGCCGCTGGGAATTATTCTGTACTGGTCAATTATATAGGTTATGAAGGATACGATAACCCGAACGTAGTTGTCAATGATGATGTTTCTTTAGGAGAAATCGATCTGAAGGAGGTTCAAAAAGTATTTAATGAAGTGGTTATTACCGGTTCAAAACCTATTGTAGAAAATAGAATTGATAAACTGGTCTATAACGCAGATCAAGACATCACATCGCAAGGCGGGGTTGCAACCGACATACTGAAAAAAATCCCGGAGGTTACGGTAGACGCACTCGGTAATGTGGAGTTAAGAGGGAATCCCAGCATCAGGTTTTTGATCGATGGGAACCCCTCGGGCATTTTTGGAAACAGTATCGCGGACGCTTTACAATCCATACCTGCATCCCAAATTAAAAGCATACAAGTGATCACCAGCCCCGGGGCAAAATATGATGCTACAGGAACCGGTGGTATTATCAATATTATTCTTAAAAAGAGCAAGGTGCAGGGCGTTAGCGGGAATATAAATTTAACAGCAGGCACCAGGTTGGAGAATGGTTCTATGAACCTTGCCTGGAAGCATAATAATATAAGCTTTAGTAGTTACTTTGGTGGTACTGATCAATTGAAAGCCAATACAATAAATTCAATCAGCAGGGTTGCTGCTGATCCCCAGGCAGGCACTCAAAATATTTTAAATCAAAATGGAAACAGTGATCTAACCCGTCACGGGGCCAGGGCCGGAATTGGCTTTGACTGGGACTTGTCCAACAAAGATTATATCGGGGCGACCATCAGTTACAATAGCTTTGGCAATGAGAACTCCGGTTTGATAAATCAGCTATCCACTACAAGCGGAACTTCCGGTATCTTAAATCAAATAGCCAGCTTACGTAACGCCAGCTCTAAATTTGATGTACATACCTTTGAGGGATTTATTAATTACAAAAAGAAATTTAAACAGGACAAACATGAATTAGCCATTGGTTATAATGTGAGCCGTGGGCAAAATAATTCCTATTATAACCAGACACAATTCTATACAGCCACAGGTCCTTTATTTGACGGTTCAACCAGTAATAATCCCGGCAGAGACAACACCTCCGTAATTTCAGTTGATTATTCCCTGCCGGTAAGTAAAACTTTTTTATTGGAAACAGGTGGACGGTTTGAAGCAAATAATATCGTAAGCGATGCCGCTGTTTTTACTTACAGTCCAAACAGCCAAACCTTTGAATTTGATAATGGGCAATCCTATACATCAGCTTATCACCGGAAGATTTATGCCGGTTATATATCTGGTTCTTTCAAGGCATTTAATTACCTGGATATCATTGCCGGGGCAAGGCTCGAACATACAGACAACCAGGCCAACTACTCTAACGCACCGGGAACTCAGCTCCCATCCTACAATAACTTTGCCCCGGCGTTAACTATCTCCCATAATTTCCCGGACGAACAATCGCTTAAGTTTGCCTATTCATATCGGTTAGAGCGGCCTGACTATCGCGATCTGAATCCTTTTGTCAACCTGGCTGACCCTCATAATATCACTACCGGAAATCCGCAGTTGAATGCTGAAATTGGGAGAAATTATGAGTTGGGATACAGTAAAACATTCACGAATGGCAATACCCTGAATTTTTCGGCGTATTATTCACGGAACAGTCCGGATATCAAATCCTACACCCAGTATTTTCCTACCTATAAGATCGGCGATTCCACCTATCAGGATGTGAATCTGACCACACGTGTAAATATCAGCTCCGAAGTTAAAACAGGTATTAACCTTTCCGGCTCAGTTTTATTAGGCGACAAAATCACTATTCGTTCAAGTATCCAGGCCTATAACAGAAAAACAATTGATAATTATGCCATTCCTGCTGTTTTGGAGGGTATAGAGTACAGGATGACCATGAACTGCAGCTATATGATCAATAAAAGCTGGGTGGCGGAGGCTTTTGGTAATTACAACTCCGGAGTAAAATGGCAGGGAACACAACCATCCTTCACATCCTATACGATTGCCGTAAAAAAGCAATTGTTTAATAATAAAGCCAGTTTGGGTTTAGTTGCTGTAAATGCTATTAACGAGTACCTGGACCAGCAGTCTTATATATATGGACAAAATTTTACCCAGTTAACTATTAAACGAACACCTTACCGGTCATTTGGTATCAGTCTTGCTTATAAGTTCGGAAAATTGAAATTTAACAAATCTAAAGAGGAAGAAAATTACCTGTTGAAACCTCCTGTAGAAAATTAAAATACGCAGCAAAGACCTTTTAGTGGCCATATTACTATCGTAATATGGCTATTTGTTTTTAACTATAGCTATCCATTATTTCAAATAAAAACGTGTTTTTTTTAATCAGCTTAAGCATTAATTATACCTGTTGATAAACAGTTATTTTAACGGTTAAAATAAGGAATTGTTTATTATCTGACGCAAATCTGAAGATATTCTGAAGGATTGATTAAGGAAAGATTATCAATATGATACCAAATTGATCGCGCGTAAAATGCCGTATTTTTTTTGATAGCATTGCATTGAATTTAAGAGGATGCAATGCTTTTAACGATTACTAAAACTTTAAAAATAAATCACTTACCCAACATTTTTGGAAGCAGATTAGTGACGTGGCTTATTTCTGGGCATGTTCCACATTCATTTCCTGTGCAGCAGAAGTAATGCGGTAAATGGCCCAACCGGCTAAATTTTAAAGTATCTGCAAACCCTTATTTCAAACATTTATAACTTCTTTAAACTCATTATCACCCTTACACACTCATGATGAAATTATTTACCCTTCTACTCAAAAAGTGCTACCTGCTATTTGTTTTAATGATCGGTTTTGCGGCGGCGGCCAATGCGCAAATGATTAAAGGTAAAGTTACAGATGACGTTACCAAAGAATCTTTAATAGGGGCTACGGTCCAGTTAAAGGAAACCGGCAAGACCCAAATAGTACAGCTTGATGGTTATTTTACATTTAAAGATATTAAGCCGGGCGATTACACGCTTGAGTTTCGTTTTGTTTCTTATGAAACCAAACATTTAAAGGTTACCGTGTCTGCAAACAAGGTTACCTCCCTGGATGTAACGATGGACGGTAATTGGAAAGAATTAAATGCTGTTAATATTAAGGGTAATGATATTTCAACCGATAAACGCTCCAGAACCCTTGAAAAAAATGCAGAACAGGTTATTAACGTTGTTTCGGCCCAAAATATTGAATTATCCCCGGATGTAACCGTGGCTAATGTTATGCAAAGAGTTTCTGGTGTAACTATTGAAAGAAGCAATTCGGGAGAAGGCCGCTATCCTATAATTCGCGGTATGGAAAAGCGTTATGTCAATACACTGATTAACGGGATAAAGATTCCAAGCCCTGATAATAAGAGCCGTTTTATTCCTTTAGATATTTTCCCGGCCGAGTTGCTGGAAAGAATTGAGGTAAGTAAAACGCTTACTCCTTCAATGGAGGGCGACGCCATTGGTGGTACCATTAACCTGGTAATGAAGGACGCACCTGCAAGCACATTATTGCAAGCCAATTTTGCTGTCGGCTATAACGCAATTTTTGCAGGAAGGGATTTTCAACAATTTGACCACTCATCCATCAGCATATCATCGCCAGCCGAGATTCATGGTAATAGCTATGCAGCTCTCCCTTCTGATTTCCCGGCTACTAATCTTAATTTCACCAATAATGCGAATCCAATCAATACCAACTTTGGGGTAACATTTGGCGACCGTATTGGTAAGGATAAAAAGCTTGGGTTTATTATTTCTACCAGTTACCAGGATAATTTTACCGGTAATAATTCAACTTTCTTCTCACCTACTGTGCAGCCCGGCGTAAATAACTTACCACAGTTTCAGGACATAGAGGCCCGTACTTACTCGCAGGAGAACCGTCGTATTGGCATCAATAATAAATTTGATTATAAATTCAACAGCAAAAATAAAATATCGCTGGTAAACGTGTTTGTGCGCCTCGACGATTATCAAACCCGGATAATTAGTGATACCATCGCTTTAAACTCGCTGATCAACAAAGATTCAAGGAGCACCTGGCAATATCAAACCATTTATAATTCAACCCTTCAGGGTAATCACCAGTTATCGGATGCTTTAAAACTGGATTGGTCGCTTGCCTATTCACAGGCGGATAACCATATACCTGATCAAGCTGAGTTTACCTACCAATATCCGATCACTAAAACTGCTACAAGCGCAAATATAATACAAGGGATGACCCGTATCTGGGAGCATAACAGCGATCAGGACTATTCGGCTTATTTAAATTTAACAGATAATTTTAAGCTGTTAAACAGAAAATTTGAATTGAAACTTGGCGGATTGGAAAGGTATAAAACAAGGAACAACTATTATGACGCTTATACCTTAAATCCGACATTAGGGGAACAATTTACTAATATTAACAGTGCAAATTTTGTTTTTAACGGTGCAGGCGCCTCCGTATTTGCACCTAATGGCAATGACTACAACATGCATGAAAGTGTTACTGCCGGTTATGTACAGGGTAAGTGGCAGTTAACAGAGAAGTTAGAGGCCCTGGGTGGTTTAAGAATTGAATATACCAAGCAAAATTATGCTACTCAGTTGCCTGCGGCTGTCGCAGCCAGGGCCGGCGAAATTAATTATACCGACTTTTTACCCAGTGCCATATTTAAATACGAATTACAGGATAGTGAAAACCTACGACTATCATACAATAAATCATTGGCCCGGCCTTCATTCAGTGATTTGTCGCCAGGCGTTATTATAGGTGAAGTTTTTAATGAACGCGGAAACCCGGAAACATTAAACCACACCACTGCTGATAATATAGATTTCAGGTATGAGTTGTTTCCTAAAAACGCTGATGAAATTTTATTGGGTGCATTTTATAAACGGATTTATGACCCTATAGAATACACCGTAAATGTATTGGGTACAACGCAGTATTTGATGCCTGAAAACTATGGCAATGCTACTAATTATGGTTTGGAAGCTGTTATTACAAAATACTTTGGCCCATTTGGTGTAGTAGCCAACTATACCTATACCAAATCACAGATAACAACAAATAAATTATTTTATTATAGAAATGATGCGGGTGTAGTTACCTCCAGGAACCAGGAGCAAACCAGGCCTTTACAAGGTCAGTCTGATAATATAGGTAACCTGGCGTTAGTTTATAAAGAACCTAAATTGGGCTTAAATGTGCAAACTGCCTTTGTTTATACCGGCGCACGTATAGCCTTGGTTAGTCCGTCTTACAATTTAGATTATTGGCAGGCACCTACTGCACAGCTTGACTTTTCAATTGAAAAGGCGCTTGGAAGTAAATTTTCACTTTTTGGTAAGATCAACAACTTAACCAATACGCCTTATGTATTAGAGTTGCACCAATCATACAACAACTACCTGTCTGCAGCAGGCTCACGACCACTGCCATTACAAACAGATGTTAATAATGCAATTATTGTTCAAAAGGACATTTTTAAAACCAACTATTTATTCGGTATTCGCTATAAACTTTAATATTATGAAAAAAACGTTTTATATATTAACCATTTTATTATTTACAGCCACTTTTTTTAGCTCCTGTAAAAAAATCGCCGATTTTAGAAACTTATCTACTGCGGTGGTTCCAATTTCTTCACCCATTAGCGATGTTGGCTGTTTAACACCTATTGCTCCGGCAACTTCCTCATCTATAAAAGGTACTATGTTGGCGGGTAAAACTTACAGTGTTTGCGGCAATATTGTAATTAACAAAGGCGATACCCTGATCATTCAGCCTGGAGTAACCATTAATTTTACAGGGAATTATGGTATTGGTGTACATGGTACATTGATAAGCCTTGGAACTAAAGATCAGCCTGTTTACTTCACCCAGCTGGGCATTACAAAAACAGATCAGATAAATGCCAACCCTGCAACTGATCCCGCATTTAAAGGTAAATGGACCGGTATTATAGGAGCTACGGATTGCAATAAAATCATTCTTAAATGGACACATATTGAATTTGCAGGCGGTGCGCCAACCGGAGATATTGCGGTAATTTATCCAAGCCCTTATCCTCTTTTCTTCCAAAATCCATACGGTACTTTGGTGATGGAAGATTCATGGATATATGGAAGCGTGGATGATGCCATCCGTACTTTTGGCGGAAAGATGGAATTTTTCCGCAATACATTTGAAAAATGCGGTTACACAAGTGGTGAAACAATGAATGCTAAAGCTGGTACAGTTGGTGATTTTGCCTATAATGTTTGTATCGGTATTGCAACTAATGGGCCAAAGCTTTCTAATATTTCTGCACTTACCGGGGTCCCGGAGTCAAATATGCGTATATACAACAATACCATTCTCAATTGTGGTTACCGCAGATCGGCTGCGGGTCGTGGTGGCTCAATTGATTTTGAACAGGGTGCTGCCGGTATGGCTTATAATAATATTATTGCGAATTGTAAATATGGCTTAAGGATTGTACAAAATCCTATTGCTGATACAGCTAATATTCGATATGGCTATACCTATAATTATGCCGATTCTTTGTCCGTAGCAAGCCAGTTCTATCCTTCATTGTCGGTTAGTACTGCTATTACCAATCCTCAGCTTACAGATATGCCGCTTCCTTCCTCTTTTTTACCAGCAGGTTGGCAGGTCGGAGCTATTTATACCGCAAATCCTGCAGTTGTGGGTACAAACAATCCACAATTTATTAACGGGCCATTTCCATTACCGGCAGGAGTGGCTTTACGCCAGATTGTTACGGTGGGAACGTATAATTTTCACTTACAACCTAATTCTCCCTATATAGGCAAAGGCTTTACAGGCTTTACACCGCGCGGAGATGTGCCGATTGATCCGATATATGGTGTAACTGAATTAACGCCGCCGGGGAAAGATATTGGTGCCTATCAGACCAATGGTACCGGCAATCAACATTTTTAATAGCTTAAACAGGAATCAAATATTAAAATTTAATATGATGAAGTACAAACACCTATTCATTTTGCTGCTAACCGTTAGCTTGCAAATAGTAAAAGCGCAAGACAAAAAATCCGACGATCTGTTTGTCGTTAAACCTTATCTTCAGATCGGCCGTGAGCCTTCGGCAGAATCATTAGAACTATTATGGCACGTTACCGATGTAAATGCGGATTGGTCAGTTGAACAGAGAAATGGCAATAGTGGCGCATGGACAAAGGCTTCAACACCGGCATATAACAAAGTAGCTGTTGCCGGTGTCGCCCCCCACCGGGTTTACCATTCAAAATTAACCGAGCTTATATCCGGTGGTACCTTTAATTACCGTGTTCTTATGAATGGCAGCGTTCTGTTTTCTTCTGAAGGCAAGTCGCCAAAAAACGACCAACAAAGCTACCGCTTTGTTGCGTTTGGCGATATCGGTGCAGAAACACCTGATCAGAAGCTGCTTGCCATCCGCGCTTTTAAGGCGAAACCTGATCTTGTTGTTATTCCTGGTGACATCGTATACGAAAATGGTACTGTTAAGGAATACCGCTCTAAATTCTGGAATGTTTATAATGCCGACCAGGAAAATGCCCAGGGTGCGCCCATTATGCGTTCTGTTCCTTTTGTAGCGGCTACCGGTAATCATGATAGTGATAACAGGGACCTTGATAAATTTCCCGATGGGCTGGCTTATTATATGTTTTGGGACCAGCCTTTAAACGGACCAGTTGGCGTTGAAGGTAATGCCTGGATACCGGCCCTTAAAGCTTCCGATGTTAACAGAAAAGCGTTTCTTGAAGCAGCGGGAGATTCCTATCCGCGCATGACAAACTATTCATTTAATTACGGTAATGCGCATTGGACCGTTGTTGACTCTAATCCTTATGTTGACTGGACAGATAAAGAAATAACCAACTGGGTTAAAAATGACCTGGCATCACCGGCCGCCAAAAATGCTACCTGGCGTTTCGTGATATTTCATCATCCCGGATTCAGTTCATCCAGGGAGCATTACGAGCAACAGCATATGCGCCTGTTGTCGCCCATATTTGAAGCAGGAAATGTAGATGTCGTATTTAATGGACACGTGCATAATTATCAACGGTCATTCCCTTTAACATTTACGCCTGATAAGCAGGGCACTTTAATGGTAGGTGGCAAAGATCTTAAGACAGTTCGCGGACGGGTAGTACCGGGAAGATGGAAACTTGATAAGGCATTTGACGGAAAAACAATAACCAAGCCTAAAGGCATTATTTACCTGGTAACAGGAGCGGGCGGACAGGACTTGTATAATCCCGAACAAAACGATGACCAGGACTCGTGGCAGAAATTTACCGATAAATTTATCTCCAATGTACATTCCTTAACTGTCGCCGATGTGAATGGTAAAACATTAATCATTAAACAAATTTCAGCAGAAGGAAAAGAACTGGACGCTTTTACAGTTACCAAATAGGAGGCTGCGTTATCCACATCCTGCAGAAAATCTTGAGCCATTGGTTGAATTTTTTTGCAGGATGCGGTTTTATAATCCTTAGTCAGTCAGATTTTTCTATTTATCCGGGCAGCCAGGCTGTTCATAAAAATTATATAAACTTTGAAAAAAAATATCACACTTTTTGCATTGTTACTGACCTCGACGGTTGGTTTTTCTCAATCTAATCAAAAACCGGCCATACCTGCTGTACTAAATGGCTTGTCGTACAATGCGGAAGGTAAGCTCGCTTTAACCAAAGACGGGCAAAATTATGCAGAAGTCGAAAAAACAGAACCTTACAGGCTTTCTCATCTGATTGGTAACCCAATCGGTTCAGCAACCGGTATTCTGCTTGATGTGCAGATGCCCGGCTTTAATGGAACCGTAGCTTATGGACCTTATGTGGAAACAGCTGAATATCCTACAGTAGCTTTCTTGCCTAAAGACGTGAAAATGACTGATGGCAAGGCGCTGATAGAAATTAAAAACGTATTTGTTAAATCAAATGACTTTCTGCGGTTTCAGGATACAGGAAAAGGCATTATCGGGTACCGTATATTGGATGCTACCGGTCGCATTATTTATGAAGGCCGTGTGGCTTTCCAGGGAAAAGGCCCTTATGAGGTGCTTCCGACCATTATTGAAGGACCTATGGTGAATAAGCTTACCCCGGAAGGCTGTGTTGTTTCTTACGAAACGCAGGTACCAGTAAAAACCAGCATTACTGTTGGAAGTAAAATTTTTAATGATGAAGCTGCCTCAACCCATCATGAAATAATGATAAGGGGATTGCAGCCGGCAACCGACTATAATTACAGCATCGCTTATGGAAACAGAACAGACCGCCACAATTTTAAAACTGCGGCGAAAAATGGCGCCAGAAAGTCTTTTACATTTGCTTTTGCAAGTGCCAACCGCGCAACAACAGGCGGTGGCGAGCGGGATTTTGGCGGTACCAATTATCAGTCTACAAGAGCAGTAATGGCTGCTGCTGTAATGAGTGATGCGGCATTTATTCAAGCCACCGGAGATATAACGACCGGCGCTAATGTTAGCGAAGATGGACATTTGATGGAATACGCCAATTTTAAACGGGCTTTAGAACCATTTTGGTCTAAAATACCGGTGTATGTAGGTTTTGGTGATCATGAAACCAGTAAGAAATCTTTAACGGACCTGGTTACGCGTAAGTCGCCGTCTATTGAAGTTTTTCCCTATGATACTCATTCAGGCGAAGCTACCTTCGCCAGGGCATTTGTTAACCCTGATAATGGCCCGCAAAGCGAGGATGGCGCCAGTTATGATCCTGACAAGTCAAAAATTGATTTCCCGACCTATAAGGAAAATGTATATTATTATACCTATGATAATGTGGGCATAATTGTTCTGAATACAGAATATTGGGAAAGCAAATATCCCCTGTTAACCAGCGGTTGTCCGGAAGGCTATATCATGGATCAGCAGGTTAAATGGTTAAAAGAAACAATGGATAAGATGGAAAAGAATCCAAACATCGATCATGTTTTTGTAAGTATTCATGGTGCCGTTTTTCCGAATGGTGATCATTTAGCTGATGCGATGTGGTGGAATGGCGATAATACCAGCCGGGCGGTTGTGGCTGGTGTACCCTTATCAAAAGGGGCTATCGAACGCCGGGATGAGATACTGGATATCTGTGTGAACAAAAGCAAAAAATTTCTATCCTTTCTGTCCGGTGATGAACATAATTTTTCATACCTCCGGATAACACCGCAATCTAAAATTTATACGGATAACTATAACGGACCAAAAATAAAAATCAGCCGCCCTTTTTATAATATCAACAACGGTGCTGGTGGCTCTGCGTCTTACGGTTTGCTGCCAAGCCCATGGTCAAAGGATTTTAAATATTTTACAGCCCCTCCGGTATTGGCATTGATTACAGTAAGTGACAAAAATGTTACGCTTAAATCATTCAACCCCGAAACCTTTGGTAAAGTCTGCGCCGACGTAAAACTTAGATAATATCACAACAAAAACCATTAAATTATTTATGAAAAAGATATATTGTTGAAAGATGTTTTTAACAGTCATGTAGCTCAATATTTAAAGGCCTGCGAGTTTAAGGAATGAGGTTAGTCATTATTATTATAGGGATCGTCACAGGAGCATTGTTTCTGTCGGCATTGGCGTTGCCGGCAAATCCATCCCTTGGGGCTAAACCAGCCATTGCTGATGTAAGGAGAAAGGTTGTTGGTTTTTCTAAAAGCTGTGACAATCTTCAGCAAACCATTAATCGGCTGGATAGCCATGACCCGTTAAGCGTTCAAAATACTAAGACAGCATTGCTCAATTGCCGGTATCAGTACAAGGAGATCGAATTTTTCCTGGAATATTTTTTTATAAGTTCGGCTCATATTTTTAATGGTCCCTCTAAATTTGATCCCGGAGAGTCGGAAACGGGGTACCAGGAGTCGGTTGGTTTCCAGGAAATAGAAGCGCTTTTATTCGCTCCGGATGTTGGCGCGCAAAAAGGGAAACTTATGGCACAGGCTGCAGTGATCTGTAGCTCGGCCCGGGATATGTCTACTCTGTTTGATGAGTTTCAAACGAGTGACAGGCAGTTATTGCGTAGCCTGCAGCAGGAGCTGGTCCGGATAATGACCTTAGGAATTACAGGGTACGATGCGCCGCTGTTAAAAAGCGGGATTACTGAATCTTATTATGCACTTAGGTCAATACAAACAGTATTGGCGCCGTTGCTTAAAAATAGCCCTTCAACGGAGATGAGCGGCTTGCTTTCAACCGGAATGGCATATTTGAAGACCCACCAGAATTTTGACAGCTTTGATCGGATGTGTTTTTTAACCCGGTATGCAATGCCATTGCAACAGCAACTCAATATTTTTATCCGGCAGTCTAAACTGGAATTAAATACAGGCAGCGTATTGAATTACAATGCAAAAAATCTATTCAGTCCGGATGCTTTTTACAAAGGGGCTTTTTTAGATGTGAAAGCCAATAACAGGGAACTGGTTGCGTTGGGCCGGCAACTGTTTTTTGAAAAGGGGTTATCGGGCCCCGGAACCCGGAGTTGTGCCACTTGTCACCAGCCCGAACGTTATTTTACGGATGGCCTACCACAGAGTTTAGCTATTGATGGCCATTCACATGTATTGAGAAATGCGCCATCACTTTTATATGCCGGTTTTCAATATAGCCAATTCTGGGATGCGCGGGCTAAGAGTCTGGTTGAACAGGTGAAGGATGTGCTTGCCAGTAAAGAGGAAATGGATGCCGATCAGGCCATTGTTGAGGCACGATTGGCGCAAGATAAGCGGTATAACAAACTGTTTAAAAACGCTTTCCCCGGATTAGGAGATCATGCTGTTTCCTTTGATGGAATAGCCAACTGTATTGCCGCTTATGAACTTTCTCTTTCGCCGCGCAATTCAACCTTTGACCAGTACATGGCAGGGAATAAATTGGCATTAACTACGCGCCAAATTCAAGGATTCAATCTTTTTATGGGGAAGGCGCGGTGTGCCACCTGTCATTTTGCTCCTTTGTTTAACGGTTTGGTTCCTCCCCTTTATAAGACAACGGAATTAGAAATTTTAGGCGTTCCGCAAACTGATGACCGGAAAAATGTTGTGGCAGATCAGGATGATGGCCGGTATCGTCTTTTTCCGATCCCGTTTAACAAGGGTGCGTTTAAGACCCCGACAATCAGGAACGTTGCTAAAACAGGGCCTTATATGCACAACGGTTCTTTTCATACGCTGGAGAAAGTGCTTGACTTTTACAATGGTGGGGGTGGGAATGGCTGGGGATTGACGAATAACGAACAAACATTATCATCTGATAGTTTGAAATTAAATAAGAGCGAAATTAAATCAATCATCAGTTTTTTAAATAGTGTTACTGATCAATATGGTAAGCATTATTGAACCAATAATAAATATAGCCTTGCTTCGGTAAGATTTTATGGAGATGCCTTTATGGTCAACTATTCTTCAAGTCATTGTAAGTAGGGCGGCATTGTATTATTAAGATAATTTTTAAAAATGGTAACATAATTATAATTTATATGACTTTAATCGAACCAACAAACCAGGATTTAAAAAAAACAAAAAAAGGAAAAAAATATTCATCGTCTCTGCGCCTATGGCATTGGACCAGCGCATTAGTTATTATAGGGTTATTGTTAACGGTACTGATCAATTCCACTTTATTAAAGAACAAGAATAGCGCACCGGTAATTAAAAAGGAGTTACAAAAGGCCGGTGCAAAGGTGACCAATGACCAGGCTATAAAGGCGGCGCACGCGCTTAGTGGCGAAATATGGGATGTCCATATTTATTTGGGTTATGCTTTAACGGCCTTGTTATTATTTAGGTTAGTATTAGAGTTTTTTCAATTAACCGATCAAAAATTTATACGCACGTTTAAAACCGCATGGCATAATTTAAGCCAAACCAAAATGGAAAGAGAAACAGCAAAGCATAAATTAGTTGTTCAAACCATATATACTGCATTCTATCTTTTACTCATCATTATGGTATTAACAGGCCTATTCCTAACTTTTGAAGATTTTTTTGCTCCATATAAATCGATACGGCACACAGTTAAAAATGTACATGGCTTTTGTATGTACCTTGTGCTGGCTTTTATAGCAGTTCATATGGTCGGGGTATTTTTAACGGAAAGAAAAGATGGTAAAGGTATTGTATCAGATATAATTAATGGTGGTTAACATTTGTAATCGAACTATTCTACAAAGTGGTTTGAGAAACAACATGGGTTAACCTTGTCACACTAGCACCCAATAGAAATTAGTACAACAAAAGCACTTTCTGTATCGGCAAGTAATGCTTTTCTTTTGTTTATAAATAGTTGCCTATAATAGCCGGTTATCTTTGCTATCAACCCTGTTTATTTCCATTTTTTCTTTAGCCATGCCCTGGCAGGTTCATCATAATATTTTAAGCTTAAGTAGGCGAATATGATCGATACCGCGAAAGTTAAGGTGCCATACATAAGCTTTAGTTCCAGTGGCGCGTGTTTATTGTCATTTACCCAACCGGTATAGATATAAATAAATGCGTAATGAGTGATATAAATTGGGTAGGATATATCTCCAAGGAACCGGCAAATTTTATTTTCCTTAACACCCTTAATTATGCCGCTGGCGCCGAGATAGACAATGAGTGGAAACACAAAAATGATGCTTAGCGATTCAAATAGACCGTTTAGCCAGGCGTGCTGTGGATCACCAATCCTCGGGACACAAAAAACGACCAAAAGCAGTACACTGCATAGCAGAAAAGCATTATTAATGTAGCCCGGCTTTACAATTCTTGAAAGCAACAGTCCGGCGAAGAAGGGATAAATCAATCGGGTAAACCCGATACGCAGCTGCTCCTCATTCAGGGACCAGCCGCCGGTCAGGTCACCTGCCTTACAGGTAACTGCGTATTGGATTAGTACGGCGGCGGCAATCAGCACGAGCACTGTTAACGCTGTTTTGGAAAGTTTTCGCAAACCGATGGCGTACAGGATATTAGCCACATATTCAAAAAATAACGACCAGCCTGGTCCGTTAAGCGGGTGCATTTCCTGCCAGCCGCGGATATCCCACGAAACTGGAATGGGTATAAGGGTAAACCCTATCACCATGATCAATAGCATTTTCCATACCGGTACAGTATGTATCAGCGGCCACATATGAGAATCGCCAAAATAAAAGCAGGCTGCGCCGATAAGCATTCCCATTATAACCATCGGTTGCAACCGCTCCAGGCGGCGTTTAAAAAATCCTCCTGTGGTGAGCTTACCCCATCGGTCATCGTAAGCGTAACCTATCACAAACCCCGACAGTACGAAGAAGAAATCAACGGCCAAATAACCGTGATTAATCAGTTGGTCATATGGGCCGGTGGAATTTGCTTCACAAAGGTGAAAAAGTACAACCATCACAGCGGCAACTCCGCGTAGCCCGTCCAGTATCGGGTAATGTGGTTTGGATTTTATAGAATTTGCGTCAGGCATTTTATTTTAAATTTAATTTAGGTTGAATAAGATTTTTGTCCTGATATCAACATCGAAATAGTTTAACGCTGATTTATCATTCTTTAGACCCTTTTGCTCTTCAGTCCCGCAAATTAAGTGGTTTTTAGTTCATTGCAGCTTGAAAATCAAAGTTTTTCACATTAGATGTTCTTGAAAACAGATAAAAAATATTGTTACTGATTGGTAACTCAAATATAACCACCTGGTATCACAGCCAAAATACTTTCTGTATCGGATGCAGGCACGTCTTTTTAATTGCAAATTGTTAATTTTATAGCTTCATCAAACCTGGTTTTAATGAAAATAGCTACCTATAATGTCAACGGCGTAAACGGTCGTTTACCCGTCTTGCTTCGCTGGCTTGCAGAGACGCAACCGGATGTGGTTTGCCTCCAGGAGCTTAAAGCGCCTGACGAGAAGTTTCCCATACAGGCTATAAATGATGCCGGTTACAAGGCAATATGGCATGGTCAGAAAAGTTGGAATGGGGTGGCGATCTTGTCACGTAGCGGAGAAATCCAGGAACGTCGCAAAGGTTTGCCGGGCGACCCGGATGATACACATAGCCGCTATATCGAAGCTATGGTTAGCGGGGTGATAATCGGTTGTCTTTACCTGCCTAACGGCAATCCTGCACCCGGGCCTAAATTTAACTATAAGCTTCAATGGTTTGATCGTTTGGCAGAGCATGCAGCTGATTTATTACAAGATCATTCGCCCATTGTACTTTGCGGGGATTATAATGTTATGCCTACCGAACAGGATGTTTATAAACCGGAACGCTGGGTAGATGACGCGCTGTTTCGCACCGAAACCCGTGCCGCCTTTCAACACTTAATGGCGCAAGGGTGGACCGATGCCATCCGCAAACTGTACCCGACGGAAACCATTTATACCTTTTTTGATTATTTTCGTAATGCCTACGGTCGTAACGCGGGGTTGCGCATTGATCATTTCCTACTCAGTCCCGAAGCAAGTCAACGCCTTAAAGCCGCTGGCGTGGACCGGCATGTCCGCGGATGGGAGAAAAGCAGCGACCATTGCCCGGTTTGGATAGAATTAACCGGCGACCGCTAAAAGTACATTATGTTACCTTATTATAAGCCTGGTCATAGTAGTTGTATATCTCTTAAACAGGTAAATATTCAGGTTTGTTATTCAACACGACCCTTAGTTGGATTTTTGTAGTTGAAAGCGCTCTGCATCGGGAAATAATTGATTGATTTATTCTCAAATCATACTGGTAAAACTGGTTGTAAAATCAATTTTAATTGTAATTTAGACATCTAAATAAAAACCTAATTTCCGTTGCCTGCATGTTATGATATCCGTTTGTTATAACTGCGCTAATTAATTGAAACCAAACTATGTTTGAATCTTATACCATAAAGGATATTGCGAAAGCGCTTGGACTCTCCACTTCAACGGTTTCAAGGGCCTTAAACGGTAGTTATGAAATAGGCACCGAAACAAAAAAACTGGTTTTAGAATATGCCGAAAAAATAAATTACCGTCCAAACCCGATCGCATTAAGTTTAAAGGAACAAAAAAGCCATTCAATTGGCGTTGTGGTTTGTGAAGTAGCAAATAATTATTTTTCGCAAGCTATAAACGGCATAGAATCTATTGCCTACAACCGGGGATATCACGTAATTATTACGCAAACGCACGAGTCTTTTGCCCGCGAGGAAGCAAATATCCAACACTTGCTTTCCAGGCATGTGGATGGTTTATTGGTTTCGCTCTCGGCAGAAACTACAGATACCAGCCAGTTTAAATATTTACATGATAAAGGGTTCCCGATCGTGTTTTTTGACAGGGTAGCTGCGGATATTGAAACCCATAAGGTAACAGCAGATAATTTCAAAGGTTCTTTTGATGCGGTGGAGCTTTTAATTAAACAGGGTTTTACTAAAATAGCGCATTTAACCAACTCTAACAATCTTTTAATAAGTCGCGAAAGGCTGGATGGCTATAAAGACGCTTTAACTAAATATAATATTCCATTTAATCCCGAATATGTTAAACATTGTGATCACGGCGGAATGATACAGGAAGAAGTGGAAGTAGCGGTGAATGAATTAATAAACATGAAGAACCGACCGGAAGCCATATTTATAGCCAGCGACCGGCTTACAACCAGTTGCATTTCGGTACTAAAAAAGTCAGGATTAAAGGTTCCTAATGATATTGCGTTGATCGGCTTTACCAACTCAGACGTTGCCGAACTATTTGACCCGCCGTTAACCGTGATCAGGCAGCCTGCTTTTCAAATAGGGCAAATAGCTACCGAAATACTGATTCAAACCATCGAAAGCAAACGCCCGGTTACCGAATTCGTAACCGAGCAGATGCAAACAGAGATGATATTAAGGGCATCGTCAAACAAAGTTTAGCTTCAGGCTAAAAATTGAAATACTGTTTGGCATTATAATAACAAATATCCTGGATGATCTTCCCGGTCCATTCTATATCATTTGGCAACATTCCGGTCTCCATATCTTCACCAAAAAGATTACAAACCAACCGCCTGAAATATTCATGCCGTGGATAAGACATAAAACTACGCGAATCGGTAAGCATACCCACCAAACGGCTCAATAATCCAATGTTTGATAAAGCATTTAGCTGCTTGGTCATTCCATCTTTTTGATCTAAAAACCACCATGCCGATCCAAACTGAATTTTACCAGCGATTGAACCATCGTTAAAATTTCCGGTCATGCTGGCCAGCACTTCATTATCGGCGGGATTTAAATTGTACAATATAGTTTTGGCTAATTTGTTGTTGGTATCCAGCTTATTCAAAAACTTAGATAGCGCCTTCGCCTGGCTAAAATCGCCTATAGAATCCCAGCCGGTATCGGGCCCCGCATTTTTAAACGCACGCGCGTTATTGTTGCGCAATGCACCCAGGTGATATTGCTGTACCCATCCTTTTTCATGATCCCAAAGTGCAAACTGATAAAGCATTGCCGATTTGAATTTTAAATTTTCTAACGGCAATAGGGCATGGTTAGTCCTTATTTTTTTGAAGATAACTTTGATCTCATTTTCTGTATAATCTTCGGCATATATCTGTTCCAAACCATGATCGGATACCGAGCAGCCATTGGCAGCAAAGTAGTCATGCCTGTTTTTTAAAGCAGCTAAAAAATCGTCAAAGCTATTTACAGTGATACCCGAAACCTCTTCCAGCTTAGTAATATAGCTGTTCAACCCCGGAATATCATCTGCGTTCATCGCCTTATCCGGTCTAAAGGCAGGTAATACTTTTACCCCAAACCCGTCACTTTTTATTTTTTGATGATGAACTAAACTATCTACCGGGTCGTCGGTGGTACAAATTACCTCGACGTTCATTTTTTGGATAAGATTGCGGACACTATACTCAGGGCTTTGCAATTTAGATGTACATTCCACATAAACCCGGTGTGCATTTGATGAAGACAACAGATCAGGTACATTAAAATAACGCTGCAGTTCTAAATGTGTCCAATGATATAGCGGATTCCGCAAAGTATAGGGTACTGTTGTCGCCCATTTTTCAAACTTTTCCAGGTCGGTTTTGCTGCCGGTTATAAATTCCTCATTAACCCCGTTGGTACGCATAGCGCGCCATTTATAATGATCGCCGTACAACCAAATTTGAGTAAGGTTTTCAAAATTGATATTGCCGGCAATTTGATCAGGTGGCAAATGGCAATGGTAATCTATAATAGGCAATTCTTTAGCATAATTATGATAAAGCACCTCGGCTGTTTTATTCTGTAATAGGAAATTATCGTCTAAAAAACTTTTCATAATAATTTGAGTTCCGTTAGTCTTTTACTGTAATTATGCTCATTGTATTAACTGAATTTTTGAAAATTACAGGCATCAAAAGTAGATAGCTATTGTTGTTTGTCAAATTTTAAAAGGGTTTATTTACGCAATCGTTCCCGTAAAAAAATACCCGGATGTACTTCAAAAAGGGAACATTTAGTTTTAGGTTTACTTTAATTTTCAAAAAAGGACTATGAAATTTAAAGTGATTATCGCAGGTGTTTTCTTTGTTGTGGCGGCCTGCCATGCTGTTGCTCAAAGCAACGAAAGTAATTCTATGGAATACTATATCGCACATGCACCGTTTAAAATGCCGGCGGTAACCGAACCAAAGTTTAACAATAAAATATTTAATATAATTGATTATGGAGCTGTCGGCGATGGGCAAACGCTCAACACCACTGCAATTGAAAAAGCCATATCGGCATGTAATGCCGCGGGCGGGGGCATAGTGCTTATACCACAAGGGTTATGGCTTACCGGTCCAATCGAATTAAAAAGCAATGTAAACCTGCATGCCAACCGAGGCGCATTAATTACATTTAGTACCGACCATACACAATACCCGATGATAGATGGCAGAACTAAGCTTCCGTTGTCAGGAAACAAACTGGAGAATGTCGGGATTACCGGCGAGGGTATTTACGACGGTGGAGGAGACACCTGGCGGCCACTTAAAAAAAGCAAAGCCGCACCAGCTTTATGGGCCGATCTGTTAAAATCAGGTGGCGCAGTTAGCAGCGACGGCAGCATGTACTGGCCCACAAAAGAAGGTATGTCAGGTGAAGAATATTTAAAAACGCTGAAAGGGAAAACAGGGTTAACCGAAAAGGACTATTTGCCTGCCCGCGACTTTTTGCGCCCGGTACTGGTATCTATAACAAACAGCAAAAATGTACTCATTGACGGGCCTACTTTTAAAAACTCGCCGCAGTTTGCGCTAAACCCTAAATACTGTACAAACATGATCATCCGCAATGTGACCATTAATAATGAGTACTATGCCCAAAATGGTGATGGAATTGATATCTCTTCCAGCAAAAACACAGTGATTTACCACTGCACCGTAAATGCAGGCGATGATGGCATTTGTATGAAATCAAGCGGTAATAAAGGGAATCCGGATACAGAGCCGGGTTTAGAAAATATAGTCATTGCTGATTGTATTGTAAATCATGCACATGGCGGCTTTGTTATTGGCAGTAATACCGATGGGGGGATGAGAAACATATACGTTACTAATTGCAATTTTATAAATACTGATATAGGCATAAGGATAAAAAGCAGCCGTGACCGTGGCGGGCTGGTGCATGATATTTATATTGACAATATTTACATGCATGATATTTTAAATGAGGCTATTCTTTTTAACACTTATTATGAAGATACCAATAAGGAAGGTGTGGCAAAAATGGCGCCCATTACAGCCAAAACACCCCGTTTCCAGGATTTTTATATCAGCCAAATTTATTGCAGCAATGCCAAAACGGCAATTGCTATTACCGGTTTGCCCGAAATGCCTGTAAATCATATCAACTTTTCGGATATTATTATTTCTGCTAACGAGCCATTTAGTAGTACGGATGCAGCTGATATTTCCTTGAAGAACACAAAGATTTTTTCCCCAGCATCAACTTTACTAGTATTGAATAATACGCAAAATGTTATTGTTGATAATATCGATTTTAACAAGAGTACCACAACTTTAATTTCGGCGGGCGGTGAAAATACCAAAGGCATAAAAATTAGCCATACAAATTTAAAAGGCTTAACCAATCCCATTAAGCTTGATAAACAGTTAGATAAGAACATAATTACCATTCAATAAGTCGCAATTTTTTACCACATAGTTTTATTATGGGCAGTTTACTGCCCATGCCACTTCGTTCGTCTCCTTTTTTAACGTTTTCAAAACCTGTATTATAAAAAAGGTATGTTTTTTTATAATAATATCCTTTTTACATAAAAAAAGCCCATGTGGATGGGTAATACTTTTTTTTATTTTTTTCCGCAAACGTTTCCGGGAACGATTGCATAGTTTTTATTAGTGAAATCCTTTTTTTATTTGGTTATAGTGGCTAATCTTGTTTAACAGTTAAACAAAAAAATGCTTTTAAGCTGTGTTTATCTGCCAGAACCAATTATAAGTTATTAGCAATTTTTAAGTAATGCATTTACATACTATTCGGATGAATTGTATGCATGCTATTTATAATTGCCCGTACCAGAACCAACTAAATTAGAACCAAATAAAACCAAATTATGATTAAAAGTTTACTTAGCTTTTGCCTAATGCTGTTGCTAAGCGCAACAGTATTGGCCCAAACCCGGCAAATCACCGGAAAGGTAACAGAAAAGGGCGGCACCGACCCGGTAATAGCAGCCTCTGTAACTATTAAAGGTACCTCAGGCGGAACTCAAACAGATGTAAATGGTAATTTCAAACTTCCCGTTCCTGATAGGGCCGGTGTAGTGCTGATTTTCAAGTCTGTTGGTTACACGCCACAAGAAATTGCCTTAACACCAGGACAAACATCTGTAAATGTAGTACTCGAGAGCAACTCAAAAGAATTAGACGAAGTAGTAGCGATAGGTTACGGTACTGTTAAGCGCCGGGATGTAAACGGATCAATATCATCTGTTACAGCTAAGGACCTTAAAGATGTACCTGTTTCCTCATTGGGCGAGGCGTTAGCCGGTCGTTTGGCAGGTGTACAGATAACCTCATCAGATGGTTCGCCGGATGCAACTGTCAAAGTATTGGTTCGCGGCGGTGGTTCCATCACCCAAAGTAATGATCCGCTTTATGTAATTGACGGCGTACAGGTTGAAAACGGTTTAGCATCGCTTTCACCACAGGACATTGAATCAATTGATGTTTTGAAAGATGCTGCATCAACAGCAATATACGGCGCCAGGGGTGCAAACGGTGTGATAATTATTACCACCAAAGGCGGCCATGCTCAAAAAACCAGGATTAGTTATAATGCTTACGTAGGTTTCAAAAAACTGGCGCGTGAGTTACCTGTTATGGACCCATATAATTTTGTTACCTACGAGTATGAACGAAGCCGCGGTAATACTACAGATAGTACAAACTTTGTAAGCTTGTATGGAAATAGTTATTCAGCGTTGTCTTCATTTAAAACTATTCCGGTTATTGATTGGCAAAAACAGGTGTTCGATCAGCCTGCATTTCAGCAACAGCATAATATTAGTATAACTGGCGGTGATACAAGCACGACTTTCAACTTAAGCTTTACAGATGATCAACAACCACAAAATGTGGTCAATTCATCTTTTGATCGTAAGTTATTGAGTTTCCATTTTGACCATAGGGTAAATGACCGTCTGAGGGTTGGTTTTAACATCAGATATAGCGATCAATTGGTATCAGGTGCTGATGTATCAAGTTTGCAGGGTTCTTCCTATAATAACCTGCGTAATACGGTTAAATATATTCCTTTTAATCTTCCGGGTATTTCTCCCGATCAGTTAGATGCGACCTTATTTACCTTAAGTAACGCTGCAGGTAACGGCTTAGGTGTTATAAATCCTATTGCCAATTCTAATGCGCAATATAGAAGGAACTTCTCTTATATTACTGATTTGAATGGCTATGTAAGCTATATGATTAATAAATACCTTACTTTCCGTTCAACATTAGGTATTGATTTGGGTAAGCAAGTGCAGAATTCTTTTGATGATGCCATTACGCAAAATGCACAGATTAACGGACAGGGTCAGCCATTAGGTGGAATAAACCAGATAACTTCCAATACCCTGGATTTATCTAACGTTTTGACATTTACCAATGCAGCCGCCAACTCTAAACACAACGATATCAATGTTACGGTAGGTACTGAGATTTATAATATTGATGGCCAGGGTTTAAATAACCAATTTAAATTGTTTCCAATTGGCATTGCGCCACAAACTGCATTAAACCAGCTAAACCAGGGAACAATTGTACCTACTTACCCTCAAAATACTTATACAGAGTCGCACTTGTTGTCTTACTTTGGACGTGGCACTTACACGCTTGATAAAAAGTATACAGCCACAGCTACATTGCGTGCGGATGGGTCTTCTAAATTTGCGCCGGGTCACCAATGGGGATACTTTCCTTCAGGTTCAGTGTCATGGCGTATATCTGATGAAAACTTCATGAAAAACGTAACAGCGATATCTGATATGAAACTACGTTTCAGCCATGGTTCATCAGGCAATAACCGCATACCCGATTATCTAACTCAAACATTATTTAATGCTTCGGCACTGTATACTTTAAATGAAAGTACCACAACCGTTGGTTATGCACCTGCTTCATTGGTTAATCCTAACTTGAAATGGGAAACCACGGTTTCTGATAATATCGGTTTAGATTTTGGTATATTAAATAACCGAATGAACTTTTCTGTTGATGCATACCGGGGAACCACCCACGATTTGTTGATCCAGGTGCCGGTACCTACCAGTTCTGGTTATCCAACACAATATCAAAATGTTGGTAAAACGCAGAACACAGGTTTGGAGTTGCAAATCAATGCTCATATTATACAAAAAGGCAACTTTTCATGGACTGCCAATTTTAACGTTTCATACAACACTAACAAAGTGTTAGCATTAGCTCCTGGCGAGGCCTCCTTTTTACAAGGTTCAGGTTGGGGTGTTTCCGGCCAGCCTGCTGATTTTATTGTCCAGGTTGGTAAACCGGTGGGTAGCATTTATGGTTACCAGAGTGCAGGTTTTTATACTACCAATGATTTTAATTATAACCCTGCAAACAATGAATATACACTTAAACCAGGTGTTGTTGATCCATCAAAAACAATTGGTGTAGCGCAACCCGGTTTAACCAAATTTGCTGATTTGAATGGTGATGGTGTAGTTACTACAGCCGACCAGAAAATTTTGGGTAATACTATTCCTAAAATTACTGGTGGTTTAAATCAAACGTTTACTTATAAAAACTTTGATGCCAGTATATTTATCAACTTCCAGGACTTGGTAAGTGTGCTTGACGCGACGAAAATAGAATTTACAAATGGATATACTGCCAACACCAACTTATTAGCAACAGAGAATAACCGCTGGCGCACAGTAGATGCTAGCGGAAACGTAATCGAAAAGATTGTTACCGTAGGTGGTACACAGGTAGCCGTTGGATCATCGCCAGATGTACTAAATTCCGTAAACGCCGGTGCCAAAGTGCCAATCCCAATTACAGGTTCCGCTCAGTTTTATGTAAGTTCAAATGCTGTTGAAAATGGCGCCTTTGCAAGGCTTAATAATGTAACTTTAGGCTATACATTTAGGGGCGCATTTTTAAATAGGTTAAAAATAAACAGGTTAAGAGTTTATGTTACAGGTAACAATGTTGCATTGCTAACAGGCTATAGCGGTTATGATCCGGCAGTAAACACCCGTACATCTACGCCGGTTACACCTGGAGTTGACTACTCGGCCTATCCCCGCAGTCATACTTACCTTTTTGGCTTAAACCTAACTTTGTAAACATTAATATTCAGAACAATGAAAAAGAAATTTATATACCGTGTTTTAAGCCTTGCTGTAATTATTACGGTCGGTGCTTCAATTTCGTGTAAGAAATATTTAACAGAAAACCCGGTTGCTTCTGTGGGAACTGGAACAGCATTTAGCAATGTAGCCAATGCAACAGAATCAGTTTTGGGCGTTTATGCTAAATTGTCCGGTGATCAGGGTTATGGCATCCGCCTGAGTATGTATTATACCGTTGACCAGGACGAAATGATTGGCCCGCCAAACAATGCTTCGCCAGATGGTGATCGTAGAGATATAGCGCGTTATGGAGCTACATCAAGTAATGCGCAATTAGAGGCACCATGGGAAAATCTTTATGCAGGTATCGAAAGGGCTAACATTTGTATTAAATACATACCCTTAATGAGCGCCTATACCAGCGGTAGTGCCGCCGATCAGGCATCCTTGAAAAGGTTGTATGGCGAGGCGTTAACCCTGCGGGCTCAATTTTATTTTGAACTGATTAGGAACTGGGGTGACGTACCTGCGCCGTTCATCCCATCAGCAGATCAGCCAACCTTATACTTAACCCGTACCGATCGTGATGTTATTTATAACCACATTTTAGCAGATTTGCTGACTGCCGAAAGCCTGGTGCCATGGCGTAGTGCGGTTACAAGGGATGAGCGTATTACGTTAGGTGCAGTTAAAGGCTTGCGTGCTCGTATAGCGTTGTTCCGTGGCGGATACTCGTTGAGAAACAGCACCAGTACCGTTACCCGCGATGCTGATTACCTAACTTATTACAAGATATGTAATAGTGAGTGTGCAGATTTGATGGCGAACAGGAGTCAACATACCTTGACCCCGACGTTCCAGGGATTGTTTCAAAATTTAATAGATGCACATACACTTGATCTCACTTCTTATGAGGTATTGTTTGAAGTTGCTATGGGTGGTGGCTCTGGAGTTGCAGATAGCAAGCTGGGTTACTATGATGGCCCACGCGTAAATAACCTGGGTAACTCATCATTAACAGCTACACCTACTTATTTTTATGCCTTTGATCCTAATGACTTGCGTAGAGATGTTACTATAGCCCCTTATTTTACCAATCTTGACGGTACAAAAGTTTTGCAAAAATTAATAGGATTGCCCAGTGGTAAATTTAGGCGCGATTGGATTACAAATCCATCTATTTCGCCCACTTCAGCATCTAATTATTTTGGTATAAACTGGCCAATACTACGTTTTTCTGATATCCTATTGATGTTTGCCGAAACTGATAACGAAATAAATAACGGCCCCAGCGCAGCAGCTATAAGCGCATTTAATGAAGTGAGATTAAGAGGTTTTGGTGGGAATGCCACCCTTGCAAATACTGCTGCTACACCAACCACCTATGCTGCCTTTTTTAATGCGATTGTAAATGAACGTTCGTTTGAATTTGGCGGCGAGGGTATCAGGAAATATGATCTGATACGCTGGAATCTGCTTAACACAATGATTACAAATACCAGGGCAAACTTAACTTTGATGTTAAATAAACAAGCACCATATAATAATTTGCCGCAATCAATGTATTATTTAAATAATTCGCAAACATTGGTATATGGCAACTCACTTTATGCAGCTACACCTTCGGCTACGCCTGCTAATAATACAAAAGTAGCATGGGTAAGTTCATTAACAGCTGCCTATATAACCAATGTAGCGCAGCTATTTACGCCAAATCATGGCGAGTTGCTGCCTATACCGCTAGTATCATTGCAGTCAAATCCGGCGCTTACACAAAACCCGGGATATTAATAATTAGTTAAGTGAAATTAAGACAAGGCTGCCCTTAAAGGGCAGTCTTTGTTTGAAATTAAATTGATATGTGGCGCAGCGTAAATAATAATAAAATCCAGGTTAAAGCTTTATTGTTAGCAATAAGCTTATTAATAATTTACGCGTTTACGCTGCCGGTTAAACATATTACCATATACCTGGCCGGCGACTCGACCATGGCCGATAAAGAAATTAAGGCTTATCCCGAAACTGGCTGGGGTATGCCTTTTCGCGTTTTTTTTGATTCGACAGTAACGGTAGTCAATAAGGCCAAAAACGGGCGCAGCACAAAAAGCTTTATCGCCGAAGGATTATGGAAATCAATTACAGATAATTTGAAAGAGGGTGATTATGTATTGATACAGTTTGGACATAATGACGAGGTACCCACCAAAGCTACCTACACACCTGAAGCAGATTTTAAAACAAACCTGGTTGAATTTATTAGCGAAACCCGCGAGAGAAAAGCAACCCCCATATTGATTACTCCCGTAGCACGCCGTAAGTTTAATACCGGCGGAGATATAGAGGATACACACGCTGTGTACGCCCAATTGGTTAGAGATGTGGCTGCAAAAAATAATGTGCCATTAATTGATCTGGATAAAAAGAGTATGGACATGCTGCAAAAATTGGGTCCCGAAAAATCCAAACTGTATTTTAACTATTTGCAGCCGGGAGAAAATCCAAATTATCCTGACGGGAAATCGGACGATACCCATTTCAGTGAGTTAGGTGCCCGTAAAATAGCAGAACTTGTTTTAGCAGAAATAAGAAACGTTCAGCCGGATTTAGCAACAAGGATACTAAAATCAAAAAACCTGGAAATTAAATAATAATGAAAGTACCCAAAATACTGTTAGTAGCCAGTTTTTTATTGCTGGGGTTTATACCGCCACCCAAACATATCAATATTTATATGATTGGCGACTCAACCATGTGCCTGTATGGTAACGACCAGCGCCCGGTTACAGGCTGGGGGATGCCCTTTGCCGATTATTTTGATAATTCGGTAACCATAAAAAACATGGCCAAAGGGGGGCGGAGCACCCGCACTTTTGTAGGCGAAAACCGCTGGCAGCCTATAGTTGACAGTCTGCATGAAGGAGATTATGTATTGATACAATTCGGCCACAATGACGAATCAAACGCGCCTAAATATGCTGAAAGATACACCCCGGTTGAAGATTATAAAAAATACCTTATCAAATTTATTACAGAATCGCGGGGCAAAAATGCTTTTCCTGTTTTAATAACCCCGGTTACCCGCCGTAATTTTGATAAAGATGGCAAAATAAAAGAAACACACTTAGAATACTCCAATGCGGTGCGCGAAATAGGTGCCAGCTATAAAATCCCGGTTATTGATCTCGACGAAAAAAGTCGCGATCTGGTAGGTAAGCTCGGTCCCGAAACCTCTAAACTCATTTATATGGGCCTGGATACCCTGGAACATCCCAATTATCCGGTAGGAAGAAGCGATAATACACACTTTAATGAATATGGCGCACGGTTAATGGCGGAACTTGTACTGAATGAAATAAAAAATCAACATCTGCCGCTGGCAGACAGGATAGTAAAAGGGCAAAATACATCAACTGTTAATCCGCAGGTAAAATGAAAAGAATTAGTTTATTGTTTCTGTTAACCGTTTTAATATATAGTGCCAATGCCCAAAAGCGCATAACCGTTGCGCAGGATGGCAGCGGTAATTATAAAACCGTGCAGGAAGCTTTAAATTCTGTTCCGGCAAATAACAAAACAAGGCTGGTTATTTATATTAAAAATGGAATTTACAAAGAAAAGCTGCATTTAGACAGCGGTAAAAACTTTGTGGAACTAATTGGCGAATCTAAATTCAATACCATACTTACTTATTCCGATCATCCGGGGATGGTATCTGCCAAAGGCGATAGCATAAATACCCGTTCTTCATACAGCTTTCAAATTAAAGGCGATGATTTTATTGCAGGCAATATAACGTTCCGTAATGACGCCGGTTTTATTGCCGGGCAGGCTGTAGCCGTTGAGGCGGACGGCGACAGGGCAGTATTTATCAATTGCCGCATTATTGGTAACCAGGACATCCTGTTTTTAAACAGCGAAAAAAGCCGCCAATATTATAAGGATTGCTATATAGAAGGTACAACCGATTTTATTTTCGGGGCGGCAACTGCCTGGTTCGAGAATTGTCATATCCACAGCAAAAAAAACTCGCATATTACCGCCGCGTCAACACCGCAAAACCATCCTTATGGGTTTGTATTTAATGATTGTGTGTTAACCGGGGATACTACCCTGCACCAGGTATCGCTGGGGCGCCCGTGGCGTCCTTATGCCTGGGTAGTTTATATGCACACCTACATAGGGCAGCAGGTTAAACCAGAAGGCTGGTCAAACTGGAACAAAACCGAAAGCTACAAAACTGCGCGCTATGCCGAATACCAAAACTATGGCCCCGGCTCGTCTGGAACGTCAAGAGTAAGCTGGTCAAGGCAATTAACAGATAGCGAAGCATCAAAAATTACATTAAAAAATATCTTTCCCGGTTGGGATCCAACAACAATAACTTTAAATACCAGCACACCATAAATCATGAATAAAAAGATAATATTATTAGCCGCTTCAATAGGCATAGCTGTAGGTGCATCGGCGCAAACAGCAAAATACTCTTGGACAAACCTGCCAACAGCAAAAGTACCTGTGTTTAAAAAGGATACATTCAACATCGTTAAATATGGCGCTGTTGCAGATGGCCTTACTTTAAATACTAAAAGTATTAATGCGGCCATTACAGCATGCAGTACTAAAGGCGGCGGCGTAGTGCTAATACCTCAAGGGTTATGGATGACGGGCCCGATTGTGTTAAAAAGTAATGTAAACCTGCATGTCGACCGCGCCGCTATGGTGCAGTTTACCGATGATAAAAGTCAATATGCCTTGGTTGAGGGTAATTTTGAAGGTCATCCGGCAGTGCGCAATGAGTCGCCCATATCCGCTACTAATGCAGAAAATATTGCGATAACCGGCGATGGTATATTTGATGGCCATGGAGAAGTTTGGCGCGCTATAGGCAAGGAAAGAGTTACAGATCAGGACTGGAAACAATTAATAGCTTCGGGTGGTGTAGTAAGCAGCGATGGTAAAAATTGGTACCCTTCTCCAAGTTATGCAAAAGGAAATACTACCAAAGATGCTACGCTTATCCAACCCGGTAAATCATTAGCTGATTACGCAGATATGAAGGACTTTTTCCGTCCGAATATGGTTGTGTTCACAGACTGTAAAAAAGTATTACTGCAGGGCGCAACTTTTCAAAACTCGCCGGCATGGTGCCTGCACATGTTGTTATGCGAGGACCTGACCTTACGTGATGTGCACGTTCGAAACCCATGGAACGCGCAAAATGGAGATGGTATAGATGTAGAATCATGCAAAAACGTATTGATAGAAGGCAGCACGTTTGATGCCGGCGATGATGGTATCTGCGTTAAATCCGGCCGTGACGCCGACGGACGCAAGCGAGGCAAACCGACCGAAAATATGGTGGTACGCAACAATGTAGTTTATCGTGCACACGGCGGTTTCGTTATCGGTAGCGAAATGAGTGGTGGCGCGCGCAACATATTTGTAACCGACTGTACATTCATCGGTACGGATATCGGTCTTCGTTTTAAAACCGTACGCGGCCGTGGAGGTGTGGTGGAGAATATCTTTATTAAAAATATAGCTATGCGCGATATTATTCACGAGGCCATTTTGTTTGATATGTACTATCAAACAAAAGTGACATCCGCACTGGGCCAAAAGGCAGATATCCCGGCAGTAAATGAAGGCACGCCGCAATTCAGGAATTTTTATGTGAGTAATATAACCTGTAACGGCGCCGAAAAAGCAATGCTGATAAGAGGATTACCCGAAATGAGCATTAAAGGTATCCATTTGGAAAATATAACCATTAAGGCCGATAAAGGTGCAGAGATTATTGAAGGCAACGACATCAGCTTAAAAAATATTAAGCTGGATATTAAGGACGAAAGACAATTGGTTTATGCGGAAAATAGCGGCGCTATTACATTAGATGATATTAAAAGCCTTAAGCCAACTAACCTGTTTCTAAGTGTTAACGGCGATAGAAGCGGTAAAATAGAGTTGTTGCATACTAACACAGCTAATGCCAAAAACAAAGCAGAGTTTAATTACAGTGCGGATAAAAGCCTGTTAACAGAAGTTAAGTAATCAATGAGGAATTTTATAATAACCGTTTTTTGCCTGTTAACCGCTTTGCAACTGAAGGCGCAAGCAGTTACGTATCCAACGGATATTACCGTAGCACAGGATGGGAGTGGAAACTATAAAACCATACAGGAGGCGGTTAATTCTGTACGCGACCTGGGGCAGCGCGTTACCATCCATATTAAAAAAGGCACTTATCGTGAAAAATTGGTTATTCCGGCCTGGAAAACGCTTATCACTTTAATTGGCGAGGATAGGGATAACACCATCATTACTAATGATGATTATTCGGGAAAGACAATTCCCGGTGGTAAAGATGCGTTTGGTAATATTAAATTCAACACGTTTACATCCTACACGGTATTAGTTCAGGGTAATGATTTTGTGGCGGAGAATCTAACTATTCAAAATACAGCCGGTAGGGTAGGACAGGCATTAGCATTATATGTAGAAGGGGATAGGTGTATCATAAAAAACTGTAAACTATTAGGCAACCAGGATACACTTTACCTGGCTACTGAGAAAAGCCGCGAACTTTTTGAAGACTGTTATATAGAAGGTACCACCGATTTTATTTTTGGCGAGGCTACCGTAGTTTTTCAGAATTGCACGATCAAAAGCCTGATTAATTCCTTTGTTACTGCAGCAGCTACCACACCGCGGCAAAAATATGGCTTTGTGCTTTTTAATTGCAAGCTGATTGCAGCAGATACCTCTGTAAAAAAGGTTTACCTGGGTCGGCCGTGGCGCCCATACGCCAAAACGGTTTATATCGGGTGTGAGTTAGGTAGCCATATTATACCGGAAGGTTGGAACCCATGGAAAGGCGATGCGATGTTTACTAATAAAGAAAAAACGGCTTACTATGCAGAATATGGTAATACCGGCCCCGGATCGGCTACAACAAACCGGGTAGCCTGGTCGCACCAGTTAACAGCTATTGAAGCTAAACAATATACCATCAAAAATATTTTAGGCGGGACAGATAACTGGGACGCGTTAAATGCAAAATGATGTGCAATCGTTTCCGGGAACGATTGCATGGATTTTTATTAAAAGTAAATGATTTTGAAGCTAAAAACTAAGTACAATTGTTCGAAAAATATCCTTTTAAGTGCAATAAATTAATGAAGAAGTTAATATTAATACTATTTATCATCACTGGCTTTAATACAGCAAAAGCACAGCAACAACCCTTGTCACAAAAAATGACAGCTACCGCCATGAAATTGTGGAAGGACAGCACTGCCAAATGGGCCTACGAACAGGGCGTTGTGTTGCGTGGCGTGGAAGAGGTTTGGTTGCAAACCGGCGATAAAAAGTACTTTACCTATGTGCAAAATTATATTGACGCGCTGATTAACAAAGACGGCGTTATTAAGAATTATAAGATTGACGATTACAGCCTGGATAATATTTTATGCGGCCGCAGCCTGCTGATGTTGTATAAAATAACTAAAGCCGAAAAATACTATAAAGCGTTGTTACAATTACGCCAGCAATTAAAAGATCAACCCCGCATACCCGAAGGGGGCTACTGGCATAAAAAACGTTACCCCAACCAAATGTGGCTGGATGGCTTATATATGGGATCGACATTTTATGCTGATTATGCCGCTGCTTTTGGTGAAAATGAGGATTTTGATGATATAGCTAAACAGTTTATACTGGCCGATGAACACACCCGCGACCCCAAAACCGGGTTGCTGTATCATGCATGGGATGAAAGTCACAAGGAAAAATGGTCTGATCCTAAAACGGGATTATCTCCCAATTTTTGGGCACGAGCCGACGGCTGGTATGCAATGGCCCTGGTTGATGTGCTGGACGATTTCCCGGCTAATCATCCTAAACGAGCACAGTTGATTTCGATTTTAAATAACCTGGCTGTTGCCATCCAAAAATACCAGGACCCGAAAACAGGTGCATGGTATGAGGTGATGGATAAAGCTAATGAAAAAGGAAACTATTTGGAATCGTCCGCGTCGTGCATGTTTGTCTATGCGCTGGCTAAAGGGGTACGGAAAGGTTATTTACCCTCAAGCTATTTAGCAGTTGCTGATAAAGGGTATAAGGGTATTGTTAGCAAATTTATGGAAACTGACGCCAGCGGGCAAATGAATTTAACAGGTACCGTAAGTGTTGGCGGTTTAGGTGGCACGCCTTACCGCGATGGCAGTTATCAATATTATTTAAGCGAAAAGGTAGTAACAAATGACCCTAAAGGTGTTGGTGCATTTATACAGGCCAGCGTTGAAGTTGAACGTTTGGCACATTTAAATGATGGCGCCGGGAAAACCGTATTGCTGGATAGCTACTTTAATGATGAGCATAAAAAAGATCCCATTACAGGTAAGATGATCTCTTACCATTATAAATGGGATGAAATTGATAATGATGGCTTCTCGTTCCTTGGTCATGTCTTTAATAACTATGGCTTAAAAACCGAAACCCTATTTGAGGGCCCAACAGAGGCCAACTTAAAAAAGGCAAATGTTTACATTATTGTTGACCCGGATATCCCTAAGGAAAACAAAGATGCCAAATATATTGAGGCACCACATATTAAAGCTATAAGCGATTGGGTAAAAGATGGCGGCGTTTTGGTTGTTTTAAATAATGACACAGGTAATGCCGAGTTTGCCCATTTAAACAACCTGCTGGCCAAATTTGGTATGCGTTTTAATTTAGATAGCCGTAACCATGTAATTACACCGCATTTTGAAACAGGTGCAATTAACATCGCGGCAGACAATGAAATTTTCAAGACGGCTAAAAAGGTTTATATCAAAGAGCTCGCCACGCTGGCTGTTACCGCTCCGGCTAAATCAGCTTTAACGGATAAAAACGATGTCATTGTCGCGATAGCAAAATATGGCAAAGGAACTGTTTTTGCTGTCGGCGATCCCTGGTTTTATAACGAGTATACCGATGGCCGGAAACTGCCGCCCGATTATCAGAACTTTGAAGCTGCCAATGATTTGGTGAAATGGCTGGTTAAACAAATCCCTGTAAAATAAAATGAGGAAACTTACCTGCATATTATGCCTGATGTTTTGCCTGCAATTGCAATTTGCAAAGGCACAAACTATAGTTGTTGACGCAACAGGCAAGGGTAATTTTAAAACTATACAGGATGCTATTAACAGCCTGCCCGATTCGGCAGCTACTGACAGAGTTATTTTAATAAAAAATGGCACTTACCGCGAAAAAGTATCCATCACTAAACATCATATTGTGTTGCAGGGAGAGGATGAAAAGAATACTATTTTAACTCAATCGATAGCCCGCGAAATATGGTTGTGCAGTAATCATGGCGACTGGGGCGTAGCTACAATGAATATCAGCGGTAATGACATCACCTTAAAAAATCTGACCATATTGAATACCTATGGTAAAGATGTCACTCGAGATACTGTGGTTAATTGCCCCAATACGCCTGCCACACCTCAAAAAACAGTTAAGTCCGGTAGCCATCAAATGGCACTGAGAACTACGGCTGCTACGCGGTTAAAGGTAATCAATTGCACGTTTAGAGCTTATGGCGGCGATACCGTTAGTCCGTGGAACGTGAAGTACGGTCTGTATTATTTCAAAGATTGCACGATGGAAGGCTATGTAGATTTTTACTGCCCGCGCGGCAGGGCCTTTGCCGAAAACTGCACCTTTATTTGTCATAGTCCGGAAGCCGCTATCTGGCACGATGGTTCGGCGGATGAGAATTCAAAAACGGTATTGGTGAACTGCAAATTTGTTGGCGACAATAACTTTAAACTGGGTAGATATCACCTCGACTCGCAATTTTACCTGGTCAACTGTTCATTCGCTGCAAATATGGCCGATGCGCCAATTTACCAGGCTGCTTCGTCAAAAGGTGTAAAGTGGGGTCAGCGTACCTATTTTTTTAATTGTCATAAAGAGAACGGTGACTATAGCTGGTTCAAAAATAACCTGGAAACTGCCCCGGGATCGCCTGATGTTAAAAAGATCAATGCCGTGTGGGCAATGGATAATAAATGGAACCCCTATTATTAATGCTTTATAAATAATATGATTTTATCAAGATATAATTTAAATAAAATAGATGTGGAAGGGCTGGTGCTTCCTGACGAGGATATCTTTGAGCTGCCTGAAAAAGTTTTGCAGTTTGGTACCGGTGTGTTATTGAGGGGCCTTACCGACTATTTTATTGACAAGGCAAACCGCGAAGGTATATTCAACGGACGGGTAGTTGTTATTAAATCAACCGATGCCGGTTCGACTGCTGACTTTGACCGCCAGGACGGCCTTTATACTTTATATGTTAAAGGTATTGAAGACGGTCAGGAAGTTAACGAACAAATTGTATGTTCATCTATCAGCCGTGTTTTGTCGGCAGCTAATGATTGGGAAAGTATCCTCAAAACCGCTTATAACCCTTATTTAAAAGTAATTATTTCTAACACCACCGAAGTAGGTATTCAACTAATACAGGACAATATCACCAAACATCCACCGGTATCTTTCCCAGGAAAGCTATTGGCCATTTTACACGAGCGTTATAAAGCATTTGGCGGAAGTGATAAAAGCGGATTTGTTATCATTCCTACCGAACTTATTGTTGACAATGGTAAAAAGCTGGAATCTATTGTGCTTGAGCTGGCGCATTTGAACCAGCTGGAACCTGCGTTTATGGACTGGCTGGAAAACTGCAATTATTTTTGTAATTCGCTGGTTGATCGTATTGTACCGGGTAAGCCCGACAAAACACTCAATATGGAGCTTGAAAAACTATCCGGATACAAAGATAATTTGCGTACCGTATCTGAAGTATATTGCTTGTGGGCCATTGAGGGCAATGAGGAAGTAAAATCAATTTTATCATTTGCCGGTGCACATCCCGGTGTAGTTATTACCCCTGATATAGAAATGTTCAGAGAGTTAAAGCTGCGTTTACTTAACGGAACGCATACCCTAACCTGCGCCATTGCCTTTTTATCAGGTTTTAAAACCGTAAAGGATGCAATGAATAACCCCGCGTTTTCGCAGTTTATTTTACATTTAATGTTAAATGAAATTGTTCCGGCCATTCCTTATAAAATTGATAACGCCACGGCCGTCCATTTTATCCATAAGGTGCTTGATCGTTTTAGAAATCCCAATATTGAACATCAATGGATCAGCATATCTGCTCAATATTCAACCAAGTTAAAATCGCGTGTCCTTCCATTACTGCTTAATCACTACAAACATAGTAATGATGTGCCCGAGGGATTTGCGTTTGGTTTTGCTGCATTTATAAGGTTTATGAAGGTTGAAAATGAAGACGGAAAATTTATCGGACACAGCGATGGCGAGGACTATACCGTAACCGATAGCCAGGCAGAAAGACTTTACAAGGCATGGACAAATACAGATATTAAAAAAGTGGTAGAAAGCGTTTTAAAGAACAATTATTTATGGGAAAGCGACCTGACCCAACTTCCCGGCTTTAAGGATGCGGTTATTAAAAACCTGGAAACTATAATAGATATGGGCGCCTTGCAAATATTAGAAAAGTTTGATTTGAAAAGCGTAGTGAAATGAGACAGTGGATTTTAAAAGTACATCCAAAGGATAATGTATTAGTCGCCCTAACCGATTTAAAACCCGGTGAAGAGGTAATTTATGAAGGAGTAACCTATAAACCTACAGAGTTTATTCCTGCTAAACACAAGTTTGCCATTGACGATTTGCCACAAGGTGCAGAAATAATTATGTATGGCGTGTTGGTAGGAAGGGCCCAATCTGCAATTCCGGCGGGTGGGTTATTGACAACAGGCAACGTTAAACACGCGGCAAGTGGTTTCCAGTCCGAAGTGCATCATCATGACTGGCATAAGCCGGATATCAGCAAGTTTGCCGACAGGAAATTCAATGGTTTTCATCGTGAAGACGGTAGCGTAGGTACGGCCAACTATTGGCTGATAGTACCTATGGTGTTTTGCGAGAACCGCAATGTGGAGGTGTTACAAGAGGCTTTGATAAAACCCCTGGGTTATGGCCGAAAAAAAACATATGAGCTAAAAGCTCAAAACCTGATTGAGAAAATTAAATCGGGCGGAACCCTGGATGAAATTTTATATACCGAAATAGAACCTTCGGGTACAGCTATAGGCAGCGCAAAACTGTTCCCCAATGTTGACGGGATAAAGTTCCTTTCGCATACAGGTGGTTGTGGTGGTATTCGCCAGGATTCAGAAGCATTATGTGGTCTGCTTGCTGGGTATATCACTCACCCCAATGTTGCCGGGGCAACTGTTTTAAGCTTGGGATGTCAAAATGCGCAGGTAAGCATATTACAGACCGAAATACAAAAACGGTCGCCCAATTTTAATAAACCTTTATATATACTTGATCAGCAAAAAACCGGCACTGAAGATGATATGCTCGACCATGCCATCCGACAAACACTTGCTGGCTTAATGCAGGCCAATAACAATACCCGCCGGCCCGCGCCTTTAAGTAAATTGACTATCGGGCTGGAATGTGGCGGATCTGATGGTTTTTCCGGCATCTCGGCGAACCCGGCTATAGGCTATACGTCTGATCTGCTGGTGAGTTTGGGTGGTTCGGTAATTTTATCAGAGTTCCCGGAATTATGTGGTGTGGAGCAAAATATTATAGACCGCTGTGTGGATAAGGAAAAAGCCAACCGCTTTACTAATTTGATACGCACCTACAGCAAAAGAGCAGAAGAAGCAGGCTCGGGGTTTGATATGAACCCGTCACCGGGAAATATAAAAGATGGATTAATAACAGATGCCATCAAATCGGCCGGCGCCGCAAAAAAAGGCGGCACCTCACCGGTTGTTGATGTGCTGGATTATCCTGAAAAAGTGACTAAACCCGGGCTTAACTTGCTTTGTACACCCGGCAACGACGTGGAATCAACTACTGCGGAAGTGGGATCTGGCGCTAACATCGTTTTGTTTACCACCGGGCTGGGGACACCTACGGGAAATCCCATTACCCCCGTGGTTAAAATTGCCAGCAATACTACCCTGTATAATCGCATGAATGATATTATTGACATCAATACAGGCACAATTATAGAAGGAGAGGAGACGATACAGCAAGCCGGCGAACGTATACTGGACTATGTAATAAAAGTTGCCAGTGGCGAAATTGAAGTTAGTGCCGTAAATCACGGACAAGATGATTTTATCCCGTGGAAACGGGGAGTTTCTTTATAAATATTAAAATAATTACCGATGAAAAATAGTACTCAATGGCGAAAATTATTATTGCCAATTCTTATGTTGTTTGCCCAATTTTCAATTGCTCAGGACCTTACGAAGATAGATCCGGAGCCTTTTGCTGATAATGCCGGGCACTGGTATGGTATTGCAGATAAGGGGAATATTATAAATGCCCGGCCTGGACGGCCAAAATATAACCCAACCGAGTTGGTAAATATCGGTGATAACATCCTCCTGTTTCAAAAAGCAAACGGAGGATGGCCAAAAAACTACGACGTGTTTGCGATATTAACCCGGGATCAACAAGACAGTGTAGCCGCCGCAAGATATGATTTGAAAACCACCTTTGATAATGGCAGCACTTATACCCAGATAGCGGCTTTGGCTATCGTATATTATAATACCAAAACAGAAAAATATAAAACAGCCGCTTTAAAGGGATTGGATTTTATTTTTAGCGCGCAATATAAAAACGGGGGCTGGCCACAATATTATCCGCTTGAATCGGACTACAGCCGGGAAATTACCTTTAATGATGGCGCCTACGAGGGAATCATGGAGCTGCTGAAAGATATACTGGATAACAAGCCCCAATACAGTTTTGTGGATGACAAATATCGCGCTAAAATCAAGACCTCTTTTGACAAGGGAATGGACTGCATATTCAAGACACAGATCAACGATATGGGCAAACCCACAGCCTGGTGCCAGCAATATGATGAAGTAAGCTTAAAACCGGCATGGGCACGTAAATTTGAACCGCCAAGTATCTGTAATAAAGAAAGTGCCGACCTGGTGCTGTTTTTAATGAGTTTTGACCATCCCTCCAAACAAATTATTGATGCGGTACAAAACGCCGTTGCCTGGTTCCAGGACTCAAAGATCTATAATACAAGGGTAAATACTATTCCTGCTCCGCGGATGGTAACACCTTATCGCATTTCTGTGACCGACCGGGTGGTGGTAACCGATCCTAACGCGCCACCTATCTGGACCCGTTACTATGAATTAAAAACTCATCGTCCTGTATTTTGTAACCGGGATAGCAAAGTAGTTTATAGTTTAGCCGAAGTAACCCGCGAAAGGCGCGATGGTTACGGGTGGTATACCTATTCGCCGCAACAGGTACTGAATAAATATCCCGAATGGCAAAAAAAATGGGCAAGCGACAATAATGTTTTAGATAAAAAGTAAATTACAGCGGCTTTAGCCTAAGTAAATGAAAAGATCTTTTTATGTTATTTTACTGCTTATAACAAGCGTTTGTATAGGAAATGCGCAAAAGATTAACCGAAAGACACTGGTAAACCGGCATAATATTGTTATCACAAGCGTAGATACATTAGGATCATTAACTGTTGGTAACGGCAAATTCGCTTTTACGGTTGATGCTACGGGCATGCAGTCTTTCCCCGAATATTATAAAAATGGCGTCCCTTTAGGGACAGAGTCGGAGTGGGGGTGGCATAGTTTTCCAAACAAAGAAGGCTATAAATACAGCGAAACCTTGCAGGATTTCGATTTTAATAAAGACGGTCATAAGGCAGCCTACGCGGTACAATTAAGATCAGGCAGGGGTAAAGCGGCGGGCGATTATTTTAGAGAAAATCCGCATCGTTTGCAATTAGGCAACGTAGGTTTTGAGTTTACAAAAAAAGATGGTTCACCTGTAGCTGCAACCGATCTGCAGGATGTGCACCAGGTGTTGAATTTATGGACCGGCGAGATTACCAGCAC
>Ga0207020_1009_pt1 | contig 56546 bp, 50 predicted proteins | sample Alteio_BWMinCont_48_FD_153500 | JGI IMG/M metagenome (GOLD analysis project Ga0207020, IMG submission 153500) | Enriched cells from forest soil in Barre Woods Harvard Forest LTER site, Petersham, Massachusetts, United States -... | ecosystem: Environmental > Terrestrial > Soil > Temperate forest >... | reverse complement strand
TTCTCCTCTTTTCAACCCGTACTTCTCAATCTTACTATATAAATGACTACGTTGAATATCAATATCATCCGCCGTTTTGGACACGTTCCAGTTGTTTTTCTCCAGCTTGAATTTAATGTATTCGCGTTCGGCAAAGTCTTTATAATCCTGGAAGTTTTTAAACTGGTTAAAATCTGTTTGCGGTGCGGCGTTCCCGTTTGCAGCAGGGGCAGGGGCCGATGGGTTGGCAAATGCCCGTACATCCTCATCTGTTATGGTCTTATCGCTTAAAATAATTAAACGCTCTACCATGTTTCTCAGTTCACGGATATTACCTGTCCACGGTAAAGCTTTAAGGGCCTCAAACGCCGAATCCGCTATTTTTTTAACCGGCATATTGTAATCGGTTTTGGATCGGTAAAGGATTTGACGGAGTTGGATTATAAGACGATGTGAATTTTATTTTCCTGCATAATTTGATTAAATTTGAAAAAAGGAATAGGATGAAAAGCATTCAAATTAATAACGCTGTATGGAAAGAGGGCGATTATTTTGTTGCCCAGTGTTTAAATATTGATATTTCGAGTTTTGGCAATACAAAGGAAGAGGCTTTATTAAATTTACAAGAGGCTCTTGAATTGTATTTCGAAGATAATGATCACCCTGAAATTAATATTATAGAGAAACCTGAAATAGTTGGTTCTATTTTAAAATATGCCTAAACTTTATTCTTCCGCACACATTCTTAAGGTTTTAGGCATGCATGGTTTTATCTTCATTTCACAAAAAGGTAGTCATGTCAAACTTAGAAAAACTGCTGAAGTGACTTTAACAGTAATTGTTCCGGCCAATAGGAAAGAAATTCCTATTGGTACATTTCGTTCTATTTTACGTCAGTCTTCATTAACAGAAGACGAGTTTAAGTAGAATGAGTCTGGATCGGAAAATTAAGAGATCGCCCTTAATTCTGTATCTTTGTATAAGGCTTCTGCGTATTTAGATGTAGCCGAAAAATACTTGCCTTAAAATTTAGAAAAATTAGAGCATTTTGAAGTTTAATTTATTTAATGTTCTTATAATCAAAATTTTAACTAAGTATTTTACTACCAACTAAACCGCTTTTTGCCCGGAAAAACCTAATTTTTACTCCCGGCTAAATGGCTTAAGCTCAGGAAATGATATTTTTTACTACCGGCTAAACCGGGTTTGCCGTGTTAATCTTGATAATTAATGGTGATGCGTATAATCTAAGTAAATAATCACCCTGAAAAATCCATCCAAAAACGCTATTTTTGCGGCTGAATGAAGCACATACGCAATTTTTGCATTATAGCACATATTGACCACGGCAAAAGCACACTTGCCGATAGGTTATTGGAATATACCAATACCATTACTCAACGCGAATCACAAGCGCAATTGCTTGACGATATGGACCTGGAACGCGAGCGCGGCATTACCATAAAAAGCCATGCCATACAGATGGATTATGAATTGGATGGCCAGAAATATATTTTAAACCTGATAGATACGCCGGGGCATGTGGATTTCTCGTACGAGGTATCCCGCTCGATCGCTGCCTGTGAAGGCGCTTTGCTGATTGTTGACGCAGCGCAGGGTATTCAGGCGCAAACCATATCTAATTTATACCTGGCGCTGGAGAACGACCTGGAGATTATACCGGTATTAAATAAGATGGATCTTCCCGGTGCTATGCCCGAGGAAGTTAAAGACCAGATAGTTGAGCTGATTGGCTGCAAACGAGAGGAAATATTAGCCGCCTCAGGTAAAACAGGCTTGGGTGTTTATGACATTCTACGCGCCATTGTTGAGCGGGTTCCCCCTCCTGTCGGTGACCCTGAAGCGCCGCTACAGGCTTTGATATTTGATTCGGTTTACAACTCATTCAGGGGTATTGTAGCTTATTTTAAAGTAGTTAATGGGGAAATACGTAAAGGCGACAGGGTAAAATTCTTCGCTACTGAAAAGCAATATATAGCTGAAGAAGTTGGCACACTTAAACTAAAGCAACTGCCGAAAGACGTTATTAAAACCGGCGATGTTGGTTATATTATATCGGGTATTAAAGAATCGCGCGAGGTCAAGGTTGGCGATACCATAACCACGATTACCCGGCCTTGCGAAACCGGTATACAAGGGTTTGAGGAAGTAAAACCCATGGTATTTGCGGGTATCTATCCTGTTGATACGGAAGATTACGAGGAATTGCGTGAATCAATGGCTAAACTGCAATTGAATGATGCATCGCTGGTATTTGAACCGGAGTCATCCGCGGCTTTAGGCTTCGGTTTCCGTTGCGGTTTCCTGGGTATGCTGCACATGGAGATCATCCAGGAGCGGCTGGAACGCGAGTTTGATATGACAGTAATTACTACTGTTCCAAACGTATCTTACATCGCCTATACAACTAAGGGGGATGCTATTACGGTGAATAATCCTTCAGATCTTCCTGATCCAAGCAAAATTGATTTTGTGGAGGAGCCATATATTAAAGCGACTATTATTACCAAGTCGGAATTTGTCGGGTCGGTTATGTCACTTTGTATACAAAAACGTGGCTTTATCAAAAACCAATCCTATCTAACCTCTGATCGTGTTGAGCTGATATTTGAAATGCCTATGGGCGAAATCGTATTTGATTTTTACGATAAGCTAAAAACCATATCCAAGGGCTACGCCTCTTTTGATTATCACCAGATTGGCTATCGCCAGTCGGACCTGGTACGTTTGGATATCAAGTTAAATGCAGAGCCGGTCGATGCTTTGTCGTCACTCATATTCAGAGGTAACTCATACGATTTTGGGAAGAAAATATGCGAAAAGTTAAAAGAGCTGTTGCCGCGCCAGCAATTTGAAATTATTATACAAGCATCCATCGGCGCCAAGATCATTGCCCGCGAAACGGTAAAGGCCCTGCGTAAGGATGTTACTGCCAAGTGTTATGGTGGTGATATTTCCCGTAAACGCAAGCTGTTGGAAAAACAGAAAAAAGGTAAAAAACGCATGCGCCAGGTAGGTAATGTGGAGATACCACAAAGTGCATTTATGGCGGTTTTGAAATTGGATTAGCCCCCTAACCCCCTAAAGGGGGAATTATGGCGGTTATTATATATTAAACAAATTATCTAACTTTTATTCCCCCTTTAGGGGGTTAGGGGGCTTCATGAATCTACTCGACGGAAAATACGTATCATCAAAATTAAAGATTGAAATAGCCGAGGAAGCGGCTAAAATACTGGCTGAAACCGGCCGTAAGCCGCATTTGGTAGCTGTATTGGTTGGGCATGATGGTGGCAGTGAAACTTATGTGGCCAGCAAGATCAAAAATTGCGAGGCGGTAGGCTTTAAATCGTTATTGGTGCGTTATGAAGATACGGTTTCGGAAGAAGAGCTATTAAAAAAGGTTGAAGAGTTAAATGCTGACGCTGATATAGACGGCATTATAGTACAACTCCCCCTACCCAAACATATTGATCCGGAGAAAGTAACCGAACGCATAGATTATCGCAAGGATGTGGATGGTTTTCACCCGGTGAATTTAGGGAGAATGCAGCGTAATTTGCCCTCGTTCATTCCAGCTACGCCTTATGGCATTACTTTAATGCTGAAGGAATATGGTATTGAAACACAGGGCAAACATTGCGTTGTAGTTGGTCGCAGCAATATCGTTGGCTCTCCGATGAGCATTTTAATGGCGCGGAATACCTATCCGGGTAATTGCACAGTAACTATCTGCCATAGCCGTACACCCGATATTAAAAACTATACCTTACAAGCGGACATCCTGATCGTGGCTATCGGCAAAAAGAATTTTATTACCGCCGATATGGTAAAAGACGGCGTAGTTGTTATTGACGTAGGCATGAATAGAGAAACGTCTACCCTAACTAAATCGGGCTTTAAGCTATATGGCGATGTTGATTTTGAAAATGTTGCGCCTAAAGCTTCATGGATAACCCCGGTACCCGGCGGAGTTGGTTTAATGACTATTATTGGGTTATTGAAGAATACTTTAGCTTCGGCTAAGAAAGAGGTGTATAAGAGTTAAAAAGGTTGTAGGTGTTGTAAAGGTTGAAATGGTTAAACCCTTACAACTTTTATAACTTCTACAACCCTTACAACCTAACTCAAAAATCTATCTTCAAGTTCATTACCGAGGGGTCTTTTATTACCTCATCCATATCAGCTATCAGGGTTACCCGTTTTCTGTCGGCGGATACGATTGCTTTCGGGTTGTTAACTTTTTTTATCGGCTTAGCAAAATTCAGAACCACTTTGTAGGGCATATCTATCAGCATGGCTTTAGCCATAGCAAAAGTTGAAGCTGTTTTCTTTAAAAACGCATTAAATTTCGCTTTGTCAATAACCCGGTAAAATTTATGCGGAGTAACATCATACGAGTAATAATCCTGCCCGGCTACCAGTTGCTGCGCGTCAAAACCGGCAGTTTGTTTGTTGTTTTTAGTGACATTTTTTAACTGGTTACCCATCGATATTTTCGAAATATGCTGCAGGTAATATTGCAGATCAGCAGCGTTTTTTGCCAGGTGATTAATGCTCACCTTCATGATACTTTTTTTAAGATCCATCTTTATGGCCAGGTTACTGCCTTTAGCCATATTGATCTCTTCGGCAGTCATTTTTTGCTGGGTGCTATCAGGAAGGGCGCTATAGAAATTCAAAGTCGTATCTTTCACCATACCAAATTGCGCCGTCTGCTTTACCGAATCGGTCATTATGTTCATTAAAACAGATACGGCTTTGCTCATATCAAAACCATAAACCACATTGCATGAACCATCCAGTTTAAAATCATAATGCTCCTCGATGTCCACACAAGACGTGAAGCAGAACATTAATAATAGTACAAACAGGATGTTAAATTTTTTCATCTTGATCAAAGCTACTTAATAAAGATGAAAGGAAAAAGGGCAAAAAGATTAGGGTTTAATTTTTAATTAATCTTCCGGGTCGAAGTTTAAATCGACACAGCTTATACCTTTAACGGGTATTTTTTCAATTTTGTTGGTTTTGCGATTGGCCCGCCAGGCTTTTAACAGTAATGTATACTTTTCCTTTCCGGTGTTTTTTACCAACCCAATAATTTCACAATCGTTTGCTTTATTTATCCGGCAAGACGTCATCATAACAATTTTACCGGAACCCACTTCACCAACTGTCACCGTGTCTAATATTTCATATTGAACCTTATTACTATTGGGCATTGCAAGCACTTTATCAAACAGAATAATGGTATGTGTCCCTTTAACAATTTCATTCAAGGCATAATGAGTTTCAATAGGTTCTATTAAAGCACCTTCCTTTAGTTTATAACCTTTAAACTGATCAAGTTCTTTAATATCCCGATATACACTTCCTATAACGCCAGGTGCGACACCTTTGTTAATTTGACCAAAAGATGGATTAACAGACAAAACGATAAAAAGGAGATATAGTAATACTTTCATTCTACTAATTTACTTACTTTGATCTGATAAGCAATAATTCAATCACCCCAATCTCACCTTTTACCTTTACCCCCTTTTACCTTTAACCTCAAAAAACTACCTTTGCAGCTATTATGGCACACGAGGTTCCGGAAGATGGCACGATGCTTCCTTTAATGGAAGAGTTTTATACGATACAGGGAGAAGGATATCATACCGGTAAAGCCGCTTATTTTATTCGCCTGGGCGGATGTGATGTGGGCTGCCATTGGTGCGATGTAAAAGAAAGCTGGGATGCTGAGTTGCACCCGCTCACCGCGGCCGACCGTATAGTTGAAAACGCCGGCCTTCACCCTTCTAAAGCCGTAGTAGTAACCGGCGGCGAGCCATTGATCTATAACTTAGATTATTTAACTGCACAGTTACAACAAAGAGGCATTAAAACCTTTATCGAAACATCCGGCGCTTATCCTTTATCGGGCAGTTGGGACTGGATCTGTTTATCACCAAAAAAATTCAAAGGCCCTACTCCTGCCGTTGCACAACATGCAAATGAACTCAAGGTGATCATATTTAACAAGTCGGATTTTTTGTTTGCCGAAGAACATGCCAGATTGGTTGGCCCGGATTGCAAGCTTTATCTGCAACCCGAATGGTCAAAGTCGAAAGAAATGACGCCGCTTATTGTGGACTATGTGATGAATAACCCAAAGTGGGAAATTTCCTTACAAACACATAAATATTTAAATATTCCTTGATAATTTGTATCTTAGGATACAAACCGATCGTATAACTAAAGGAATGAGAAATATATTCTTCCTAATCTTGCTGTTATTTTCAACAGCAACCAGTTTCGCGCAAAATTCGCCTTACGCTACTACCAATGAAGATGCTATAAAGTATTTTGCTTTGGCGCATAGGTCCATGGATTATCATTTGTATGACGAAGCCATAGCTGAATTGCAAAAAACAATAGCTGCGGATCCAAAATTCACTGATGCTCACGCGATGTTAGCTGATGCTTACCACCTGAAGAAAGACGACAAACAATCTATAATTGAGTTTAATAAAGTAATTACCCTTAATCCTGAATTTAGCAGGGGTATTTACCTGAGAGCGGGGGAAGTTGAGTTGATCGACGGACAATATGCTCCGGCATTGCAACACCTTGAAAAATACCTTTCGTATCCCGGTATTGGCAAAAGAGATTCCTTATTTGCCTATAAACTGGTAAAAGACTGTAAATTCAGTCTTGATGCCCTGCAACATCCGGTTCCATTTAAACCGGTTGGTTTGGGGCCCGAGATTAATACTCCTGATGATGAATATTCGCCGGTAGCAACTGCCGATGAAAAGACCCTCATATTTACGCGCCAGATAGCCCGCAATGAGGACTTTTACCAAAGTACAATGAAGGATGGTAAATGGCAAACGGCTACTTATTTAAGTAATAAGATCAATACACCAACCTTTAACGAAGGATCGGCATCTATTTCGCAGGATGGCAAGTTTCTTTTCTTTACCGGTTGTAATCGCCCGGATGGCCTTGGCCGCTGCGATATTTATGTGGCGCAGAAAAAAGGCGACGGCTGGGATAAACCCTTTGATTTAAGCCCACCGGTAAATACGCCGGGTTGGGAATCGCAGCCGTCTATCAGTGCCGATGGCAGGACGCTTTATTTTGTAAGTGATCGCAAAGGTGGTTATGGTGGTTATGATATCTGGAAATCAGCATTAACTGATAAAGGCTGGGGTGAGCCCGAAAACCTCGGACCCAACATTAATACGGCTTATAATGAAGAATATCCGTTTATACATGCCGACGATAGCACACTTTACTTTTGCTCAAACGGATGGCCGGGCATGGGTGGACAGGACCTATTCGTGAGTAAGTTAGGAAAAGACGGCAAATGGCAGAAACCAGAGAACTTGGGCTACCCCATTAATACCAACGGCGACGAAAGCGGGCTCAGCGTTTCGGCTGACGGCTCCAAAGCTTATTTTTCTTCCAATAATTTAAACGGGGCGGGTGGTTTTGATATTTATACTTTTGAAATGCCGGTAAGTATACGACCCCGCATTGTAACTTATGTAAAAGGCATTGTTGCCGATGTAAAAACGAAGCAGCCTTTGGGGGCCGCTGTAGAGATTATCGACTTGCAAAACAACCTGCCTGTTTACCAGGACTACAGCGATGAGCAAAAAGGCGACTTTTTAGCTACTTTAAAAACGGGCAAAAATTATGGTTTAAATATTTCTAAAGATGGCTACCTTTTCTACTCGGAAAATTTCTCTCTTGTAGGGCACGCGGCCAATAATCCCTTTAACATCAGCGTTTTATTGGAGCCTATCGAGATAGGCAATAAGGTGATCTTAAAAAACATATTCTTTGATACAAATAGATTCGAGATCAAACCAGACTCTAAACCTGAACTACAAAAGTTAATTGATTTTTTAACAGTTAACCCAACCCTGCATGTCGAGATATCCGGGCATACGGATAATATAGGTAATGACCAGGCTAACCAAATATTATCCGAAAACCGGGCTAAAGCCGTATTTGCTTATCTCATCAACAACAAGATCGATCCCCAGCGCTTAGTTTACAAAGGTTACGGTAAAACGCAGCCGATCGCTCCTAACGCAACCGAAGAGGACCGAAGCAAAAATCGCAGAACGGAATTTAAAATAATAGCTAAGTAAGCGAAAAGACTAAAGCAAAAAGACCAAAGCTTTCGCCTTAGTCTTCAATACTATCATAATTATTTTTTCAGCTTTTAGCTTTCTGCCCCGACTTTCGGCTTAAATTTAGATTTGACAACTTTTTAAAAGTTGTCAAATCTTTGCCGATTATTAGTTCCCTAATTCAGAAATAAATTTGATCCGCATTAACTGCACTTCCTCACGGGTATAATCATCACTTCCCAATTCAACTAAAGCGTCGTCTATCGAATCAATCTCGGCGCTGCGGAAATAATCAAATACCTCTTCCTGTTTATCCTCATCTATAACCTCATCAATATAATAGTTAAGGTTAAGCTTGGTCCCCGAGTTTACAATCGTTTCTACCTCTTTTAACACCTCTTCATAGGTCAAACCTTTTGAAGCAGCAATATCGTCCAGATTTAAATGGCGATCTATATTTTGAATAATAAATACTTTAAGGGCAGATTTATTAGCAGCGCTCTTAATCACCATATCAATAGGGCGATCAATATCATTATCCTCCACGTATTTTTTTATCAGGTCGACGAATGGAGCGCCAAATTTCATAGCCTTACCCGTGCCTACGCCTGATATTTGTTTGAGCTCTTCGGTAGTTATTGGATAATGCGTACACATTTCTTCTAATGAAGGATCCTGGAAAAGCACAAACGGCGGCAAGCCTTTTTGCTTGGCCATCTTTTTACGCAGATCCTTCAGCATTTGCAGCAGTTCCATATCTAATGCACCACCGCCTTGTTTTGGCCCGTCTTCTGAATCATCATCATCAGCAGGCTCAATTTCCCGGTTCAGGACAAAACGGATACTGTGCGGATTATCTATAAATGAATTACCAAGCTTGGTTAAACGTAATAAACCATACTGGTCAATATCTTTTGAAAGATAGTTGTTTAGTAAAGCCTGTCTTAGTAACGAGTTCCATAAATTCTCACCATCATTCTTACCCGTGCCAAACAGTTCAAGCAAATGGTGTTCATAGTTATGAACCTGCGGATTATCCACGCCCATTAAAATACTAATGATATGATTGTCGTCAAATTTTTCGCCAATTTGCTTGATCAGGCTTAATGCTTTATGCAGCTGCTCCTCACCATCAAAATGTTGTTTGGGCGCACAGCAATTGTCGCACATATTATTACAGCCAGCCTCATTAAAATTTTCGCCAAAATAATGCAGCAATTGTTTACGGCGGCAAACTGAAGACTCGGCATAATCAATAACTTCTTTTAATATCTGGGTACCAATTTCACGTTCGGAAACCGGCTTATCCTTCATAAATTTTTGAAGCTTATCAATATCTTTTTGCGAATAGAACGCAACACATACCCCTTCGCCCCCATCACGTCCTGCGCGACCGGTTTCCTGGTAATAGCCTTCCATGCTTTTGGGTACATCGTGGTGGATCACATACCTTACATCGGGTTTATCAATACCCATCCCGAAGGCAATAGTGGCTACAATTACGTCCACATCCTCCATCAGGAATTTATCCTGCGTATCAGCGCGCAATTTAGGCTCAAGCCCTGCATGATACGGTAACGCCTTTATGCCATTTAAAGAAAGCGCCTCGGCTACCTCTTCAACCTTTTTGCGGCTTAGGCAGTAAATGATACCGGATTTACCGGTGTTTTGCTTAACAAATTTCACGATCTCTTTGATCACATTACGTTTTGCACGTACTTCATAAAACAGGTTTGACCGGTTAAATGATGATTTGTAGATCGTAGCGTTGTTCATTTGCAGGTTTTTTTGAATATCCTGCTGAACTTTAGGCGTTGCCGTTGCTGTTAATGCGATGATAGGTATATCATCGCCTATATTGCTGATAACCTGCCTTATTTTGCGGTATTCGGGCCGAAAATCATGCCCCCACTCCGAAATACAGTGGGCCTCGTCAACAGCTACGAATGAAACCTGGTTTAAGCGTAAAAAATCTATATTCTCCTGTTTGGTCAATGATTCAGGCGCAACGTAAAGTAGCTTTGTTTTACCAGCTAACACGTCTTCCTTTACCCGGGCAATATCTGCTTTTGTTAACGATGAATTTAAAAAGTGTGCAATGCTGTCTGATCCGCCAAACGCCCTTAACTGATCAACCTGGTTTTTCATTAGGGCAATTAAAGGAGAGATGACAATAGCGGTACCTTCGCTCATTAGCGCAGGTAATTGATAACACATAGATTTACCACCACCGGTGGGCATTATAACAAACGTATCATTGCCTGCTAGTATATTAGTTATAATCGCTTCCTGTTCGCCTTTAAAATTATCGAATCCGAAAAAATTTTGAAGGTTATCAAAAAGCGACTTGTGAGCTTCTACCATTATTTATGTATGCTGTGAGTTATTTAAAAGATTAAAGTAACAAATTTTTCTGAATAAACGCAGGATTTACTTTAAAATTTTATCTAACAATTACAATTGGATAAAAAACAATTTGTTTATTTAATCATTTAGAAAAGGCGTATAGTTGAAAATTAATTATTTAATCCATTTAATACCTGAATTAAAAGATTAATATACAAATTTGCGGCGGATAAATAAAATTTAAAATCCTATTACTCAAATGAATAAAAACTATTATGCAATTATAATGGCCGGCGGTATCGGAAGCCGTTTTTGGCCTATCAGCAGAACATCTCATCCTAAGCAATTTATAGACATATTGGGTACAGGGAAAACACTTATACAAAACACTTATGATCGTTTCCTGAAAGTTTGCCCCAAAGAAAACATTTACGTAGTAACCAACGAAAATTACACGGACCTGGTAAAAGAACAATTGCCGGATATGGCCGACGGACAGATACTTACCGAGCCTGTAATGCGCAACACGGCCCCTTGCGTGGCCTACGGCTGCTTTAAAATTGAAAGTATTAATCCTGATGCTGCCATTGTTGTAGCGCCTTCAGACCACCTAATATTAGATGAGGCCGCCTTTGTAGCTACGATAGAAAAATCATTAGAAACAGCGGTCGCTAATAAATGCCTGATAACTTTAGGTATAAAACCTTCAAGACCTGATACCGGTTACGGCTACATTCAATTTACAGATAATGCCATTAACGGCGATTTTTATAAAGTAAAAACCTTTACCGAGAAACCTACCCTTGAAATAGCCAAAACTTTTTTACAAAGCGGCGATTTTTTATGGAACGCAGGCATATTTGTCTGGTCGGCAAAGGCTATTGTTGATGCCTTTAATAAATACCTGCCGGATATGCACGAGATATTTGCCGATGCCCGCACCTATTACAACACCCCGGAAGAAAAAACACATGTAAACCAGGCTTATCTGCAATGTACCAACATATCCATCGATTATGGTATTATGGAGAAAGCTGATAATGTATATGTACTGCCATCTGAGTTTGGATGGTCGGATTTAGGTACATGGGCATCCATTTATGAATTATCAGAGAAGGACTATGTCGGCAACGCAGTTATCCCGTCGGAAAAAGTGATCATGTATGATTCGTCCAACTGCATGGTTAACGTACCCGAAGATAAGCTGGTAATTTTACAGGGCCTGCACGATTTTATCGTGGTTGAATCGAACAACACGCTGCTTATCTGTCCACGCGACCAGGAGCAAAACGTTAAAAAAGTGGTAGCTGATGTGAAACAGCAGTTTGGGGTGAAATACATTTAGCCCCCCGGCCCCCTAAAGGGGGAGTTTTTAATATAGTCAGAGAGTAATCCGCCCTCGTTCCCCCTTTAGGGGGTTAGGGGCTTACTCTCTGCCTAATCGCCTCATACAATATCACCCCCGTAGCAACCGATACATTCAACGATTCTATCTCTCCATACATCGGTATTTTAGCTAAATGATCAGCTATGCGGATGATCTCGTTGCGTACACCGTCCTCTTCTGAGCCCATAATGATGGCGGTTGGCGCTGTATAATCTGGTTTATAGATAAACTCCTGCGTCTTTTCGGTGCAGCACACTAACTGCAGACCTGATTCCTGTAGAAACTTTATAGTTTGCATAAAATTATCATGCCGGCAAACCGGGATGTTATACAACGCCCCTGCTGATGTTTTAATCGCATCCGGGTTAATTTGTGCCGAGCCTTTTGTCGGTACTACAATGGCATGTACGCCTGCACATTCGGCGGTACGGGCAATGGCGCCCATATTACGAACGTCGGTAATAGAGTCTAATACCAAAATCAGCGGCACCTCTCCTTTTTCAAAAATTTGCGGAATGATATCTTCTACCTTTTGGTAGGTAATCGGCGAGATAAACGCGATAACCCCCTGGTGGTTCTTCATCGTAATCCGATTCAGCTTTTCAACCGGCACCTGCTGGGCAACTATTTGATATTCGTTTAGCAGCTCCCGCAGCTCATTTAATAAGGCGCCGCCAAGTCCGCGTTGGATATACAATGATTCAATTTCTTTGCCCGAACGGATGGCCTCAACTACTGCGCGGATACCAAAAACTACCTGGTTACTTTCTCTCGGCTCCCTGGAATTAAACGTCATACTTTATTGATTTTCAAGAGCGTAAAAGTAGCTATATTAATTGATTAAGCAGTTGTTGAAACTGACTAAAAAGTCCTGTTTTTTTAAATTAGTTAACAATCAAAATCTTTATTAACAGTACTGACAATCAGCCCTATTATAACCATATCAACAACTTGTTAACAACAGATGTTAGTTGTGATGTTTGAAATTGACCCCAAAAAAGGCATTTATTTTTTTGCTAATTTCAGTAGTGTTAACGAATTCGTTACAATTTGTTATATTTTTGTTCACCATGAATTTTGAGAACGACCCCTCCACTAATAAACCCAATACCAACGACCGCAAAAGCCGGATCACCAACCCTACCCCCTACAGCGGTTTGGGTAAGTTACCACCCCAGGCGACAGACCTGGAGGAGGCTGTTTTGGGTGCGTTAATGCTTGAAAAAGATGCCTTATCATCTGTAATCGATATATTAAATCCGGAGGTTTTTTACCGGGACAATCATCAAAAAATATTCATGGCCATCCGTACGCTGTTTGAAAAAACATCGCCGGTGGACATATTAACCGTTACCGCACAGCTACGCAAGCAAGGCGAACTGGAAATGATAGGCGGCGCCTATTATATAACCGAGCTGACCAACCGTGTTGCTTCGGCTGCCAATATCGAATATCACTCGCGCATTATTATTCAAAAATTTATACAGCGTGAATTGATCCGGATATCAACCGAGGTAATTAACAGCGCTTATGAAGATACTACAGATGTTTTGGACCTTTTAGACAAGGCTGAAAAAAACCTGTTCGATATTGCACAGAATAACCTGCGCCGCGATTCGCGCAAAATGGACGACCTGTTGCATGAAACTTTAAAAGAGATTGAGGCGCTAAAAGATAAAAAAGACGGCCTGACCGGTGTGGCATCAGGGTTTACTGAACTTGACCGTATGACCTCGGGCTGGCAAAAATCCGACCTCGTTATTATCGCGGCACGCCCGGCAATGGGTAAAACAGCGTTTGTATTAACCTGCGCGCGTAACGCCGCGGTTTATTTTAACAAGCCTGTAGTTGTATTTTCACTCGAAATGTCGTCGGTTCAGTTGGTTAACCGTTTAATATCCGGCGAAACCGAGATTGAGCAGGAAAAGATCCGTAAGGGAACTTTAGAGGAATGGGAATGGCAGCAAATACACTCCAAAATAGGTCGCCTGGAACAGGCGCCGTTAATTATTGATGATACACCAGCACTAAATATATTCGAGTTTCGCGCTAAATGCCGCCGTTTAAAATCGCAGCATGATATTCAGTTAATCATCATTGACTACTTACAGTTAATGCAGGGCAAAAGCGCCGACGGTAAAGGCGGCGGTAATCGTGAGCAGGAAATTGGTAGTATATCAAGAGCGCTTAAATCTGTCGCAAAAGAATTAAACGTACCGGTTATCGCCCTGTCGCAATTAAGCCGTGCGGTTGAAAGTCGCCCGGGTGGTTCAAAACGACCAATGCTGTCAGATTTACGTGAATCAGGATCTATTGAGCAGGATGCGGATATGGTATTGTTCCTTTACCGGCCTGAATATTATGGGTTGGATGTTGATGAGGATAACAACCCTACCCAGGGCGTTGGTGAAGTGATCATCGCCAAGCACCGTAACGGCGAAACTGGCAGGGTGAGATTGAAATTCGTAGGTAAATACGTTAAGTTTACCGACCTGGACAGCGGCGGCGGCTTTGAATCGGCCCCTAATGCTTTTACCGGCTTAACACCTTCGCAGGACTTCGACAAGCCAAGCAACTTTATTATCCGTCCGTCAAGAATGGATGATATTGATGATGAGCCGCCGTTTTAATATCGGATTTCGGATGTTCAATTTCGAATTTATTTGAATACTGGTGAGTATTTTATAATTTAATATCATAATATCCCTGGCGGTGGTTTTGGGTAATGATATTGATTATGATATAGATATCTTCTGTGGCGAGTTCGCTATTTTCGTTAAAATTGTAATGCCATTGGTTGTTTTCGTAAAAGATTGTACCCTGAAACTCGTTGCTGATGAGTACCTGCCAAACACTAGGCAAATCGTTTCCGTGATATATCTTTACGATCTTCCATTTATCGCCATAAACTGCCCTAAATGTGATGGAACTCATACGAGCAATATAGCCAAAAAACCTATGCTTTTCTGTTTTTTTGGCGTGGTTCTAAACGAGCTTTTGGAGAGAAAGAGGTGATATTTTGTAATTTCATTGGGCTAACGAATTAGTAGCGATTCGATGATGTCTATTTGAACTTATAAAGTATCGTTGGTGCCATTTATCTTCCTCCTAAAGAGGAATGAGTCAATATAATTCCCCCTTCAGGGGGTTAGGGGGCTAAAACACCAGCCCCAGCACCACCCCGATAACAATCACTAACGGCGTTTTTATTTTGGTAAAATATAGCAATGCAAAGGTGGCCAGCATTAAAACATAAGCCATCCAGTCCAGCGCAAATGGGCGTACCAGTAGGATAAACGCAGTTGCCATAAAACCTACAGCCACGGCATTGATACCGCTTAATGAGTTTTTAATACGGGCTATCTTTTTCAAGTCATCCCAAAACGGCACAATAAATAATATTAGTATAAGCCCGGGCAAATTAATACCGATAACAGCTATCGAACTTCCTAATACCGTGCCCCAGAAGCCGTAACCTTTATTACCTAAGGTTATCCCGCCTAAAAACGAAGTAAATGAAAATGTTGGACCGGGTAAGGCCTGTTGCAGGGCATAGCCTGATAGAAATTCGGAGTTGGTGAGGTAGTGTTTTACTTCGACAAACTCGGTATACATTAGCGGAACCAATACTTGCCCTCCGCCAAATATTAATATACCGTTGCGATAAAAATTCTCAAACAAACGTATGGGTAAACTAAAAGGAGATGTTTTATTGATCAGGGCACCCAAAGCCGCAAAGGCCAATAGGATACCGATAAAGTACGCTACTTTATTAGGGTTGGTGTTCGAGAATAGTTTTACACGCAGTTCACTTTCCTGTGGCGGCGTTTCTAAAGCCGAAGAAACAATCCCACCCAGCATGATCAGTATCGGGAAAGCATACGGATTTTGAAGTATCAGCGTAACCAACAATGAACCAATGGCCAGCCAAGTGTTGATCTTTGTTTTTAAAAACCGCTCGGCAAATGTATAGGTGGCATAAGCTACTATGCCAACGGCTATGGGTTGAACAAAATGCAGTATGTGGCTCATCCGACCCGTGGTGGCAAACATTTTATAGCCTATTGCTGCCACACACATTATAGCTGCGGACGGCAGTACCCATATTAAAAACGTAGTTATCGCCAGTCGTAGCCCGCCTACTTTCCAGGCAATACCAATCAGCGTTTGGGTTGATGACGGGCCGGGCAGCACTTGCGCCAGCGCGTTCAGCTCCATCAACTCTTCTTCGGTGATGTATTTGCGCTTTTCTACAAACTCGCGAAGCATAATAGCCAGGTGGGCCTGCGGGCCGCCAAACGCGCTTAGTGTGTATAAAAACACATCACCCAGGAAGATTAGCTTGCGTTTCTTCAACTTATTTTACGTTAGTAATCATCGTCCTCATCATAGCCTATAGCCTCGCGGTAAACGGCCTGTAGTTCTGAAAAAGCGTGATTGTCGCGTTTCTCTTTGGTTATTTTCATGCCGGTTTCGTAAGTGGCTATTGCATCGGCCTTACGGTTAAGTGCCTCGTATAGCTTGCCTAAATGATAATATGTGCCTGTATAGTTGGGGTGGTTATCCACCAAATCTTCATAATACGCCAAAGCCTTATCTGCCTGGTTTAAACGAAGATACTCTGTTGCCAGCGCATATTTTAAAAACTCATCATTCGGTTCATTCTTTATAAACGCTAACAGCTTATCCAATCTGTTTATCTCCATTTTTAAACGCTATCTTTTTTACTAAATTTGCACAAACCAATTTTATATGAGAACACTTGTTTGCATAAGTAATGTTCCGGATACGACCACAAAAATAACCTTTACCGACAACAACACCCAATTTAATACAACAGGTGTCCAATTCATATTAAATCCTTACGATGAGATAGCACTTTCGCGCGCTATTGAGTTAACCGAGGGTGGAAAAGGTACGGTAACGGTAATTAATGTCGGCGAAGCCAATACAGAGGCCACTATCCGCAAAGCGCTGGCCATTGGGGCAGACGACGCGGTACGTATCAATGCCAAACCGCATGATGCCTGGTTTGTAGCATATCAAATTGCGCAATATATTAAGCAAAATCCTTTTGACCTGGTATTAACCGGACGCGAATCTATCGACTATAATGGATCAAAAGTTGCCGGCATGCTGGGCGAGCTTTTAGACCTGCCTTCGGTATCCATCATCAAAAAATTAGATATTGACGGCAATACAGCTACTGTTGAGCGGGAAATTGAAGGTGGTAAGGAAGTATTAACTATTCCCCTGCCCTTTGTTGCCGGTACTGCGGAAGGCGTTGCTGAACCCAAAATACCCAATATGCGCGGCATTATGTCAGCGCGGACTAAGCCGTTAACTGTTATTGAAGCAGTTGAGGTAAAAACATTCTCAGAAGTGATCGGTTATGAAACACCTGCACCACGCGGACAGGTAAAACTGGTACCTGCCGATAATGTGAAGGAACTGGTAGAGTTGCTGCATACCGAAGCAAAAATTATATAATTCAATTTTAAGATCTTTAGTCATACGATATGTCAGTATTAATATATGCGGAAAACGCGGAGGGTAAATTTAAAAAATCAATTTTTGAAGCTGTATCCTATGCCCGCGCGATTGCCGATCAAAATAAAACCAATTTGGTTGCTGTTTCTATTGGTGAGGTTAAAGCCGATGAACTGGCTTTGCTGGCTAAATATGGAGCCGAAAAAATATTAAATGTATCCAACGCCCAGTTAAAAAACTTTGTTAACCAGGCCTATGCCTCGGTTATTGCCGAAGCGGCTAAAAAAGAGGGAAGCGATATTGTAGTACTATCCAACTCATTTTCCGGGCGCGGTTTGGCGCCGAGGATTGCGGTAAAACTGGAAGCCGGGATTATAGACGGTGCGGTTGCACTGCCCGAACAAACGGGTGGAAAGTTTACCGTTAAAAAAACGGCCTTCTCCGGTAAAGCATTTGCCATCGTTGAATTGACATCGGCCAATAAAGTGATCGCGCTGATTCCTAACTCGTATAAAGTTGTTGAAAATAGTAAGGCCACACAAATTGAAGACTTTAGCGTTGAAGCTAAAACATCCGATTTTAGAGCTATGCTGAAAGAGATAGTGCGGTCGACAGATAAAGTTTCCTTACCGGATGCTGAAATTGTTGTTTCGGGCGGACGCGGATTAAAAGGACCCGAAAATTGGGGCATGATAGAAGAACTGGCCGCGTTATTAGGCGCCGCTACTGCCTGCTCAAAACCGGTATCAGATGCCGGCTGGCGGCCACATAGCGAACACGTTGGACAAACAGGTATTGCTGTCAGTCCAAATTTGTATATTGCAATAGGAATTTCCGGAGCTATACAACACCTGGCGGGTGTTAGCTCTTCAAAAGTTATCGTTGTTATTAATAAGGACCCTGAAGCGCCGTTTTTTAAGGTAGCAGATTATGGAATAGTTGGCGACGCTTTTGAAGTAGTGCCTCAGTTAATAGCGGCAGTAAAAGAATATAAGGCTTCGGCATAAAGATTTGTTGTGATGGGTAATAATATGAAAAAAATTAAGCTGGATATTGTTGGGTTGTCTTATAGCCAAACCCAGTCTGGCGCATATGCCCTGGTTTTAGGCGAAGTTGGCGGTCGCAGGCGCCTGCCCATCATCATCGGCAGCTTTGAGGCACAGGCTATTGCTATCGAAATAGAAAAAATGACTCCCAGCAGGCCGCTTACACATGATCTGTTTAAAAGTTTTGCCCAGGCTTATCATATCAGCATACAGGAAATTATAATTTATAACTTAGTTGATGGTATATTCTATTCAAAACTACTTTGTTCTGACGGAAAAAAAACTATCGAGATTGATGCCCGTACTTCGGACGCGATTGCGCTTGCCGTTAGGTTTGAATGCCCTATTTATACCTACGAATTTATATTATCAAGCGCCGGAATTGTAATTGAAGGCAATGACTTTGTGTATTTAGAAAACATCAATGAAACCCCGGAAGAAGCCACTCCCGGCCAAAGCTCCGGCTATTCTTCATTAAGTACCGACGAGCTTAAAACAAAACTACAGGAAGCACTGCACGATGAGGCTTATGAAAAAGCCGCTAAGTTACGTGATGAACTGAATAAGAGGAAAGCTTCCTGATATCGGATATCGGATTTTCAATTTCGAATTTTGATTAGTTGACCGGATTTAAAGAATCCATTTATTCGTTCACGCAATAAATCCGAAATCGAACATCCGAAATTCGAAATTATTTAATTACTTTCCGTCTTTAATTAATATTAACTGTAATTATTTAAACCTGCTATCCCTATGAATATTAAGTTTCGCTTAATACTGATGAACTTTATGCAATATTTTATCTGGGGGGCGTGGTTGCTTACAATTGGTGCTTACTGGTTTCAAAATAAAGGATGGTCGGGCGCTCAATTTGGGGCCATCTTTTCTACCATGGGTATTTCGGCCATATTTATGCCTACGATAACCGGGATCATCGTTGATAAATTTATAAATGCCGAAAAGCTTTATGGCATTATGCATATCCTGGGGGCAATGGTGTTATTCAGTATTCCGCTGGTAACTAATCCTACTACATTTTTCTGGGTGATACTATTGAATATGGTGTTTTATATGCCTACCCTTTCACTATCTATAACGGTTGCCTATTCGGCATTAAAAACGGGTGGTAAAGACGTTGTAAAAGATTATCCGCCTATCCGTATCTGGGGAACCATTGGCTTTATAGCCGCATTATGGACGGTAAGCCTTACACACAATGAAACTTCGGCCAACCAGTTTTATATTGCTTCGGCAGTGGCTTTAACCTTGGGCATCTATTCTTTTAGTCTTCCCAAATGCCCCCCTCTTTTAAATAAGGTAAGTAATAAGTCCATTGTAAACCTGCTGGGTTTAAATGCCTTCGCATTATTTAAAACACCCAAATTTGCTATCTTCTTTGCGTTCTCTATGCTTTTAGGCGCCGCCCTGCAGCTTACCAATGCCTATGGTGATACATTTATACACGATTTTGATAAAATACCTTCCTACAAGGATACTATTACAGTAAAATACCCGGCCATCATCATGTCTATATCGCAGGTATCTGAAACATTGTTCATTTTAGCTATTCCATTCTTTCTACGCAAATTCGGGATCAAATATGTCATGTTATTCAGCATGTTAGCCTGGGTACTGCGCTTTGGCCTTTTTGCATTTAGTGATCCGGCGGATGGTTTATGGATGATTGTTTTATCATGCATTGTATACGGTATGGCGTTTGATTTTTTCAATATCTCGGGCTCATTGTTTGTAGAAACGCAAACCACACCCGAAATAAGAGGCAGTGCACAGGGATTGTTTATGATGATGGTAAATGGCTTTGGTGCCTTCTTTGGAAGTTTAATTAGCGGGCTGGTTATTCAAAACTTTTTTACATATGCTGATCAAAGTAAAAACTGGCATGGCATCTGGCTCAGTTTTGCCGGGTATGCCCTGGTTATCGCTATTGTTTTTCCATTTGTATTCAGGTATAAACATAACGCGGCACTGGCTCACGCTATTAAACACGCCTAAAAAATATAATTCACTATGAAAAAACATTACCGTGCAGAAAATGATTGCCTTAATTGCGGGACGATTTTGCAGGGTAAATTTTGTCATGTTTGCGGCCAGGAAAACTTGCAGATAAAAGAAAGCTTCGGGCATATGATGAATCATGCCATCAGCGACTATTTTCACTTTGACCACCAGTTTTTTAATACTTTAAAACCCCTTCTTTTCCAACCCGGAAAGCTCACCAATGAATATATGGCCGGTAAACGGGTAAGTTACCTGCACCCGGTAAAGATGTATATATTTATCAGTTTGATTTTCTTTGTGTTGCTGTTTAGCGATACCAACCAAACAAGTAACGGGTCCGGAAAATTGATCACTAAAGAACAACCTACCAAGGCGGATTCAATTGTCGCCAAAAACCCTAACCTTTCCGACGAGCAAAAAAGCGCTATTTATAATACTTATAATTATACAATAACTAAAGGTAGAAACGGTAAGGAAAATGACACCCTATATCACGGTTTACAGGGTATGACCAAGATCACCCCGGACACTACATATGCCCAGTATCTTTCAGACCAATCAAAGTTAACGGTGCAAAAACGGGATGGCTTCTTAATGAAATTTTTGGTTAAAAAGGTGCTGAGCTTAAAAAAGCATGATAATGGCGGTAACATAATAAAGGAAACATTTTATCATGATGTGCCAAAAATGATGTTCCTGCTACTGCCTATATTTGCATTGATATTGACGATCGTATTCCGGAAAAATCACAAGTTCTATGTCGAGCATTTGATCTATTCATTTCATTTACATTGCTTTATATTCTTGTTACTAACAGTTTTTATGTTAGTAGAGCTAATTATTCCTACCAATTGGGATTTCGTAAATATTGTAGCCTTTGTTTTAATTATTTGGTATACCTATCGTTCGTTAAGAGTAGTTTATAACCGGACACCGTGGAGAACCATTAGTAAAATGATCGGGATCTTTTTTAGTTATATGATAGCATTAGTGGTTTGTATGAGCTTGCTAATTACAATTATAGCCCTGATAGAAATTTAAGCGCTAAAACAGCTTATATCCCAGGCTTATATTAAACAGGTTAATCCTGGTTGAACCCGGCCCATAGCTCTGACTGGATAACCCCGCCTCATAACGCACATCAATGGATATTTTACGAATATCTAATCCTACGCCGGCTTGCCACGCATAATTTTGATCTTTATAATCCAACTTAACAACATTACTCGCTGCTGTAGCAAAGCTCTGGTCTTTATTTATAGCAAATGATACCAACGGGCCGGTATAAAACCGGGCACCGAAACCAAACGCACCAACCTTAGCGCCCACTAACAATGGGACATCAATACTGGTAAATTTAGCGGTAGTCGTTGCACCCCCGTTATTAAAGTCAACGTCTTTGCTGGTGATATAAGCTTCTGGTTGAAAGTTAAAACCTAATGCGCCAACCCGCATCCAAACTCCCCCTAAATAGCCCGCCTGGTTGCTGCTGTTAAACGTTCCGCTTTTTGAAAGGCTTGTAAAGTTTGCGCCGCCCTTTATTCCAAACTGAAAACTGGGTAAAATTTGTGCAGAAGCACTTGACAATACTGCCAAAATGATCAGGATATTTAAGGAAAGCTTTTTCATAGTAAAAAGTTAAGTTCAACAAATATAATGGGTTATCCATGAAAAACAGATGAAAATAGCCACACTATGGCTTGATCAGGTTTGTATTACACCGGGATTAAAGGCTCTTTCAATTGGCGAATGATTTGCAGCCTCAATACCCATTGATATTACCTTTCTCGTTTCTAATGGGTCAATAATGCCATCAACCCATAAACGGGCCGCAGCGTAGTAAGGTGTTGTTTGAGCATTATACCTGTCGGCTATTTGCTTTAATAATTCAGCTTCCTTTGCGTCATCGACTTCCTCACCTTTTGCTTTTAGCCCTGCAGCCTGGATCTGCAATAAGGTTTTGGCAGCCTGCGAGCCACCCATTACCGCAATTTTTGCGGTTGGCCACGCATAGATCAGCCGTGGGTCATAAGCTTTACCACACATGGCATAATTGCCTGCACCATAAGAATTACCGATAATAATCGTAAACTTAGGCACCACCGAATTCGCTACCACATTAACCATTTTGGCGCCATCTTTAATAATACCGCCTTTTTCTGATTTGCTGCCCACCATAAAGCCGGTAACATCCTGTAAAAACACTAAAGGGATCTTCTTTTGGTTGCAGTTCATAATAAACCGGGTAGCTTTGTCGGCCGAATCTGAATAGATCACGCCGCCAAACTGCATTTCGCCTTTGCCTGATTTGATAATCTTGCGCTGATTGGCTACAATGCCAACCGCCCAGCCGTCAATGCGCCCTAAGCTACAAATAATTGATTTGCCGTATAACTCTTTATATTCCTCAAATTCAGAATTGTCAACCAGGCGCTTAATGATCTCTCCCATATCGTAAGCCTTCTCCCGGTTATCAGGTAATAGGCCATAGATATCATTTTCGTCCAGCTTTGGTGATGCGGGTTTTATACGGTCGTAGCCGGCTTTATTAAAATCGCCAACTTTGCTCATGCTGCTTTTTATGGCATCCAGGCACGCTTTATCGTTCGGAAATTTATAGTCGGTAACACCGGATATTTCGCAATGGGTGGTAGCACCGCCCAGGGTTTCATTATCAACTTCCTCGCCGATGGCTGATTTTACTAAATATGATCCGGCCAAAAACACAGAACCCGTACCTTCAACAATCATGGCCTCATCGCTCATAATCGGTAAATATGCACCTCCAGCCACACACGAGCCCATAATAGCCGCTATTTGTATAATGCCCATGCTGCTCATCATCGCATTATTGCGGAAGATACGTCCGAAATGTTCTTTATCCGGAAAGATCTCATCCTGCATCGGCAAATAAACACCCGCCGAATCAACCAGGTAGATAACAGGCAGCCGGTTTTCCATGGCGATTTCCTGGGCGCGCAGGTTTTTCTTGGCGGTTATCGGGAACCACGCTCCTGCCTTAACCGTAGCATCATTAGCTACGATCATACACTGACGACCAGATACATACCCAATGCCTGTTATTACGCCGCCTGACGGACAGCCGCCATGTTCGGCATACATGCCGTCGGCAGTAAAAGCGCCAATTTCGAGCCAGGGTTTATTTTCATCGATTAAATAAGCTACGCGTTCGCGCGCCAGCATTTTGCCTTTTTCTTTTTGTTTTGCTGCCGCTTTTTCGCCGCCGCCCTGGTATATTTTTTTAAGCCTGTTGTTTAAATCGTATACAAGCTGTTTATTAACGTCTTCGTTTTTATTAAATTCGATATCCATAATTGGTTTGGTAGGCAGGTAATATACGAAAGTACGAATAATTACGCGGGCCGCTTTTTTACCGGCGATATTGATTTGGTTATCGTTTGTCCTTTAATAACCGGTTTGCCGGCTTTTAATCGGTTAAGCGCATTATCATAAGCATCATGCAACAATAACCTCATCTCCGGTTCGGGAAAATCATTAATATTTTTTATGGTAATATACCGGTATAAGCTTCCATTGCCTTGCAGGATATGATTAGGGTCGGGTATTTCGCTCCCGCGATTGAAGCCAAAATTTACATGTTTGGCAAAAACTGCAACGCTGCAAATAACATCTCCCGCCTTATCCGTTAATGAGGGCCCAAAAGCCAATGCATTATAGTTATCATAGATCAACTCATTGCATTCGGGAAACATATCCCAAAGAAAATCATGCAACCACAAAGCTATTTCCTGAACGTGGCCGGGATAAGCCATTAAAAACTGAATAAGGTCATCAATTGCTTCTTTTCCCATACTCGGCCGTTAATAAATTTATACTTTGGTTTGCAAAATTAACTTGAACAAAATAAATGTAATATAAATATTACATTTTACTTGTATAAGTCAAAGGCTTTTCGTTAATTGCATTACTATTTGATTAAACCCCTTACTAAAAATGATAATTCTAACGGTAGTTTACCTTTTGAAGCGATTTGACGTCTTTACGCGTTTAAATAATTTAGTATTAATCACAAAAGTGCCCACTTTTGCATTAGCTTAAAATTCAATAAAATTTATCGGTTATATTAATCTTAGGTAAGGTTTCTGTCTTTGAACCAAACTTCGTCCGGTGCTATTTTACAATTTTCCATTAGCGTAACTAATTCAATCGGGGCTCCCGATGTTAAAACCAATTTACGGTTAGCAGGTTTTAAAAATCGTTGCTCAACCATAACATCCATTTGCTTTAACAGAAAATCATAAAAGCCGCTCACGTTTAATACACCGATAGGATGATTATGCAGGCCAAGCTGTAGCCAAGTCAGTACCTCAAAAAACTCTTCAAGCGTACCGAAACCTCCGGGTAGCATAATTACACCATCGCATAAGTCATTCATCAATTGCTTACGCTGATGCATGTTTTCAACGATATGTAATTCAGTTAACCCGGTATGGCCGACTTCCTTATCCATTAAAAATTGAGGGATCACGCCAATAGCTTTTCCGCCTTTTAATAACACAGCATCGGCCAGCAAACCCATAACACCAACCCTCCCGCCGCCAAATATTAAGGTGATATCGCGGTTTGCCATTACTTCGGCTAATAGTTCAACTGCTTGTTTTAATACCGGATCGCCGTTAAAATTAGCACCGCAGAATACACAAATACTTTTCATGGATGAATTATTGAGTTATTGAATTATTGATTGAATTTAGCAATAGACTGATGTTAAAATCAATAATTCACTAATTCAATCCTTCGATAATTAATCAACGCGTATAATTAGGTGCTTCTTTAGTTATCGTAATATCGTGCGGATGCGATTCGCGGATGCCGGAAGCGGTGATCCGTACAAATTTGGCTTTCTGCAGCGTTTCAATGTCTTTGGCACCGCAGTAACCCATACTGGCTCGTAAACCGCCTACAAACTGGTAAATCACTTCTGATAATGTCCCTTTGTAAGGCACACGTCCCACAATACCTTCGGGTACCAGTTTTTTAATATCATCCTCTACATCCTGGAAATAGCGGTCCTTTGAGCCTTGCTCCATGGCTTCGATCGAACCCATACCTCGGTATGATTTAAAGCGGCGACCTTCGTAAATGATACTTTCGCCCGGTGATTCTTCAACGCCGGCAAACAAAGAGCCCGCCATGATAGTACCCGCGCCGGCTGCAATGGCCTTTGGGATGTCGCCAGTGTGTTTAATTCCACCATCGGCAATAACCGGAACGCCTGTGCCTCTTAATGCCTTAGCGCACTCGTAAACCGCATATAATTGGGGAACACCTACACCTGCAATAATACGCGTGGTGCAAATAGAACCCGGGCCTATGCCCACTTTTACGCCATCGGCACCTGCGTTGGCTAAAGCCAGGGCAGCATCGCCTGTTGCCACATTACCGGCAATAACCTGCAAATCGGGATATTTAGCTTTAACTTCTTTTAATTTATTAATAACATGTATGGAATGACCGTGAGCAGTATCAATAGCAATTACATCAACACCGGCCTTTACCAGGGCATCTACCCTATCCATGGTGTCGGGTGTAACACCAACAGCCGCACCTACACGTAAACGGCCCAACTCGTCTTTACAGGCTGCGGGGAAATTTTTAAATTTTTGGATATCCTTAAACGTAATCAGGCCGATCAATACACCATCAGCGTCGACAACGGGTAACTTTTCAATTTTGTGGCTCTGTAATATTTCCTCTGCCTGGGTAAGTGTGGTGCCTTTGGGGGCGGTTATCAGGCTTTCTTTGGTCATTACTTCCTGCACCGGGCGACTCATCACTTTTTGAAAACGCAGATCGCGGTTAGTAATGATCCCTTTTAACTTTCCTTCTTTATCAAGTACCGGTATGCCACCGATCTTAAACTCCTTCATTATTTTCACAGCATCAGCTACGATTGCACTTTCGTGCAGGGTAACCGGGTCCTGTATCATACCGCTTTCAGACCGCTTTACTTTGCGTACCTCGTCGGCCTGGCGTTGTATGCTCATGTTTTTGTGCAGCATACCCAAACCTCCGGCCTGAGCCATTGAAATGGCCATTTGTGCCTCGGTAACGGTATCCATAGCAGCAGAAACTAGCGGAATGTTCAACCTGATCTTTTTAGTTAAAAAAGAGCTAGTATCCACTTCGCGCGGTAAAACTTCTGAATAAGCCGGGAGTAGTAATACGTCGTCGTAAGTTAAACCTTCGGCAACAAATTTAGATGGGTCGTTGAGCATAGCAAATAATTATTTGGAGGTATTATTTGCCGGGCAAAGCTAATAAATTATTTCGGATTTTGAAAGTCGGATTTCGGAATTGTGATTTGTATAGTTATATTTGTTAAACATGACATCAGAACAACAAATATTACTTCAACGCATTACAATTGCGCCCGGGCTAATGAACGGAAAACCAACTATTCGTGGCCTACGCTTTCCTGTAGGAGATATATTAGAATTGTTAGCAAGCGGGCTTTCTGAAAAAGAAATTGTAGAACAGCATCCTATTTTAGAAATTGAGGATATCCATGCAGCCCTGTTATATGCTTCGTTGAAAATGAAAAATACAGTTATTATTCATGCTGCCTGATTGGGAAATTTGGCTGGATACACATATTTCTCCTGCAATTGCCAAATGGATGATGGATTATACTGGTTTTACCGTTAAATCTTCCTATACACTTGATCTTCACTATTTAAATGATATTGATATCTATAACAGAGCAAAAGAAAAGGGAGGCATCATTATCATTTCAAAAGACACCGATTTTACAGAATTAATAAGCAGGTTAGGTTCGCATCCAAAGCTAATCAACCTTAAAATAGGCAATTGTGATAACCGCACATTATGGGAATTTATCAAACCTCATATTATAAATGCGGTGGAATTATTAATATCCTCTGATATTGATATTATTGAAATGGAATAAACACTTCTCTCAATACTTCCCTACAATCACTTTATAAAACTGATCGAAGTTTAAATATTTGTTAGCCAACTCCAATAGTTGAGCGGAAGTGATAGTCTTAACCGTTTCGGTATAACGATCATAGTAATCGTACCCTAAGTCGGAGAAATAAAGATTCTTAAACTTGTCGGCATGTGAAAAAACATTCTCCAGGCTTCCCAGTAATGAACCTAACATATAGTTGCGTACCAGGGATAGCTCTTCGTCGGGGATCAAGTCGGTTTTTAGCAGGTTTATTTCCTTTTCAATTTCATTGACCGCAGCTTTACAAACATCCGCCCCCACCTCGGTAGCGATAAATAACGCGCCGGTTTGTTTAAGTGAACTAACACCCGAGCCAATACCGTAAGTATATCCTTTATCCTCACGAATATTGGTCATTAGTCTTGAGCCAAAATAGCCACCTAAGACAGTATTCAAAACCTGCATAGCCGGAAAATCAGGATGGGTACGGTTAAATAAAGGCATGCCCATCCTGATTGCAGACTGTAATGCATCCGGTTTCTCTTTAAAATAAAAATATTCTGTGGCAATTTCTATAGTAGGCTGGGTTGTATTGGCGCTTTCAATATCATTTTTCCAATTACCAAATATCTCTGCTAAAAGGTCAATGGTTTGCTGTTCAATCTTGCCGGCAATAACCAGTGTGCAATTTGACGGTTGGTACATTTGCTTAAAATGGGCCAGCATATCATCGCGATGCAGGTTTTTATAGTCGCCCAACTCAGCACTATATCCATATATCGTATCCCCGTAAAGCGCCTTGTTAAATACACGTCGGGCTAAAATATCATTTTTTTGTAGGTTAACTTTCAGTTTTTGCTGCTGATTACGGATAAAAGTATCCAGTTCTTTACCCGGAAAAATAGAATCTGTTAAGATATCCTTGATTACCGGCAAAGTGTGCTGCAAATGTTTATTTAAACTGTAAAGCGTAACCTGCGACTGGTCGAAGCCATAATCCACCTGTAAAAAAGCGCCGTAAAAATCTACCTTATCAGCAATTTCGGCGGCCGACATTTTATTGGTTCCATCAGTAAGCATGGTATTAACCGCCATATTTAATAACGGTTTAGCCGGGTCAAAGCGCAGGTTACCAAAAATCCACTCTATGCGCACCAGTTCCTGGTCGCCAGAATTAAAGCAAAATATATCGCAGCCATTATCCAGTTTGGTATGCTCCGGCCTGATTAAGTTAATATTATCAATGCCCTTAAATTCGGGGGCGAGTTTTCTGTCTATCATTTTTTATCAGTTATTGGGTCATTAAGTCATTTATAAAATCATTCTCCAATGACTTAATGACCCAATGACCTAATGATTACTCTGCTAAATATATTAAGGTTGATGAGTTATCTTTTCTGAATAGTTTGATAGCTTCTTCCTTAATTTGTCCTGGTGTTACTTCCAAATATTTTTCAGTTTCGTGATTTAGCTTATCAGCATCGCCCAACAATTCGTAATAGGCCAAATTCATTGCTTTATCCAATAATGACATTTCAGAAAATATCATGGTCGATTCGGTTTTGTTTTTTACCTTAGTCAGTTCATCTGCCGGAATAACCTCTTCCTTAAGCTTATCCAGTTCTTCCCAAATGGCGGCCTCAGCTGTTTCGATGCTAATATTTTTTAAAGGCTTGCCTTCAAATACAAACATCCCCCTATCAATGCTGCCGGTCATGTAGGCATGTACTTCGCTAAAAATTTGTTTTTCTTTAACCAGGTTGCGGTACAAACGCGATGAGTTACCGCGCGAAAGAATGTCCGACATTAACTCAACCACATAATAAGCTTTATCAAAGCGATTTTCCATTTGAAAAGCGATATATACGTCATTAAGCGGTACTTTGGCGGTCACCGTTTCGCGGCGAACTTCGTGCTGTAAAGGCTCCTGCGGCAAATTACGGTGATATTTTTCTCCCGGAGGAATGGGCCCGAACCATTTTTCGGCCAGCTGTTTAACCTGTTCCAGCTTTACATCGCCCCCAACTACCATTATGGCGTTTTGCGGATTATAATGCTTTTTGAAAAAGGCTTTCACATCGCCGATTTGAGCATTTTCAATATGTTCGATAGTTTTTCCAATAGTATCCCAACGGTAAGGATGCTTTTTGTAAACCATTGGCCGCAAACGCAACCAAACATCGCCGTAAGGTTGATTCAGGTAACGTTGTTTAAACTCTTCTATCACTACATTGCGTTGTACTTCCAGGCTCTTTTCGCTAAAGGCAAGGCTCAGCATACGGTCGCTTTCCAGCCAAAAGGCAGTCTCCAGGTTTGACGACGGCAGTGTGATATAATAGTTGGTAATATCATTACTGGTAAACGCGTTATTTTCGCCGCCTACCCGTTGCAAAGGTTCATCATAGCTGGGAATATTTATCGAGCCGCCAAACATTAAATGCTCAAACAGGTGGGCAAACCCGGTTTGTTCGGGGTTCTCATCACGCGAGCCAACATCATATAAAATATTAACTACGGCCATCGGAGTGGTACTATCTTCATGTACAATTACACGAAGGCCATTATCAAGAGTAAATCGGTTGAATTTAACCATGTATTAACAGATCATTAAAAAAAGATCGACAAATGTATAATTTTTTACGTAGTTGATTAAGTTGATAGGTTAGATTGAGTTAAATGGTTGTAAAAAAATAGAACTTACTCAACTATTCACCCAATCAACTTAATCAACTACTACTTATCTTTAAATATGCTTACATCAGCGCAACTCATTCAGCAAATAACATCCACCATTGGTAAAGTCAAAGTTATTGAGTTAAGTAAGATTTTAAAAGAGCAGCAATTTGCTTTACATGACCTGATCGACATCACTTTTAATGAGAATAAAGATATTGCTTTCCGTGCTGCATGGTTGCTTGAAAATATTTACCTGAAAGAACCTGAGCAATATTTAAATGATATGGGGTATTTATTAAAGCGGTTTCCCGAAGTTAGCTACCCCAGTTGCCAACGGCATTATGCCAAGATTATAATGCATATAACATCACCAAAGGCACCTGCCTGCATTCAAATACAGCTGCAGGAAACAGATCTGAACCTGATTATAGACAAACTTTTCGACTGGATGATTGATCCCAAAGTGAAAATAGCAGTTAAGGTGTTTGCCAGCGAGGCCCTGTTTAATATGCGAAATAATTATACCTGGATAGCCGAGGAACTTGCTAATCAAATACAATTTTTAATGCGTGACGGGACTATGGCTATACAAACCCGGGGAAGGAAGATTTTGAAACTATTGGGAAGTTGAAGACTTACGAAGTTTACAAAACTTCGTAAGTCTGATGGGGGATCACGCCGAAGGCCTGTCCTCACCGTGCAGATTAGTACTAACATGGTAGTGATGTAGCTTCGCATCAATAGCCGATGAGCTATCATTGGCATAAGTGCCATAGGCGTTAACCAAAATACCTTTCAAATTATATTTAGGTGATGAAACGGCGTAGACTATTGACATGTCGGCCGGATTACTTGCGCCTTCAAAGCGATAGAACTCGTCTATAGAGAAATCATCGGCAGTCATGTGTATATCCTGCGACTTATCGTCAATGGTATCGCCTTCAAGGCTTAAATTGGCTGTATATCCTCTTTTCATGAGGTCGTTAGTGGCATCCACTAAAGTTTCATAATTTTTCATGGCAGATCATTGTTTAAGTAAATGAACCGTGTCGTCACGATTCATATCTGCTTAACCTAAAATCTACAATGTTGTTTGAATTAATCGGATGTTGTTACAGGTCGCGGTTCATATCCCAATCCTCCAGGTAGTCTGCCACCCTGCGAACAAAAGAACCACCCAGGGACCCGTCAACTACCCGATGATCATATGATAAGGATAAATACATCATATGGCGTATAGCTATCACATCACCTTCTGCGGTTTCAATTACAGCGGGCTTCTTTTTAATGGCGCCAACAGCCAAAATAGCCACCTGTGGCTGATTAATGATGGGCGTACCCATTACATTACCGAATGACCCTACATTAGTTAATGTAAAGGTGCCGTCCTTCACATCATCGGGCTGTAACTTGCCCGTACGTGCCCTTGTAGCCAGGTCATTAACTGCTTTTGTAAGACCCAATAAATTTAACTCATCCGCTTTTTTAATAACCGGGACGATCAGGTTGCCGTTCGGCAATGCGGTGGCCATACTTATATTAATTGCCGCCCTTTTTATGATCTGCGTACCGCTAACAGCTACGTTGATCATGGGCATATCTTTGATGGCTTTTACTACGGCCTCGATGAAAATAGGGGTAAATGTAATTTTCTCACCCTCTCTTTTCTCGAACGCTGCTTTAATTTTTTCACGCCACATTACCAGGCCGGTTACATCTGCCTCGACAAATGAGGTAACGTGAGGCGAGGTATGTTTACTCATTACCATATGATCAGCAATTAGCCTGCGCATACGGTCCATTTCTATTATTTCATCACCATTGGACAACGATATTCCTGGTTTCGTTTTAGGTGCATCGGTAGCCTGTTTTGGTGCTTCCTGCCGTGGCGAAGCCGGTTGACTTTGTGCCGGCGCCTGCTGTGCCGCGGGTTGAGGCGGTGCTGTTTGCTGCGGCGGAGTCTCCGGCTGTTTTGCGGGCCGGTTTTTCACATAAGTCAGCAAATCATCCTTAGTCAGGCGGCCTTCCATCCCGCTTCCGGGAATTTGATCTAATTCGGCTATACCTATTCCTTCCTGCGTAGCAATATGCTTTACTAAAGGAGAATAAAACCTTGATGCGTTTTTAAAAGCGGCTTCATTATATTGAACAGGCGGACGGTTTGACAACTGGTCAACGCCGGGTATTGCTTGTGTTTGCTGAGGCTCAGGCGCAGCTTGTGTTGCAGCGGCTTGTTGTACCGGTGGTGATTGTGGCGCTGCCTGCTGTTGTGGTGTAATCGCAGGGGGCGGAGCTGATTGCGGCGTAGCAGATGCAGTTACATCTGTTTCAATGATGGCTATAACGGCGCCTACCTGTACAACATCGTCTTCTTTACAAAGTTGTTCAAGTAATCTACCGGATACGGGTGATGGTACTTCAGAGTCTACTTTATCAGTAGCTATTTCCATTACCGCTTCATCCGCTTCAATATAATCTCCTGGTTTTTTAAGCCATTTAATTATGGTTGCTTCCGCAACACTCTCCCCCATCTTTGGCAGTAATAATTGGTGTTTAGACATATAAAAGCTATACTTCGACAGGTAAAATTAGATATTTTACCTGCTACTTCTCAACATCCTTAAGTAAAGTATTCAACATAAATAATGCCGTTGTAGCGCTCCTTTCGATGTTTTGCTGTCTCCGGTTACCAAATGTGAATTTCTTTATTAAAGTTTTTTTGGCAGATGCGACGGCAATCCATACTGTGCCTACAGGTTTATCGGGCAAACCACCTCCCGGTCCTGCAATACCGGTTACTGCAATAGCGTAATCAGATTTAAAATTTAGTAAAGCGCCTTCAACCATTTCCTTAACGGTTTCTTCGCTTACGGCACCATATTGCCATAAAGTTTCATGCTTTACGCCTAATATACTTTCTTTTAATTCATACGAATAGGAAACTGCGCCTCCAAAAAACACTTTTGACGAGCCTGCATGCTGGGTAAAAAGATGGGAGATAAAACCACCTGTACAACTTTCGGCAACAGACAGGGTCAGTCCCCGTTCTTCCATAAAGTTCAATATGCTTTTCTCGAGTGCGATATCTTCTTCGGCGACAACGAAACTGCCTATCCTGTCTACCAGTTTTGCGGCAAATTCATCTATTTTACTTCTTAAAAAAACTTCATCCTCGCCATAGCCACTTAATCTTAAGCGTACCTGGCCAAGTTTAGGTAAATAAGCAAGCTTAATATAATCGGGCAGCGAATCTTCAATATCAGCTATTCTTTCCGCCAAAAACGATTCGCCTTCGCCAACGGTTAGTATGGTTTTGTGAATGATTACAGGCAATTTAAACAACGCCTTAATTTTAGGGATCACCTCTTCTTCCATCATGTACATCATCTCAAAAGGAACTCCGGGCATCGAAACATATATTTTTCCACCCTCATTGAACCACATGCCGGGCGCTGTTCCATTTTTGTTGATGATCATTTCACAATTTGCCGGCACTTCGGCCTGCTGCTTATTTGTTTGCAACAGCGGCCTGTTATACCGTTCAAAAATGCGGAGCACATTATTTAATGCGTCGGCATTTTCAACCATTCCCACGCCAAAATATTCGGCCAAAGTTTTTTTGGTGATATCATCTTTGGTTGGGCCAAGTCCACCTGTTATAAATATAAGGTCGACTCTTTCGGCGGCTTCGGCAAGAGCTGTTAAAATGTGTTCCCGGTTATCAGATACCGATGAAATTTGTTTAACACGAATACCCGCGTTATTCAACTGGGCGGCCATCCACGCTGAATTGGTGTCAACAATTTGGCCGATTAATATTTCGTCGCCTATGGTGATTATTTCTGCAAGCATTTTATTGCGTAAAGTATTGGTTACTGGTATAATCGCTCTTTTTGCTCAACTTAAGGTCCTGCAAAATGGTTGATTTTACGCGCAAAGTAACGTTATATGATTTGTAATATCCAAAAGGAAGCCATTGAACAGAAAGATCCCAGCAATGCAGATCGCGATAGATTGCGAATGATGTGGCGCTGCTTAACTGGCGCACTCTTACATCAAAGTTGGTATTGTATTGTATTTTCCATTTTGGAGTAATGTTTACATCCCCGGTTATCATCACCGTATTAGTGTTAGATGTATTGATGATATTATTGTTGTAAGTAAATTGATAGTTTAAGGTAATGTTATAAGGCACATTAAAATCGACATATGCACTGGGATCACTATTTAGCAGCGACAGTTTTTCGGACTGTTGCGGGTTCATATTTTGCAACGTATTCATGTTTTGTTGCGGCCTTGGATGAAAAGTAGCCGGATTTAAACTTAAACTGGTAGAAAATGTAAAAGAGGTAAGTGTTGGAAAGCGTCCGTCCTGGAAAGTATAACGATTAACCGGGACTAAATAACGCACAACCTGGCCATTTGAAATAGAATCGCGCACATGGGTGGTGTAGGGGTTAAATGTACCGCCAAAATTCAGATTCAACCTATCATGAAACAATGCCGTATGCCCCGAAAATGTAATGGGCGTGAGCCTGAACGAGTCGGCGGCAAAATTATAAAATGTAGAAAGCGACAGGTCCTGGAGCAACATTACTTTTTTGTCTGCCTGGGATGTGTCCGTACTTTTGGGTCGTACCTTGGCCTCAAGGGTATTATCCAAACTAAAACTTAAACCGGCCTGCCGCCCGCCCGACGGCCCCCCGTATATTGACTGCTCAAAAATTGAATATCGTTGATATACAACCGGGTAAGGAACAGTAGCATTACTCACAATTGATTTATTAAAAGCATAGTCAAGGCCGGTATAATCCGGGCGATAGCTAAAGCTGATACTGGGTGTCATCACATGTCTTATTGCCTTTAACCACCCTTTTTTAAACGTCATCATGCCATACAGCTTGGTTGAAAAACCTGTGCTTACTGAATATTCGCCTGCCCGCTGAAAACCGGGAACAGTATCGACAACTAATGAATCGGCACGTGCATAGTGCTTTCTTATAGTTTGAAAATACCATTGCTCGGTATAATTTACTGAAGTGTTAAATTGAAAATATTTAAACACATTTAAACTTAAAGCTACAGGAATTTGATGCATTAATCCATTTTGCAATCTTTTTGTTAATGTCGTGCTCTGAAACAAATCAGCCTCGGGTATTGCGTTTATTTTATTTGTACCGGTTAAGGTATAACCGATTGTTATTTTTTGATACCATTTAGGTTCTGTCACCCTGTCTTTTGAATCGAACGGGCTGATGGTAGCCATGCTAAAATTAAAAGTAGGCAGCTCTAACGTGATTGTTTTATTGGTGAGATCCTGGCTGTGCGAAAGACTGACCGTAAGGTTAAATGGTGTACCCTCCCATGTCCGGCCATAAGCAATACTTGAACGTAAAGTATTTGAGGTAAGGGCCTGCAAGTTAAAGCCTACGGTTGATGGGTCATTTTGATAAAAAGTAGAGGTACCGGCATTTACCGATGCACTAAATGTACGGCCCGGATTGGAGTTAGGATTTTGACTGTGCGACCAGGTAATATTAAAATCCCTTACCGGCGGATCGCCCGGAAGCCCGTAATTGTGCGAGCCGTAACTTAATGACAGGTTACCTGAATATTTATATCTATCCAAATAAGCTAACTGGCTGTTTATTTCGTACGAGCCATTGGTATAGTAGGTTCCGGTAGTGGTTAAATCGGCATAATCACTTAATCCCAGGTAATATCCAAATCCCCGCAGGTAAAAACCCAGTTTAGGATCCTCACCAAATGTAGGGAGAATCAGACCTGATGTACGGGTATCCTGTTTCGGGAAAAAACCAAAGGGTATCCCAATCGGGATCGGTACGCCTTCAATTTCAAGGTACGCCGGCCCGGATATAATTTGTTTTTTTTCGCCGATACCACGGGTAATTACAATACCAAAGTCAGGGTCGGGTTTAGAGCATGTAGTGAAAATAATATTGCGGTAAGCTACTTCATCCTCGTTAAGCTTTTTAACCTGGCCATGGGTTATATAGTTTTCCTGTTGTTTGGTAGACGGGTTCCAGATAAAACCCTTTTTTGTATCGTAATTAAATATCAGGGAATCGGATGTCAGCGGGTCTTCGTTTTTCTGTTTTGAAATAGGGCGCCCAACATATCGCTTTGTTTTAGGGTCTATACTGCCTTTGGCAAACAAAAGGTGTGTCCGGTTATTAATCCTGATATAATCAGCATCTAATTCAAAATCAGTATAAGTAACTCTTGCTTTACCATATAAATAAACGATTTGAGCATCTTTTTTGTCGTAAACCGTTGAATCTTCAGAAGTTGCTTTTGCTTCTGATTCAAGCCCGCCCTGCTTCTTTTTGGTGGTATCATTAGCAACAACAGCACCTTTTGTGCCCGAAGTTGCCGAAGATTTTTTACCTTTAGAGGGCTTTTTGTTTTTAATGGTGTCCCGTTTTATAATAGTATCCGCAAATGGCACGTTATTATTGATCTTGCTTTTGCTGCCAGCAGTTACAACACTTACCATTAAAATAATTGCAAACAGAAAAAATAAGCTTATGAATTTCAAAATTGATTATGAATAGTATTTTTGCAGATATAGTTAACAGCGTTCAAAAATAATGAAAATTAAGGCATTGAAAAGATTGATTTGTGGTTTATCGGCATTTGTAATAAGTATTTCGTTGTTTCCATTTAAGGTTCAGGCATCTACACAAACTGACACCATCATAAATAAAGGCTTCAAACTTAAAACCATTATTGTTGATGCGGGCCACGGCGGAAACCCGCCGAGTGGAAAAGGTCACTACTCTCATGGTGCTAAAGGCGCTTATTCTACCGAAAGAGGTGTAACGCTTGCCATTGCATTAAAATTGCAGACAGCGATAGAAAAAGAGTTAAATGGTGCTAAAGTAGTATTAACCCGCACTACCGAAGATGATGTTGATTGGCAAAAACGGGCGGATATAGCCAATGAAAATAAAGGTGATGTTTTTATCTCGATTCATTGCAATGCGCTACCGGACAGGCGTGTACGCGAACAAATAGGAACCAAACACCATAAACCTGTTTACAGAACGGTTACTGTGCCCGATCATTCGGGCAGAGGGGTTTTAATGCTGGTGTACGGATTACCACGCTCAAGAGAGGAAGATAATGCCATCAAACACACGCAAATAGAGGAAGAAGCGCAAACAGATCCGAATTTTAACCCCAGCGATCCGGTTAACGCGATCTTAATTAACGAGTACAAACGAAAATTTCGCAAACAAAGCATCAATCTGGCAAACCTTATCAACGATGAATTTGTTACGGTTGACGGAAGACACAGTGACGGCGTGATAGAACAAGGGGTTTTGGTGCTATGTCATACCGCTATGCCGTCGGTATTGGTTGAAACCGGCTTTATTGACAACCCGGATGACGAAGCTTATTTAAACTCAGAAACCGGTCAGAATGAAGTGGTTGACTCCATTGTTCGCGCATTAAAAAAATACAAAGACGATATTGAACAGGTATCAGGTAACTAAATAGAGATGTGAGACTTTAGATATGAGATGTGAGAAAAAATAAGTAAGAACTTATTAATACTTCATGCCAAATCTCATTTCTCAAATCTCATCTCTCAAATCTAACATATGAAAATATCAAACGAAACTAAAATAGGCGCTTTAACGGCCATAGCAATAACCATACTCATATTAGGCTATAGTTTTTTAAGCGGGAATGATGTTTTCTCAGGCAGCAATAAGTTTTATGCTATTTATAAAAGCGTAGAGGGCTTATCGGTATCGAAGCCGGTTTTAGTGAACGGATTTCAGATAGGCCGTGTTTCAAAAATGCAGCTGCATAATGACGGGCAAACTGTTGTTGAATTTAAGGTTGATAAAAAATACAATGTACCGGTTAATACCCTGGCCAAATTGGTAAGTACTGACCTACTTGGTGGTAAAGCCATAGTTTTTGAATTAGGAACGAGCAAAGAGTACGCTGAGGATCAGGATACATTACGTGCCGATGTGCAGGGAAGCCTTGCCGAAAGCCTGCAACCCATACAGATGAAAGCCGAAAACCTGATCACAAAGTTAGATTCATCTTTGGCTTCTATTAACAAGATAATGAATCCTAATTTTCAGAAAAATGTTGACCGGAGCTTTACCAGCATTGCCAATTCATTACAAACTTTAGAGGGTACCACTAAAAAGATAGATAATTTAGTAGCTTCTCAAACCGGGCATATCAACGGCATTTTAACCAATGCCGAGGTTGTATCTGAAAATTTAAAGACCACAACAGGGGGATTAACAGGTATTACAGCCAATATGCAGCGGTTTAGCGGCGATCTGGCTAATTCAAACATTAAACAGACCCTTGATAACGCCAATAAAGCCGTAGCTGATTTGCAGCAAACCATGAGCAAGATCAACAGCAATAATGGCTCGTTAGGACTTTTGCTTCGCGATGATTCTTTATATCGTAACCTGCAACACGCGTCAAGCAATCTTAACCTCTTGTTTATTGACCTGAAGGCAAATCCAAAGCGCTACGTGCACTTCTCGGTATTTGGCGGAGGGAAGAAATAATTCAAAACGTACTATGAATTAGATTTGACAACTTTTTGAAAGTTGTCAAATCTGTAATCTGCCAAAAACTTACGAAGTTTTTAAAACTTCGTAAGTTTAATTTGTGCTATAGAATCTTTCTTATTTAAATTGCCCATCCAACACACCACTATTCGCTACGGCGCCGCTTATTTTAAAATCAACCGGCTGTCCCAATACCATGGTTTTTGTATCATAAGGTATTTTAACACCGCCGTTTACTTCGCGATAATCGCTAAATTCAGTTACCGTACTGTTAGGCGTATCCGTAAATTGCTTGATTTTTAAACCAGTTTTAGTATCAAAAAAGCATTTTACCCGTACGCCATCGGGATGAGTTATCACAACTAAATAAGCCAGCTGATCATTTACTACTTGTAAAGTAGGCGCTATTTCTAAAACATATCCGCTTTTAATGTAATCCAGTTCAGGAAACGGTAAATAACGAGCTTTAGTTTGGTGACGAATGTCGTTGTCCATTATTACGCTGCCATTCATCTGCTGAATATTTACACTATCAGCATTGATAATAACTTTTGATACGACCAGGTTGTTATAAGATGGTGCTATTATATCCTGGTAAAACTTATCAGGCGCCTTATATTTTGTTGTAGATTTTACTTCGGCACCCTGCACCGTTGCAGTTGACAGGGTGGTTAGATCATTAATACTCCTCACCTTATCAGCACCCCCAATCGCATCTAAATAATTTTTTATAACACCCGCAGCGGTAAGGCCATCAGGTACGGGCAAGCCGCTGTAAGCGTTGTTTTCAGGATTAATATCCGGTAAAACATGGTCAGGATCTATAGTAACTGTGGCAATTTTTGACGTTGATTTATAAGCAAAGGTCCACTCGGGTCCGCGTTGCCATATCTCGGCTGGCAGATTAACCCGGGCCGTTTTACCATTCTCCTCCTTAATAGCAATGGTAACCGGTAGCGCCATTTCTTCTAAATTCTCAATCGTAATAAAAGCGCCCTGTTTAGGATCATTCTGGTTGTAGCTGATACCCTTAACAGCCTGATCCACCTTCCAGGTGGTGAAGAACCATTCGTTCCAGAACCAACTTAGGTCCTCACCTGCCGCGTTATCCATCGAGTGGAAGAAATCCCACGGGGTAGGATGCTTAAATGCCCAGCGTTTGATATAGGTTCTGAAGGCATAATCAAAGCGTTCTTCGCCTAATATTTGTTCACGCAAAATAGTAAGTCCCAGCGCGGGTTTTTCATAAGCTGCATTACCCAGGTAATCTGCCTGAATTACATCTGGTGTATTTAAAATAGCCTCGGCATCGGGGTTAAACATATCCGGGGCAATTTTTTGCTCATCGGTTGGTACCCAGTATTCGCCTTTATTAAAAACTTTGGTATCCACTTTATTAATGAAGGTATTAAAGCCTTCATCCATCCAGGCATATTTACGTTCGTTTGAACCAACAATCATCGGGAACCAGTTGTGGCCAAATTCGTGATTAGTCACTTCCCAAAGCTCGCCGCCGGCAGATTTGCCTCCACAAAAAACAATACCCGGGTATTCCATCCCTCCTACTATACCGGCTACATTGGTTGCAACGGGGTAAGTAAACTCATACCATTTGTTGCTATACAATTCAATGCAATTCTTTACATATTCTGTAGACCGTCCCCATGCAGCATCGCCTTTACTTTCGACTGGGTAAACCGATTGTGCCAGCGCTTTTTTGCCGCTTGGCAGGTTTATCTTTGCTGCATCCCATATAAACGCTTTTGACGCTGCCCAGGCTACGTCGCGGGTATTTTTGCAGAGAAAATGCCAGGTTAAATTTGCTTTTGCAGGATGAGAGCTACTTTTACCAAACTCAACCGAATCGCGTATGGTTACTGTTTTATCGCTACTCCGTGCGGCCGCCAAACGGCTCATGGTGGTTGCAGTTAATACTTCTGCCGGATTTAGCAATTCGCCCGAACCTACGACAAGTAAATTCGACGGCGCAGTAATGGTATAATCAATATTGCCGTACTCCAAATAAAATTCCGAAGCGCCCAGGTACGGTATTACGTTCCAACCAGTAACATCATCATAAACTTCCATACGCGGATACCATTGTGCAATTTCATAGATCCAGCCATTTTTGGTTAGCTGGCGCCCCATGCGGTCGGTTCCGTATTCAGGCACATCAAACGCGTAGTCAATTTTTATCTCGAGTTTACTTCCGCCGGCCCGTAACGTATCCTTAAGCTTTATTTGCATCCGGGTATCGGTTACCAAGTAATCTACTTTTTCGGCTTTGCCGTTTTTTATGATATAAACTCCTTTTATCTCATCACCATTGGTAAAGGTTTTATTGCTGAAACGACCGCCGGTAACCGGGCTGGTAGCTTCTGCCCGCGAATCTTCACGATAGATATTTTGGTCGACCTGCAGCCATAAAAAGTTCAAACCATCGGGACTGTTGTTGGTATAAGTGATTTGCGTTGAGCCGGTAACCCTATGTTTTGCCGTATCCAGTGTTACGTCTAATTTATAATCGGCTCTGTTTTGCCAGTACTTTGAACCGGGAGCGCCTGCAGCGGTACGGTATTCATTTCCCTTATCAGGATAAAAAAGTGGCGTGAAAACTTTATGCTGATCGTATTTACCATGTGGCTGATCAGTATTTTGTGCATGTGCGGTATAAGCGCCTGTTACCAGTAATAAGGCGGTAAGTATTTTATAGAGCTTCATTGAGGCAGATTTTATTTTTGAAATAGTATAACGGGCTAAATTATAAAAAAATATAAAGTAATTATAGGCTATTGGCAATCAAACCCGTCCACCCCGTTTGGTGCGATGCGCCCAATCCCTTGCCTGTATCGCCGTCAAAATATTCATGGAACAGGATATGATCTTTAAATTCGGGGTCAGTTTGTATTTTGGTGTTATTGCCAAATACAGGGCGGTTATTACCTGCATCCCGCAAAAATATTTTGGATATCCGATTATAGATCTCATCTCCTACTTCTTTCAAGTTCATAAAATTACCTGAATCTGTGGGGCATTCTATTTTGAACGTGTCGCCATAATATTCGTGGTAACGGTAAAGGCTTTCAATGATCATAAAATTTACCGGCATCCAAACGGGGCCGCGCCAGTTACTATTTCCACCAAACAAACCGCTATCGCTCTCGGCGGGCTTATATGTCATATTATATTCCATACCGTTAACATTTACATAATAAGGATTATTTAAATGATACTTTGATACAGAACGAATACCATGAGGGCTCAAGAATTCATTCTCGTCCAGCATGTATTTTAGCAGCGATTTCATTCGATAACCGCGAAGCAAGCTAATTAAGTGTTTACCACTGCTGCTTTCCTCGTTCCATCGTGAAACCAGCGACGCCAGGTCAGGGCGATTTTCGGCAAACCAGGTTAACCGGTTTTTAAAGATGGGGTTGTTTACAATATCGGCATCGTCCAATACTTCGGTGGCAAATAAGGGTATCAATCCAACCATGCTTCTCACTTTCATTTGTTCGGTCGTATTATCTGCCCGCCGCAATTGATCATAAAAGAAACCGTCACTATCATCCCAAAGGCCCTGGCTATCGGCACCCATAGTGGCCATGGCCCCGGCGATGTAAATAAAGTGCTCAAAAAACTTTGATGCGATATCGGCATATGCTTTATCGCTTAAAGCCAGTTCGGCTGCTATTCGCATTAAATTAAGCGAATACATAGCCATCCAACCCGTACCATCAACTTGTTCCAGGTGCTCGCCCATCGGTAGTTGTGTATTACGATCAAAAACACCAATATTATCCAGGCCTAAAAATCCGCCTTCAAAAACATTATTACCATTAACATCCTTACGATTCACCCACCAGGTAAAATTGAGCATCAACTTATGAAATACGCGCTCAAGAAAATAAAGATCACCTTTACCGTTATTGGCCAGTTTTTCCTGGTTATATATTTTCCATGCAGCCATCGCATGTACAGGTGGATTGGCATCGCCGAATGACCATTCATAAGCCGGTAATTGTCCGTTGGGATGCATGTACCAGTCGCGAACCAATAGCATTAATTGATTTTTTGCAAAGTCGATATCCACGGTTGCCAGCGCCAGGCTATGAAAGGCCAGGTCCCATGCAGCAAACCAGGGATATTCCCATTTATCAGGCATCGATATAATGTCGCGGTTATTTAGGTGTTGCCATTGGATATTACGGCCACTTAACCGTTGTACCGGCGGCGGTGGTTCGGCCGGGTCGCCGCCCAGCCATTGATGAATATTATAATAATAAAACTGCTTGCTCCATAACATCCCGGCAAACGCCTGGCGCTGTATCATGGTGCGGTCGGTATCGGTTTGATTTTTTTGCAGGTCCTTGTAAAAGGCATCTGCTTCTGCACTGCGTTTAATAAACAGTTGATCAAAATCGTCAAAGCCATTTTTGGCATCCGCCGATAATCTTAAACGCAGCGTAATGCTTTGATTAGCCGTAACGGTTCTGTCATAATTAACAGCGGCTTTGGTACCTTTTTTCTCCGCGTTAATGGTATCGGCATTTTGGGTTATATGGTCATTAATGCCATCTTTATGATAGGGCTGGCTATTATCAGCATTATATAATTTCTGTGTGTTGGTTTCATTATCACAAAATAATAATTCCGTATCGCCTTCGGCTTTTAGCCAAAACTGGCCCAAATCTTTATGGTAAACTTCTATTACCCCATCTGAATCTGCCGAGAGTTGCGGCTTATAATCATCATAGCCCCATGCCCAGGTATTACGGAACCATAAGGTTGGCATTATATTTAAAGCGGCATCCTGGCCGCTATGATTATTGACCGTAATCTTTATTAGGATGTCGTCCGGTGCATTTTTAGCATATTCTACAAATACATCGAAATAGTTGTTTTGATCAAATATCCCTGTATCAATAATTTCAAACTCGGGATCATTGCGGGTTCTGCGTTTATTTTCGTCCAATAAATAACCATACGGGAATTCCTCCTGTGGATATTTGTACAGCATTTTCATGTAAGAATGAGTCGGCGTATTATCTAAATAATAATACAGCTCTTTTACATCCTCGCCGTGATTGCCTTCGGGATTACTCAGCCCAAAATAGCGCTCTTTTATAATCGGATCTTTTTTGTTCCACAAAGCAATGGCAAAACAAAGTAATTGCAGATTATCACAAATCCCGGCTATACCCTCCTCGCCCCAGCGGTAGGTTTTGCTTCGGGCCATATCATGCGTAATATAGTTCCAGGCATCACCATCGGTGCTATAATCTTCTCTAACGGTTCCCCATTGACGGTCACTTACATAAGGGCCCCATTTTTTCCAGTCGGGTTCTTTTAGGCGGGATTGTTCTTCATTCATGTAACTAATAATAGCTCGATTGAAAATAAAAAGTCAAAATACTTTTTATAAGTCATCTTAGCAAGTTTAAACGTAAAGCTTACATCTAACCGATAATTAGGAGGCCAGGTGCAGTACAGCATACAATGCAATTCCGGAGATCGCTACCCAAAGGGTTACACCTTGCAATAAGGGCTTAAATCCAACTGATGCTAATACCTTTCCGGACAGGCCTGCGCCTATTAAAAACAAAGTTAACGTAAGTCCGGCTTTGGCTATTATGATAATATAAGGACTAACTACAGCAATAGCAGGAATATAGGTATTCATAATCATTGCCAATATAAACAGCCCGATAAAGTAAGGTATTTTTATTTTTTTCGATTGATTTTTGAATACAAAGGCCGAGATAAACGTCACCGGAACAATCCATAATGCACGGGCCAGTTTTACAGTGGTAGCCACTTCCAGCGCGTGGGCACCATATTTACTGGCAGCGCCAACTACCGAACTGGTATCATGAATAGCTATGGCACACCATAAGCCAAATTGTGTTTGCGATAAATTAAAATAATGTCCGATGATAGGGAAAGCAAATAATGCGATAGAATTAAGTATAAAAATTGTTCCCAGGGCCACTGATATTTGTTTTTCTTCGGCCTTAATAACAGGTGATATGGCAGCAATAGCGCTTCCACCGCAAATGGCTGTGCCCGAAGAAATAAGGAAGGAAGTTTTCTTTTCAATGCTCAACCATCGCCCCATCAGGTACCCAAAAACAAGTGTACCCGTAATGGAAGCAATAGTAAATAATATACCTTCTTTGCCGGCATGAATTGCGCTATGCACATTCATACCAAAACCTAAGCCCACCACTGACACCTGCAAAAGTATATGTGTAGCTTTATTGTTTAGTTCTATATAGGGATGCCCCATAAGCTGGGCAATCACAAGGCCTATTAATAACGCAATGGCTGGACTTATAAAAGGCGTTAAACAAAATAATGCTGCAATAATGAATATTACCTTGCGGGTAATTACGCCCCTGGTTGTTATAAAATTAGATGGATAATTTGATAAATGATGATCTTGTGTTTGCATAACCCATAAATTTTGACGCAAAAATGCATCATAAAAACAGGTAATTTTCATCACATTATAGCATCTTCAATAACTTAAAGTTATAGAACATGTTTAATTTTTATAACTTTTTGCGAAACGTATAAACAGTTCAGCCAATGAACCCAGCTGCCCATGGGGTTGTATAAAATAGAACGGTCGATCGATGGTGAGCCCCTTAACATCTATGATACGGCATTCATTATTTTTCAGTTCTTTCAATATTGCATGTACCGACAATATGGCCAGGCTGTTACTATGCAGTAAATAGGCTTTTATCCCTTCGGTACTTCCTAATTGCATTTCTATTTTCAAGTCGGCCAGTTTAATATGATGCGGAGCCAATGCATGGGCAATAACATCCAACGTTCCTGAGCCCGGCTCTCTTAATAACAATGGATAATTTTTAAGCTCTTCCGGTTTTATAGTGTCCTTTTTAAATGATTTATTATTATTGCCTCTTACCAACACCAATTCATCCTGTAAAAACTCTTCATATTTAATTTGCGGGTTACGTGCAAATCCTTCTACAATACCCAGTTGAATTTCCTTATTTAACAATGACTGTTCAATATCTTCGGTATTTGCCGTAATCAGCTGTATCTCCACATCATTAAATTTTTGATGAAAACTAGCCAGTATAGGCGGTATAACATATTGCGCTACCGTAGTACTTGCCCCTATGTGCAGCACGCCGTTATATTGTTCCTTCAACAGGTTCATGTCATATTCCAGTTCCCTGTAGATAGCAAATAATTGTTCAACATGTTGCAGCAATGTTTTTCCGGCCGTAGTTAGAATTATTTTCTTGTTGCCACTGCGTTCAAAAAGAGAGGTTTTAAAATAGCTTTCTAATTCCCTGATGTGCTTTGTAACAGCCGGCTGAGTTATAAAAAGTTCGGCAGCAGCTTTTGTAAAATTTAGCCTTTTGGCCACTGTATAAAATACCTGAAGGCGAAAGTCGAACATAACCAGAGCGTTTATTTTAGGTGGAAAACTACAAAATTTAGCTGTAAACCAGTCAAATTAACCTAATGCTTTATTCTTGCTGACAAATATTATTTATTTAAAATCATTATGTATAATATTTATTGGTATAAATATTAAAAAGATAATATTGCGATACCATTATCTTTACTCATTCTATTTAATCAAAAAATAAATGAATGATTTTATAGCCGCTCGTTCGCAAATGGCCCTATCACTGGGGTTTCATATCATTTACTCATGTATTGGTATGGTAATGCCGGTATTTATGGCTATTTCTCATTATAAATACCTTAAAACACAAAACCCGGTTTATAAAAACATTACACAGGCCTGGAGTAAAGGTGTGGCCATCTTCTTTGCTACCGGCGCGGTATCAGGCACTATGTTGTCTTTTGAGTTGGGTTTACTCTGGCCGGAATTTATGAAACATGCCGGACCTATATTTGGCATGCCGTTTTCTTTAGAAGGTGTGGCATTTTTTATCGAAGCGATTGCATTAGGTTTTTTCCTTTATGGATGGGACAAGTTTAATAAATGGTTCCATTGGCTAACCGGGGTGTTGGTTGGCGTAAGCGGTGTTATCTCGGGTATTTTAGTAGTATCTGCTAATTCGTGGATGAATAGTCCTTCGGGATTTGATTATGTTAACGGAAAATACCTGAATGTTGACCCGATTAAAGCCATGTTTAATGATGCGTGGTTCCCGGAAGCTTTACACATGACTGTCGCTGCGTTTTCGGCGACAGGTTTTGCGGTGGCTGGAATACATGCGCTGATGATCTATAAAAAGCGGAACATTGAATTTCATACCCGGGCCTTTAAAATAGCCATTGCTTTTGCGGCGGTGGCGGCTATTTTACAACCACTTAGCGGGGACATCTCCGCAAAAAGCGTCGCCAAACGCCAACCCGCCAAATTAGCGGCTATGGAAGCTTTGTTTCATACACAAACCTATGCGCCATTGGTTATAGGCGGCATACCGTATACGGCGACAAAAAAAGTTAATTATGGAATAGAAATACCCGGTTTACTTAGTTTTCTAACCTATGATAATTTTAAACAGGAAGTCAAAGGTTTGGATGCTATTCCGGTTAAAGACCAGCCGCCGGTAGCTATTACACATTATGCTTTTCAACTCATGGTGGGTACGGGTATGGTTATGATGCTGGCGGGGATATTATATTTTATCGCCTTATGGAAAAAGCGTAAATGGTTGTTTAAGGGATGGTTCTTAAAGCTTTTTATTATAGCTACACCTTTAGGTTTTATAGCTGTTGAAGCCGGGTGGACCGTAACCGAAGTTGGCCGGCAGCCGTGGATATTGCAGGGCATTATGCGTACCAGCGAGGCAGTTACCCCTATGCCGGGCATACAATATTCATTTTACCTGTTTTGCTTTGTGTATTTCACGCTGAGCCTGGCGGTTATATTTTTGCTTTCGCGGCAAATAAAAATGGTGCCTGAATTGTATGATAAAAGGTAAAAGCTGAAAGGTTAAAGCAAAAAGCTATGATATCTTAAATTTATAATATGTTAACTGTTGTTATACTCTTCCTGTTTTTTGCAATTGTACTCTACTTTTTGTTGGGCGGGGCCGATTTTGGCGCGGGTATAATTGAGCTGTTCACCTCCGACCGGAACAAATCGCGCACGCGCAAAACGATGTACCAGGCCATTGGACCGATATGGGAGGCTAACCATATGTGGTTGATTATTGCTGTGGTGATATTATTTGTAGGTTTCCCGACTATTTATAGCCAGCTATGTATCTCCTTGCATATTCCGTTGTTAATTATGCTGATGGGTATTATTGCGCGTGGCACGGCCTTTTCGTTTCGAAACTATGATGCGGTAAAGGACGAGAAAACACAGGCTTTATACAACCACATTTTCGTTTATTCAAGTGTGATTACACCTTTGTTCCTGGGGATAACTGCCGGGAGCGCTATATCAGGTCAAATTGATTTTAACGCCCATGATTATCTTTCGGCTTATATTTTTAGCTGGTTCAATTGGTTCTCGATAGCGGTTGGATTCTTTACAGTCGCTTTATGCGGATTCCTTGCTGCTATTTATTTAATAGGTGAAGCAGATAATCCGACCGATGTACAACGCTTTATCAAAAAAGCAAAAGCATTAAATATAGCAGCCTTTGTTTGCGGTAGTTTGGTATTTATAGCTGCCGAAGTACAAAAGATCCATTTGGCGCATTGGATATTTGGCAATACGATTAGCCTCGTAGCGGTAATAGCTGCATTTGTTTCGTTAATTGCGCTTTGGATAACGATCGTTAAGGGCCGCAGGATGATAGCGCGGATATTTGCGGCGTTCCAGGTAACGATGATCTTATTGTCTGTTGGGTACAGGCACTTTCCCAATTTTATCATTTTGAAGGGCGGTCAAAACATGTCTTTATTAGCTGATCATGCTTCGGCTAAAACCATTGATGACCTGGGGGTAGCGTTGCTGATTGGTAGTTTGTTTATACTGCCGGCTTTGTTTTATTTATATTATAGTTTTAAAGAAAGGAGTAGGTACTGAATTAAAGTATTGATTACCAGGATACTGCATTCTGACTTAAGACTCATAACGATAGCTGTCTGTGAAGACACAGACAGCGGGCATGGTAGCTTTAGAAAAGCTCACAATAGCCAATAATGTGGCATTTTATGTTAACCTTGACAAATATAAATACTTGATATTCAATTATTTATTTTAAAATTTTCTGAATTATGTTAAGTTATGTTAACCCTTTTGGCCACTTTTCTCTTAACATTCCGGCAGACTTATCGGCACATTGATTGCCAGTCCGCCATCAGCCGTTTCTTTGTATTTTGAGTTCATATCCAGCGCGGTTAACCACATCGTTTTTATTACTGCGTCTAAACTTACTTTGGCATTATCGGGGTTACTTTGCATGGCTAATTGAGAAGCGGTAATCGCTTTAATGGCACCCATTGTATTACGCTCGATACAGGGCACTTGTACCAGGCCGCCAATTGGGTCGCAAGTCATTCCCAGGTGGTGTTCCATTGCTATTTCGGCAGCCATTAACACCTGGCGCTGCGATCCACCTAAACACTCGGTAAGTGCGGCAGCGGCCATTGCGGATGAAACGCCGATCTCAGCCTGGCAACCGCCCATTGCGGCTGATAACGTCGCCCCCTTTTTAAATATGCAGCCTATTTCCGACGCGGTTAATAAAAATTGGATGATCTGATCGTCAGTATAACCATCGTTGAAGACTATAAAATAAAGCAGAACAGCTGGTATTACGCCTGCCGCGCCGTTAGTGGGTGCTGTTACCACGCGGCCAAACGAGGCATTTTCTTCATTCACCGCTAAAGCGAAGCAGCTCACCCAATCTAAAATATTCTGAAAGCCACTGCCTGTTTTTCGGATGGCTGCTATCCAATCTTCATAACTGCTATCCTGGTAATTGCTTAACAATCTACTATTAAGCGCAGCTGCGCGCCGCGTAACGTTTAAGCCACCGGGCAAAACACCTTTGGTATGGCATCCCCTATAAATACATTCCTTCATCACCCGGAATATGTTTAATATCCCGCTACGTACCTCCTGCTCGCTTCGCCAGGCCAGTTCGTTTTCAAACACCACCTCGGATATTTTTAAGCCGGTTTTCATGCACCAATGCAGTAAAGCAGCTGCATTTTCAATCGGAAAAGGCAGATCAACCAACTTAGCATCGCCCTCATTTTTTTCGCCTTCTTTTAAAACGAAGCCACCGCCGATAGAATAGTAAGTTTCTGAAATAGCGGTATCATTATTTAAAAATGCCTGGAAGATTACCGCGTTGGGGTGCGCAGGCAGGCTTTCATTTGAAAGGAACAATATATCTTCGACAGGAGTAAAAGCAATGGCTTTTTCGCCTGCAAGTAGTAATTCATTTTGGGCTGCTATCCCGGTTATGATCGGGCCAACGGTGCTTACATCCATTGTTACAGGATCATATCCACCTAAACCGAGCTGTATGGCGATATCTGTACCGTGCCCGATACCGGTTTTTGCAAGTGAGCCATACAATAACACTTTTACCTGGACAACCGCATTTAATAATTCAGCATCTACAATACCTTTAACAAATTGCTGCGCAGCCCGCCACGGCCCAAGCGTATGCGAACTTGACGGACCGATACCGATCTTAAAAATGTCAAATGCGGATAGTTGCTCTTTTTTCATTGTCTGAACCTTGATTCGTCGGATTTATTAGATTTACATGAGTTAAACGGCGGTATCCTCACGAAAAGAGTTGACGCTTTTTATTTTTGCCCCTAAAGACTGTTTACAAATTTAGTGAACTTTAAATTCATCCTAAAATCCTTAAAATCGAAAGAATCCTGGTTCAGACTATTACGCTGTAAAAGGTGGTTTAACCACCGTGGCTTTTATTTGGTTATCTCTTATCTTAACAAATATTTCTGTTCCTTCTTTTGCAAATTCGGTTTTTACGTAGCCCATGCCTATTGGCTTTTGCAATGACGGCGATTGTGTACCTGAGGTTACTTTACCAATTGTATTCCCCTCAGCATCAGTAATCTCGTAGTCATGGCGTGGAATCCCACGGTCGATCATTTCAATACCCACCAATTTTTTGCTGACACCCTGCTCTTTTTGCTGCTTTAACGCTGCCGAATTGGTGAATTCTTTATTGAATTTGGTTATCCAGCCTAAACCCGCTTCTAATGGCGATGTGGTATCATCAATATCGTTTCCGTATAAGCAAAAGCCCATTTCTAAACGCAGTGTATCGCGCGCACCTAAGCCAATTGGCTTAATACCAAAAGGCTCGCCTGCTTTAAACACTTTGTCCCAGATTTCATCGGCATGCTGGTTGTCAAAATAAATTTCAAATCCACCTGCACCGGTATAGCCAGTTGCAGAGATTACAACGTTATCAACACCGGCAAATTTTCCTTTTTTGAAGGTGTAATACTCCATCGACCCCAGGTCAACATCTGTTAAACTTTGTAAGGCTTCGGCGGCTTTGGGTCCTTGTATGGCTAATAAGGTGGTACGATCTGAAATATCTTTCATATCCACACCCATCGTATTGTATTTGGATATCCAGTTCCAATCCTTTTCAATATTGGAAGCGTTAACCACCAACATGTAGGTTTTATCATCAATCCGATAAACCAACAAGTCATCAACTATACCGCCATCTTCATTTGGCAGGCAGGAGTATTGGACTTTACCATCATGCAGTTTTGCGGCATCATTGCTGGTTACTTTTTGTATCAGATCAAGCGCTTTATCGCCCTTTAATATAAACTCGCCCATGTGGCTCACGTCAAACACACCTACGGCTTTACGCACAGTATCGTGTTCGGCATTTATTCCGGCATATTGCACGGGCATATTGTACCCGGCAAAAGGCACCATTTTTGCGCCAAGTGCTATATGTTTGGCTGTTAAAGCAGTATTCTTCATTAATGTTAGTTATATTGGTTATATCCTTTTGTCCTATCCGCAGTCTGTGTCTTCACAGACTGCCTTATACTAAATGATTATAGTTGTCTGTGAGGACACAGACAACGGGTGTACAAAAACAACGGGATTAATGGCCTATAATTTTTGCGTAAGCATCAGCTGATAATAAACCATCAACTGCTGATGCATCACTCAAAGATACCTTTATTATCCACCCGTCACCATAAGGATCGCTATTAACCAGTTCTGGTTGGCTGTCCAGTTTTTTATTTACTTCCAGTATAGTTGCAGCAACCGGCATAAACAGGTCAGATACTGTTTTTACAGCCTCTACTGTACCAAAAACTTCTTCAGCTGCTATTTCTTCACCAACTTTATTGATGTCGATATATACGATGTCGCCCAATTCCTGTTGTGCAAATTCGGTAATGCCTATATAAGCTTCGTTCCCCTCTGTCCTGATCCATTCATGATCTTTGGTGTACTTTAATTCGGATGGAAAATTCATTTTGTATGTGGTTTTAATATTAGTTTTCTTTAAGTCTAAAGTCAGAAGTCTTGAGTCCTAAGTCGAATAGTGTTTGACTTAGGACTCAAGGCTTTGGACTTATTCTATCGCGCTTTCTTCAAAAGCATAATCCTCCAGTGGTAGGCAACTGCATATCAGCGTCCTGTCGCCATAGGTATCATTCACCCGGCCAACTGACGGCCAGAATTTATAAGCTGCCACATAAGGCAACGGGAAAGCTGCTTTTTGACGACTATACGGATGCTCCCAATCATTACCGGTGATAACTGAAACGGTGTGCGGTGCATTTTTTAGCGGATTATCTGTTTTATCTGACGTGCCTTTCTCCACTTCTTCAATTTCTTTGCGGATAGCGATCATGGCATCACAAAAACGGTCCAGTTCGTGCTTAGGTTCTGATTCCGTTGGCTCAACCATTACGGTTCCGGCAACTGGGAAAGATACGGTTGGCGCATGGAAACCATAGTCCATTAAGCGTTTGGCAATATCGGTTACTTCTACGCCAAAGGCTTTAAATGCCCGGCAATCTAATATCATTTCGTGTGCACAACGGCCGTTAGCACCGGTGTATAACACTGGGTAATGTGCTTCCAAACGCGACTTGATATAATTAGCATTCAGGATAGCATAACGGGTTGCATTGGTTAAACCATCAGGTCCCATCATTGCGATATAAGCATGAGAGATGATCAGGATAGATGCCGAGCCCCAAGGCGCAGATGATACCGCGTGGATTGATTTACCTTTATCAATATCAACCACCGCGTGACCGGGAAGATAAGGAACCAGGTGTTTGGCAACGCCGATTGGGCCCATACCCGGGCCACCGCCGCCATGCGGGATACAGAATGTTTTATGCAGATTTAAGTGGCAAACATCAGCGCCGATATTAGCCGGACTGGTCAAACCTACCTGTGCATTCATGTTAGCGCCGTCCATATAAACCTGGCCACCATTTTCATGTATGATCTTACAAACTTCGATGATTGACTCTTCAAATACGCCGTGTGTTGACGGATAAGTTACCATCAGGCAGGAAAGGTCGTTTTTATATTGTTCTGCTTTTTCTTTCAGGTCAGCAACATCAATATTGCCATTATCATCACACTTCACTACAATGATCTTCATACCCGCCATTGCTGCAGACGCCGGATTAGTACCATGTGCCGATGAAGGTATTAGTGCGATATTACGATGATCGTCTCCCCTGTCTAAGTGATAGGCGCGGATAACCATTAAGCCGGCATACTCGCCCTGGGCACCTGCATTTGGCTGCAAGCTCATAGCGGCGAAGCCGGTGATTTCTGATAGCCAGTCATTCAATTCAGAAAATAACTGCATATAGCCGCCTGTTTGGTCTACTGGTGCAAACGGGTGCATCTTACTGAATTCGGCCCAGGTTACCGGGATCATCTCGGTTGTCGCGTTTAGCTTCATGGTACATGAACCCAACGCGATCATGGAATGACAAAGCGATAAATCTTTGGCCTCTAATGATTTAATATAACGCAACATTTCATGTTCTGAATGATGCGAGTTGAACAAGCTATGGGTAAGGTAAGCAGATGTACGTTGTAAACCGGCCGGGATTACCGTTTGTAAATTTGCTTTCAGTTCATCAAAATTCACGTCGTTGATGGTTTTGCCCTTTACCTTGGCAAAAAAGCGGATCATTGTTTTTATATCTTCCGGCGAAGTTGTTTCGTCTATCGATATAGTAACGGCCGAACTTGTATAGTTCAGGTTCATTTCATTATTGATCGCTTCTGCATGAATTGCCCCGGTTAAATCGCCGGTTTCAAATTTAAGCGTATCAAAATAGGTTTTGTTTAATTGCTTGTAGCCCAATTGGGTTAACGAGTTGTCAAGCAAAATAGCAAGACCGTGTATTCTTTCGGCTATCTTTTTCAAGCCGTCTGGTCCATGATAAACAGTGTACATACCTGCCATAATAGCCAGCAATGCCTGCGCAGTACAAATATTTGAAGTGGCTTTATCCCTGCGGATGTGCTGTTCGCGGGTTTGCAGCGCCATGCGCAGCGCATAATTGCCGGCACTATCAATCGTAACTCCAATTATACGACCGGGTATCGAACGTTTGTATTCGTCTTTAGTAGCAAAAAAAGCAGCATGCGGGCCACCAAAACCCATCGGCACGCCAAAACGTTGCGTACAACCCACTACTACGTCCGCGCCCCATTCTCCGGGTGGCGTTAGCAGTACCAGGCTCATAATATCGGCAACTACCGTTAGTTTGATACTCTTTTCGTGACCTTTTGCTGCAAAAGCTTTATAATCATAAACCTCGCCATTACCTGCTGGATATTGTACAATAGCGCCAAACATATCATCTGTTAATTCAACCGTTTGGTGATCGCCTATCTGCAATTCAATACCGTAAGGCTGGGCGCGGGTTTTAAGAATATCTATCGTTTGCGGGAATATTTCCTGCGATACAAAATACACTTTGGCATTTTGATTTTTGCGCAGACTGTATTGCATAAACATCGCTTCGGCGGCAGCAGTGCCTTCGTCTAATAAGGAAGCATTAGCTATCTCCATGCCGGTCAAATCAACTACCATGGTCTGGAAGTTAAGCAATGCCTGTAAACGGCCCTGGGCAATTTCGGCCTGGTAAGGTGTGTATTGGGTATACCAGCCGGGATTTTCTAAAATATTTCTTTGTATAACACCGGGTACTATCACGTCATAATAACCCTGGCCTATATAACTTTTATATACTTTGTTTTTTGAAGCAGTTTGCTTAAGTGTGTTCAAGTAATCAAATTCGCTTTTTGCAGTAGGCAATTGAAGCGGTTGTTTTAGCCTTATTTTAGCAGGAACGGTTTGATCAATTAACTCTTCTAACGAGTTTACACCTAACGATTTCAGCATTTCTGCTGTGGCTTTCGCATCGGGTGCGATGTGGCGATTTTCAAAGCGCTCCTGGTAATCTGTGTTTAATTTCATGCTCAAATTATATTCCCTCCAAAATTACGCAATAAAGAATTTTTATTTAGTACGATAGGCTATATTGATAAATTTTTCTTAAAAAATGGTTATTTTTATAAAAAAATTCTTATTCAGCCCACAATCGCAGGCATTATTAGAAAAATTTACCCTAATGGACACTATAGACGAAATTGACAAAAGCATTTTACGCGAATTACAGAAAAACGCGAAGATCACCACGAAAGAATTGGCAGCTAAGTTAAATCTCACTATATCACCAATTTACGAGCGAATTAAACGATTAGAAAACCTGAGCTTTATTAAAGAATATGTTGCTGTATTAAACAAAAACATGATCAACAAACCTTTTACCAGCTATTGCCAGGTATCTATGCGTTATCATGAAGAATACATTGATAAGTTTGAAGAGGAAATATTAAAACTGGATGAGGTGCAGGAATGCTACCACATAGCGGGACAAATAGATTTTTTGTTAAAAATCAACGTAGGCAGCATTGATGAATACCATGATTTTATCCGGTATAAATTATCAAAAATTAATAATATAGGTATATTAAACAGCGCTTTTGTTTTAAAGGAGATCAAGAAGACATACGCTTATAATATTTAATCATTTACATTATGCAAAAAGCCCTTTGAATTGATCAAAGGGCTTTTCTATACTATTCATAAATCCGAAATCGAACATTCGATATTCGAAATAACCTATCGCGGCCTTTTAGGATTATAAGCTATCAGATATTGAAGATTATTGTTTACATGATTAGACGCGTCAAATTTCCTTTCCATATCTGATCTCGCTGCTACCAGTTTAGCTTTTACTATTCTGAATAACTCAGATAGTGTTTCGGGCAGATCCTTTGCTGATACCGTTGGATAATATTTCTTTTCAATAGCTATTTTTTCGATGTCGGTAGCCAAACTTAGCTCCCATGTTTCGTCATCTTTAAAACCATACTCGGATGCACAATTATTCAGATCGTACACATATTCTCTTGCTTTTGCCTCAACTGATTTGGGTACCATATTTATTTCTTTTTACTAATTGTACTGTCTAAACTGGATGATGATTTTTTCCCTGACTGGTAATCGGATGGCGGTTTTTTTCCTACGGGGTTAGGTGCCTTTTTAACATTTTTCCCGGGTTTGTCTTTACTCATTGCTTTTAATTAAATTTTAACATCTCTTCTGTACAGTTGAAGAAATTTATTAGGTCTGATGGCAGGATTAATCTTAAATATTAGCGGATCAGAAACCGGGAATGCCTAAGTGGAAGTAATTGGATGGGCGAATTGTTTAAAGATAGGTTTTATTAATTGATTATCACTATAGTCTGCATATTATTTAGTGTTAACCCTATTCCTTTAACATCAAATGATCAATGATTTGGATACGAACATTGAGTAAATCACTATATTTATACACCCTAATTACTTTATGCCGCTATCATAACTTTAATTTTTGAAGTATTAATCTTTAACTAATCCTAATCATGAAACACAAA
>Ga0207020_1008_pt1 | contig 57047 bp, 55 predicted proteins | sample Alteio_BWMinCont_48_FD_153500 | JGI IMG/M metagenome (GOLD analysis project Ga0207020, IMG submission 153500) | Enriched cells from forest soil in Barre Woods Harvard Forest LTER site, Petersham, Massachusetts, United States -... | ecosystem: Environmental > Terrestrial > Soil > Temperate forest >... | reverse complement strand
GTCTTCTATGTCTGCGCCGCCCCGTTCGGCACCGGCACATTTGTCTCAATGTGGCTGTGCGTCAAGGACGAGGGTGTCGCCAACAAGATACCGGTGCTGAGCAAGCTTGCAGGAAAGGATCGCAACAGGAAGACCTTCTTCCAGATGGACACAGAGGCCATGTACCAGTCGGTCATACACAGCGCCGTCATGGCAGTTGCAGATGGCATGACCGCCGAAAAGGGCTTCCGCCTATCCGAACTGGACCGCCAATATGGTAGCAGATGATCTCAGTTGCAGAACAGCTCACATCCCAGTTCTACCGCTGGGAGCAGCGAGGCCGCGGCTGGCAGTGCTTCGAGCAGTCCGTTGACCTCGAACCGCACTTCCATCCCTTCTTCTTCCATGCGCCACCACAGCCTACAGGCCCCGTAGACGATGGCAAACGCCACACCCTGTTTAGCTGGATAGCGGAGGCATTCAAGAGCAAGCCCGAACCGCAGGAGCAAAATACTTGGTATGAAGAAGACGAAGCGCAGGCCCACATATTCGACTGCGATGAGCCCTTACAGGTATATTCCATTGCTCTGCCAAAAGGCCACAGAGTAGACGAGAAAGCCACGCAGCAACTCCTCCTAATGCTCTCATACTGCCGGTATCCGGTGTCGTTCGAGATATTAGGCAGCAGCACGGCAATATCCTTCCAACTGGCCTGCCGTACACCGGACGCACCCCACGTCACCAACCAGCTAAAGGCATATTTCCCGGAGTGCATAGTAAAGGAACGTGCAGATCCTTTGGAGGGCATTGTATACGAAGTTGGGAAGGTCGGGTCCATTGTGCATTTCGGCCTGCGGGACGAGTTCATGCGGCCCATAAAGATGTCGGACAGTTTCAAGCCCGACCCGTTAATTGGAATACTCGGAACACTGGAACATTTAGAGGACGGGGAGTACGCCCTCATACAGATACTCTTTCAGGGATCGGTGAATCCCTGGTCAGAGAGCATTGTTCGGTCAGTGACCACAAGCGATGGCAAGGCATTCTTTGAGAACGCACCGGAGATGGTTCCGCTTGCCAAAGAGAAGATATCCAGCCCCCTTTTCGGCGTCTCCATGAGGGTCATGGGCGTAGGCAACTCGGTACAGAGGGCACGGCAGATATCGAATATGGTAGGAGGTGCGTTCGGGCGAATATATTTTTCGGAATCCAATGCCCTCATCCCCATGTCTCCGCCCCTGGATTTCCTCAAGAATGTGGACGATATCATCCTAAGAGAGACCCACATGGCAGGGATGCTCCTAAACAGTCGGGAACTGGCAACTGTTGTCCATTTGCCGTCCGATACGGTCGCCTCCGCCAAGCTCGAAAGGGACAAGCGGAAGACCAAGAAGGCACCGGCAATAACAGAAGGACATCAGCTTGTATTGGGAAGCAATGAGCATCAAGGAAAGGAGAAAAATGTAACCGTAAGCACTGAGCAGCGCCTGCGGCATACCCACCTCATTGGTGCAACCGGCACGGGGAAGTCAACATTGCTGCACTCCATGATTGTGCAAGACATCGCGAGAGGTAATGGCATTGCAGTCCTCGACCCCCACGGCGATCTCATTGAAAGCATATTGCCATACGTACCGGCACGGCGGCATAAGGATGTCATAGTCATTGACCCATCAGATGGAGAGTACCCTGTTGGGTTCAACATATTATCCGCTCATTCCGAGATTGAGAAGGACATACTATCATCTGATCTTGTGGCAGTGTTCAGGCGGCTATCCACTAGCTGGGGCGACCAAATGAACAGCGTGTTTGCCAATGCAATTTTAGCCATCCTTGAAAGCAAGCAGGGCGGCACCCTCATTGACCTTCGCAGATTCCTTGTAGAAAAGGGCTTTCGGGATGCCTACCTAACAACGGTATCAGACCCCAATATTGTGTACTACTGGCAGAAGGAGTTCCCGCTGCTTAAAAGCGGGTCCATAGGCCCCATATTGACCCGTTTAGACACCTTCCTGCGGCCTAAGCTCATACGGAACATGGTTGCGCAGAAGAAGGGCTTAGACTTTGAGAATATCCTTGATACACAAAAGATATTGCTCATTAAGCTCTCCCAGGGGCTCATTGGCACGGAAAACAGCTATCTCTTAGGGACATTCTTCGTCACCAAGATATATCAGGCGGCAATGGCCCGGCAGATACAAGCTAAGACAGATCGCAAGGATTTTTTCATGTACGTGGACGAGTTTCAGAATTTCATTACGCCGTCCATGTCCCTCATTCTCTCAGGTGCCCGGAAGTATCATCTGGGGCTGGTTCTGGCCCATCAGGACATGACCCAATTGCAGAGGTACGACACAGAACTTGCAAGCGCGGTGGCCTCCAATGCGGGCACAAGAATTTGCTTTAGGTTGGGTGACACGGATGCCAAGCGCTTCGCATCCGGCTTTTCATTCTTTGAAGCAGACGACCTAGAAAACCTCGGCACCGGTGAGGCCATTGGGCGCATTGAGCGGCCTGAATATGATTTTAGTCTCTCTACCATCCCGCAGTCAATCCTTGATCCACAATATGCGGACATGAACAGGGAATCGGTCATTGCTCTTTCCCGGCAGGCGTATGGCACACCGAAGGAAGAAGTGGAAAAGCAATTGGAAACGCTCAGGGAGGCTTTGCATGAAGAGAAGGAAGAAGCGCCAACACATAAATCCGAAAAGAAAGAGCAGCCAGTACCGGAAACAAAGCAGCCCAAGCAGCCGGTTGAAATACTTGAAACAAAAGTTCCTGAAAATCAAATCAAAAGGAAGGAGGAGAGCCAGCACAGATATTTACAGGCGCTCATTAAGAAGATGGCCGAATCGAGAGGTTACAAGGCGCTCATTGAGGAATTAACACCGGACGGCAAAGGGAGAGTGGACGTGCATCTAGAGCGGAACGGCAAACGAATTGCTGTTGAGATATGCAACACCACGGAACCGGATTGGGAGGTGCATAACATACAGAAATGCTCAGGTGCGGGATATGACATAATCGTAGCTTGCTCGAATGAGAAGAAAAGCCTGGAGAGCATACGGAAAAAGGCCGAGGCTGTGCTTGACGCTGCCATACAGGCCAAGCTTTTATTCTTTGAGCCGGATGGTCTGTTTATGTATCTCGATCAGGAACTGGCTAAGGAGGCTTCTACAGAAGTGCGGACGAAAGGCTATCGGGTAAAGGTTGAATATTCTGCTGTTTCGGCGGATGAGGCCAAGCACATGAGCGATTCGATTGTTAAGACGGTTACTGAGGCTTCTAGAAAAAAGGGGAAGAAATAGTGCCATAAATAAGCTATTCGTGTTAATTCTAAAATTTCTTATTTACAATAAATATTTGAAACTAAAAACGTGAAAACTCACGTTTTTTTATAATACACCGACTTCTATCTTGTGTGAAAATACCTGGATCGCTGAAAACGGGATATAGAGTAGGCAAAAAACCATCAATTATGAAACGTTCAGTTTTTACAACGACATTAATATTGGTTAGCTGCTTAACTAATATTTCGTACGGCCAGTTTTCGTTTTTAATGCCCTCGCAATCTACGGCATCCCATGCTTCCGCGACTGCTGCTCCAGGTGACATTCCAAAACTGATGCCTATTGTCGGAGCTTTCACTTTCCCATTTAAATATAGACCTCAAACAGGGATATTTGAGCCTTCACTTTCCTTGAGTGGTGCTATCGGTGTGTGCATTCCCTTAAATAGTGATGCAACATCTTCAATAAATTTTATGGGTAGTTTTGGACCGTCCTCCATTACACTTACTAAAAATAATAGTGCAGATACGGGAACTGGAACACGTTCTTCTGCAACAAGTGCTTTTACAATTTTAGGGCAGTGGAATAAAATCCAGCTTGCAATATCAGTTGGCATAGACGACAACCTTGACAACACCATAGACAAATGGACATATCAATCAAAACCATGGTTTTCTTTTGGTTTTGGATACAGTGTTTTTTCGAGTAAGTGACAATTTTCTGCCGGTGTCTTATCTTATTTTCTTAAAAACAAGAGACCTTAAAAAATTTGAACGTGGCAAGCCGAAAACACGTCATAGAGTAGGCATCATACATAAACAATCATTATGGCAAAGTACCATGAAATTCTCAATGAAGAATTAAAAAACAAACATGCCTCATGGGAGGCGAAAGAGACCGTACCGTCACTACTAAGCGATGATATGAAGAGGAACTTGTTGGGAGCAATACCAACCGATGAAGGAATACGTCTAATAAATGAATCGAAAACGGCTTCTATTCAATTCATCACAGAATTGAAAATGAACACAACCATGCCGCCACCGTCAATAGACTGGCGAAACAATAATGGCAATAAAGTAACTTCCGTGAAAGATCAAGGGAATTGCGGTTCTTGTGTATCCTTCGGCAGTGTTGCAGTCATCGAATCAATGGCAATTATTGAGAAAAATGTATCGTTAGATTTGTCAGAAGCAGATAGTCATTTTTGTTCGAATCATGGGGCTAACTGTACTGGATGGTGGCCTAGTCTAGCACTTGATCAGGCAAAAGTTCGGGGTGTTTGTTCGGAGGCGGATTTTCCATACGCATCAGCATTTCCAGGTGGCAACCCAAATTGTAGCAACCATGGCGGCTATTGCAATATCATCTGTAATATCCCCGCAAACAGAAATAAAAGTGTCGTAATGATTACGAATTGGTCAAGCCATACTAATATAGCCGATAGAAAAGCATACCTCTCACAAGTAGGCCCAATGGCAGGTTGTTTCGATGTTTACGATGACTTTTTTGCATATTCAACGGGGATATACACCCACGTGAGCGGCCCATTGAAAGGCGGTCATTGTGTTCAAATAATTGGTTATTCTGACGTTGAGGGCTGTTGGATTTGTAAAAATTCTTGGGGAGCATTGTGGGGGATGCAAGGTTTTTTCAAGATTAAATATGGAGAATGTAAAATAGACACAAATCCATTTTTTGGTTGTTCGAGTATAATATTACCTGCTGTTGCATAGCTGTCGATTAAAACTAAAGAGCGAATTTCCCTAAAAAACACAGATAATCTGATAACTTTATATTAGTATCTGTGTTTTTCTGGGAATCGTTTTTTTGTAAAATAATTATTCAATATTTTCCACTAAGCATTTTACTTAAAGGCTAATATATGAGCATAAGTACGGAGGTGATTGTCAAAAAAGTGAACGAAAATTTCGACATCGCACTATCGGCCACACCATCTGCTGGATATGAATGGGAAATTGAAGAAATACCAGATGGGCTTCATTTTGAAGGTGAAAAATCGGTTTTAGATAACGATGCAATTGGATCTCCGAACCAAAGTATTTTTCATTTCAGAGTGGTTTCCAAGGGTTCATTTCAGCTACATTTTATTTTGAAACGGAGATGGGAGACTACTGCAATTGACGAAGTACTCTATAAAATAGTAGTTGAATGATCTAAAGGAAAATTAGAAATTATTTTGTAATTTAGCGACAGCTATCACATCTAGCGTCCAACACCAAATCTTTTCTTTTTTTAGGGCTACCATGTGAATTAAGTTTCCCGCACTGAGAGATAGCGCAAAATCCATTTTTTCACAAGAAAAAAAATCAATATCGCATGCAGCACACCAAAGCTGTCGGTATCTGGATACGCGTCAGTACCGACGATCAGGCCCGGGGAGAATCGCCCGAACACCACGAAAAACGCGCAAGGCTATATGCCGAATCCAAGGGATGGCAGGTATTCACCGTCTACCACTTAGAAGCCCTCTCCGGCAAATCCGTCATGGGATACGCCGAGACCAAGCGTATGCTGGCGGATATCCGGGGCGGCAATATTACCGGCCTCATATTCTCGAAACTGGCTCGGTTCGCCCGAAACACCAAGGAACTCCTTGAATTCGCCGACATATTCAACCAGGAGAACGCAGACCTCATATCATTGGAGGAGGCCATTGACACATCCACCCCTGCAGGCAGGCTGTTCTACACCATGGTCGCGGCCATGACCCAATGGGAGCGCGAGGAGATCGTATCAAGGGTGGTTGCCTCGATACCCATCCGGGCAAAGCTCGGCAAGCACATCGGCGGTCAGCCGTCCCTCGGATACAAATGGAGCGGCAAAAGGGGAGAGGCAAGGGAACTGGTCATTGACGAGGAATTCGCACCCGTCCGGAAACTGGTGTATGAACTGTTCCTCAAACACAAAAGAAAGAAAACCGTAGCCAAGACGCTCAACGAGCAAGGATACCGCACCCAGGCAGGCAAGCTGTTCAGCGACACCACTGTTACCCGCCTGCTCAGGGATTCAATGGCAAAGGGCGAACGCAGAGCGAACCATACCGACAGCATGGGCGGGAAGAAGAACTATACCCTAAAGCCAGCATCCGAATGGGTCATTACCCGGTGCCCGGCCATTATATCCGAGGATTTGTGGAATAAATGCAACAATATCCTTGACCAAATCGAGAAGAAGCGCATAAAGGTCGGTCCGCCGACAAAGACCCTTTTAGCCGGGTATGTAGTATGCGAGACCTGCGCAAAGAAGATGTACGTGTACCACCAGACGAACAGTTCGGCGTATACCTGCTCCAAATGCAAAACGAGGATACCCGTGGAAGACCTCGACGATATTTTCCGAGACCGGCTCAAAGACTTTTTGCTGACAGAGACCTCCGTGTCTGAATATCTGGAAAAGATAGATGTCGAATTGCAGGAACGGAAAAATCTGCTTTTTGTCGTTTCGGAAGAACGAAAGAAACTGAAAGAGAAAGCGGATGAAATGGTGAACATGCGGATCGGAGGCGAATGGAACAAGGAAACCTTCGTTGCGCATTTCAGGCCGATAGAGGAAAGAATGATGCAAATTGACAACCAGTTGCCGGAGCTTCATGCCGACGTGGACTTCCTGAAGATGCAGCACATAAATGGGGATACGGTATTGTCAGACGCCAAGGATTTGTACAACCGCTGGAATGACTTTACCTTTGAGGACAAACGCCATATCGTGGAAGACATAACCAAAGAAATAATAGTCGGCAGGGAGGACATCCGCATACGGCTGTCCCACCTGCCGACGAACCAAGCCCGCACCGCTGAACCCCACCCCAATACTAAATCCAATCAAAATCCCGTAAAAGGGCAACCCGTCCTTCAGTCCGGGTTGAATAGAAATTAAGGATGGCTTTAGCCAAAATTACTCGTGATGAGTAGCCCATGGTACGCACATTTCGGCTAAAGCCACCCTTATTATTTAATTTCACCCTCGGCCTAAAGGCCGGGGCAACTAAAGAGGGAATGAAATAAAATAGTTCTTTTGGGATACCTTCGGCACTATCAAAGTTATTAAGTCAATGGCATTGCCCGATGGGGTTATTATGTGGGGTTAGAGTGCTCATGTGGTGAGGTTGCTTCGTACCTCACAAAGACGGATGGGTTGTGGCTTATGGACAAGCCCCTTATTGCCCCGAATCCCGCTGAAGAGCGGGACAGGCTGTACAAGAGTGCGGCAACGGACGAAGCTAGTGGCAAGAAAGCTGGCTACCAAAACATTTTCCAAGACTTCCTACAACTTCACCACCTTTCCTGTAATGGTAGCCTCGCCAATGGTGAGCCTGATGAAGTATATGCCAGGGGCGGGGAGGGTGATGTGGTATTGATGGTCGCCGGGCTGCTGGAGGGATTGGGACAATGGGGGCGTTATTTCCTGGCCTACTATGTTGTATAACGTTATGCTTACCTGTGCGGGGGTGGTGAGGTAGTAGGATATGGTGGCGGTGTTTGTGGTGGGGTTGGGGTAGATGGTGAGGCTGCGGGTGTCGGCGGTGTTTTGCAGGGGTACATCGGTGGTGCCGTGTGTAATGAAGAGGGCGAGGGGGCTGTATGCGCTGGAGTCGGCGGAGGTGCAATAGGCTTCTACGCGGCATTCGTAGGTGGCCCGAGGCATTAGTCCTGTAAGGGTTGCAGTATTGGTTGCTGATGGCAGGTTCTGCCATCCTGTAGTGCCGGCAATGAGGTATTGCACATTGTAGCCGGTGCTGCCTGCGGTGGCTGGCCAGGTGAGCATTGCCGAGGTGGGTGTGATGGCGGTAACCGAGAGGCCGGTGGGCTGGGGGCAAGTGGTGATAATGGCATCGGTAGTGAATGTGGCGGATGGGCTGAAGGCGCTGGTGCCCGTGCCGCAATCTACCTGTACCTGGAACTCATAGGTGGTGCCGGGTGTGAGGCCGGTGATGATGGTGGAGTTTGTTGCGGTAGTGGTGGTGAGCCAGGTGGTGGTGCCTGTGGGGCGGTACTGGATATTGTAGCTTACCGCGCCCGAAACCGTTACCCAGCTGAGGTTGGCGGAGGTGGGGGACAGCAATGTTGCCGATAAACTGGCAGGGGTGCTGCAGGGGAGGGCGGGTGTAGTGAAATCGACAGATGTGCTGAAAGAGCTGGTGCCTGATGCGCAGGTGGCCTGCACCTGGCACTCATAATCGGTGGCAGGGGAGAGGCCGGAGATAGTGAGTGTGTTTGTGGCGGAGGTGGTAGTGGTCCAGGTGGTGGCGCCTGTAATGCGGTATTGTATGGTGTAGCTTGTGGCGCCGGTGGTGGCTATCCATGTGAGCAGTTCGGAAGTGGAGGAGAGCGATGATGCGGCAAGGCCGGTGGGTGTGCCGCATGTGGCAATGAGGCAGGGTGAAATGGGGGTAAGTGTGCCGCCGAGCGCGGTATAATTGGCATAGAAGGACTGGTAGTAGATGTTGGCAATGGTATCGTTGTGGATGATGAGTGTGTTCTCATCATTTTTTGTATCTGCAGATACTGTCCAGTTGTGCGAGCCTGTGAGTACCAGTGGGTCGGAGCAGGTGTTGGACGGGTCAACGATGACCATTTTGTTGTGGTATATGAGTGTGGCGTTGGTGTATGTTTTCAGCTGGCTGCCCATGCCTGCAGTGAGTATGGGGTACGCGGCGCCGGTTTCGCTATACTGGTCTACTATACCTAGGGTATAAACACCAGCTGTCTGGCGGGCAATGATAGCTGTAGCATCCGGCGATTCGGTAAAGGTGTAGACGCCGAAGTAGAGATCAGTATTGGCAGAATTGATGGCTGATTCGATGTGGGTGTTAGTATGGTCGGAAGGGCTGAAATAGAGCTCTATCGTTTTGCCGTCGATGTTGAAGATATGCGCGCCGAGGTCGGTCTTATACGGGCCGAATTTAGCGAGGGCTGCATTGGGTGTTGCAGTGGTTGATCCCCACATCATATTGAATTCATTGAGGTAGGCGTTTGCGAGCGTAGAGTCCTGGATGAAGAGGATATTATTGTTGTCGGAATTGAGTTGGGTCACACCCCAATCTTCGGATCCGGTGCTTACTATAGCATCGGTGGGGGTAGTGGAGTTGGCATCGATGATCACAAACTTATCGTGCATGATGCCGTAGGTGCTGGTGGTGGGGCTAGCCAGCTTATTGATGCCTGCGTTAAGCAATGCGAGGCCGGTATTGGGCTGGCTGCCATCATAGATCCAGCGTACCTGTACGCCTCTTGCAAAGCAGGCATTGACGGCGGTGGCAATGCTGGAGAAACCGGAGCTCTGGTTATAATCGTATTGGGCGATATCTACTGTATACTTCGCCCTGTTGAGGTAGGCGATCAGAGTATCGGCCATGGCGTTGTGCAGGTATATGGCGTCGGTACCGGTTGAGACGGTATTGTTGACAGGGGTATTGAAGTATATGTTGATACGCGACTGCGCGTAGCCGCTGCTATGCTGCAGTAAGAACGTGAGTGATAACAGGACCGTGAAGAGATATTTCGAGCGTGGTATTATTGTGTGCTTAGCCATTAAGGTGTAGAATTTTATGCAGAAGAATTACCGGTGCAAATTATGGCTGGGCCGGGTAGTTGTAAGTTATTTTTGTATGATTTTTGTGTTAGGGGAGAGTTGGGTGGGAGAAGCCCCCAGCTCTGAAGGGAGATGTTATTTGTCCTTCATCTTAGGCTCCGACCCTAAAGGGTGGCAATATCTGCTTCTGTTTTTTTTGGTTTGTTTTTTGCCAAATATCCGTTTTAAAACGGATGGTCATCATTGCCAGGTAGTAGACTTAGATTAAGAGAGCCCATACAGCAAAAATGATGCCATAAAATTTATTTCCTAATATCAAAAAATGTTTTTACCTTGTATGTAACTAAAATGGGCTATTATGAAAAAACATGCACTTATCTCATTGTTCAGCGCGGCCGCGCTGGTGGCAATGAGTACAACGGTAATGTACGGCCAGTATATCAAAACCATTGCTGGAACCGGCGTTTCGGGCTATAGCGGAGACGGGGGACTTGCTATCGGCACGCAGCTATCATATCCATCAGGGGTATCAGTGGATGCGCTCGGTAATGTGTATATAGCGGACAAGAATAACTACAGGGTGCGGAAGATAGCGGCTGGAACAGGTATTATCAGCACGTTTGCGGGTACGGGTAGTTTCGGTGGGCCGTTGACTTATGGTATTGCTCCAACAAGTTGTGCATTCGAATACCCGATAGGGGTTTTCTCGAGCCCAACAGGTGATTTGCTCGTTACGGATAATTACAGGGACATGACCTTTTATATTGATCATGTGACGGGCGAAATTTTCTCGCGCCTGGGATGCGGTACGCAGGGCACAAGTGGTGATGGCGGGCCTGCAAATATGGCTATGATGGAACTGCCGCTCAGCGCCTGTGAAGATGGTGCAGGTAATACATATATTGCAGATGGCTGGCTGGGGATACGCAAGGTTACCGCTGCTACCGGCCTGGCATCGTTGGTGACAGCCACAGCAGCGCAGGGTGTGTTTTTTGATCTTTCAACAACTACTGATCTGTACTTCTCAACAAATAATACCATCAAGAAACTGAACGTTGTAACCGGTGCGATGACTACCGTTGCGGGTACTGGTGTTGCGGGCTATTCGGGTAATGCCGGTCCTGCTGTCAGTGCGCAACTGAGCAATCCGGGCAATATGTTTATCGACGCCCACAGGATATTGTATGTATGCGACAGGGGCAACAATGCTATCCGCGAAATTAATCTCAACACAGGCAATATTATGACTATCGCTGGTAATGGCACCATGGGATTTTCGGGTGATGGAGGTTTTGCTCCGTTCTCGCGCTTAAACGATCCGGAAGGTGTATGGGTTGATATGTCGGGCTATATTTATATAGCTGATGCAGGCAACCAAAGGGTTCGTATGATCATTCCTAAGGGTGCACCCGGTGGCGGCGGCACGTCTTCGCCAAAGGCGCTTAACGGAATGGATAACGCCGTAAATGAAGACATAAATGTGTATCCAAATCCATCTAACGGAATGTTTACGCTACAGGTAGGATCCGCACAGGTAGGGGCCTCCGTAAATGTGTACAGCATACTTGGACAACTGGTGTACCAGGGTATAGTAGCCGATGTGAAAAATACGCTAGATCTGAGTAAACTTCCTTCAGGAATTTATACATTAATGATGAGGTCGGACTCTGGCACTTATACTCAAAAACTGACTAAACAATAGTATTCGATTTACACTATTTATCGCACAAAATGCTCTCTTGCCCAGGGAGCATTTTGTGTGTTTACGCAACAATAGATACCTATGAAAATACATCCTGTATTGAGTTTCGGATTTAGTGTGGTCATGCTTTTAACGAGTGGTTTTGTATCGCACGCACAGGGGATCATTACGAGCATCGCGGGTAATGGTATTTCGCAATATATAGGAGATGGCTGGCCCGCGACAAACTACTCCTTGGCTATTCCAAACGGCCTTTGCCTGGACAAAACGGGGCAGGTGTACATAGCGGATTATTACGATCACAGGATCCGCAAAGTGGACATAAATGATACCTTATCTACTATTGCCGGAGGTGCTACTCCCGGTCATACGGGGGATAACGGCCCGGCGATAAACGCGACTTTTCGCAACCCTAATGGGATATGTTTTGATACTTCGGGCAACTTGTATATTTCGGAAGAATATAACAATGATGTTAGAAAAATAGACAAGGTGACGGGCAATATATCCACTATATGCGGGACAGGCACCGGCACCTATTCGGGCGATGGGGTGCCAGCCTCAGTGGCAAGCCTGCAGCAACCTGCGGGGATATGTGCTGACAGGGCGGGCAACATATATATAGCCGACTATGGTAATTTACGGATTAGAAAAATCGACGCTGTTTTGAGTCATATTTCAACTGTCGCCGGGAATGGCACCAATGGTTTTACAGGCGATCATGGGCCTGCAACAGGTGCGGAGCTGTCGTATCCAAAAGGGGTCTGTGTAGATACATCGGGCAACCTTTATATTGCTGATTATGGCAGTAACACGATCAGAAGGGTAGATGCGCTGACAGGTATTATTACTACGGTAGCCGGAACAGGGATAGCGGGCTATACAGGCGACAATGGCCCTGCTGTGACGGCTACGCTAAGGCAGCCCAACAGCGTGTTTATAAGCAGCCAAGGCAATCTGTATATATCAGACTATGGGAATAATGTGGTGCGTGCGGTGACACCGGAGGGGTATATATTCACCGTGGCGGGTAATGGCAGTTACGGCTTTACAGGTGATGGCGGGCCAGCCACTGATGCGACTTTCAAAGGCCCCACCGGTGTGTATGTTGATGATATGGAATACCTGTTCATAGCCGATGGGCAGAACTCGGTGATCCGGAAAGTGAGCCCTAAACCTCTTGGTGTGAGCAGCGTGATAAAGGACAACGGATTCAATGTTTTTCCTAATCCTTCGTTGGGGAAATTTATTGTTCAAACCGGGAATAGTTATCAAGGTGCCACGTTGGTTATGTATAATACTTTGGGCCAGGTTATTTATAAAGCAGTGCTCAATGAAAGCAGGAATACGGTGGATGCAGGCGGGCAGCCGCCCGGTATTTATTATATAAATGTAACGTCGGGATTGGGTTCGCAAACGGAGCGGATAATTTTGAGGTGATGCCTATTAGATTTCGCCATACCCATCACATTCACCCCTTTTAGGGTTGCAGGACGAATCGCGGGCGTACCCTGAGTTTCACTCAGTGGCTATTCATATTAAAGCCTTCCAGGCTTACTAGCCGAGGCTGATTTTTGATATCAAAATGGCAAGATTATTTAAGGGTTTAATATGCGCTGTTTGTGAAATCCAGTGCGATACCTTGCGCCACCGCTACAGCTAAGGCGGCACGCGGTCGGCATCGTGCAAATGTCATCAGGTGGTTTGCTATAAACATTTGATCCCTTTGGGATCACCAATGTTGTTAAGCTAATGTCATTGGTCAAATCGTAAACAGTGTTCTATACAAACAAAAAAGCGGCAATTTTTGGTTGCCGCTTTTCAAATATAGTTGTGCTTCCATTTAAGCCATGCCTTTCAGAAAGCTTGTTATCTTTTTAGCAGTAGGATCGCTTACAGGGATGAGTGGGAGACGGAGGATATTTTCGCACATGTCCTGGTGCTTCATTACCGCTTTTACTCCGGATGGGTTGCCTTCTGTGAACAGGAGGTCGATGCCGGGTAATATTTTGTATAACACCTTGCGTGCTTTATCGAACTTGCCGACTATGGCGAGATTTACGATGTCTGTAATCTCCTTGGTAAAGCAATTGGCAGCGACAGAAACGATGCCCTCCATGCCTATCGCCATCTGTGCAAGCACCAGGTTATCATCGCCTGACAGCACGGTAAAATTATCTGGTTTGGTCATCAGCAGCTCAAGGCACTGCGCCATATTGCCACTGGCTTCCTTCATTGCAATAATGTTAGTGCAATCGGTAGCGAGCCTTACGGCAGTAGCAGGTAATATGTTGGAGCCTGTGCGCGCCGGTACATTGTAAAGGATAATGGGTTTGTTGGTGGCCGCGGCAATCGCTTTGAAGTGCTGGTAAATGCCCTCCTGCGTGGGCCTGTTGTAATATGGGGCAACACTAAGTATGGCCTCCACGCCCCGTGTGTCAAGGTCCTTGAGCTGCTGTATGACATCGGCGGTATTGTTGCCACCTATGCCACAAACTACAGGAACCTGGCCATCGCTGTACTTCAGCACTGCGGAGAGTATTTCCTGTTTTTCAGCCAGGGTAAGTGTGGGAGTTTCGGCTGTAGTGCCGAGGGCCACAATGAAGTCGACCCCACCCCTTATCACGTGTGTCACTAATTTTTCAAGGGCCGGGAAGTCAACACTTCCGTTTTTGCCAAAAGGGGTAATCAATGCGACTCCCGTTCCTTTAAGTTGCTGATGATGAACCATTGTATATGATTAACCTTTAAAATGTTAAGTTAAGGTTTGCATTAATAAGTATAGTGATTATACAGGAGGGGGAAAGCAAAAGTAATAATAAAAAATTGAGATTGAAAAAATGTATTTACAATATAGTGTAAAATGCCCGAAATTTGAGTACAAACAGGCAAATTGAGTGGATATTTTTCAAATAAATCAAACTGCCGACATTGTGTCTATGCTAGTTATTAACTAAAAATTGATAATGATATTTTCACAATGATAGCAAAATGGTTATTCATTCACGCCGATCTCGTCATAAAATCCCATTTTTGAAAATTTATTTATTCTCTGATCAATACGATCTTCGGGTGATATTGCTGTTAGTTCTTTGATGGCATTTACGAGGTAAGCTTTTAATGTAACAGCCATTTTATCAGGATCGGACTGGGCGCCGCCAAGTGGCTCGGGGATCACATCGTCTACCAGGCCAAAGCCGCTCATGTCGGTGGATGTAAGTTTTAACTGTTCGGCAGCGGTCTCTTTAAAGTTCCAGTTTCTCCATAATATTGACGAGCACGATTCGGGTGAAATAACGGAATACCAGGTGTTTTCGAGCATGGCCACTTTATCGCCTATGCCTATGCCGAGCGCGCCACCTGAAGCGCCTTCGCCGATTATAACGCAGATAACCGGAACCTTCATGTTGACCATCTCGAACAAGTTCCTGGCGATGGCTTCGGCCTGCCCGCGCTCTTCGGCCTCGAGGCCAGGGAATGCGCCGGGCGTATCGATGAGCGTAACGATGGGCCGGTTGAATTTTTCGGCAATTTTCATCAGCCGCAGGGCTTTGCGGTAGCCTTCCGGGTTGGCCATGCCGAAATTGCGCAGCTGCCGCATCTTTGTATTGACACCTTTTTGCTGCCCCATTACCATTACAGGCGTACCATCCAAAAGGGCCATACCGCCTACCATGGCTTTGTCGTCCTTGACCTGGCGATCGCCAAAGAGCTCTGTAAAATCGGTAAATATTTTTTCGATATAGTATAATGTATAAGGGCGCTCGGGATGCCGGCTTAACTGCACACGTTGCCAGGGAGTAAGATTGTCGTATATGTGCTCCCTTGTTTTTTCAATTGCCGTTTCCAACTCGCGGATACTATTGGATACATCAACCTTGTTCTTAGCAGACATTTCTTTTAGTTTGGTAATCTGTGTATATAAATCTTCGAGTGGTTTTTCAAAATCCAGGAACAGCATAATTAATTTTTGGAGTACAAAAGTAATGAATTAGTGGTTAGGAACGGCGAGAAAATAACGCATAAAACACGTGCGATATTTTGGGAATCCGATAACTCACGCCGCTTTCGTGAATGAGGAAGGGGCTACCACAAAGGCACAAAGTTTGCACAAAGAAGAGTAATCTTTAAATGGTTTTACTTTCGGGTTTAAAGTGCACAAAGCTTGTGTTTTTAAGTAATGGAAGTAGGTTGCATTTATCAATCGGAAACGGGAGCCGCCGTGTTTTTAAAATACCTGGTATAGATTTTTTTTGCCAGTTTTATACCGGGGCCATCTATATACCTGGTCATGAGCCACGAAGCGGGCACACATGCTGCTATGGTGACGAGGAATGCCAAACCAACTGAGGCATTGTAGCCGACGCGTGGGTATGCCTGCAGGAAAATATAGCTTGTAATGGAGCCGATGACCAGCGGGTGCAGCAGATAAATAGCAAAAGAGATATAGCCTAAAAACCGAAACAAGCGCAGGCTTAAAAAATGCTGCAACCTGGTGGAAAGTACAAAGGCCAATACTAAAAGATAAGCGCCAACAGTGTGGAACCAGTTTGAATTGATTGTAAGGACAATAAATTCCGGTGTGCGGCCATAAAAGGTGTGCAAAATCTGATTGTTGGTAGGGTAAGAACCTAATACCAATCCAACCAGGAGCAAGGCTGCGGAAGCGAACAGCAGGGTTTTCCTGCTTAGGTGGTTTTTGCGGGCTTCGGTATAATTCAAAGAGATGCCCAACATGAATGCAGTGAGAAATGCGTTATCGGTCAGGCAACAGAATAACAACATAATGATCAGTGAGGTTGTCCTGTTGCGTGTGCCGTGGGTAAGTGCGAGAAACGCAAAAACAATCATGGAGTAGTAGAACTCTATAGCTATGGTCCAGGTGCTGGTGATAAATGTGCCATCAACGAAGAACATAGTACGATACAGCAGGCATTTGTAAAACTGTGTCCAGATATCTGTAAACCCAAACTGCACACCTAACCACCAATCAGAATGTGTGATGGGCGCAACCTGGTGGTTGAAAAAAGCGTGGGCCTCCATCATTATGAAAGCTATGATCAACGCGGCAGCGACCGGTATATACAGCCTCACAAACCTTCTTTGCGCACCTGAAATAAGGAATTCGAGGGTGTTGTTCTTAAAGTATTTCCGGCTAAGCACAAACCCGCTGAGGACGAAAAAAATACAAACGCAATAATTGCCGTTGGCAAATACATTGTAGAGACTGCGGCCAAACTTTACATCCCAGTTATGGAGGTGCGTGGCGTGCTCATCGAAGTTATAACAGGCTGAATAAAATGCCAGCAGAAAATGATGGATAACGACCGAAAACGCGGCGACACCCCTGATACCATCGAGGTAAGATATTTTGTTTATTGATTTTGGCACGTGAGTGGCAAATGTAAACCAAGAAATGAAAAAATGTGTGGAATGCTACAGTCCGGACAAAATAGATGAAGCATAACCCTAAGCTCCGGGGTATAAAAGGGTGGGAATGTATAAAGGAAATAATTAGATTTGGGTAAAGGAAAAACATTTGGACAATTCAGAAAATAGGCACTATATTTGCACCCCGAACCAAAAAGGATTGGTAGTTCAGTTGGTTAGAATGCCGCCCTGTCACGGCGGAGGTCGCGGGTTCGAGTCCCGTCCAGTCCGCAAACTCGAAACGAAACCCGCTCCCAGAGCGGGTTTTTTGTTGTGTTCAAAAAAATTGTCGTCACGAAAAATCAGTTTCCATTCTGCTGGCAAGGTATTTATCCATTTAAAACAAATGTTCTGCCTTTTTTCAATGATGTAATTTGGGTTTTTATGAAAATGATTGTGTTGATAATGGTTGGGGCTGTAATGATGTCAATGGGCCCGGGTTGGCAAACTAATTTTGTGAAGGCGAAAGCAGAAGCCAGTAAAGAACATAAATACTTGTTGCTCAATTTTTCCGGTTCGGATTGGTGTTTGCCATGCATCCGGACGAGGAAAGAGATTTTTGATAATAAATCATTTGAAGCTTTTGCAGATGCCAATCTTGTGTTGGTAAATGCGGACTTTCCAAGGCTGAAAAAAAATAAATTATCTGAAGCACAAACAAAGGAAAATGAGGAACTGGCGGAAAAATATAATAAAAAAGGTGCATTCCCGCTTACCATATTGTTTGATGCCGATGGCAAAATGGTTAAAGAATGGGATGGGTTTCCCGGTGAGGACGCCAATAAATTTATAGAACAAATAAAATCACTTGAGCATCGTTAATGAAACATGTACAGAACCTGTTGCATCGTTAGCTACTGTCTATAAAAGGATAGTAAAGCTGATGGGGAACCGGTTTGAAATATCTGTAACTGCAGACGATGAGCGATGGGCAAATGATATTATTGATGCCTCAATAGAAGAAATAAGCAGAATAGAAAAACTGCTGACGACATTTAATGACACAAGCGAGGCAAACCTGGTGAATAGATACGCCGGCATAAAGCCCGTGGAAGTAGATAAGGAAATGTATGACCTTATAGCGCGGGCACAAAAAATATCTGAACTTACACAAGGTGCATTTGACATTACCTATGGATCTATAGATAAGAAACTGTGGAATTTTGATACACATATGACGGCATTGCCAGAGCCTGCAATTGCAAAGCGGTTAGTCCGCCTTATCAACTTCCGCAATATTATTCTTGATAAAGACAACAGCACTGTTTTTCTTAAAGAAAAAGGGATGCGCATAGGCTTTGGTGGAATTGGTAAGGGATATGCTGCGGAAAGGGCAAAAATGATCATGAAAGAGAAGGGAGCCACCAGTGGTATAGTTAATGCGTCGGGCGATCTGACTACCTGGGGTTACCAACCCGGGGGAAATCCGTGGACAATAGGCATCGCAGACCCCAATCTAAAAAACCATCTTATTTCTTACCTGAATATTACCAATATGGCGGTAGCAACCTCAGGTAATTATGAAAAATATGCGGTAATAAACGGCAAAAAATATTCGCACACTATAGACCCGAAAACCGGGTATCCGGTATCTGGTATTAAGAGCGCAACGATTATTTGTGGAAATGCAGAAATAGCGGATGCTATGGCTACGCCTGTTATGGTGATGGGCGTAGAAACAGGGCTTGACCTGATCAATCAAATGAAAAACATTGCCTGTATCATCATAGACGACAATGACAAAATTTATACCTCCAAAAATATACAATTATGCTGACCATCAAAAAGCGAGTTACACTTGACCTGGCCGAGTTTTGCGCGGAAATGTTAACGCAAAGAACGCAAAGGAAATCTCCCATTCAAATGCAGGAAAAACACCCCGCCACCCGCGGGGCAAAGCCCTCGGTTGACAAATGCATAGCTCCATCACGTTTGCAGTGGAATACAATTTATACATCTTGTTTTATAATGCTTGCCAGTGTTATTTTTCAGTCCTGTACTTCTGTAAAAGAATACCAGAAGCAGTATGTGAATGATGCGGAAATGCAATTAGCTGCAAGGAAAGCAGAGAAATACGAAAATAGTTTTCAATCGTACCGGGAAGGCGCTTCCGGGGCAAATGGCGGAAAGACCGGGGGCGGGTGTGGGTGCAATTAAATTTTGAATTCAATCTACACTTCATGTTGTGTGGTTTAGGGCAATAAGGTTCACGCAATCCCGATAGCCATCGGGAGCAAAGAAATTTTCCGTTCAAATGAAGAAAAACGCAAGGGGCGCAAAGCCCTCAATTAACAAATGCAAAATTTATGCTGCTGACATTATAATTTATGAAAAAACTTTCCCTGACTACGATCGTTTGGTTTTTTGGCCTGTTTTGTTCTTTTGCGCAAACCAGTGGCGGTGACACTACCGGATATAAGCAAAAGAAATTATCACTGCAAGAGGTGGATTTTGTATCCGGTTACTATCACCAGGATGGTAACAACTCAGCTGTAACAGGAGGTATAGGTACGGAAAACTTAACGGATTTCGCCAATAACCTGGATTTGATACTGCTAAAAACGGATAAACATAACCGGCAATATACATGGGCTTTTGAATTAGGGATAGACCATTATACATCGGCATCTTCTGACAATATTGATCCGAATACTAAATCTGGTCCATCCTCACATGATACACGTATATATCCTTCATTGGCATGGTCTGAAAAAGATACTAAAAATAATACATTTGGTATTACCGGGTCTTATTCAACAGAGTTCGATTACAAATCATATGGTTTAGGTGCTAATTACGCTAAGAGCAGCGCAGATAATAATCGTGAATTCTCGGTGCATTTACAATCGTATTTTGACCGGTGGACATTGATATACCCTGTTGAGTTACGGCCGCCGGGTGGCGGGTACTCGGGCCGCGGCGGATCGAGACGCGATTCTGTTCCTAATGTGTATAAACCCCGCGATTCTTACAGCGCTTCCTTTGCCTGGTCGCAGGTGGTAAATAAAAGAATGCAAATAGCGATTCTAATGGATCTGATATACCAGGAAGGACTTCTGGCGACAGATTATCAGCGGGTTTACTTTGCCGATAATTCCGAGCGCATAGAACACCTGCCGGGCACTCGGTTTAAACTGCCATTGGGTGCAAGGGCAAATTATTTTATTGACGACCGGTTTATCATGAGGGCATATTACCGTTATTACATGGATGACTGGGGAATCAGGGCGCACACAGCAAGCCTTGAAGTGCCCGTAAAGCTCAACGCATTTATTTCGATCAGTCCGTTTTATCGTTTTTATCAGCAAAATGCTGCGGATTATTTTGCTCCATATGGCATGCATGAGACCAGCCAGGAATTCTATACCAGTGATTTTGACTTGTCGAAATTTACCAGTCATTTTTTTGGCGCCGGAATACGATTTGCACCTGAAAATGGCATACTGAAAATAAGGCACTGGAGTAATTTGGAAATCAGGTATGGGCACTATGTGAGAAGCACCGGGTTACACTCAGACATCATTTCGTTGAATGCAACTTTTAAATAAAAAAGAGGGGTAGAAAAGAGAATGAGCAAAGCAGGTGGGTCTGTGAAATTTCTTTTACTTAGACTGATGATATATCCTATCTCACATTCAACCACTTTGTGGTTGCGTATGTAATTCTATATTCCGCCGGTTTCACGGGCGGCTATTCATATTTATGCCGTCGGGCAATACGGCTTGGGCAGAAATGTTGAGTTAACTACATTGCGGTAAAGTCATAGCTTATAGGTAAAAGAAAATCCGGTGCTGCCATTATTGAGCAGGGCCGGAGCAACACTCCACTTTTGCGGGTGTGACCTGGTTTTGTGGAGGGCTGGGGTAAGCAACCCTGAGGTTACGCCTACGATTGCGCCCGTCAGGATATCTGAAGGAAAGTGCTTGCCAGCTTCGAGGCGCATATAACCCATACCTATAGTAGCAGCTGCGGCCCCGCCGTATATCACCCATTTCCAGCTTGATTCGGGATGATAATCATCGTAGACTTTTGCCATAAAGAAGGTGCTGGTGGCCATAACGGCCACATGGCCTGCAAAAAAAGAGTTCCGGTAATTACCATTGTGGCGATAACTCATCGGTAAAGTGGTATTGTAAACATCGGGGCGGTACCGGTCAACAAAATAAACAGAACTTCCATAAATTACTCCCGTGAATGCAAATGCTTCGAGGTACATGATACTGATCCTGCCAGCGTCTTTGCGCATTTTTTTATCAATGAACAGTATGGCGGGAAGCGGCATTACCGCATAAAATGGGTAGTAACTTATCCTATCCATATTGAGGTCGTGAAACTGTGTCGCCCAGCGGTCGAATGCAGGAATATTGTCTTTATTCAGCGCCAATATTGTAGCATCAGGTGTATTGGGCTTTTTGTATATTACTGAAAATGAGTAGGCGGTTGCGGCAAATCCTACTACGATTATCGGCACAACTGTTTTGTAGTTCATCTTGTAAACTTTGGCTGGTTTACTCACAACCTCATCAGAAATGGTAGTATCGTCTCCAGCCAGGCGTTGTTCCAGAGCCGGACTTTGATTAAATGTTGAAATAGTGGTTAACTCCTGTGCGTTTAACCTGACAGCGGAAAGTAAAATAAAGAACAGTATCCTTTTCATCCAGGAAGATTTATGATTAATAAGGATGTACCTAATATTATTATGCCAACAGACTGAGAACCTGTTGATTTCCTTTAAGTTCTGTGCGCACCGGAACCATTAGCGCTATTAAGAATGGCCGGAGTTCAAGAATTTATTTTCATAAATACCATCCAATTCCCGGATTGAGTGTAGTGGCATAGTTTTTACCTAAGTACATTAGCGACTTTAAAACACCAATTAACTATATGCGGCTAAGCTTATTATTATTTGTGGCGATTATTTCATTCTCAATTCCTGCGTTTGGACAGCAGAAGGACACGCTGGTAAAGAAGCTGGACAGTATGCAAAAAAAAGACGAGAAGAAGGAGCCGGTTGTGGATGTCAACAAAGACGAATATACAAGCAAGACTGAAATAACGTTTAAAGCGTATTTTGCACTGCTGGGTACTGACATGCTGCAGGAGGTAAGAAGCCCGTTTCATGCAACAAATACGACATGGTTGGAAGTGGCTGGGTTTGCAGCGATAGAAGGCGTGGCATTTTTTGCTGCGGATAAACCTATACAAAAGTTTACCGTTAAGTTCATGAAAGACAATCCCAATTTAAAAAACACGAGCCAGTATATTACGGATTTTGGAGCGTCATATGAAGTCTATGTATTGGTGGCTTTTGGCGCTTATGGAGTCATCTTTAATAGTGATAAGGTAAGAACAACTACTCTGCTTGCCACGCAGGCGTATATTACAGCCGGAGCGATGTCGGAAGCGGTAAAGTTTCTGACCAGCCGGCAACGGCCCAATGTTTATGAGGCCGACAATTCACAGCCGCCCAATAACGTTTTTTACGGCCCCGCAGTTCTTAATGGCAGGAGCGCTACCAGCGGAATTGGCAGCTCGTTCCCATCGGGGCACACAACGGCGGCATTTTCAGCAGCCACCGTTTTTGCGTATGAATATAAAGATGAGATACTGATACCTGTAGTTGCATATTCTGCTGCCAGCCTTGTAGGTCTTAGCCGCATCACACAAAACGCACACTGGACCAGCGACGTCATTGCAGGCGCCTTCTTGGGCTACATAACCGGTAAGCAGGTTGTAAATAACTACCACAGGTACGCGCGCCTGAAATCCGGCAAGAAAGTCAGCTTGGATTTTCACTTTGACCTGCAATATATCAACGGTGTTATTATGCCCGGAATGGTTTGCAAATTTTAGTTGATGCCGGCAGATATTCTTCTTATAATAAAAGCCACTGTGAAAGCAATCTAATGTACCAAATCATGAGCAAATACTTTATAAAATTGATCGTCATTGCAGCGATGGGGTGTATGCTGTCTATGCCGGCATTTGCTCAGACGCCAGGCGCAGATTCCGTTCGTTTAACTGATGATTCCGCCGTGCTTCAAAATAAAGACACATTGCAGGTGAAAGACACATTGCAGAACGATGTATCAAATAAGCCATCCCATCTTTACCGGATGAATTACTGGGTAAGCGGTGTTTTTTGTGGTGTAGCCACTGTAGCAGATGTTTATGCTATACCTACCATAATTAAAAGCAAACCAGACTTAACTGCCCAGGAATTGCAAAGTGTAAACAGAAATGCAGTTCCATCGTTCGACCGCTGGGCGCTGCAACAAAATCCGGCGCAAAGGCAAATGTATCTGAATGCTGCCGATTACGGGTTGCCTGTAGTTATCCTTATACCCGGCTTACTGGCCCTTAATAAGAATGTGAGAAAAGATTGGGCAAGAATATTACTCATGTACTACGAAATGCATGCTATTACCTTCAGCATGTATAACTTCAGTTTTTTCGGCCCGGCTTTTCAGGATAAGTACCGCCCTGTTATATACTATACTCAACTACCTATTGATGAAAGAGCAGTTGGAAATAACCGGAACTCCATGTATAGCGGGCATGCTGCAACAGCTGCGGCATCCATGTTTTTTATGGTGAAGGTGTATAACGATTATCATCCCGAAATTGGCGGAAAGAAGTATCTGTTATATGCTCTGTCGACTATTCCTGCTTTTGCCATAGGGTACTTCAGGGTAATGGGGCTGGAGCATTTTCCTTCTGATGTTATGATTGGCGTCACCATTGGCGCTGTATGCGGCATATTAGTTCCCGAGGTGCACCGGTTTAAAAACCACAAAGTAATGTTCGGCGTGTCGTCTTCACCTACCGGTGGGGCAGGCATGAGCATGTTATGGAACATGGATTAGTATCCGGAAAAGACGGAGGTTCATATTTTCAAAGCAAACAGTTCCATACTATCGCTTTTTCCTTTTAGTTCAACCATTCCCATGTTTTCCAATTCCAAGCTGATGGCGATATTGCCAAGGAATTCTTTTGAGGCGATGTACTTATTGCCCAGTTCTGCTGATGAATTGCAGATCCGCGCGGCCGTATTCATTGTATCCCCACTCATGGCAATATCTTTTTTAATCAACCCGATCTCGCCGACTGTTACTTCGCCGGCATGAATTCCCGCTTTGAATTCAGGTAATACTCCGTATCGTCCTTTGAAATACTTGCCCTTACTCTTAAGCAGCCTGGTTGAAAGCATGAGGGCATTAAGGCATTTATGTACGTTTTTGGATTTATATAGCCAGGAGACGACAATTTCGTCGCCTACATACTGATAGATCCGGCCATCATGTTCCAAAAGTGCGACAGATACGTAGTAGATGAAATCGCGAATAAATTTAAAATTTTCAGTGCTGCCTAGTTTCTCCGCAATAGAAGTTGAGTCATTGAGGTCAATAAACATAACGATCCTTTTTTCGAGCTTTGGCTGTATATATTTTCCGATCAGTATAGCCCAAAAGATACCGGGGGAATATTTCTCATTGACCTCTATGATAATTTGAGTAAGCAGAAACAGGATGACCCAGCCAAAACTATGTTGCACAAGCCACGCAACGGATGCAGCGTGCCCGAAAAATCTTTGCAACCCGCTTGCCAGCGATAAGTGCATAATGAAAAGAGAATACGTAATGTGCAACAGGAAATTCATAAATAACGATGCACTTAGCAGGATGGCGGTTTTGGCCAGCAGGTTTATCAGCAGCGGATAGTTTCGAAATACCTGCCTGAGCCTGAAGATGAGCAAATATCCCATAATGCCGCTCATTGAAAAAACAATTACCGCTCTTAATAAAATTGTTTCTCCTGAAATGTATTTAAAAGTATAATCATTCTGCAACTCGCCAGATAAATGCACTACCCTGACCCAGTAAATAAGGTCAATCGCGGTCCAGAACAATGCAACTATGAAGACCAGTCTGTAATGGTATTTTTTTATAAAAGACAGCCCGGCGCTCAGACGTGTTAATGCTATCATACCCGTTCCTTTAAGTAATCGTAAATAGATCGCTGCCCGTTGTGGATATTTATCTCGTCGCGCGGGCGATCTGCTGAGTTTACAGGAAGCGACTTATCATTATCCTGCCATTGAAGTGAAAAGTAGTCTAAAAGTTCTTTTCGGGAGTTGGGATCAGTAACAGGAGTGCACAGTTCTATGCGGTAATACAGGTTTCGTGTCATCCAGTCAGAAGACCCCATTATAACCTGCGCATCGGCATCTGCTCCGAAAATGAAAAGGCGCGTATGTTCAAGATACCTGTCCACCAACCGTTTCACTTGTATGTTTTCGCTAAATCCTTTAACTCCGGGAACAAGGCAACAAATACTGCGAACAAGTAACCGGACGGTGACCCCGGCATTGGCGGCTTTGTATAGCAAGTCTATCATGCCTTGTTCTTCAAGGTTATTGAGCTTAAGCCTTATCAGTCCGCTACCACTTTTTTCAACTTTCTTTATCTCATTGTCCACCAGTTTTTGAAAATTGGAGACCATATTGAAAGGTGAAACAAAGAGCTTCTTAAATGAAGTGATGTTGTCGTCCGTTGGTTTTATCCTTTTCTCCAAAAAATGGAACAATGAGAGTAATTCGGCATTGGTGTCTTTATCAGTTGTAAGCAGCGTGTGATCGGTATAATAACGCGCTGTAAGCTCGTTAAAATTTCCGGTGCTGATAATTGAATACGTTCTCTTTTTATCATTGCATGTCCTTATGACAAGGGCGATCTTAGTATGGACTTTTATACCCGGAATACTGTAAATGAGCCGGATCCCGGCACTCTTCATCTTTTTACTCCAGATGATATTGTTTGCTTCATCAAACCTGGCTTTCAGCTCGATAAATACCGTGACCTTCTTGCCGTTTTTCGCGGCGCTGATCAGTGCATTCGCGATCAGGGAATCAGCAGCGACCCTGTAGAGTGTGATATATATATCAGTCACATCGGGGTCAATTGCGGCCTGGTTAAAGAATGATAGGATCGGGTTGTAGGAATGATAGGGGAAATGAAGGAGGATATCCTTTTTTTCTATGGTATTAAAGAGATTACCTGCCTCAGAAAGCGCCGGTAAGTGCAGCGGCAACCATTCATCGTTAGTTAGCTTTTTGCCAAACTGGGGAAATGTAGAAAGGTCTGAAAGATTGTGATACCGCCCGTCGGCAAAGATCTCTTCCTGGTCTATGCCGAACACGGATGCAATGTAAAGCTGCACGTTGCTGGGCATTGCAGATTCGAATACAAAACGAGAGGGCTGGCCATTCGCGCGATTCCGGAGTTGTTTTTCGATTTTTTCAACGATATTGCCGTGGTAATCCTCTTCAAAATCAAGATCAGCATTCCGGTTGAATTTTATATTGTAGGCGCCCACAATTTCGAACCCGGGAAATATATACTTGCTGTTTTCTTTTATGATATCATCAATGAACACCACATAGTCATTGCCATTTACCGGAGATAGGGCGTACAGGCGCTTAAGATGATCGGCAGGTATTTTGATAATGGCATGTTGTATCTCTTCTTCCCCATGCTTTTGCAGCGTTATAATCATATATAACTTGTTGGCCTCCGGGGAAAATTTCGTCGCTATATCACCTTTTAGAAATACAGGCTGCACAAATGATAAAATATGTGACAGGAATTTATCCCTGGCTTCAGGGATGTGCTCTTCCATCAGCGGCGTATTGTAGTATAAAATAATTCCGTTGGTTGCAAGTAATGGTATTATCTGGCCCCTGAAAATATTTTCCGACTCTGTTACCTGCCGCTCTATTTCCAATTGTATTTTCTCTAACAAATGTTCGGGAATAGTATGCTCTATTTTTCGCCGCGTTTTTGCTTTTAAATTTGAAATAGCCAATATTACCGGATAGCGTACACTGAAGAACTCATCGAGATTAGAGGAAAAAATGGACAAAAATTTGATGCGGTCGAATAGCGGAACACTTTCGCATGCAGCCTCCTGCAGCACGCGGTAATTAAATTCAAGCCAGCTAAGATCCCTGTTGCAGTACATAGTCCATTTACTTTATAGTGGTGAGCCTGAAGCATTCGTAATCGTAGTAACATTGCCCGGATGGCCGTAATTCAGTATTGCAGCAATAAAGAATGCAACGACGGATACGATCAGACCAATCATAAATACAGTGTATGCGAGGCGTATGAGCTTATACTTTCTCCCCAGCACCACACCTATCTGGTAAATGTCTTTTACTATTGTGCTGTACAAGTATTCAGTGTCCTTCATGAGGGTAGACATAGCCCATTGATACTCCTCTAAAGATGACTGGTAGAAATTGCCGAAGAACAAGAGGTTTGTTTTTTTACTTAGTACGTCTTCTTTACTGAATAAACCTTCTGTTATTTTTGGCCGTGTTGATAATATTGCTATAATAATTGTGGTAAGGCATGATGCCAGGAAAATAATGACAGGTATGGTGAGATACGGGGTATCTGATATTTTATCTACCAATACGGATAATATAACACCAATAATGATAGAATTGACGGATATGAGAATATTGGCTTTTCTGTCGGCCATCTCACTCAGGTGAAAATGGTTTGATGACGTAAGGCGCAACACAGTTTGTATACCACGGGCCAAAAGGTTGCCTGTGTCTTTTTTGTCTTTGGTTCCATCAGATCCGGCGCTGAACAAACTCTGGTGCGTATTGGACGATGTGTTTTTTTCTTTTTTTCTTTTCAGCCATTCTATGTTTTTACGTTTTCCTTCTTCCAGCAGGATTTTACAGTAAGAAGTAAAAAAAACATGTTTACCCAGCATTTCTATAGTATTGTTTTCCCAATTCTGCAGCAACATGCTGTAGCCCCGTAGCGCAAGTTCCTTTTTGATCGCTTTGTTCGTTTTTTTAAAATCTTTGTTTCCGAAATGGTAGGTATCCGCGTCGCACAATATTTCCTCCACCAGATTTTTGGGATGTACCGGAACTTTTGTGGCGAGGATGCATCCGGCAATATTGGTTATCAGTTTTTCATTTGAGGATGGTTCTTTCTGCATGTAGTCACGCATTATCTCCACACTTTTCTCTTCATGCTTTTCAATATCCGTGTAAAGATGCCCTATATCGTGAAACCACGCGGCAACGTAAATGGTCAGCGTATCCGCCTCGCTGAGCTCGTAATGCGCTGCTATTTCCTGTGCCCTTTCCACCACCCCTTTCGTATGCTCCAGGTTGTGGTATACCAGGTTTGGATGCGGGTGTTCCTCGAAGAGACGTACTACATGGTTTGCGATCCGTTTATATATATTATCACTCATAGTTTTATGATTAGAAGGTTAGGTTGACCTTTGCCCCTAAGGTGAAATTGAACAGGAAGTCTTCGCCCGATACAGCACTGGTTGCAGAAACGATCAGCATGTTAAACGGAGTATAATAAAGACCACCTCCCCAGGCGTCGTGCCACACGTTTGAATATTCGTCTTTTACCCATACACGACCGAAGTCATTGAATCCAATAATTCCGAAGGTACCTGGCATTACGTATGATCTTACATCGCAAATCTTTACTCTCAACTCCAGGTCGGCATAAGCGAGTGAAGATCCGGCAAACCTGTCTTTTTGGAATCCGCGCAAATAATTGTTGGCGCCCAGCGTTAAGGCCTGGAAATATTCATACTGCTTGCTGAAAATATGGCCGCCGCCTACTTTTATAACAGCCACTACCTTTGCCGGATCACTGAGGCTTGCGTAAACGGCCATATTAGACTCCAGTTTAGTAATGGGTTTACTGTTGTTATCCAGTCCCTGCATTGATGTGAAGTCGGTCTTCCAGTCGACACCGCGTGTAGGAAACAATTCGGCATTAAGGTTATTGACATTGACGGATAACTTTCCGCCGGCGTAACTCTTCGGATTGAATATGCTTGAAGAGTCCAGTCCAAGCAATGACGGGTGGGCTAATATGCGGTCGTCACCGTACTCGTATTTGTTTGTATAGTAATAGTATGTTGGCCCCAGCCCTATACTCAGCAAATTTTGAAAAAAGCGTTTTCTTACCAAAACGCTGCCCTCGAGATCGGTATATCTTACACGGTAATAATGAATATCAGCTCCGGGTACTTTTGTTGTATTATTTCCCAGGCCAAAGAAATTATCGAGCCTGGGGTTTACAAATTCTCCGTCAGCGACAAGATCTTTTTTGCGAAACAGGTCATTGAAAACCCCGGTGTATTTGATTTGATAAGCGTTATCGGCAACGGCGTAGAGTGTTGATAATTTCTGGTCAGTGGAGTAGGGTTCTTTCCGGAAATTGAAGGTCCGTTCATGTATCCCGACCCCTGCCAGAAAACCGTCTTCAATATTGTAACCCAATTCGAGATGGGGGAAGCGCCATTCGGTATAATTTGCTTCCTTTTCATTATAGTTATTTACCTGGGGACTTGAAGACATCATATCCTTTGTTTTGTGCTCGGATAACACAACATTATTTTCCGTATTGAGATCGTATATGTAATTAGGGACACGACCCTTTATGTCGAATGTGTCATCGCCTGCCCCGCCTATCATACGTATTTTTATCTTAGAATGGACGTCAGCATCAATTTGAAACAAGTCGTTGCCATTAAAACCATACAACCGTATTTCTTTGGTTACATGCGGGTCGAAGGACCTGGAATACATGATGATCCCGGTATCTCCGCTTTTTTTGCGGGCATAAACATTTACGGTTACGCCCTTACCATTGCTGCTAACATGGAAATACTCATTTTTGTTGCTCCCCAAAATGTCAACTCTCTTTGAGAGGAATTTGTAATAAACCATTCCTTTCTCCGGCATCAGGTCCCTTCTGCTTTTTAGCTTTGCAGTGATTGTGCTACTGTCTAATTTTGCAATCTCAGGAGGCAGGCTTTTTACGGAAGCAGATATTACCGAGTCGGTGAGTTCGTTTTTGAACTCCTGCAATGTCTGTTTCCATTGCGCGGCATCCAGTTCGTTCAGGTAAGTCCTGTCGAAGTAGCGTGCCACATACCCCAGCCATGTTACGCGCGGGATGTCGTATCGAAACCCCTTTAGAAATGGCAACCTTCTCCAGGTTGCATATTTTAAAATGAGCCCGTCGGAGTAAAACAGCGCCTGGTCGCGGTCGTTCGGAATAGGGTAGTATATCTTTTGCTTGCCGGTATCTATGATGCCCCACTTCCACTGGCCCTGGTGCCGGTCGTAATCTGCTATCAGGAAGTCGAGCATCCGGGCCTTTAAAAGCATTTCCTGGTCTATTTTATGATCGTCTTTATCTCTTAGCTTATTAAATACCTCGCTTGTGTTCTTATCCTTACTCCCATCAAGTGTGGGGTCTTTTTCTTCAAGCATACAGACAGTATTGGCAAAAACCGGCCGGTAAATGCCAAGTGCATAGTCATCGGGCACAACGAAGTATTGAGGAGTAGCATGAACAATCCCGAGTGCGGCGGAGAGGGCCGGCACGGTGAGCGCCCCATAAGGATTTGCAGCTGATATCATATCCTGAACGACATCAGCTGCAATTGTATTCCGGAAGTTGGCCGGTATAGCTTTTGCAGGATCTTTATTCAACGCACGCAATGTCCATTTTATACCTGCGGTATCTTTCATGTGAAGGGAGCGCGTTTCCTTGCCGCCTCCCAGCCCTTCAATTTTAAATCCGCCGTGTTCCTTATTAACATCAAATACTTTCAGCTTCACAGGTGTTGCCCATTCTTCCCTGTAATTATTTCCCATCATCAGTCTCTTAAACCCCGAAGCATTTGCATAGTCTTTATTAGCGGCTACCGTTGCGCTGTCCTGGTATACGGTGGCATGCACAGTAGCGGTATCCCTGGCCAATTCCGGAAATTTGGAGAAATTGAGGATGTTTTCCGAATATGCTTTTTTGACTTCATTGGTTAAAGGATCCAATTCAAAGAAAGTAACCTGTACGTCTTTATTCTTGAAGACATCGAGCACTGCAAACCCGCGTCTTGCAGCGGCGTACCTTGTTTTTTTATTGTGCCCCACACGTTGTGATTTGGAGCCCCCGCCGCTTATTATGTAATGATAACTACTATCGTTAATCAGTTCGAGGTTGTGCTCGTGGCCGGCTAAATGAACAACATAGGGATGCGATTTAAGAACCTCTTCAACCTCATTGATCATATGAGCATACGCAGGGAACTTCATATCCTGGGGGCTGCCGAAACCCCCCCTGCTTATCGGGTAAACAGACCCAAGCACAGGTAACGGGATATACAGGTATTTGTTCAGGTCTGTAAAGGGAAAGATGTTTTGCTTTATGCCGTAATACCCGCTATGTACGCCAGTACTTTTGAACGGATGGTGACAAGCAAACAATATCAGCTTGTGAGGATTATGATCAATGATTTCCTTGATGCCCGATAATACTTCATCTTCTGTTTTGTTTTCACAGTCTGATTCTATGCCGGGTTTTTCTCCCCTGGTCAGCCACCATTGACTATCCATAATTATCAGCACCACATCATTGCCCAACTGTACTTCTTCAGGCCCTGGGCAACCATCTTCGGGGTAGAATTTCACATTATCAGCAATTTGATTTACATAGACGCTCTGCCTCAGTATATTGCCATAGCCTTCCGGTTTGCCATTTGCCCAGTCGTGATTGCCAGGCATAAAATATGCGTGTGCAGGCGTGCCTTCAACCAGTGACGCCTGTGAGTCTAAAATTGCGGCATCTCCCTTGTATGCTTCATCTTCTTCGTTTGGAAGCCCCCTGGTGTATACATTGTCGCCGACAAATAGTACCGTGGTTTTTTTATCCATTTGCACCACATGTCTTACGGCATCTATTACTGTTGCTTTGCCCTTAGTCAATTCTCCTGCATCGCCAATAATAACAATACGCTGCCCCACGCTGTCATTTGCAGGTAACACAATATTTTGTGCGGAAACATTTTGTAAAGAAAGTAGCAACAATATCGTGATGGTATATTTCATTTGGCGGTTTCATTTTTGAATTGGTAAAATAATATCGTGGCAGTATTGTCCTTGCCGGCCTCATTCGAAATGAACAGGTTTCCGTTTGGGGTAAAAGTTATCCCCTCCGGCTGGATAAATATTGAAGGGTTCAGGTGATAAACGTCTTTTACTTTACCGGTTCTGTCGGCCACTACCAGCAGCTTGTTTATTGATGACAGAATATACAATTCGCCGTTTAGGGGATTCAGAGTAGCTGCTGAAGGTTTAAATTTACGGGATACAGGGCCGTTTATTTCTTCTATGGCTTTAGCATCGATCGTGTATGAGCGCGCATACATGTATTGCTGCAGGTCGAATGAATATGAGCCAACTGTAGCCAGGTCATCGCTTTCACAGTCTTTGCACAGCAGTATCAGTTTCTTCAGCGTATCATCATAGTATAGAGATTCGAACTCATCCTTGCCCTGTTTTGGGAAAGTATATTCATGGGTTGCGAGTGAGTCATTCAAAAAATTAAGGGAGACTATATCTCCGTTATTATTGAGTAAGTAAAAAGTGCTGTCATGCAGTACTATGTCTTCATAGTCGCGCTTGTGGCTGAATTTCCATTTCCGGATATCCGTGGTTTTATTTAAAAATATTTTGTAGAGGCAACCCTTTTGGTCGCTTTCGGCAAACAGGCTGTTGTCTTTGCTATAGTATGCAATACCTGATATTTCATCGAGCTCGGAAGGTAAATCAATAGTGTATGGTCTATTTAGGTTATAACCCGGGGGACTCTTGTATTCGTTTTGCCGACGGCCACAGGAGAGAAGCGCGAGTATCAGCAATACATGGATTGCGCACTGAGATAAATATAACCGGTATAGCTTAATCATAACAAACTAATAATATCATTTATACAAATTTGTGCCGCGGGCGGAGTTTTGGGAAATCATAGGGCAAGGAGCATAACTCCGGGCGAATTGAAAGACGGCCTCGGCGGGTTTTTCGGCTGCAAAACAGTTTTTCGGTTTGTATTTCATGGATTGATTCCCAGTTCCAGCATTATTGGGTATTTATTTGACATTTGGTACAATGCATTCAATACCTCGACCGGCGCCGATTTGTTGGGCAAATCATTTACCGACGCATCGATGCGGTAGCCATCATTTCCTATGGTGCGATAGGAGTGAGGTATGTAGTAATAGCGGTTTGAGTTATTGCTGAAAGGCGGCGCCAGTAAAATGTGGTCATACCAGCCTTTGGCTGCGCCGCCTGTACCGCAGTTATTGGGTTCTTTTTCCTTTTTACGGGTAGATGTTGTTAAGAATGTTGCAAACCTTTCCGGGTGTTTATCCCAGTTGGCAGGGTATCCAACCTTTCTGTCCATTCCAAATGGCGGGTCGATGAAGCAGTAACTTTTTTCAGCATTATTCGTCAGTACCTGGTAGCCTTCCTCGTTTGTTTTTCGCAGGTTGAAATCACCCATTACAATGACGTTTGGTAACGTTGAGAACCGTTTTCTCAGCCCACTCATTACTTCTGCCATTTGCCGGTCGCGTTCTGCCGGATCATCGCCGGAGTTTGTATGGATAAGTATTATATATATAAATGGAGTATCGGTCTTATTGGGGATATTATACCCCAAATAGTATAACTTATACATGTTAAGATCAGTAACGTCAGAAACGAGTGTGACGACGGACGAAAAGCCAAACTTGTGTTTGTTATAATACAGGATCGCCTGGTTGTTGTCGCGTGCGGCATTGGTAAATGGGCAGGACGCATATTTGTCCGGATGTGCAGCATTCAGCGCATGTACTAATATGGAGTCTTCAAACCCTTTCGGAGCTTTACCCTTTTCACCCGGCGTTGATGGGATAGCTTCGACCTTTATAAGGCCGAGTATATCCGGATCAGTATAGTTAACTATCGTTTTGAGGTACCCATGCATCTCGCTTGCCGGCCCCTGGCAACCATCTCCGTATTTAAGCACATTGTAGCTCATTACCTTTATTATATCTTTCGGAATTTTCGCGGTCTTGCATACCGAGAAAAAAGGAAGCAGCAACAGCAATAATATTGAATATTTTATGTACGTCCTTTTCGTCATGATGATGGCATTAATCCAGTAGGGGGTGTATAATTTTGAGGGAGTCCAGGGCCTGCGTGATTTTATTATAATTATCTATCCCTTCAGTGGCTGCAAGTTTTTCGTTGCACTGCCCGTAAAATTTAAGTATGTTTTGTTGCAGGTCAACATCTACACGCTTGAATTTGTCATCACTAAGTTCAAGGATCAGATTAATATAGGTGCGATCTGCCAGGCCATACTCCCCAGGGGTGGTATTGTTTCCCGTATCGAAATCGATATTTGTGAAGCAAGGATTTTTGCGGGGTAAAGTGAGCAATATGGCTGTATAACGCGCCTGCACTGTGTCGAAACTTTGAATGAATAATTTCTCGGCATCAGGCCCTGGGATTTTTATTTTGAGATCTTTCAGGGGGCCTACCTTGGGAAGTATTTTAACGACGGCAGCCAGGACACCGGGAAAAAATCCGGGTTTCTGATGTTTCTTTCCGTATTCATGGTAGTAATTTGCTTTGCGCATTTTATATTGAAACTTCCGTTTTGTGATGCCGGGGTTAGATTTGGTGATGTCCTTTTTTTTGGCAGACCATGCAGCCCTGGTGATCGTTGGGAATAAGTTTTTGATTATCCATCTGAACGACGAGATCGCAAGTGGCAGATCGTTGAAAATGTTGTTTATATCTAACCCATAGGTCTTTAAAAATGCCCGTTCCAGCAATGGTCTTGATACCTTGAAGCCGATGAAGTCGTGATATTTTTCTGAGGCGTAATTGCCCCGTGCTGTCTGTACTATATCAAAACCGAATTCCATCCTGATATGTGCAACAGGATCCTGCTCATAGGTGACAACAGTGCCGAATTTTTCTTTATCCTTAGTATATACCAGGGGTACACAGTGATTGGTAGCCATAGGATGGCCGTACTTATCTGCATTATAATGACACAAAATACCGAGGGCAAAAGCATACTCGTTTATATCCCTGGCTTCGTCAAGAGCAGCGTTTACAAAATCGCCGCTACGCACGTAATGAACCAGGTTTGTAAATAACTTGCTACCAAAAGGATAATAGCCCATATCGGGCACAACCGCGCCGCCATACGCATAAGCATGTGCTTCCTTTAGCTGCGAATCGGTAGACCCGGGGTATTTCTTTAAGAGTAATGGCTGGATTGTTTTATCCCAGGTAACGTCGATTAAGGCCTCGTGTGACAGCACAGAATATCCTTTACATTGCAGAGAAGTGCTAAGAAAAAGAACAGACACTATTATCAAAAACCTGTATGTCGCTTCATATTTTAAATATTTTTTTGGCATGCTACCGGCTCTAATTGGTGTTTTCAAATTCTTTAATCTTAGAAAATAAAGTGTTCGCAATTGTAAGACCCTTTCCGGACCTCAATGGGCGGATTAAACCAATCTGATCCTGAAAAATCCTGTAAATGTTTTTTATGGTTTGACCATGCTTTTTCCATTGCTTTTGCGAAGTCAGACCTCTGTCCGGCAGAGCAGAGGCAAAGTAGGTATTATAAAAATTAATAATAAAATATGGGTCTTTATTGCCCGCCTACATTAGTTAATGTAAAAAACCGTACCATGGATATTCCGGTTGTTATTATCTATGCTAAAAGGAGTACCTGGCAAGGGTTATGTGAGCTGAAACGTGAAGAGAGGCCGGTAGTTTCTTAATGGCATCATTTTACTTGCAGTAAAGGAAACTAAATGACATTTATGAAAAAGGAAGCAAGTAATATCGGCAGCAAATTGTTTTTATTGGCGTTTTGTTTTATGACCCAGGCCTATGCCTTCGGCCAGGAGGCAACAGCTACGACACAAAACAGTAGTACGGTTCAGAGTTCTACTGTGACAGCACCTGATAATGCCGCTATGTGGTATAGTAACCCAATAGTATGGGTAGTTGGTGGGGTAGTATTATTGTTGATATTAGTTGCGCTCCTGAGAGGTAATAAGAACAAGAGCGAAACTGAAATTTCCAGAAACACAACTACAACTACTACCATAACAGACAAATAAGCACATAGTCTATGTAATAGTCAGGCACCCTGTTTGCAAACCCATTTAAATCTGCTCCTAAGTGGGTTGGTCGGAGAGGAATGTGTCCTTTTTTGAGACCCATTTAGGTTTTTTACTTTGGGTGTCTTATATTTCGCATGCCTAAACTATTCACCAGATTTTAACGGCATGATTTTCATAGCAGTTGTAAAAAATCATTGATGGAACGCCTCATGATGCTTGAGGGGCATCGTGGGAATTTTACGTTAGTGTAATTAAATTACAAAAAAATTATTATGAAAAGCTATAAGAATCAAATATAAAGGTGTGACTATAGTTGTGCCAAGAAGCACCAAAAAAGCTTTTGAGCCGTATTTTTTGGTTTATTCCAGGATGATTTACCAGTAACAGGAACATATATGAGTTTGTTGACCAAAGATTGTTTATCCCCCGATGCATTAAAAAAAATGCAGGAAAAAAAAATGGGGGAACTATTGTCTTATCTGAGCAAAAATTCCCCTTTTTATCAAAAGCTATTTTCACTGCATCAGATTGATATACAAGCAATCAAAACCCTTGAAGATATTACTTCGATACCCACTACAAGCAAAGAAGACCTTCAACAGCACAATGATGATTTTTTATGCGTTCCATCCCATAAGATCATAGAGTATACTTCAACATCGGGAACTTTAGGCAGCCCTGTTACTATAGCTCTTACAGAAAATGATTTGGAACGACTGGCCATTAATGAATATAATTCCTTCCTGGCTGCTGACGGGTCGCAAAATGACATTTACCAATTAATGCTTACCCTCGACCGCCAATTTATGGCCGGGATAGCCTACTATTCCGGCATTCGAAAGCTTGGTGCGGGCATTATAAGGCTTGGGCCGGGTGTCCCTTCTTTGCAATGGGAGACGATTCATCGGTTACGGCCAACCGCTATCGTGGCTGTACCGTCATTTATTTTAAAATTAATACAGTATGCTACAGGACATGGCATTGACCCAAATTTGTCATCTGTAAAAAAGGCGATATGCATTGGAGAAAATATACGCAATAGCGATTTTACCCTGAATGTCCTTGGTAAGAAAATTAAGGAAGCATGGGATATACACCTGTATTCTACCTATGCGTCGACTGAAATGCAAACTGCATTTACTGAATGCGCTGAAGGATGCGGCGGACACTACCAACCCGAATTAATGATAGTAGAGTTGCTTGATGAAAATGACAACCAGGTGGCACCCAATGCGCCCGGAGAAGTGACCATTACCACACTGGGAGTAGAAGGAATGCCACTGCTACGTTATAAAACGGGCGATATAAGTATGTATTTTGATGAACCCTGCGTATGTGGAAGGGATACCTGGCGGCTGAGTTCGGTGATAGGCCGTAAAAAACAAATGATCAAGTTTAAGGGCACTACTTTATATCCACAAGCCTTGTTCGACCTGCTGAACGATATGCGGGAAGTACTTGATTATATTGTTGAGATCAACACCAATGAAGTTGGCCTGGACGAAGTATTATTTTACCTTGTGCCCGTTGATTTAAGCGGAGAGACCGATTACCGGATAAGAGGCTATTTGCAGGCAAAATTAAGAGTAAGCCCATATATTCGATATGTGACTGACGAAGAAATGCAAAAAATACAATCGTCAAGCATGAGCAGAAAAGCATTAAAATTAGTTGATAAACGAATAAAACAGGAACAGGATTAAACAGTAGACCTGGTAATCATTTTAGACTTTCACCCATTTAATTTCACCCTTTACAATACTCAATAAATTTCGCCTCAATGATCGCTATCGGACAAAATACACTTACTCTTCAGGATTTTGCTGATATACTTTTAAAAGAAGAGCAGGTTATTTTAAATAAACCGGACCTGGAAACAGTGGATGTAAATTTCCGTTTTCTAAAAGAGTTTTCCGCTGACAAATTAATTTACGGCATCAATACTGGTTTTGGCCCTATGGCTCAATACAAGATCAGTAATGAAAATCTTTTGCAGCTTCAATACAATCTCATATATAGTCACAGCTCAGGCAGCGGGGCGCTTTTACCAGCCCGGTTAGTCAAGGCGTTAATGATCGCCCGGTTAAACAGTTTGATGAAGGCGTATTCGGGTGTCCATACTGATGTTGTACTATTGCTGAAGGAATTGATCAACAATAATATCACGCCCTGTATTTACGAACATGGAGGCGTAGGGGCCAGCGGAGACCTGGTGCAGCTTGCCCACCTGGGTTTGGTATTGATAGGAGAAGGAGAGGTAATGCTGGATGGAGCAACTTACCCAACCTTAGAAATATTCAACCGGTTTGGTATAAAACCACTTACGATCCATGTAAGAGAGGGATTGGCGGTATTGAACGGAACTTCCGCAATGACCGGCATTGGATTAGTAAACATAATAAAGGCCAAAAAACTAATGGAATGGTCTGTGTTATTGTCTGCTATGACGAACGAAATTATGGAGGCCTTTGACGACCACTATTCACACGAATTGAATATTGTAAAACATCACAACGGCCAAAATAGGATATCCGCTATGATGAGGGGGTTGCTTAAGGACAGCAAAATGATACGCACCCGGTCTGAATATTTATACCAGCCCGAAAATCAAAACAGGGATATAATTGAGGACAAAGTACAGGAATATTATTCCCTGCGCTGCATCACGCAAATCCTGGGGCCAGTGCATGATACAATAGGCCATGCTGAAAAAGTGTTGGTTGATGAGCTTAACTCCGTCAATGATAATCCCGTGATAGATCATGTGAATAATAATGTATTTCACGGTGGCAATTTTCATGGTGATTATGTATCGCTGGAAATGGACAAACTCAAGATCGCTATCACTAAATTATCTATGCTATCCGAACGGCAGCTCAATTACCTGCTTAATGACAAGTTGAATCAAAAACTACCTCCGTTTGTAAACCTAGGGGTGTTAGGGTTGAATTTTGGGATGCAGGGTATGCAGTTTACAGCCACATCTACTGTAGCAGAAAACCAGACGATGTCTTTCCCTATGTATGTGCACAGTATTCCCAATAATAATGACAACCAGGATATAGTGAGTATGGGCTGCAACGCAGCGTTAATGACCCAAAAAGTAATTGACAATTCGTTTACCGTACTTGCAATACAGTTAATGACCATATTGCAGGCAGTAGACTATTTAAATTGCCAGTCAAAATTGTCTGTCGCAACCCGATTAGTTTATACTGAAATGCGAGCAGTTTTTCCTAAATTTATCGATGACCTTCCTAAATATAAAGATCTGCATAAGATTAAAAGTGCTATGGAAGATTCAAAGAGCATAAGTTCGTTGTCCGTAATCAGTTAATTATGAAATGTGCTTTAGTTACTGGTGGTTCAAGGGGCATCGGCAGGGCCATATGCATTAAACTGGCTGCAATGGGGTATTATGTGCTGGTAAATTATAAAAGCAACGAGGCTGAGGCCACCGCTGCACTTGGGATGATAAAGGAAGCAGGCGGGGATGGCGAATTGTTGCGCATGGATGTTTCTGATAAAGAGGATGTTGCACAAACGCTTGGCAAATGGATAGAAGGGCATAACGAGAAATATATTGAGGTGCTCGTAAACAATGCGGGCATTAAAGATGATGCTTTGCTGGTGTGGATGCAGGATGAACAATGGGAGCAGGTAATAAAAACGAACCTGGATAGCTTTTTCTATGTTACCCGGCAAGTATTAAAAGGCATGATGCTGAGAAAGCATGGGCGAATCATTAACGTTGTTTCACTTTCGGGATTAAAAGGGGTGTCGGGGCAAACAAATTATTCTGCCGCTAAAGCAGGAGTGATAGGCGCTACCCGATCTTTAGCACTGGAGGTGGCCCGGCTTGGCATAACGGTTAATGCCGTAGCGCCGGGCCTCATAAAAACAGACATGGTACAGGACCTGGATGAGAAAGCGCTTCAAAAGATGATACCAGCCAGGCGTTTCGGACTGCCGGAGGAAGTAGCCCATGCCGTAGGGTTCCTGGCATCGCAAGAGGCGGGATATATAACCGCTGAAGTATTGTCTATTAACGGGGGGCTATAGCTTATGAAACTTGCTGAAAGTATATTGTCACTGATACCGCAACGCCATCCTTTTGTAATGGTAGATAAATTGCTGCACCGGGATGAACAACTTACGCGCACGGGATTCCTGGTTACAGAAGACAATATTTTTGTGGAGCACGGTAGATTTAACGAGGCTGGTTTGCTGGAAAACATGGCGCAGACCGCAGCTGCAGGTGAGGGGTATGTGGCAGGCGTTGAAAAAAGGTCGGTTGATAAAGGTTATATAGGGGCGGTCAAAAATTTTGAGATATTTGCATTGCCGGCTGTAAACGAAGAACTAACAACTGAAATAACCATTAAGCACAAGATATTTGATAGTATGATAGTTGAAGGGAATGTCTGGTGCGACGGCAAACTAATCGCCCAATGCGAGCTGAAAATTTTTATCAATAAAACCAGCTAAATCAGATGTTGGCTGTAGTAAGAAAATCATTAGAATGAAAGACGTCTTTGTCGTTGCTGATAATATTTTATCTCCTCTTGGTAATACGACAGCGGAGAACTTTACGCAGCTCAAAAAAAACATTTCCGGGATAAAATTGCATGATAACGCGACTATATCTGAAACACCTTTTTACGCGGCATTATTGGAAAATAATGAATGGTACACTAAGGATGACAATAACAATTTCACGAAATTTGAACAACTGCTCGCAGCATCTATAGAAAACGTCCTGCAAAATTGCAGCGTGGATGCACGGGATAAGGATACGTTGCTTATTGTTTCTTCCACAAAAGGGAATATTGGTCTGCTTGAAACGGAAGTGAAGAGCGCGGAACTTAAAGAAAGAATAGCATTGTATACTTCAGCGAAACTTGTTGCAGATCATTTTCATTTTATTAATAGACCTGTGGTTGTTTCTAATGCATGCATTTCAGGTTTATTGGGCATATTAACCGGTATGCGCCTGATACGCTCAGGACAATATAAAAATGTTGTCGTTGCCGGCGCAGACGTTGTTTCCAAATTTATTCTATCAGGCTTTCAGTCGTTCCAGGCTACCAGCCCTCAACAATGCAAACCATTTGATAAGGATCGAGATGGAATTAATCTTGGAGAAGGTGCGGCGACGATCGTTCTTTCTTCTGAAGCCAGGTATGCCGGGGCAATTAAAGTAGCAGGTGGGGGAACAAGTAACGACGCAAATCATATTTCAGGGCCTTCACGTACGGGGGAGGAACTCTATGGGGCGATAAAAAATACGTTGAAAGAGGCCGGGTTATCCCCATCAGAAATTGACCTCATATCGGCCCATGGGACGGCAACCATTTATAACGATGAGATGGAAGCAAAAGCGATATCATTAGCCGGGATGCTGTCTGTGCCGGTCAATAGCCTGAAAGGGTATTTTGGACATACATTAGGCGCTGCCGGACTTATTGAATCTATTGTTACTTTACAATCAATGAGAGAGAACATAATATTGCCTACTTTGGGATTTCAACATCACGGGGTGTCAGAGCCCATAAATGTGTGTAGTAATTTACAAGTTTCGGATCTGAACAACTGCCTGAAAACGGCGTCCGGTTTTGGGGGGTGTAATGGTACCGTATTGTTTAGCAAAACATCAACAAATTGATCTTAAAAATTTAGCGCCTGGTTGCAGATAAATATATCGCCGCAAGTTGTGTTATCGGCACTGATGGGGTTTTCAAAAATGGGACGACTATTTTTGAAAATAACCAAGCTGATACGCCGGGCTATTTGCTATCTATATACCAGCATTTTAAGATAGCTTATCCTAAATTTTACAAAATGGATAATCTGAGCAAGCTCGGGTGGCTCGCTGCTGAAATATTGCTACAGGAACTTACAACGCATGATTACCGCCCGGAAGAAATTGGGGTAATGCTATCTAATGCCAATTCCAGCCTTGATACTGACCTGCGATATTTTGAAACAATAAAGGAGATGGCCAGCCCTTCATTATTTGTTTACACCTTGCCGAACATAGTGACAGGGGAAATATGTATCAGGAACAATTTCAAAGGGGAGAATGCGTTTTTTGTTTCAGATAGTTTTGACGCGGGATTTATGGAACAATATGTAGGCGACCTGTTAGATCGTGGTATATTGAGCGTCTGTATCTGTGGTTGGGTTGATGTATATGAGGATGCCTATTGCGCTGTTTTGTTCCTGGTGAAAAAAGGAAATGAAGGTATTTTGTTTACAAAGGAGGATATGGATAAAATATTTAAAACAGGAGTACCGAATGCAAAAGTATAACAAGGACATGCCGGTTTTTGTGGCAGGTTTAGGGATGATCTCTGCGATTGGCAATAATGTTGCTGAATGTATTAGTGCACTGGAGGAAGGCCGGGCCGGGATAGGCGACGTTTCTTATCTCAATACGGTGCACCGCGGGGAGATACCGGTAGCAGAAGTTAAGCAAAGCAATCATGAGCTTTCGTTGCTCGCCCGACTGCCCGGGCGAATCAGCCGGACTGCATTGCTGGGTATGATTGCGGCGAGGGAGGCATTAGACAGCGCGGCCATTGAAACTCTTTCCGGGTTGCGGACTGGATTAATTTCGGCCAATACCGTTGGTGGTATGGATAAAAGCGAACAATTCTTTATTGATTTTCTTCCGGATCATGCTAAAGGGAAATTGAAGGATGTATTCTATCATGAATGTGCAGCATCGACCAGATTAGTGGCGGATCAATTAGGCATCCGCAATTATGTTACGACGATCAGCACAGCTTGTTCTTCTTCAGCCAATGCCATCATGCATGGTGCAAGATTAATTAAGCATGGTATGCTGGATGTAGTGGTAGCAGGAGGCGCTGATGCACTGACAAAGTTTACACTTAACGGGTTCAATACGCTTATGATCCTTGACAGGGCATATTGTAAGCCATTTGATGATGACCGCAATGGCTTAAATCTTGGAGAGGGGGCCGGATATGTAGTGCTCGTGTCTGAGAAAGTGGCGGAATTAATGAAGTCTGAAGTCGTTTGCAGGTTGAGTGGCTATTGCAACACAAATGATGCATATCACCAGACAGCTTCATCGCCTGATGGGAAAGGGTCTTATCTCGCCATGAGTGGCGCCCTGGAAAATAGTGGTTTAACTCCGTCTGATATAGGTTATATAAACCTGCACGGAACGGGCACGCAAAATAATGACCTTGCCGAGGGCACTGCCATAAAAAGGCTGTTTGATTCTTGCTATCCCCCTATGAGCTCTACCAAATCCTTTACAGGGCATACCCTGGGAGCAAGCGGGGGCATTGAGGCCGTGTTTTCCTCATTGTCTGTGAAATCCGGATTTATTTATCCTAACCTTCGTTTTCACACCAGGATGAGGGAATTACCGTTTGTACCGGAAAGCGTTTTCTCAAAAGATGAATCAGTAAAACACGTACTATCTAATTCCTTTGGTTTTGGTGGTAGCTGTTCCTCATTAATTTTTTCAAAAGTTGAAGGATGAAAATATACATACGCGCAGCATCAAATATATCACCGCAGCAGACTTTCAAAGAATCAGCATTTCCCTTTCAGGCTGTGGAGTATACTGGTAATATTTTGAAGGCTATAGAACCGGATTACAAAGATATTATTGATGCAAAGGCGGTACGAAGAATGAGCCGTATCGTAAAAATGGGCGTTGCAGCTGCTTTGGAATGCCTGAAAGATGCGGGAGAAGAATGTCCCGGAGCAATTATTACAGGTACTGCATACGGCTGCCTTGCAGATACTGACAATTTTTTGATTGGCATGATTGAGCAAAGCGAAGGGATGCTGTCTCCTACCGCTTTTATACAGTCTACACACAATACAGCAGGAGCGCAGATCGCCCTGATCCTTCAATGTAACGGCTATAATAACACTTTTGTTAATGGTGGATTTTCTTTTGAAAACGCGCTGCTGGATGCGATCATGTTGCTGCATGAAGAGGAGGTGACAAATGTATTGGCGGGAAGCATTGACGAGTTGATAGGGCTGAGCCATGCTGTGTTGAGCAGGTTCAGATTGTATAAGCGGCTGCCCATTTCTAATCTTGATCTGCTGTCTTCAGCTTCAAAAGGAACAGTTGCGGGGGAAGGGGCGGCATTTTTTTTACTGTCCAGCCGGTCATCAACTGATGACCTCGCCCGGCTTGAGGGTGTGGCTATTTTTTATAAGCCTGAAAATACAGCAGAAATGGCCAATAACATCATTACATTTTTGGCAGATCATGAGCTGAATATAACTGATATTGACCTGGTAATTACCGGGAAAAACGGCGACATAAAAAACGATGCGCATTATGACCGGTTGAAGGAAACGATATTTACTAAAAATGAACTGATCAACTATAAACATTTGTGCGGCGATTATCCCACTTCCGTTTCCTTTGCGGTTTGGTTGGCCGCTTATATTATTAAGACCGGAAAGATACCTACTGGTGCGGGGTACGAAGTATCTGAAGAAAATAAATTAGGCCGGATCCTGATTTGCAATAATTATCAAAACCTGCATCATTCCCTGGTATTAATTTCCGCCTGACAAAACATGATTATGCTAAAAGATGATTTCTATAGTATCACATCAATAAACACTGAAGGTAATGTAATCAATGCCACATTAGTTATCAACGAAACGCATAAAATATTTGAGGGCCATTTCCCCGGTCAGCCTGTGGTGCCTGGTGTGTGTATGATGCAGATGGTAAAAGAAATAACAGTAATAGCTCTTGAAAACGATCTCCAGCTGATAAAAGCCGATGAGCTCAAATTTTTACAGGTGATAGATCCCCGGGGAAATAAGGAAATACAAATGCAGGCACAGTACAATTCACCGTCAGCAACCGTGTTGAATATATCCGCAACCCTTGTTATAGAAAACTTAACCTGCTTTAAATTCAAAGGGTCTTTCCAGGTTGGCCGGCGGCGGCAATAGAGACAGATATCCCATCAATGGAATAACAGGCTGGTCAATTTGCCGGCATTTACTTTGTCCTGTGCTTTTCGATATAATCAACCATCGTATTGATGTCCACCAATATTTTTCGCCCGTCTTTTGGATCCTTTATGACTATCCCGTATTCCCGCTGCAGCAAAACAATAAGTTCGAGGGAATCGATAGAGTCTAATCCCAGCCCTTCGCCAAATAATGGTTCGTCATCTTTAATATCTGCGGGCTGCAGGGCTGTTAAGTTCAGGAATTCAATTACCTGGTTTTTCAACTGTTGTTTCAATTCTTCCGTTGTCATAATTTTCTGTAATTTAAATTAATTTTTTCTTCTTTAGCCCAATAAAAATGAATAACTGGATCACTATTGTGGTAAGAAATATAGGTACAATGTTTACCCAAATATCTTTTAGGTTTCCTCCTTCGAGGAACAACGCATAGTATGCATCCAGGCACCAATGCAGCGGAGACAACTTAATAATTGTCTGTAACGAGCCCGGCATAGCAAAGCCTGGGACCATCAACCCACCAAGGGCTGCAAGTATCACTATTGATATGGCGCCGAAACCATTCGCCTGTTCTCTTGTCGCGGCGAAAACGCCAATGCAAATAGCATAGCTGACCGCACACCAGCCGCAGATTAAAGTAACTACGACTAATGCGGTAAGATCAGACGGTAAACGCAATCCGGGAAGTCCGATAAAGGGAAACAAGCATATGCCAATGGCAAATATTACTATCGCTTGCAGCATGGTAACCCCTAAGTAGGTTATTTGCTTGGATAGCAAGGCTATATAGTAGTTGGTGGGTAATGTTTTTAATCTTATAAAACTGCCGTTAAGTTTTTCCTGCACTACACTTCCACCTAAAGACATGACGATGAAAAACATGGCAAAAATGGTCCATGCCGGCACATTGTGCTGTGAGGCATTAGGGATGAATTTATTTCCATCCAGGGTAAGGGGCTCTTCCTTTATTTGCATATTGCCGGTCAGCATATCCTGCTCCAGCGATCCTGGCAGAGGTGTTCCATTTATTGAAAAGTATAGATTTTTTAATACCTCGGCGCTTTGCACCATTTGTAAAGCGCTGTTTAATGAGCCTTGTATCGAAAGCTTGTACGACTCCTGCAAAATGGGCGCATAATACAACGTTATAGGACTGCCACTCGCCAAATGTACTTTGAATGGGTTTCCCGGCAGCCCAAATGAGCTCATTGCCCTCGCTGCTGTATTTTTCGCTTTGGTGGTGGTCTGCAATGAAAAATCGGCGGGTAATACAACACCCACCAGCATTTTGTCGGTACGCATACGATCTTTTATCTCCGCTTCGCTTTTCCCACCTGCTATCGGGATTATTTTAAACATCCCTATTTTGTCAATGGCCTGTATAAATTGCCGGGCTACGACGCCAGTATCTTTATTACAAACCGCAAGGGCGATTTTGTTTTTGTTTAATAATTCAAAAGTGTTATTCTGTATGCTGGTAACGATAACCACAAGCGCAACAGGCATACCAAACATAAGGGCAATACCCACCTTATCGCGCAGCAAAATCCGCAGATCTTTTTTTATGGTAGCCCACAACTTCATTGGTTCCTGAAATCTTTACCCGTTAAATTAAGAAACAACTCTTCCAGCCCCTTTTCTTTATTGTCTGCTAATAATACATCAATATCACCGCAGGCAATTATTTTTCCTTCATTGATAAAAGCAATTTTTTTACACAACCCTTCTGCTTCACTTAACTGGTGCGAGGTATATACAAGTGTCGTCCCATTTTTATTCAATTCTTTGAGGTAGCCGATAATACCATGCCTCGTTTGTACATCTACTCCAACGGTAGGCTCATCAAGGAATAAGATACGTGGACTATGTATGATCCCGATCGCAAGATTTACCCGTCGTTTCATGCCTTCTGAAAATTGTTCTACAGGTTTATTTTTTACCTCCTGCAAACTCATAATATCCATTAATTCATTAGTCCGTTTTTTTATTTCCTTTTTATTAAGACCAGACCAGGCGCCAAAGAACTCTAAATTTGCAACGGGGCTTAGTTCCTGGTAAAAAGAAAAAGTCTGCGGCACAAATCCAAACAACTTATTTACCTCTTTGCGTTTTGATTTTATGGTATTTCCGAGCAGCCATATGTCTCCCCGTTCGTAAGAAAGCAGCCCGGTCATCAGGCTGATCAATGTGGTTTTGCCAGCGCCGTTAGGGCCGAACAAGCCAAACCTTTCTCCCGCAGCTATCTCCAAGTTCAAATCTGAAAACAGCATGCGATCCTGACCGGGATACCGGAAATAAAGGTGCTCAACTTTAAGGGCGGTTTGATCCATTAACGCCATTTTATTTTAGACAGACCTTCGAAAGCACGCTTCTCAACAGCAGCTATTTCAAGCAGATAATCGCCCATCACATCAAAATCTGCCTGGCTGCCTATTCTTCCCTTAAATATGCCGGCAGCCTGCACGGCCGCGGTACGCCAAAGATCGCCGGCATTAGTGAAGGTTTCAGACGCCCGCAGCAACTGGTCATTATTATGGTAAGCATTGGCTTCCTGCAAAAAGGCTGCATATATATAACGAAAACCACCACCACCCGTACCTATCTCTTCCTGCATACGTACCAGCTGGGCCAGGTACAATCCCGCTTTTTCCAAACCTAATTTATCCCGCCATTTTTTAATCCTGTTACCGGTAAATCTTATTCCCTGGATACCACTTATGAACCCCGGAATTGTGAGCATGGTGAATACATTACTTTTGATGCCCGTTTTTATAGCATTCTTTATCTTTTCATCGCTTACGGTATATTCATTTACAGGATAGTAGAGGCGGCCATTTGGAGATAATGCCCCTCTTGCAAACCTCACACGTTCCAGTTCATAACTCGTTAGGGAAGTAACGGTTTCCATGATTGGATCGCTTACCAGGTAGTTATCGGCTTCTTTGCCGTAAACAACTAAGTTGTGTGCATTGAAATGAAACCGGTATTGTTTAGGGAAATAAGGTAAATAGTAAACACCTACCTGGCAGCCCACGGCGTGACCTTCAGCCAACCTTTTGTCTAAAGCTATTTGCGCATCCTCTTTTGATCTGAATGTCTGGCGGAATATGTGGACGCCGAGTGAATTGCAGGTTTTTGAAAAAATTCGTCCCGGCAACGTCCGGAAAGCAATGGCCGGGCCATTATTTATTTTTAGCAATGGGATGTAGGCGAAAAATAAGCCGGCGCCTATGCCAAAAGCCAGTGGCTCTGTCATCTTATCTATCCCGATGCCCCTTAATAAATTCGTTGTTACGCCCGTTTCGCAATGTGCCGCCTGTATGTGCTTAAAGTTATTGGTCATGGCCGCATATTTTTAAGCTCATCCGGTTTTATTTCAAAAACGTCCGCGTATATCTTCAGCTTTTTGTCCGATAATTTCTTAAATCCCCCGGGTTTTAAATGCCGCTTTATCTGCCACTTCCAAAAGCCGGTATACCCGGCTAAAATATCAATATCCATGAGCCCTTTTTCCATAAAAAAAAGTAATGGGCTAGCTTCGTTGTTTGTTACTTTTTCCCGGGCGGTAGCAATGCGTTTCTCAATATCCTGCCATGCAGCGTCCAGTGCGGTAATTTTTATATCCCAGCCTTTACTCTGCTCCGTTGTGTATTTGCCGGATCCATCAGTAGCATAGCATACTTCAGTGGTCACCTTACCAAGTGCACTCAGGTCTTGTGGTACTTCCTCTTTTTTCATACCAAGGGATTAAATGGTAAACAGCGTTCCAATATCAGCAAACTTTTAGCATTGCATACATATAGGAAAAACGGGCGCTTTCCGGTACAAGCAACAATATATTTTCGCCTTTTTTTAATCTGCCGCTGTGAAACAGTTCATGCACCATAAGATACACAGACGCAGCGCCTACATTGCCCATGGTGCTTAGATTGAGGAACCATTTTTCATATGGAACGTTTTTCCCGAGCACGGCCATTAAGTCGAATATCTTGCTTTTGAAAAATTCACTGGAAATATGTGGCAAAAAATAGTCGATATCGTCAACATCAAGGCCCTTCCTGTCAAAGATCTCTTTTATTTTTTGACCACCACGGGCTATTATATTATTGCTTAATAAAGTTATATCCTGTTTTATACTTAAAATGGATTTGGTCATCAGCTCATCCGGCCCGTAATCCATATAGCTTTTCAGCGTACCATCCGGCAGCTTTTCAGCTCCCATATACATACAGGTCTCCAGCTCATTGGCATACGATACGCCTTCGATCCACTCTACCTTCAGGCTTAACCCATGTTCGTTCGGCTTGTCAGCAATCAGGAAGGCGGCAGCGCCATCGGATAACATCCAGCGCAGGAATTCTTTCTCAAACCCCACGTATTGGTTTTCGTGCAGCTCTTCTAATTTTTTCGACTCCTCTTTAAAGACGTTGGAAACAATTGACCCGGAAAACCTTTCTGATCCGGTAGCAACGGCAAGTTTCACATCTCCTGTTTTCACAGACAGGTATGCATACTTCAGCGCATGCATACCTGCGCAGCACACACCCGCAGGTGACACTACTTCTATAGACCGGGTACCGGGCAGCCAGCCGTGTACCATCACACCATGTGAAGGTATCAGTTGATCGGGGGATGAGGTGCCGCACGACAGCAATTCAATATCTTTCAATTGCTCCTTTGTATCGGTGTCAAATAGCCCTTTTACGGCAAGAGCGGTCATCTCAGCATTGGTATGAGTAGGTTCTCCTTCTTTCGATAAGGCGTAATACCTCGTTTTAATGCCATTGTTCCTTAAAACGATTTTTTTAGATTTTGATGGTTTATTATTTATATAACCCAGATACATTTCCATGTCATCATTTGAAACCGCTTCATTGGGCAGGAAAACAGAGGTGCTGTTTATATAAACATCGTGTACAAGACTGTTTGTTTGCATTAGCTTAAGTTTAATAGAGATTCTTTTTGATTTTTGATGTATTTACCTAAAAATGGTTTGAAAAAAAGCTGATCAATTACATACACGATAGGTGCGGCAATAAAGAGAGCAAACATTAAGTAATACTTAAACGCCTTAAGCCATGCCGCTTTGTTTCGCTTTTTGGCAATAACCTTTGCCCATACTTTAAACATAACACCTGCCTTTGATTCAATGAACATCAGATGATATTTCAAGTCCACCGCTTTTTTGTCCATAAGGGCGGCCTGGATACCATTCCATTCACCTTTTTCTATGTAAGGAATTACCACCTCGCCGAAAACCCTGGTATTTGCAATATCCGCATCAGATACGCCCGGCTTTGGGAAAATATTAAGATACCTGTCCTTTTTATTATGGAGCATCCAATGAAAAATAGTGACAAAACTCACGAGGTTCAGGTGCCTGTCTACCAATGTTATATTGCCTGTTAGCCGTGCACCCGATTCTTTTAATATTTTTTTTACCCCCTTAAATGCATTTACCCACATATTTCTTGCGCCGGTAATGGTTATAACCGGAGTGCCCTTTAAAACACGTTGTACGGATGGGTGATGGACAAAAGAATTAAAAGGGATACTCGGCGACAGGAACCATGCCTGGTATCCTAAAATAATAAAATCATACGATATTTCCCGGAGGACGAACGGATTAATTTCGGCGGGTACGCCTAAAACGCAATCAGGCATTACGCTAAAAAAACCATCTGCGGTCCATGGAAGGACATGCTCGTTCAGTAATGTAATATTTACTTTTTCTACAGAGATTCCCGCCTCAATAAGTGGCTGGCAAAAACTATCTATAATTTCTTTTAACTGTCCCGATTGTGAATAATAAATGGCTAGTACTTTTTTACTCATTCTATGGCAGTTTTAAAATCTTCAGATATCAAATATCCTGAGGTTTTGATATAATCAACAGTTGCCTGCCGCTCTATGCGAGATAATTTTCCGAAATGTCGCCGGATATACCTGCTTTCTTCGGCAAGCGGTGAACGATATTTGACAATTTTGAGCGCATGCGCCGTAATGACTACGCTTAAAGCGTGATAAATTACATCACGGCTACCCGAAGCAAGTTCTGTTTCCAATTTTATCCGTCCCGTTGTAAATAAGCCTGGTTTTTTATTTTGCGAAGAAACTACGGCTTTATCCATAAGTAGCGCCCCTATGTATGCATCCTTCTCAATAATTGTGCCACCAGATAAGATAGCTATCTCATTATCAATAGACTCTACGCCTCCACGCCCCGGAATGTTATGGAATTCCTGCCTGTTGAAGTTTTGATATAATGAGTCGCCTTCTATAACTTTGGTCAACATTAGTTTGTGGCATAAAATTAATATTTTTTGCGTTCACAGTACCCTAAAATAAATGAGCGGATGAAGATGGATTAGTTTTATTTGCGGCAGGAAGGAGAGGTTATTATCGTATATTAAATTCACGTTTTTCAATTAATTTTAAAGTGAATAATAGCAAACAATTTACCGGGTTATGGGGTGTTATTTTAGGGGGGTCGAGTGGATTTGGCTTTGCAGCTGTTGAAAAACTTGCCAGCAATGGCATGAATATTGTATTATTGTGCAGAGAGATTGCCAGTGTTGAGAAATTGCTGAAGGAAAAAATTTCGCTGATAGAAGTAAAATCCGGGGTGAAGATATTGCTTTGTAATATCAATGCGTTGGATGAAGGGGGCAGAGTTGACTTTTTGAAACAATTCAAGGAAGTGGCGGCGAGTGGCGAGAAGATACGCCTGTTGCTACATTCAATAGCCAGGGGTAATTTAAAGCCGTTAGTAGCACGGGAGCTGTCCGGCAATGAATCCGGGGAAGTTCTTTCTATTGAGGATATCCAGCTTACCGCTTATGCGATGTCTCATAGTATCCTGGACTGGACGAGAATGCTTTTAAGAGAAGGTCTCTTTTGTCAGGATGCGAGGATAATAGGATTGACCAGCGAGGGCTCACATAAATATTGGGAAAGCTATGCTGCAGTTTCTGTAGCCAAAGCGTCTCTTGAGAGCCTGGTAACATATATGGCTGTTGAACTGGCAAAATATGGGCTGAAGACAAACCTTATTCAGGCTGGAATAACAGAAACACCGTCACTGAATAAAATAGCAGGTAGCCAGGAACTGCTTAAAATAGCCAAAAAAAGGAACCCAATGGGGCGGATAACAGTACCCGAAGACGTGGCGAACGCTATTTACTTATTGTGTACGGACGAAGCCTCGTGGATTAATGGATCTGTTATCCATGTAGATGGGGGAGAGCACTGCCGTTGATTTATGACTATAATATGTATAAGTATATTTTAGACCATTTGCCAAATAAATCTTCTTTTCGCTTTGTTGACAATATTTCATCTATAGATGAAAATGGAGTTACGGGGGAATATACTTTAAGGGAGGATGCATTTTTTTACGAAGATCATTTTATTGGTAATCCGGTTACGCCGGGGATAATCCTCACAGAAATAATGGCTCAGATAGGATTGCAGTCATTGGCGATATATCTTTTACTGGAGGAGTCAAAAGAAATGAATAGAGACGACGGCACGACTTTGTTTCCACTACTTACAGCTACTGATATTTCTTTTTATAAAATAGTATTGCCCGGACAAAAAATGACGGTAGTATCCAAAAAAGAATTTTTCCGTTTTGGCAAGCTTAAATGCTATGTTGAAATGACTGATGAAAAGAAAAACCTGGTTGCAAAAGGGATGATAGCTGGTATGATAAAGGCTTTTGTAAAAACTAAACTATCGTGAGTCGCAGAGTAGTAATTACTGGTTTGGGAGTTGTTGCGCCAAATGGCACAGGGATACCTGATTTTTTACAGGCTATTCAAAATGGCGATTCCGGCATCCGCTATAATCCGCAATACGAAGAATTTAATTTTCATTGCCAGGTTAGTGGGGTGCCTGCTTTTGAATGGGACCACCTTAAAAACTATGTTTCTGAAGTTACTTTTCATGGTTTAAAGGGAGAAGGGATAGGTTATGCCATCAAGGCTGCACTGGATGCATGGAAAGATGCGGGAAATATACTGGATGCCGAAAATGATACCCTTTGGGATACGGGCTGTGTTTTTGGTAACAGTGTATCTGATACCGGAGTAATAAAAACTATTATTGCCCGGGTGGATGCCAAAGAGGCTAAAAAATTGGGGTCCAGGGTTATAGAGCAGGTAATGAACAGCGGGCCTACCGCTTATATCTCCGGACGATTGGGATTGGGGAATAAAGTCATTACTAATTCGGCTGCCTGCGCCACCGGTTCGCAGGCCGTTTTAATGGGATATGAGTACATAAAATATGGCGTGGCAAAACGTATGCTGGTAGGAAGTACGGAGCATGTTGATCCTTATATTTTTGGCGCGTTTGACTCAATGCGCGTATTATCCAGAAAGTTTAATGATACCCCCGAACAGGCTTCCAGGCCAATGAGTGCGACGGCAGGAGGATTTGTTCCGGGATCGGGCGCTGGAGCACTGGTTCTTGAAGACCTCGATTTCGCGCTTGCCCGCGGGGCCTCCATATACGCTGAAATATTGGGAGGAGCCAACAATTCAGGCGGACAAAGGAATGGCGGGTCAATGACTGCGCCAAACAATGAGGGAGTTGTCAGATGTCTGCAGGAAGCTATAACAAACTCAAAAGTGCAGCCAGCAGAAATAGATTTGATCAGTGGGCACTTAACTGCTACCATTGCAGATAAAATGGAGATCCGTAACTGGATTGCAGCATTAGGTAACAATGGCACAAAGTTTCCACTTACTAATTCATTGAAGTCGATGATCGGCCATTGCCTGAGCGCTGCAGGATCTATAGAGTGCGTAGCGGTTGCGTTGCAGTTATTTCATCAGTTTGTACATCCCAATATTAACCTTGAAGACCCCAATCCTGAGATAGTTGAAATGATTGGCGCGGATGCGCTTCCGACCACGTGTTTAAAGAAAAAAATAAATATAGTTGCAAAAGCTAATTTCGGCTTTGGCGATATCAATACATGCTTAATATTTTCAAAATTTGAAGACAATGGAAAATTCGAAAACAATGGATAAACAAGCAATTTTAGAAGAACTTAAAAAGGTGCTTGCCCCCTATACCGCTGACAAAGCAGCGCTAAGTGCGATTAATGAGCAGACGGACCTGATAAAAGACCTGAAGATTAATTCTGCAAATATCATTGACATTATCATCGACGCCGAAACAAAGTATGACATTGAAATCGATGTTGATTCCGCTGAGAAGATGAGCAGCGTAGGAAGCTGTGTAGGCGTTATTATGGAAAAAATGTATCAGAAATAATGTTGAGTACGGGGAATGACATTATATCATTGGCGCACATCAATACTCTTCGTACAAGAGAGATGCGGTTCTATGATAAAGTATTAACTCCTTCTGAACTGGAAATATATAGGGCGGGGGATTGCGGCAGTATGCCGTTTGAAATTTTTGTATGGTTGGCCTGGTCAATAAAAGAGGCTGCATTTAAATACCAGAGCCGAAGTATGGCAGATATTGTATTCTCACCCCTCAAAATACATATTCAAAGTATCAACTATCCCCAACAAAATGCCATCAAGAATTTTGGGCGCCTTCAATATGAGACAACTTCTTTTCCTGAAGAATTTGCCTTTCAGGGGATAGCCAGTTGTGGAGGCGCTTTTTTTCATTTCAGATCAGTAATTTATCAGGAGCTGATACATACGGTGGTGAATAAAGATGAAGCGTTCGGGAATATATGGTGGGGAATTAAAATCATTGAGTGTAGCGACCATCAAAGTCAGTCGGCGGAGGTGAGGTCTTTTCTATTAAAGAAACTACAAGCGGTTTTACCAAATCAGAAACTGAGTATAGCTAAGACCGAAGCCGGGCGCCCGGTAATATTAAATGAAGCAAAAGAAATGAACCTCCCGGTTTCCATTACGCATCATTATCACTTCGTTGCATATTCCTTTTTATTAAGCGGTTCTTATATGGTTTAACGGCTCAAGGGTACACGAAAATTCGGGCTACCTGAATAACAGATAGCCTGAATTCCTGAATATAGGAACTACTAATCTTTTAGCTTCCCTAACCTTGCCACTACCTTTACTGTAGTCTTTTTATAAATAAAACCAATACCCAGGAATGGCTTGTGAATACGCTTTTCATATTGTGGATAGAAAACAACATCATACCCGGGATTTTTGGTCATGAGATCGTACAATGCATAATTAGTGCTTTCGTCTCCCAGATAGTTACCTATTATAGGTATCATTGCCCAGGAAATCCCACCTCCATCTGTTTTTGTAGACCCCATATCAGAACTATGGCCAATACGATAGAAATCGATACCTAAAATTTTTGTGTCTTTTCCTTCCCCTGTTAACTGGTCAGAAAACTTGAAATCACTTTTTACAAAGTCGACCCTTGAGTTTGGCTCCCGCATTTCTTTCTGATTTGTTACACAACCAGATGCGCAAACCACAATAAGTGCAATAAGAACGAAATTGATACATGTTTTCTTCATTTGTTTAAGTTTAAAATGATTTGATGTTTGTAAAACTTAAATGGGTAAAAATCATGCCAGTCGGTTGCCTTTTCAAAATAAACTACGTAAACTAAGATATTGTGGTTTCGAGTCCCAAGTCCGCAAAACCCGGAAACGAAGGGGCCGCTCTATAAGCTTTTTTGATGTGTTTAGAAGAATTGTGGGCGACAGGGTTACCCGATATTCAAATTAGCAACAGTTCCTTATGGCAGGTTTTTGAAACGGATATTTCTTCAGCGCCAATGAGCAGGCGGGTGGAATCGATCTTCTACCTTATTAATGTTCACAGCGTACTGCCTATGTATACGCCAGAATTTGGCGGGGTCTAATTTATCCAGGTATTCCTGCAAAGACGTTCTCGCTTGGAATTTTCCCGTATACACCTTTACGTATACATGCTCGCTATTTTTTATTGTTTCCTGGCAATCATAACTAAGTTTTTACCGTTGGAAGGTTCATATAAAAGCCCTCAAAAGGTGATGCGGGCGATACGCCGATGCTCTTGATCATATAGAGCGCTGATCCGTAACATGGCAAACCGCTGATGAGTTGCATATCAACCGTAGGCATCGCATTGCTGTTATTAATATTAATTACCGTTGTTGCAGTTTGTATGTCACTAAGTCCTATCGTGGGGGTAGGATGAAATGTCGAAAGTTTCACCTGTATCGCCTGAGAGGGGATACCGCAGGTTGCCCCTATTACTCTGAAGTTCAGCGTAAAAGTAGTAGCGCCCGAGAAATCCTCGGCCATGGTATATGTCGGGGTATTATACTGGTATATTGCGCCCGTTATTGTTGGGGTGCTCGGCAGAAATACGCCGGAAGAAGTAACAACGCTGGGGTCCACCAATTGAAGCACCGTATTGTCGTATATTATATCAATCTGGGTCTGGTAGCCATTGGTCAATAAAAACGTGGCCGAATACGTTATGGCAAACTGGTCTCCGGCCTTATAAGCGCCCGCCCCGGCAGTTCCTGCGGGTGACGGTCCTATAGCTGTAATCACATTCGCGCCATAAGAAAGCGGCGCGAGAAACAGCAGTGTGAGTATTAAAATTATCTTTTTCATGAAATTTGGTTTTTTAAATTAGTAAATAGTGTTCCTGTAATATCGCCTTCCGGCGGGGCTTTGCTGAATGGATAATGTATTTCAACACTGCCGCTGTTTAGGCCGGGGCTTCCATTCACCGCCCTCGTTTGTCCTTTGTTACGCAAAACGAGCAGGCTTTTCCCAGGATCCCCTCTAACGCTTTTTCGCATCCCCTGCGTGGCTCTTATTGTTTTATAGCGCTCTTCCAGTCCGGCGTGCGGGCCCGGCGGCCCATTGCTCCATCCTATATTTGGGCTGCACACAACCGGTAACACAGGACCGCTGCCTGCGTTCAGCCAGCTGGTAACTAAAAAACCAAGTACCAGTAAAAAATACGAGGGGTGATTTGTGTTCTTCATAAAACATAGTTTAGTTGATTTATAAATTGTCCGGTCAAATGTATAATTGCATGAGTGCGGCAAAGAGAGCTGATTAACTATTTCCCGTAC
>Ga0207020_1007_pt1 | contig 58687 bp, 52 predicted proteins | sample Alteio_BWMinCont_48_FD_153500 | JGI IMG/M metagenome (GOLD analysis project Ga0207020, IMG submission 153500) | Enriched cells from forest soil in Barre Woods Harvard Forest LTER site, Petersham, Massachusetts, United States -... | ecosystem: Environmental > Terrestrial > Soil > Temperate forest >... | reverse complement strand
TTCATGTTTTGGGCAGAAATAAATTTGCAAAGCTATCGGTTATTATATGTGCTTTATTTTGATGCACTTACCCGTCTTTTTGTACGCAAACTGTATACATGCGCATATCTACAAGAGGTGAGCACGGATGAACATATTAACCAAGCAGAAATGCTTTATTCAGAACTTTTGATGGTGCATAAACATTTAGTTGGCAGTCACTATGAGCGGCGGTACGCTCGGCAATTGGCTCGGTATCAAGAGTTGCTGACGCTCCTTACTACGCAACGGAATAAGTTGTTGGAAAAGAAGGGGCAGCATGAGTAAGTATTTCTTGCTTACGAGCGTGGCTGTTTTCTCCCTCCACGCCTCCACCATTCAAGAACGAGAAGAGCAGCATTTCATCTACTCCTTCGTTGATAATTATGGCTTTACACCAAATGCGCGCGATACGCGTGAATACCATCCATTTATTTTAGGTCAAACACGGGAAAGTTTGTTAACGCTTGAACGCTGTCTGCAAGAAAGTGGTTTTAATCTTAAGGGTCGCGTAGTTATTGCTGGTTACCAAGAAGATGCAATTCCTAGTTATTATACTTCATGCAAGCAAGCGATTATTGATGATGAGGTTTCTACAAAAACAAAAGCCGGGTGGCATTTTGCCGCTGGCAATCTTTTTGGTTTTCTCACCGGATTTATATTTCATGATGTGAACGAGGTATACACAAAAAATAAGGTATTTGAGCATATAGCAGCGGAAAAAATTGGTCTTTTTGATCACCGAGCAACGTTATTTCACCAGCATGCTTTTGGGCAAGCATACGAGCCTATAATTGCGGCACGCAAAAAAATAGTCAAACATATTGCACAATCAAATATTAAGGGGGCGATTGGTGCGCTGCGCGATGTGTGGAAGTTGCTGTATGCACATGAGCTTAAAGATGGTTCGGGCAATTTGATTGCTACGCAAGATATTTTATTTTCTTTGCATTATGCCAAATATTTACTTGATTCTCAGTTACCGGTGTTAAAATTCTTTATTGGTCCCGATATTACCTATCCAATTGAAGTTCTTGCGTGCCAGCGGCAAGAGGCAACCGAGGGGGCGCAGCATTTTTTGGCATGTTTTACCGCGCAGCTTAAACCGATTGATGATGAAGAGACTGCCTATATTTTCTGTTCTTTTGTAGATGGGGTAGGTAAAAGTACCTTGTTGGGTAATGTAAAAAATTGGTGCGCGTATGCACAAAAGTTTGAAAAATATCAGCGCGTTGATAATTCTTCTTCACAGAGTGCTGAGCTCTTTAAGTATGCGCATAAGATACACATAGTTGATTTGCCAGCACAAATTAGTCACTTTACGTATAAACCAGATGGGGCAGTCTACGTTGATATGCAGACCGTAACGTCTATGCGTGCTGAGCAGTGTACGCAAGTGCGTGATTATGTGGATTCTTGCGCGGAGCAGTTAATAGCAACGTTTAGGAAGAAATTGCACGAGCCGCGGGCTGATAGCTCTTGTCCAGATGAACTCTATGCCTATAATGTGCGTATGTTGGGCAAACAAGAGGTGACTTGGGTGCCCTTTGAATATCAAGGTATGCATGGCTTATTTAATACCTTAAATCCAGAAGATATACGAGTGTTGGTGCCTTTTGAAAATGTGCATTCGTATGGTTTAAAAGTTGCACAACCTGAGCAGATGTTATTTACCAAGGGGTTGCGCTTGCCGTGGAAATTTGATCGGTTTGTGGATGATTTGATTCATAAGTTGAAGACTGCAGGTATAAAAAATATTGTGTTTGTAGATTTTGCAAGCATGTATCCACGTACCAGTAGAGAAAATATTCGGGTGAATTTTGTATTACAGCAATTATGTAATGTGTTCGGTCCAGGGTTTTCGCCTGATAAAAGTCTGTATCGCAATGTCATTAGTAACCAGGAATTATATGGGTTACTGGTGCGCTCGCGAGCAGATATTTGTAAAGGAATGCTGTTAGAGACTGGCATGCGGTATGCGTTATATGAGTTAGTGAAAGAATGCCAGAGTTCGGGCACTGATCTGCTTACGGTTGCGCAGTTGCGTCCGTTGCTGCAAGCACAATTTTGGCAGTTGTATGATGTGCATGAAAAGGAGCTGCTTGTTACGATCAGCCATAAAATTGATGCTGAAATTGAACAAATGAAGCGAATCTATGAATATGATAATGATTTTGAAGCGCTGGTACGGTTTGATTTTGAACTGCTTGCCAAACTTTCTCAATTTATTGAGGAACTGTTTACGGTGCACATACAGGATGACTATTTTAATGCATTATGGGCAGATCTTGATGGTGCACTCCCAAATACGCAGGAAATTGAGCAGCAAGCTGCAGTAACGATAGAACAAAAAAGCTCGGCATTCCCCATCATACAATATGCAAATGGGCTACGGTTGGCAGTGTTATACTCTTTTGATGGCATGTGTCGCGATCGCATTGCACTTAAAGATTTCTTTTGCCGCGTGCGTGCGCAGTGGTATGCCACACTTGCTAATCTTATTCATGCTCAAGATAGTGGCGAGCAATTTACACTGCAAAAAATAGAAGTTCCGGTTCCGCCGTTGGTGATTAAAAAAGATGGGAGCGGGCGTTTTTATTGTTTGCAAAAAGTGTTTGAAGTTACAGAAAGTGCTGGTAAAAAACCACCGTCGCGCTTTTTTGTAGGCAGCACCCATGATCTTGATGAAAAACGGCGGTGGGCAATGATTAATGAAATACCGCATTGTCTTGACTGGGATGCAATAAAAACGTGCCAAGATCTTTATGCATTTGGTTATAACCCCCATGGTTCCCATAAAACAATGGTTACCCATTTGATTGCAGCCTACAAAAAATATCAAGAAGAGCAGGGTTGCGGGCACTATTTTATGCCTGCGGTAGATTTGTGTTATCAGTTGAATTATCTTAATTCGTGGCAAGGGGTAGCGGCTGAAGGCGCTCGATTTACGGCGGTTAAAAAGGTTAGCCCATCAAGTAAAAAGGCGCTACAATTGTTAGTGCGTACCCTTGCAACGTTGGAGATGATCATTAAGGATTTAGATTCGCATGTGATGATCCGCAGAGGTAATGAGGATGATTTTGCTGCTGCGCTGCAGTTAATAGAAAGGATTACGTTGCCTGTTTACTTTGGAGTGCAACTTGATGAGCCTTTGTTTGAAGATTATACGCAGGTTGAGGCAGTTTTAGAGTGGGAAGATTTGTGTGAATATTGATCTAGAAACCTCAACTCCCTTGATGAAGCAGTACGCTGAAATTAAAAAACAGCATCCGGATACCTTGTTGCTTTTTCAGGTAGGTGATTTTTACGAACTTTTTTTTGATGATGCCAAAACTGCGGCCGCTTTTTTGGGTATTGCGTTGACCAAGCGTGGCAAAAACAATGGTGAGCCGATTCCGCTCTGTGGGGTACCGGTACATGCGCTTGATTATTATTTGACTAAGTTGGTGCGCGGTGGCTTTAAAGTTGCCATTTGTGATCAGTTAGAAGAGGCAAGGCCGGGTACCGTAGTGCGGCGTGGGGTAACGCAGGTTATTACGCCGGGCACGTTAGTTGATGCCAAAATGCTCGATGAAAAATCGGCAAACTATCTTTTTTCTTTTTTTCCGACCGCTGATCGCTGGGGGTTGCTCTTTGGTGAACTCTTAACGGCACAGCTTTTTGCTACGGTATTGCCTGCAAGCTCAGAAAAAATTTTAGAATCAGAGCTGGTGCGCTTTTTCCCTGATGAAGTCTTGCTGCCTAACACCAAATTAGCAAAAGATATCCAACCTTTTTTTAAACGCCTTGGTTATTTTACCACGATTGAACATTTGGAACTTGGCAATAGCCAAGAAATTGCTCCAATCGAGCAGTGGATGCGTGGACAATTTCCTGCAGATTCTCAACAATTAGTGGCACAGCATGAATCATTGCGCTTGGCGCTGTATCATTTTTATGCCTACATGCGCAAAAATCAAGAAGGTTCGCTTGCGCACTTTAAACAGTTATATTATTACCAACCGGATGATTTCTTGATCTTGGATGCGGCAACGCAGAAAAATTTAGAGCTTGTGCGTGCGCCGGATGGTAGTAGCAAAAATACCTTGTTCGGGTTGATGGATATGGCGGTAACCGCCATGGGTTCCCGGATGGTGAAAAAATGGTTGCTGCGGCCACTCATTAAACAAGAAGCAATTGTGCAGCGGCAAGAGGTGGTGTGTCAGTTAATGAGTGACATTGCAGGCATGCAACAGTTACAAAGTATACTTGCAGAAATTGGGGATATTGAGCGGGTAGTTGGCCGCATTGCCTTGCGCCGTGCGCCACTGAATGATTATTTGATGCTTGCCCGATCGCTTGGGTATATTCCAGTGCTTAAAGAGTTATTAGCTGCGCATAGTTCATTAATGCTCATGCGGGTAATGCTGGGGCACATGGCAGATTTTTCTGCACTCAAGCAGTTACTTGATGGTGCGCTTAATACCGATACCACTAAACAGTGGCTTATAAAACCTGGTTTTGATCAACAGTTAGATCATATCAGATCATTGGTGGAAGATAGCACGGGCAAAATAATTGCGCTTGAGCAAAAAGAACAACAAGAGACGGGGATTAACTCGCTTAAAATTCGCTACACCCAAGCATTTGGGTATTATATTGAAGTTACGAAAGCAAATTTAGAACTCGTGCCGGCACACTTTATTCGGCAACAAACGTTGGTTGGCCGAGAACGATTTATTACCCCTGCATTGCAAAAATTGCAACATGATATTGTAACGGCACAATCGCAGATCGCTATATTAGAAAAAGAAGTTTTTGAGCGGATACAAAGCGAAGTTGCCAAGCATGCGAGTGCCTTGCGCAAACTTGCCCAAGCGTTGGCACATCTTGACGCGCTTTTTGGTTTTGCCAAATTGGCGTATCAACAAGGGTACATTCGTCCGACATTCAACACGCAGCGAGATATTATTATTGTTGATGGGCGCCATCCAGTGGTTGAACAAAGTTTGGGTGCGTTGTTTATCCCTAATTCTACACATCTTACCGATAACCAAACATTGTGGATCATCACCGGCCCGAACATGGGGGGTAAATCAACCTATTTACGCCAAACAGCATTAATTAGTGTGATGGCACAGTGTGGTTCATTGGTGCCTGCACAACGGGCTGATCTTGCATTGCTTGATCGTATTTTTACTCGCATTGGTGCGAGCGATAATGTGGCGGATGGTAAAAGTACCTTTTTGGTGGAGATGGAAGAGACCGCTGCAATTTGTTCGCAAGCGACGGAGCGTAGTTTAGTAATTTTAGATGAGGTGGGCAGAGGCACGAGTACCTTTGATGGCTTGGCAATTGCGCAAGCAGTGATTGAATATATTTACACGAATGTTAAGGCGCGGTGCTTATTTGCAACCCACTACCACGAGCTTACAGCTTTGCAATCTCAATTTCCCGGTATCGTGAGTTATCACGCGGCGAGCAAAAAGCAGGGGGATGGTATTTTATTGCTGCACAAGATTGTGCAGGGGGTGGCGGATGGGAGTTTTGGGATTGAAGTTGCAAAACTTGCCGAGCTGCCGCCAGTGGTGGTCAAACGAGCGCAAGAGATATTAATGACGTTAACTACGGCTGAACAATCGACGGTGCAAGCACATCAAACAGTCTTTCAGCCCGCGCAGCGCTCAGATGAGCATACAAATCTTAAAACATTAGTTGCGCAACTACAATTCCAGTTGCAACGGCACGAAGTGTTAGCTGCTGCATTAAAAAATATCGATTTTGAATCGATGTCGCCCAAAAAGGCATTTGATTTGTTGTGGGAGTTAAAAGATTTAGTGTGAGTATTATTTCTTGGCTTTTTTTGCGTGAATGCTTTTAGATTCAGGAAGCTTATTATTCTGTTTTACAAGTGGTTTATTGCGCAAGGTTGGAAGACTGACGGTCATACGAGCTTTTCTTTGTGCATGTTTTTTAGGTGATACTTTGATAGTAACATCTTGATCCAACGTAAGTAAAAATTGAAAAAGTTGTTCAAGAGAAAAGCCTGAAAGTTTTCCTACAGAAAGCTTTTCGACGTCTGTTTGATTAAGGCTTAGTAATGTAGCCGTTTTTACTTTCGTAAGGTTCTTTTTTTTTATGAGGAGGCTAATTTGAATTGCAAGATCTGATTTTGCTTGTCGTTCTTGCGCATCAGGAAATCCAAGATCTGCCCAAAGATTGCCGGAGCTGACGCTATGTTCAATATCGATCTTTGTTTTAGGGTTGTGGGAAATAAGAACTAATTTAGATAACAGGATTGCCCGTATTATTTTTGTGATTAAAACGAGGAAGATAATATTGCTACATGGGTTTATTAAAAAAAGCAAAAAAACGCCACCCGCAGATTTAGAATTAGCCATAAAAAGATCGAAAAAAATAAAATATTAGGAGAAGCAAATGAAAACGAAACGAATGAGAAAAATGAAACATCTAGGTTCTAACTTTGATGATTTTCTCAGAGAAGAAGGAATTCTAGAAGAATGCGAAGCGGCGGCAATAAAAAGAATCCTTGCATATCAGTTAGAAAGTGAAATGCAGAAAAATGCAATAACTCAAACTGAGATGGCCAAACGATTAAAGACAAGCAGAACGGCTGTAAGACGATTGCTTGACCCAGAAAATTATTCAATTACCTTAATCACGCTTGACCGTCTTGCGCATGTTTTGGGTAAACAATTAGAAATACGACTAACCCCTATCAGAAAATAATAATGCTTGTAGTTATGCGAACCCCGGTTAATGATGTTTGATTCATCAACCGGGGTTTTTTATGCTCTACTGTTAAGTTTCCTTATTTATGCCAATTCCCTTTCCGCATACACCTTCATCGCATCAGCATAGAACTGTGCAATTTTAGGATGTTTTGCATCCCACATCTTCCTAAATTCAGGATTTGTGAGATACAACTGTCCAAGGCCGATATAAGCCTCTTTGTTTGGCGTCCAGAACTGTTTCATCCAAACGTAGTGTTTTGCTATCAGTTTTTGAACGGTGGGTGAATCGGGCGTGAGCTTTTTTTCAATTGCCGCGATCAACTCAATAGTAATATCCTGCGCTTGTTTAAAAGCTCTATCGTGATCAGCCTTGGTCCAGTTTTTGGTGTTTTCTTTGCTTTCGGCAAGGCCCTTTCTGGCGGCTTCACCATAGTGATCAAGCAAATACTTTTCATATTCTTTTTGCTTTTCAGGGTCAAATCCCCTGTACATTTCTTTATCTTTCATTGGTTGTCCTTGTAAATGGTTAATCGTTTTATCAATGGTGGTCATTAAGGTTTCCATTCTCCCAATACGTTTGCGCAATACCTTCTTGTGAGAACGCAGGGCTTCAATTTTATCAAAATCACTTTGTCCTAAAATTCGTTGAATCTGCTTGAGCTCAAAACCAAGTTCCCGGAAGAAAAGGATTTGCTGCAAGAGCAAGAGTTGTTGTTCTTGATAGTAGCGATATCCGTTGTCTCCGATAAAGGCTGGTTTTAGCAGATCAATTTCATCGTAAAACCGCAATGTTCGAATACTTACACCCGATAAAGTGGCCAACTTATTGACTGTATAGTTCATTTAAGCTCCTTTAGTAATGATCACCTAAAACCACTATAAAGGATGACGCAACGAGAGGGTCAAGCATTAGTTTTAAGAATTTTTTGGGGGGGGAGAAAAGAATCCAGAAGGAGTCCTTTAGTCAGTCAACTTATCCAGCAACTTGCTTGCCTTGGCAATCGATCCCTTTTTCTTAAAAATATCTTTCCACACATCACCCATTTTATTAATGCGTTTACCGATATTTTTGATGGTATAACTTTGCGCATTTAATTTGGGATCTTTTAATTCCGCCCACGTTAATGGCGTGGCAACTGGTGCACCATCGTGCGCACGCACCGCATACGGTGCAACGCCGGTGGCACCAAAGCCATTGCGTAACCAATCAATAAAAATACGTTTGCCTCGTTTATTAAGGCGCGTTTCTAAGGTGAGTAGTTTTGGATTTTGATCAACTACATATGCTGCAACATCACGGGCAAAGGTGCGGACCTGATCAAAGTTTGCTTTACGATCAAGGGGTACCGTGACATGCAATCCTCGTGATCCGGTGGTCATTACAAAGGGGGTTAAGCCAACCTTTTCTAATAGTTCTTTGAGTTGCAGAGCCGTTTGGACAATTTGTTTGAATGTGATTGATTTGTGAGCTGGATCAAGATCGAAAATCATGCGATCGGGATAGTCTAAGTTATCAATTTTGCTTAGCCACAGGTGAGGAGTAATGCAGGCTTGGTTGGCGAGATAAATCAATGTGGCCTCATTATCAATGACTACATAATTGACCGCCTTGCCACTTTCTTTTTTTATGGGTTCTATAGGAACCCATAAAGGAAAATATTCCCCAGCGTCTTTTTGATAAAAGCCTTCTTTATCTATGCCAGTTGGAAATCGTTGCATGGAAATGGGTCTGCCTTTGGTGTGGGGGATCATGATGGGGGCAACCGATTGATAATATTCAATCAGATCGAGTTTAGTAATTTTATCGGCAGGGAATAAAATGCGATCGGGGTTGGTAATTTCGACGGTGATTTTTCCATATTTAATCGATGTTGGTTTCATGAAACTCCCACCATACGTATAAGCTTGTTCGAAGAGGATGAGTAGTACAAGCAGATAGTTGCTTTTCATGAGTTTGCTAGAGAGAGCAGGTGAAAGTAAAGATTATGGCTGAGATTCTTGTAAGAGTTTTTGGCCAGCGAGTGCTAATGCTGGATCATGAGCAAGGCCATATTTTTGATAAAATGCGTGTAGCAATGCTTCGTATTGTTGCCTATCCACATCATTTTCAAATGTATAGCCAGGGTGGGATGAATTCTCGAGCTCGAAAATATGCAGATGTTGATGACCGGCCTTTTTAAGCGCGTAATAGAGTTTCCATGTTTTTTCAGAACTTACTCTATTATCTTTTGCAGAAGTGATAAAAAGAGAGGGAACGTGCTTAGGAAAGTGTTGTACGCACGAACGAGGTTGAATACCATTTGGATCATAGCCGGTGAAAAAATTGCTCAGAAGATTGGGCAATGGCGTAACATCATAGCAGGCTTCAAAAACACAGGCGGCTACTTTTTGTTCTGTTTTCTTTTGATACTCGGTCGCTAAAAAGTTAAACATAACCGCAGCGCCGCGTGAAAATCCATAAAGGACTAATTTTTGAGTTGGGTAGTTTGCAACATGTTGATCATATGCCTTCTCGAGCACAACCATATCTTTTTCTTGGCCGAAATAGACCGCGTTGTTATCAAGCTGCCAGGATTTGATGCTTAGTTCCGTTAATGGTTTACCTGAAATAGTGAGGTTACGTTTTTTTTCGAGTGAATGACGATTGAGCGTCTGAATTTTAGTTAATACATAGGCAGCCCAACCTAATGTTTTTCTATTCTTTTCGTTAACTGGATCAAGAACTACTTCATCAAAGGTGATACTGGTATAGGGAGCTTGAAAGGCATTAATGCCGCGTTTACAGGTAACAATTTCCCCGGTGGACGCTTTGTAGGTACCGCAATAGCTGGCGGCATACCGTTCACTTTCAAAGATGCCGGGCGCAAAGAGGTAGCTGGTTGGAGTGGTAGTATCCCAGGTTCCTGAGCAGAGAATAGGCATAACAGATATGAGGGTAAATACGGCTATTTTTAAGTTCTTCATATATTTCATAGTACTTCTGTTACTCCAAAGATTCAACGAGATCTGTTACTGTTCTCACCATGCATCTATAGTAGTATGGTAAGGTAATTAAAGTAAACATTATGGCTGGGCGGCTGCCAAGAATGGGTGGCCAGCTCGGGCAAACGCCTCATTGTGGGCAAGATTATGTTCTGCATAAAATGCATGCACTATCGCCTGGTAGAGTTCACGATCGCTCTCATTTTCACAGGTGTAGCCGGGATGTGTTGAATGGTTTAATTCAACGATATATGCGTGTTTATGGCCGGCTTTTTTAAGTGCGCGATAGAGCGCCCAGGTGCATTCGGATTTTACTAACGTATCCTTTTTAGAAGTGATAAACAGGACAGGGATAGATCGGGGAAAGTTTTTAGCAAGATTTATTGGGTGTAAGCCGTGAGGGTTATAGCCGCTAAAATACCATTGAAAGAATCGACCCTTTATGCTTTTTTGGAAAGATTTTTTATTCGCCGGCTTAATAAGACAGTTTTCAAGGTGATCATACCCTGCTTCAAGAACACAAGCAGCAATTTTTTGCTGGTGCATTGTTTGATAGATGGTGGCCAGGAAGTTAAACGCTGTTGCGGCACCGCGCGAAACTCCATAAAGAATTACGGGATCTTCGGGGTAGGTGGTAAGGTGACGTTCATAAGTCTGGGCTAAGGTGGCAACATCTTCTTCTTGCCCAAAATGAACCTTACTATTATCTAGATTCCAGTTTTTAACGGTTTTGCCATTGGTTGATTGGCCAGTGATGGTAATCCGGGATTCGCTTTTTGGTTTATAAAATTTGGTGATTGCCCATGCTTTGAGTGTCTTGGGTGATTGGTAGTCGATTTGGTTGGCAGGGTTGAGAATGATTTCTGAAAAATTGCAGCTGGTACAATTTTCATTAACTACGCATATGCCACCCTTACAGGTAACAATTTCACCGGTTGATGCTTTATACCTATCGCAGTAATTTGCAACATAGCGTTCTGATTCTAAGATACCGGGCGCAAAAAGGAATGAGGTTGGTGTCTGGGTATCCCAGGCAGCAAACCCTATAGTTGTGCAAACAGCTATGAGGTATAAAAAAGCGGTTTTTAAATAGTTCATACATTTTAGCTTAGCACTTAATAGCTTCTATTCAACTGGTTGTTTTTTTTCAAATTGAATATAAAAACAAAAAAATAGATTCTTTTGCTTCGTAGTTCTTTCTTCAGGTAGGTGAAGACTGGACATAAACAGTGACTGTGTTATGCTGGATCCAACGTTAAAATTAACTAAAGAATCTGTTAAAAGATTGACCAAACTCAGGATTGATTCATGGAAAAAAATAGAGAAATTATTCCTTCATTCGATAAATATGCAATTTTTCAAACGGGCGGCAAGCAGTATCAAGGGATTCCAGGCAAAACAGTAGCCATCGAAAAACTTGAAGGCGAAGCGGGCACCAAGGTTGAATTTACCGATGTTCTGCTCCGCAAGACTGGTGAAGGCAAGATCGAAATCGGTCAGCCGTTTTTAAAGACTGCGATTAAGGCATCTATTGTTAAGCATATTCGTGGACCTAAATTGATCGTGTTCAAATTCAAGCGTCGTAAAAAGGTGCGTGTCAAAAAAGGACACCGTCAGCCGATCACGGTTGTGAGAATCGAAGCGATCTAAAGCGATATAAAAATAATAAAAAATAAAAACCCTCGAGTAATTTCGAGGGTTTTTATTTGCTCAAAAAATAAGGTTATTAAAAATCAATCTGTACTTGTACGCCATGTAGTTTTTGAGTGGGGAATTTATAAAATTCAACAAAAGAAGTAGTTAGCTTTTTAATAAGAATATAAAGATTCCAGAATGGATTTCTACTGCGCAAATTTTCTATGCCGTAAAAGATTACTTTTGGATAGATATTTAATGAAGTGAGAATTTTCTCAATATTCACCACCTCTAAATAGCCGACCTTGATTATGAGGAGTTTTAGACTGGGTGCAAGTTCTTGCAAATGGGTGGTAGTGCCAAAAGCTGTTTTTACCGTTTCAATCTTTAGAATATAATTTTCTTCGTACATGATGTTATTAGAAAACAACGTCGTGGTAATATAAGCGGGCAAACTATCGGTAGTTTTAGATAAAAATAGGGCAGATCCTTTGATATGGGGAAATTTTTCTGAAAGCAGTATGAATTTTTCAATAAATGCATTTAATTGAATAGATTTTAGTGTTGTATAGAGTTTGCGCTGACCGAGTGAATAGATCATGATCAACGTAAATGGAATGATGGCTATAAATAAAGACCAATAGCCTCCATACGGTATCTTAAAAAGATTGGAAGCAAGAAAAGCGAGGTTGACTAAAATAAGCCCTGCGGCCGCAGATCCTTTGATAAAAAATCGTTTAAGAAAAAATATTGCGGTTAATAATATGGCAGTAATGGTCATTGAGCCACTGACCGAGATTCCGTAGGCAACGGTTAACTCTTGTGAACTCTTGAACTGAATAATCGTTAGAATAACAAGAACCCCTAAAAAGAGATTCACGGCGGGGATGAATATCTGACTCATCATATACTTAGAGGTATATTCAATATGCAGGCGCGGCATAATGTGCGTTGTCATCGCCTGATACACAATCGAGAATAAACCACTAATCATTGCCTGCGATGCTATTACCGTGGCTATGATGCTTAATAAGAGTATTGGGATATACAAGAATTGGAATTGGTGTAAAACCATCTCATAAAAAATATTCTGGCTTGCTGGATGTTCTAATATGAATGCACTTTGCCCGAGATAAATAAGACAGAGAGCAGGAAAAACAAAAAGCCAAGCACCAATAATTGGTTTGCGTCCTAAATGGCCCATGTCTGCGTAGAGTGGTTCGCTGCCGGTGGCACAAAGAATGACCTTGGAGAGTATCAAAAAACCGGTAAAACTATTTTGGTAGAGAAATTTTAGGCCATAGTAGGGAGATAGCGCATAAAGGATCGATGGATTTTTTAAAAGGGCGATAATTCCAGCGATCGATAAGAAAGAAAACCAAACGATCATTACGGGGCCGAAAGCGTGAGAAAGTCTTTCTGTGCCATGCCGCTGAAATGCAAAAAGACACAACGTTATAAGAATTGCGAGAATGATGATTGAGTTTTGGGAAAGGGCATTAAAATGAGGTATGTATTTTAATCCTTCCACTGCGCTTAAAATGCTAATGGCTGGAGTGATCACACCGTCACCAATAAAAAAGGCTGTGCCAATAAATGATAAAACGATTACAACTGCTCTGGCTTTATGAGTTGTTAAAAGAGGAATTAAAATTTGGCGAAGAACAATGATACCACCTTCCCCATTGTATTCTTGTGCCAGACTCATAGCAAGCCAAGCATATTGACCAGCAACCAAGAGGATAAGTGTCCAAATGATAAGAGAAGAAATTCCCATCACATTATCGATTGAAATCGGTAGAAAAGCAAAAATTGCCGAGAGTGTGTAAATCGGACTTGTTCCTATGTCACCAAAAACTATTCCCAATGCCTTAATGGAAGCGTGGATGTTCTCTTTTAAAGATGAGGTTTGCATAGACAAATACTATTCTGTTTGCTCTGTTAAACTTGATTACTCTTAAACTATAGTTTAGAAAGATCCAACAATATACGCTTAATTGTGTGGAAGGCAATGATATGCAAGATCTTTATATTTTTTTACTCACATTCTCATCAAATCTTTAATATGATCAATAGTGCCGGCACACACTAACTTATCATCAGCAGATACTACATAATGAGCATCGGCCAGCATAATTTCATCATCTTTCTTTATACCAATACACTGAACATCAAAATTCTTGGGTAATTTAAGCTCCTCAAGCGTTTTGCCGATAAACTTTTTAGGTGCCACCACGTGGCAAATTGCAAAATTCTTAGAAAGACGGGTTATGTTGGTCAGAGCAGTGGCTAAATCATCAGCCAATTTAATACCAATTTCTTGTTCGGGTAAAATAATTTGATCAGCACCGATCAACGTTAAAATTTCTTTATGGATTTCATTAATGCCACGAGCAATGACATGTTTGACGTTCAAGCGTTGTTTTAAAAGTGCGGTAATCAAAATTGATTGAGCAAAGTTTTCTCCCGTGCCAACAATTACAGTATCCATCTCTTCTACACCGAGTGAACGCAATGAAGCTTCATCGGCAATGCGAACGCAAATTGCCTGAGTAACAAGATCACGAATCGAGGCCACAATAGATTCATTACTATCAACGGCAACTACTTCCATACCATGCTCGGCAAGTGCAGTTGCCACTTTATACCCAAAACGACCAAGGCCAATGACGCAAAATTTCATGTAGTTCCTATTCCTTAAATTAACTGAGCATCACCCGCTCTTCTGGGTAGGTAAATTCTGGCTTTTCTGTGCGTTTCTTGAGTGCCAAAATGAGCGTTAATGATCCGATACGTCCAATAATCATGGTGAGAATAATAAATAATTTTCCAAAAATTGATAAGAAGGGTGTGGCATTAATTGAGAGTCCTTGGGTGGCAAAGGCTGAGATTACCTCGTAAAAAATTTGTAAAAAACTGAGCCCTTTTTCTGTTATCAATAAGCAAAATGTGGTAAAGCCGATCCATGATACACTTAAAAAAATGATTGCAATTGCTTTGTAAATTTGATCTTTGGCAATACGTCGCTTGCGTATTTCAACCGTATTTCGATTGGTAATAGCAGCTCTCACTGTTGCTAAGAAGATTGCAAGCGTTGTTAATTTAATGCCAGATGCGGTGCCACCAGGAGCGCCACCGATCAAAGCTATAGCTGCCATCATAAATTGGGTTGCTGGATGTAAAAGGTCCATATCTACCGTATTGAACCCGCCGCCTCTGATTGAAATCGCAAAAAATAAAGAATTGGTTAATGAAGCAAATGGATTCATAGAAACAAGTGAATTTTTATGTTCCATGATCCAGAAGATTAATGTTGTAGAAATCGTGATTAAAAATGAGCCATAAACGACAATTTTTCCGGTTAAAGAAAAAATATGACGCCTTTTATTTTTGATTGCAGAAAACCTGCTAAGAATTTCATGCCAGGTGATAAATCCAAGACCACCTATAAACATGAGGGCCGATGCCGTCAAAAGCATCAAATAATTATTGCTATAGTGGATCATGTTATCGGGAAAGAGCGATAGTCCTGCACTGCAAAAGAATGATACCGAATGAAAGATTGATATAAAACAAGCCCGCAAGAATGAATAATTACCTTGCAGGCTAAAGAAAATAAATAATGCGCCGATGAGTTCGACGCATAAGGTAAGTACAATAATAAATAGGATCATTTTTTTGGTATTTTTCCACGATTCAAGCTCAAGTAATTGCCCTGCCATGAGTTGTGTTGCAAGTGCAAGATCAACGAAAAGGGACAATAAAAAGAGCATCATGGTGATAAGGCCAATACCACCAATTTGCATAAGTACCATAATAATGCATTGGCCAAAGGTGGTGAAATTGCTTATAGGTATGGTAAAAAGCCCGGTAACGCATGCTGCAGAGGTGGCAGTAAAAAGTATATCAATAAATGGTATTGATGTGGTACGTGCCACGGGAAGGGCTAAGAAGAGGGTTCCCAGTGCGATAGTAAGAAAGATAGATGCTAAAAGTGTTCGGCCAGGGGAAATATGAAGTAACCTTGTTAAACCCATTCGTTCTCACGTTATTATAAGCGGTCTTGGTTGAGTTTGTATGAACGCGATGATGAACATGATTACAAACTACAAAGATAAGGGACTTATCGTCAATATATTGTGCAACCGCGCCTATTTCTTAGTAAAAAAATCCTGCAGATAAGATTCAACCTTATCAATGCTTATACGTTCTTGTTTTGTTGTGTCTCTATTGCGCACCGTAACCGCATTATCTGTTTCACTTTCAAAATCATAGGTAAAGCAGAGCGGCGTCCCAATTTCGTCTTGACGGCGGTAGCGCTTGCCAATTGAACCTGATTCATCAAAATCAACAACCAAGCCTGTTTGTTTAATTGCGGTATAGATTTTTTCTGTTGCATCGCTCTGTTTTTTTGTGAGCGGTAAAAATGCAGCTTTAATGGGAGCAACAGCTGGATTAAAGCGCAAAACAATGCGTGTTTCACCTTCAACTACATCTTCATCATACGAATCGAAAAGGAGCGTTAAAAACAGGCGATCGGCGCCCACTGAACATTCTACTACATGTGGCATGTAGGAGGTTTTGGTTTCTTCATCAAATACCGCCAGATCTTTGCCCGAAAATTTAGTGTGTTGTGAGAGATCAAAATCGCCGCGATAGGCAATCCCTTCAAGCTCTTTCCAACCAAAGGGGAACTGATATTCAACATCGGTGCATGCTTTTGAGTAGTGAGCCAGTTCATCTTTGGCATGCGGACGCATTCTGATTCTGCTCATAGTAAGCCCGAGTATTGCATAAAAATTATGGCGCTGTTCGCACCAATATTCAAAATCTTTTTCGGCGGTTTCACCTTTGCAGAACCATTCCATTTCCATCTGTTCAAATTCTCGCATTCTAAAAAGGAACTGCTTTGGGGTGATTTCATTTCTAAATGCTTTACCAATTTGGGCAATACCAAACGGAATTTTAACTCGATTGGTAGAAATTACATTTTTGAAGTTAATAAAGATTGCTTGAGCAGTTTCAGGACGCAGATAGGCTTCAGAACCTTGCTCCGCGGTGGCACCTACATAGGTTTTGAACATCATGTTAAATTCGCGAATCTCGGTCCAATTTTTGTTGCCACAATGAGGGCATGGCTTATTTAAATCGATGTCATCTGCGCGGTATCGGTGCTTACATTGCAAACAATCAACCATTGGGTCATGAAAATTTTGAATATGACCAGAAGCTTCCCACACGGCGCGTGAGCCAAGCAAAGAGCCTTCAAGCTGGAGCATATCTCCCTTGCAGCTATTCATTGCCGTAAGCCAGACAGCACGAAGATTTTGTTTAACCAAGGTGCCCAAGTAACCGAAATCATAAACGCCATTCAAGCCGCCATAAATTTCTGCCGATTGATAAACGAATCCACGACGCTTACATAATGCAACTAACTTTTCGAGAGTTGCTTTACTTTCGGTACTCATTGCAATCCTTGGGTAAATGAAGAAAAAACTGCTTTTTAAAACAGATAATAGCGTACTGTGCAAACGTATTTTTTGCAAATTGGGTTAATGTAAAATTGTTGTACTTGCCTACGCAGTGCGTTACTATTTATGGATGTAATGAGAAAAAATATTTTTTAAAAGGAGATTGTATGCAACAGCTTAAGATAGTAGTTTCATTGGTATGTTGTTTAGTTGTGATGAATGCCGATGCAGCCAGCGTAGGGCAACAATCTGCAAAAGATTTAGCGAGTAAACCACCCCTATCAATTCTAACCAGTACGTCGACGCCTTTCAGTCAGCCAGAGAGCCTATCTCCATCCCCTCGACTTGACATGACAAAACTTCAATCGCGATTTAATGATCCTGGCTCTGATATAGTGCTTGCCAAAAAAGTATCACAAGATGATTTAGCTCTCCTTGATTCATTTAAAACTTCAGGCAGAAAAAGTGCTCGTAGTGCCTCAATAGATGCTGCTGGAGTATCAACAATTAAAGAAGATGAGAATAAAAATGATACCTGTCCCTGCTGTGGGCGCCGTCTGAGCTGTGAACAAGTTATTTTCAATCTGATACGAGATCTTTTTGCAGCGCAACATCAACTGGATGCAACAACCGATGGTGTAGAAAAGGAACGTCTCAACTCTAAAATTGCAGCAACAGAACAACGGATAAATGAGGTAAGCGCACAGTGTCCTGCATTGTTCGGATATGCTCAAGACGAACCAAAATTAACTGTCCAATAATTGCTTAAAAGGATAACTTATTCTAGTAAGTCTCCTCGTATTCTTCTGACTGGCATTATTTTAATGTTTCTATATGCTTAAACCATAAGTATAGGTCGAAATTATTATATAAGTTGATGGAGAATTACATGAATTTTAATAGGCGTTTATTAAGTGGCCTCTTAGTTGGGTTGCTGTTTGTTATTGGTTTAGGTTTTTTTGTATATAAGATCTGGCAAAAACAACAACAGTTGCTGCAAACAATTGTGGGATTACAATCTGAAGAAAAAGAAAAAGTAGCAGCGCCATTAATACCACCTACCGAACGTCTGGTTACCGAAACGAGCCAAGCATGGCGAGCAATTCAAGAAAAAATAAAAGATACGGTGGTGCAGGTGTATGCGCAACGTGCTGAGTTTGATTTTTTGCAGCCGTATCGTACTCCCGAACAATATTCAGTAACGGGCAGCGGTTTTTTTATTAATGCTGAAGGCTTTTTAATTACGAATGCGCATGTGATTGATCAAAGTAAAGCAACCTGGATTCAGATACCTTCATTGGGCAAACGTATTATAGATGTTGAAATTGTGGGGGTCAGCCCTGAACGAGATTTGGCTTTGCTCAGAGTAAAGCCTGACGATGTGCTCATGATTCGCAAAATGATTGGCCAGATTCCCTTCTTGCCTCTGGGTGATTCAGATATTGTCCATCGGTCTGATGAAGTTCTTGCGCTTGGGTATCCATTGAGTCAGCAATCACTCAAGAGCACTACTGGCGTTATCAGTGGGCGCGAACAAAATCTTATTCAGATGAGTGCACCGATAAATCCTGGCAGTTCTGGTGGTCCACTTCTTAATATCAATGGCGAGGTTATAGGAATTACGAGCTCGGGAGTAACTTCAGCACAAAACGTTGGGTACATTATTCCGATTAATGATTTAAAAATCATCTTGCCAGATCTTGAAAAAGTTAAGTTGCTCCGTAAACCATTTTTAGGGGTGCTCTATAATAATGCAACGGAAGGGTTAACAGAATTTCTTGGTAACCCATTGCCGGGTGGCTGCTATGTGGTTGAAGTAGTTAAAAACAGTACGTTGTATAAGGCTGGGGTAAAACGGGGAGACATGCTGTATGAAATCAACGGGCATAAAATCGATATCTATGGTGATATGAGTGTGCCATGGTCAGAAGATAAAATATCGGTGATTCATTATGTATCACGCTTATCGATTGGCGAAGATGTTAAATTAATTTTCTATCGCAATGGGGAGCGCAAAGAGGTTACGGTGAAATTTAGTCAAGCAGAATTGCCTGCGATTCGCCGCGTATTTCCTGCCTATGAAGATGTAGATTATGAAGTTGCTGCAGGTATGGTAGTTATGCCTTTAACAGTTAATCATATTCAAGCGTTAATAAATAATGTGCCTGGTTTGGCAAAATATACTGAAATTTTACAGCAAACAGATCCCACACTTATTGTTACCCATATTTTCCCAAGCTCGCAATTATTTAAAACACGTACCTTGGCTGTTGGGTCAACAATCAATGAAATTAACGGTGTTAAAGTTAAAACACTCGAAGATTTCAGAGCAGCATTTAAGAAAATTAAAAAGGGATATCTAACCATTAAAGCATCAGACAATGTTGCGCGACTTTCTGATAATGTTTTTGTCGTGCTATCATTTGATAAAATTATAGAAGAAGAGCCGGTTCTTTCTCGTGATTATCGCTTTCCGATCTCACCATTAATGCAGGAGTACCTTAAAGCTGCCCAAGTTAAAGTGCAGTAGTTAGGTAAAGGATTGCTTTTGAGCAAAGAGCTTCACTATCCTTAAAAGGTCTTTGGGGGATTGTGTAAAATGCAGAAAATTGCGTTTTTTAGGGTCCCCAATTGGAGTGAAACGCAAATTGGGGTAAAAAGCAATGGTAAAAAGAGTTTTTATGCAACAGCAAGGTGATGATTGGATTGCATTAGAACGGATGATGCAAGATACGGTAGTTCAAGTGATTGCCGAAATTGGGGAATTTAATTGGCTTGAACCCTATAAAATGCGCAATCAAGATGAAGCGTGGGGTAGTGGTTTTTTTATCAATCAAGATGGTTACATTGTAACAAATGCTCACGTGGTGCATGAAGCTAAACGAGTGTGGGTTTATGTACCGTCGCTGGGTAGGAAGGGCATCCATGTTGATATTGTTGGTATTTGCCCTGAAACTGATCTTGCTTTGCTCAAAGTAAGAGATGAAGGCCTTGCCACGATGCGGCAAGAGTTAGAAAGCATGCCTTTTTTGACGCTTGGCGATTCTGATACGGTGCGCCGAGCAGATCCGGTTCTTGCCTTGGGATACCCACTTGGTCAACCGCATGTTAAAAGTACGACGGGCGTTGTCAGTGGTCGCGAATTTTTAGATAATCAATCATATATTCAAATGACTGCGCCGATAAATCCTGGTAATTCAGGTGGGCCTCTTTTGAATATGCAAGGTGAGGTTATTGGTCTTGCAATTTCGGTGGTATCGCAGGCACAGAATGTGGGCTACATTATCCCGATTAACAGTTTAAAATATATCTTAGATGATTTATTGAGCACACGATTGCTGCGCAAACCGATCATCGGCTTAAAAGCAAATACTTCAAGTGATTACCAAGCACAGTATATGAAAAATCCGGTTCCGGGTGGATTATATATCCATAATGTTCTTAAAAATTCCCTGGCCGAAAAAGCAGGCATTAAAGCGGGCGATATGCTGTATGAACTCAATAGCTATAAAATAGATGTCTATGGTGATACTACCGTGCCTTGGTCACCTGATAAAATCACGGTTGGCGATCTTATTTCTCGACTGCGTATCGGTGATCGCATTGATATGTTGATCTACCGTAACGGTAAAAAACAAGAAATCAGCTTTTTATATGAGTTAACAGCACCGTATCCGGTGCGTACTATGTACCCTGATTATGAAACAGTGGATTATGAAATTATCGGTGGATTGGTAATCATGCAGCTTGCTGATAACCATTTACCGCTGTTGCCGACAATTGATTTGATGCAATATACAAAGCCTGAAAAAAAGGTTGATCCAGTTTTGCTTGTTACCTCTATTTTGCATGGTTCTGAATCGCAGCAGCTTAAAAATCTTTTTCCTGGTGATATATTAGTGCAGGTGAATGGCTTTGAGGTAACAACGCTTGAGCAGTTGCGCACTGCATTACATAAAAGTATCGATTCAGATGCGCTCACCCTAAAAACCTCGCAAGATGTTTTTGTTGTACTGCCCTTTAGAAAAATTTTGGAAGACGAACGACGTTTGGCAATCGATTTTGCCCACACAATGTCTAAAACAGTAGAGAGTTTGCTCACGATTATTGAACATGGCAAAGAAAAAAAGACTTGATTTACTACTTTCTGAACTTTATCCGCACTGTAGCCGGACCCAACTACAAAGTTGGATTATGCAAGGCAAAGCAACAATAGATGGTCAGATACAGACAAAAGCGGGCACGCAGGTAGCGGAAGACGCAGATGTTGCATTGACGGTTGAACAACCTAAGTTTGTAAGCCGTGCTGGCTTTAAACTTGAACGAGCACTTGAGCATTTCGGCATTGATGTCCACGGTATGGTAGTGCTTGATGCGGGTCTTTCCACGGGTGGTTTTACCGATTGCCTTTTGCAGCGCGGCGCCAAAAAAATATATGGGGTTGATGTTGGTTATGGGCAAGTACACGAAAAAATTCGCAATGATAGTCGTGTGATTGTTTTAGAACGGACCAACTTACGTGAATTAACAACGGTTGGTGAATTGGTTGATCTGGTTACCCTTGATTTATCATTTATTTCGGTGCTTAAGGTAATGCCTGCAGTTCTTGGTATGCTCAAAGAACGAGGGCAGCTGATTATTCTTATTAAACCCCAATTTGAAGCGCGCAAAGAGGATGTGGGAAAGGGTGGTATCATTAAAGATGCAGCAATTCATGCGCAGGTAATCGAGCGGGTAACTGGTGGTATTAAAGGATGTGGTTTTGAGCTTGTGGGGGTGATCGATTCACCAATTACGGGCACCATGGGCAATAAAGAATTTTTGGCCTATTTCAAACGTTTATAAGGTAACTACCTCTGAAGCGCCTTCGTTGGCAGACGTTAGAGCGAGTGTGCCATCTGGCTTGAGATCTATAATAATGTATGGGTTTTTCAGAAATTGAGTATTAGTGACTTCTTGATGCTGTTCTTTGTTCGTATACGAATATAAAAATACTATCTTATCCAAATTGTTTGATGTTGCAGTTGGTCCGCAGTAGATAACCTCTTGCGTTTTTGATGCGGGCACAGTTATTTCTTTAAATGAATTGATTGCTGCATCGTGCATAAAAAGTTGTATGGTGACGGGAAAGTTTACCGTATTGGCAATGATTTTTGTTCCCGCATTTGGTTGCCCTTTAATGCATTCTGATTCTACAAATTCCAGCGTGCCATCAGCCTTTTTTTTCGCGGTAATTGTGGGGAGTTTTAGGATGGTTTGATCGGTAAGATCTTGTTGGCGATCTTGGCCATTGTGGCTGTAAAAAAAGGTTATTTTATCAAATAATGGTGTGGGGCCACAGAAAGTAACAGGGGTTTTAGTGTCCTTTGTGGTAACAACCTGCTTGATTATATCTGAGTGAGGGTCTTGGTTGATGAAAATGCGGAATGTTAATGTGTCACCTGTTGCGTTGGTAAAAAGTATTCTGCCTCCTTTGCCACTGCTTACGCAATCGGTTCCTGTGTCAGCGGGGGTAAGAGCAAGGGTAAGAATAAAGAGGCGAAGGGCTACAGAGAAATTCATTGCAATCCTTGAAAATCTATTTTAATACGCTTTTATAATAGAATTTTTCGTGTTGATGCTGCAAGAGATTGGGAAAGCGAGATTTATCTGTGATTGATGATTGAGGTAATTCACAATTACTTTATACTTTTACATATCTTTTACCCCAGCTTCCAGCCGGGGACCCCTTTAAGATGAGAATAGAAAGCCGGACTTCGAATCCGTAGGTTGTAGTATTAATATCCTTCGTAATTATCAATTTGCGCCTGTAGCTCAAGGGATAGAGCGCCGGACTTCGAATCCGTAGGTTGTAGGTTCGAGTCCTACCAGGCGCACACCTTATCCCTCGCAAATAACAAACGGCCTTATTTTCATTTTTGATATAAAGTGAAAATAAGGCCGTTTGTATTTTTAGGCTTTAATCTTTGCTGGTTCTTCAAGAATAGTCAGGATATCTTTAGCACAATAGACCCGATTGCGCTGATTTCCACTAATTTCATGCACAATACCTAATTTTTCGATTTTTTCGATTGCTCGTTGCATCGTGGTATAAGAAATACCCATTGATTCAGAAGCTTGTGTAATCGTGAGAAAAGGATTTGAAGCCAACGTATCCACTAATTGATGCGGGACTGAGGTCGCAAGCCCTGCAGTTTTTTTACGCCAGTTTTCAAGAAGTTGGTTAATACGACACGTTCGAGAAAGTGCATCTTCTGATTGGCGGGCAACACCATTTAAAAAATAGTGCAGCCATGTCTGCCAATCCCCTGCTTGCGTTACCGCAAGTAATCGTGCGTAATACTCTTGCCGCGTTGCTTCAAAGAATGCAGATAAATACAAAAGTGGCGTCGGCAACATTTCCCGCTCGATAAGAAATAAAATGATTAAAAGACGTCCAACACGTCCATTGCCATCTAAAAATGGATGTATCGCTTCAAATTGGTAATGAGCTAATGCAATTTGAATAAGAGGGGGTAATGTTGTATCGTATAAAAATTTCTCAAAATCCCCCAAACATTCCATTAAGTATTCAATTGATGGTGGTACATATGTTGCTGTTGCCAATGTGCAACCAGCAACCCCAATCCAATTTTGGGATCGCCGAAACTCTCCTGGTGTTGCATGCTGGCCGCGCACATGATCCATCAATTTTGCATGCAGCTCTTTAAGCAAGCGGAGCGATAACGGCAAGGTCTTAACTCGTTGTATCCCAAATTCAAGAGCTGCAATATAGTTATTAACCTCTTTGATATCAGATGCATTCGCGTCAAGCATCGCACCCGCATCAGCAGCCAAAACATCACTTAAGGTAGCCTGAGAACCTTCAATCTTACTTGATAATACTGCTTCACGCGTTACAAATGGTTTAATCAAAATATGAGGATTGGGTAATTTGCTGCCCTCTCCTGCAAGCTGCCCTACAAGACGAGATGCTTGCGAAAGCGCATTAACAAGTTGAATATCCCACTCAATTTTCGGGGGTAGCGGATTGGGAATGTAGAATTTATAGCCACCTTGAGCTCGGATAAATTTTCCTGGAGATTTGGACATAACAAGCACCTCTTAATTGCAACAATGAAAATAAGGAACAGTCTTATTTTCAAAAATGATATAAAATGAAAATAACAGACTCCTTCACGATGATCAAGGAAAATCCCTATAAAAGCTGGCCATCCCTGGCCAAATCTGTAAACTTATACTGTTTATTCGCTGTTTTATAGAAATTGCGCCCGTAGCTCAGATGGATAGAGCGATAGATTCCTAATCTGTAGGCCGCAGGTTCAAATCCTGTCGGGCGCACCAGTCTAGTGTTTAGTTGCAAAGTTCGTGACATTATTCCCGATATAAAAATATTGAGTGGTGTATGGAATCAAAGAAGTCAGAATTGACTGCAAATTGTCAGCGATGTGCGAATAAGAATAAATTTTTAAATAAAAAGACCCAAAAGATTATTGCAGATATTGAGCAGGGCAAAAACCTTGTAGTGGCTGACGATATGGAAGATCTTTTTAGGAAGCTTGCCAGCCATGTCTAAAACCCACATCATTATCGGAACCTCAGCTGCTGGCATAGGCGCCTTCAATAAGTTGCGCCAGCTTGATCCGCAGGCTGAAATTATCTGTATTTCACAAGAAAAAGAGTTGCCGTACAATAAATGCTTTTTAGCTGAATATCTGGGCAATATCAAACTATTAGATTCAATCTATACAGTTAAACAACCACTACCCCCAACCTTTCTTTTGGGTACCAAAGTTACGCACATTAATCCAGCCGATAAACGTCTCCATCTTTCTGATGGCCAAATGCTGTCGTATAATTCTCTCTTTTTAGGCCTGGGTACCCATGCCTTGCGTCCACCGATTCCGGGTATTGAGCTTGAGGGAGTGTTTACGTTCCATACACTGGCTGATACGCAGGCTATTATTGATTACATTGCCCGCTACCATGTCAAACAGGCAGTGGTTATTGGGGCTGGCCTGAGTGGCTTAGAGGCCGCCGACGCTTTACTAGCCCATGGGGTGCAGGTGAGCGTGGTTGAACAAAAATCGCAGGTACTTCCTGCGCACGTTGATCTTCAGGGCTCGCAACTGATTCAGGCTGCAATGGAAGCCCATAAGGTAGCATTGTATGGTTCAGAAAGGGTAACGCAGATACTTGGGGCTTCTGACAGGGTAATTGGGGTGCAGTTGGCAGGGGGCGGGCAATTACCTGCCGACCTGGTTATTGTTGCCATTGGAGCTCGTCCAAATACCAGCCTTGCAGCCCAAGCAGGCCTTGAAATGCAGGGTGGCGGGATTGTGACTATGCCAACCCTGGCAACCTCTATTCAAGATATCTATGCGGGGGGCGACGTGGCATTAGTCAATGACCAGCTGACCGCTCAGAAAGTACTCAATGGGACCTGGCCCGATGCGATGCTCCAGGGTATGATGGCGGCCCATGCCATGGCGGGACAGCCCAAGACCTACCCAGGGGTACTGGTGGTGGTCAGTTCCAGCTTTTTTGGGGTCAAATTTGCCTCCTGCGGGCTGGTAGTAAGCCCTTCAGGTTCATGCGAGGTTATTGCAGGGATAGGGGAGCAGGGGTACCAAAAAATCCTTCTGGAAGCAGGACACATTAAAGGATTTCTCCTGGTTGGTCCTCGCCTTGCCAATCTGGGTATTCTTCGCCGGGCGGCTCTTACCAGGGAACTAATGACTCCTGAGGCTATCGCCAATCTCATAAAATCATAGTTTTTTCTTAAAAACCCTAAAATTCATAGGCATTGAACCAGGGGACCCCTTTTGACAAGGGGCCTGAAAAAAGCTACTTTGAATCATGATATAAAAATCCATTCCTGTAAAATTTCTATTTGTAATAATATGTATAACTGGAGGTTATCCATGATTAAGCTCTATAAAAAATTAATCGTTATTGCTGTATTGGCAGCTCAATTACTTGTTGGCGTAATGCCAGGTACCCTTTTTGGTAGGGATCTCGTTGGTAGATCGTCGAATACATCATCGAGTTCTAGCTCTATGGGTAGCATTCTAGGTGGGTTTGATGTAAGTCAAGGTTCTGCATTTTATTGGGGCGCATTAGGAGCGAGTGGCTTAGCAGCTGTTGTTTCTTGCTTTTCGCTGGGATCCCGCTTTATACAAGGTAGAACGGTAAGTACTGAATGTACTGAAATTGAGCAAAAACTTAAAAATTTTGAGACTGGCAAATTATATAATTGGCGTTTTGAACCTGTTAGTGATGGTCTTGGTCATTGGGATAGTGCTGGTTCTGCTTTGGAAAAAAGAGATCAAGTCATTAAAGCATTGAAAAATTTTCGGACAAATAGTGAACAACGATTAGTTGATGAGGGGACGGTAGTCGATCCTAAGTCTTATCAAGGTATTGTACGTGTATGTGATAAACAGATTGGTGAGCTTGGTGGTTATATTACTACATTAAAAAAAACAGCAACAGATTTTGAGGGATATGAAATTCGAGAAGGTGCTTCTCATCAGGGCAAATATAAGAATTTTATAGAAAAAGCTGCAGGAAATAGGACTGGTTTTAATCTAGATCAACGTGCCTGGCAAGCTGCTCAAAGAGCATTGGTCGATGATGCTGTTAAAAGCTTATCTGAAGATTCTGCCTTATGGTATGGGTGGTGTGGTCGAACAATCGTACCACTTTCTGCAACAGCGGCTGGTTATTATTTCGGAGGTAAGATAGGAGCACTTATAGGCCTTGCCTATGGTGCCATTACAGGTCTTTCATGGGGCTTTGCAGCATCGTATGAAGTATCAAATACAGCCAAAGCAGCTAAAGTGTGTTGGGAATGCATCAAAAAGAGAGAAAGATTAATCTACATTAGAACTGTGGCTCTGGAGCTTCAAACTGCAGAAGAGCATGAAAATGCTGCAGGCCGAGGTTCTCTAAACAGTGTAAGCTTAAATGTGGGTAATAGCGGTACTAGTAACGCATATACGAATAGATAGGCGCGTTCAGAAAAAATGGAGAATACCATGTTATATAGAAATTTTTTTATTACTTTCGTGCTTGGGGCATTTATAAACGCAGTAATGTGCCCAGTTTTGATGGGTAGAGATTTAACGGGTGGTGCATCCGCTACCCCAAAGAGTAGCCCAACTGTTGCGGGTAGCGGTTGGGGGTTTTGGGAAATTACTGGAGGAGTTGCGGGTTTACTTGCAGTTGGTGCGGTGCTTTACACAAAGGTCTACCAGCGTTCTTCGCGCAAAAGTACTATTAAAACGATACGCGATCAATATATTTTTGCACCGGCAACCAATCCAATAGCTACTCATGAACAACGCCTTACGTTTAAACATTGGCGTGTTGCAAATTTTAGCGTTGAAAAGGGCCCAATTTGGGAATCGGCTGCGGAACTTAAACGAGCTAAATTTCAAGTAAAAAGGTTGCTGCTTGATGATTTACATTTAATGATTTTCAAAGACCAAGATGGAAAGGTAGTACCAAATACTCTTACTCCAAAAAGTACGCAGCCTGAAAGAGTTAGTGCTCTTCCTTACGTTGCTCAAACTATAGCGCAAGAACTTAAAGAATTAGGAGCAGCGATGTTTTCTCTTTCAAAAATTGATCCATCATTACCAAGCATAGCAAGTATATTCAGAGAGCGACTAGTTGCAAAATCAACAGTTTTTAGTGACAGTTTTGATCCTGAATCTCTTGCAGATTGGACTCCTGCGCAAGAAGAAGAAATTGAGAAAGCGATGAAAGAAAAATGTAAACGTGCAAAATGGGGCCAATCATGGTTTGAATGGATTTGGTATAAGGATCCATACTATAAAGCACGCAAATATTACTGGAAATTATTTAAATATAAACAACGGCTTCAAGCATTACAGTTTATTGTTGAAGATATGATGAGCCGGAAATCACCAGAAGAAATTTTGCAAGAAAAAGAAGACAATCACGAGTGCTTCAGAAAAGAACGCTTAAAACGAACAATGTTTAGGGAATGGAAGAATCTTGCAGAGAAACAAAGAATTTCTAATCAGAAATCAAAAGACGAGTAGTAAAAGGGCAAGCAAATCCTTCTGCCAGTGCTAATACAGCAGTGAACTCTCACTAACATAACTAACCCCCTTTGCCTAAGAAACTAAAAAAAGGTATCCTACCTTAAACGTAGGGTACCTTTTCTATTGTATAACCAGATTTGTATGATCGATTTCATAACTTCCAATCTTTTATGGACGCAGGGGCGTTTCATCCTTTTTGCCATAGCCGTGGTTGCTGGTATTTCCTATATTTACTGGCGGCCGTTTTTGTATGTAACGCTCGCTTTTTTTGTCTTTAGCTTTTATTTTTTCCGCAATCCCACTCGGGAATGTGTAGCCTATAAAATGGATCCCATTGTGTTAATCTGCCCTGCAGATGGCAAGGTGGTTGATATTGTGTATGATCAAGAGAATGGGTTGCAGGGGTACGCCCAAAAGGTTTCAATTTTCCTTTCTCCCCTTGACGTACACGTTAATTGGTTGCCGACAGATGGCACAATTGAACAAATTACCTACACCCCTGGTAAATTTATAATGGCCTTTTTGCCCAAAAGCTCTGAACTCAATGAACACAATGATGTAATTATTCGGCACGCCAATGGTAACACCATTAAGGTACGCCAAATTGCAGGATTTATTGCGCGGCGCATTTGCTGGTGGGTCAGCCAAGGGCAGCTGGTAAGTGCTGGGCAAAAGTATGGTATGATCAGATTTGGTTCACGCGTTGACATCTTTTTGCCTTCGTGTGTTATGCTGCAGGTAGGAGTTGGCCAGCGGGTGTCTGGTGGGTCGACCGTGCTTGGGAGATGGACATGCCAATCATTGCCAAACGGCTAAAGCAGTTTCGTACAAAATCATTCAAGCGCACACTGCGCGCTATTCCCTTCTTTTTTACTTTTGCTAACGCTCTTTTAGGCTTTTTATCGATTATTAAAAGTGCTGAAGGTGATTTTATCACCGCTGCCTACTGCATAATGTTGGCGGTGCTTATGGATGCACTTGATGGCCGCTTAGCGCGCGCCTTTGGGTGTTCCAGCTCACTGGGGATGGAGCTTGATTCATTGTGTGATGCGATTTCGTTTTGCCTTGCGCCCGCAATTTTGGTCTATAACTGGTATTTTGCTGTACTTGCGTGGGTTGGGCCGATAGTGGTTGCTGCCTATGTGTGTGCAGGCCTTTTCAGGTTGGCGCGCTTTAATTGTACGGGGCACGAGCAGGTGCATTACTTTCAGGGCATTGCAACGCCCGTTGCGGCATTATTATTAGTTTCGTTAGTTCTTTACGAACCGTGGTTTGATGCTTCAGTTTTTGCTTCCTTATTGCATCCAACCCCAATGGTTATCTTTCTGGCAACCGTTGCCTATTTAATGATTTCACCCTTACGATTTGCTTCATTTAAAAAAATCTATCGGACTCGCATACAACGTTGCTTAATGGTGTTCATTGCGAGTGCGGTGATTGCGCATGCGCTGTTATATGGCTATCCACTGTTGTTCCTTGTGCTTGTTTTATATGTGGTAATCGGTATTGTTACTACCATAGTTCAAGTAGTACGTGAAGTAGTGGTTGAATAGCAGTTATTTTCTTACATTTTTATGGAAGGAACATTTATGAAGATAATAATAAAACGAATAGTACTCTCAATTGGGGTTCTAAGCTTTTATGGCGGTGCGCAAGCGGCGTCAGCGGTGGCAGTAACCGCAGGAAAAGATACAAAAACTGGAGTAGCGAGTACTACTGCAAAAGCAGTAGGAAAATCAAAAACTGCTACAGAACTTGAGCCACTACGCCTTAAAATGGCGGCAGCGTTAGCGGAACATAGTAAAACTAATGGTGGTAGATTGACGCCGGATACGCAAGCAGAAGCAGATGCTCTTGCTGTGGTGGCGGGTAACTATTCTGCAAAACAAGTTGAGCTGCTTGCTGAACGCGAACAACAGAAAAGAGATGCTGCAGATTCTCGTTTAATTAAGTCATTGAAAGGGTCTGCGGCTGAAACTCATCTTTCAGCTGCCGCGGCAGGTGCACAACCAGTGGCTGCCAAAGTTCCGGCCCGGGTGTCAACTCCAATGCCGCTGCCAACAACTGGGAATTCTTCGGGTTCTGATCCGGATACCGATGATGATGACTTTTCTGCGGATGATTCTCTTGACCCGCAACCATTAACAGCACCAACGATAGATCGATTAAAAGCCTTTGGTATTGATCCAGCAAATGCTACTGAAGCCCAACAACTCATTTTAGCTAAAGCATCACGGGCTTTAACAAGACTTGCTAATAAGGATGGCAAACCAAAATAGGTGTGGAAAAAGTATTGCAAGCACAAAGTAAATACTATTTTTTTAAGCGGACAATCGGGCAAAAGAATCGTGCCCGCTTGTCCGCTTTTGTCTTGCCTTTTTATGCAAAAAAGCTACTTTTATAGCTGTTTTCTTAAAAATATTTTCATGTGAGGAGTTTGTGATGCTCATAACAAAACGAATTGTGTTACCGATTGTATTGCTGAGTTTCTATGCTGGTATGCAGGCCGCAGCAAAAGATACAAAAGCAGCTTTAGCTGGCACCACTGCAAAAGTGGTTGCGAATTCCAAAAACGCAGAAAAAATAGAACGATTGCGCAAGCAACTTGAAGCAGAATTAACAGCAGCGAAACAAAGTGGCAACGGCACGCTAACACCTCGCTCGCAACAACAAGCTGATTTAGCTGCTGGGATGTTGAATGGATATTCTTCAAAAGGAGAGACGACACTTGCACTGATCAGTGGTCAACTTGCGGCAATGAATAGCCGGCAAGAGAGTCTTTTAGTGAGAAACGAGACCTCTCAACGGCATGGTGCAGCGCTGTTTAGTGATGCTGGAAAAGCACTGAATGCATTGATGGCCTCTATTGGTTGTGATGTAACACAGCATAAGCCCTCTGCAACTCCTCATGATCTTGACCAAGCTGTAGTTGCTTTGCGTGCTCCTGTGACTGCAGTTTCAGCCCATGCAGGTGAACTGGTAAATCCACCAAGTAAGTCTCAGAAAGGAGCATCTGCGGTATCCAGTTTTTTGGGGATCGATTAATTCAAAATAAAAGGAATGAGCAATGAAAAGAATCATGTTGTTTATTATAATCGTGCAGATTGGTCAAACTCTCTGTGCTGATTTTTCTCTAAAGGACTGTGTAGCGCCAATGGTGGGGCTTGCAGGTGGGGCTCTGGTAAGCTGGGGGTTAGATACGAACTCTGATCTGCAAAAGCCGAGTGTACTAGTTTCGTTGCTTGCTGGTGCAGGTGTAAGTGCTGGTTCTCTTGTGCCCTATGTGGTGGTCAGTAAATTATCAACTAACAAATATGTTCAACTGCTTGTTAGCCTATTAGTTGGGCTACCTATATCATTATGTATAGGTATGAAAGTGTATAATTTTTACCCACTTGATCTTGGGTGTGGTGGTGATTTGGATGAACAAAAAAGACTTAAAAAGGCGCAAGGTAAGTTAATTGCTTATCGCGGATTGTTTTGCTCGCTTATTGGTTTGGGCTTGGCGCACGCGGTAAATTATTATCAATAAAAGCATAATTACCAGATGTGAATCTAAATAAGAAGGGCAGCTACGCTGCCCTTCTTGCTGTCTAATTTTAATATCGTCTGATTCTTCTACACCCCGAGCATTGCATGTTCAGCAAAATCCCACGCGCTTTCTAATTTCAAAATCTTAAATGTATCAATCGTGCGCAATTTATTGCCCTGCGCATCAACCAATTCTAATGGTGTTTGATTAATGTATGCATCGCGGAGCTCATCAATAGTGTGTATGTTGCTCACAACTGTATTAATTGGAGCCTCAAACACTTTGCCATATCCTGCAGAATAGGCTATTGCGCCAACAACCGTGGCATTTTCAAGACTGGTAATCGCGGTCAAATAGCCGGGAAACCAAATCAAGTCACCTGCACAAATTGGTTCGTTAGGTCCAAGTGTCCGTAAACATTTTTCGGCGGTGTAGGTATTGCGGAAATAATAGGGGATGCCACAAATTTGGGCAGCGCGTGCGATAAGTGCAGACGTATCAAAGCCAGAAAAAGGTGATTGGGTACCTTCACGGTTCCAATAGGTTACCGGAGAACCATCGGTATAGGTTGTGGTTTGTGCAGTATAGGTATCAGTTGCGCACACATTATTAAAGCTGCAGCCGCCCCAGACTAACGGAATAAACCCATCCGGTAAATTGGTCCAGAGATGGAGCAGGCCTACAAAATTATTAATCTGCGTTTGTTTGGTGGTATCGGTTGAAGGCATACAGATATTGAGCGGAAGCGTGGTATGCCTAAAGGTTTTTTCGAGCATATCATACGTCCACACTTCATAACTTTGTGCGAGGCTACCGGTGGCCACAAAGCGTGTACCTGCAGAGTATGTTTGTTCGGTAATCGGATCGTGGTATGGCAAGGTGAGAGTGACTATGTTTGTTGGTTTTTTATGGGCTACTTGGGCAAATGAGATGGGTTGGGGAAGTACGATTGGTGATCTGTGTTTTGCGAGCTCTTCATCAACATCGATAATATTACTTTTAAGGGTGTAATAGACTACTTGCGGCTCTTGCGGATGTTCATCATTTAAATAAAACATATTAAATATTGCAACGATAGCTTCATCATCCTCATAGCCAAGCAATGCAACTGCTTCATGCATCAACCCTTGATAAATGCGGGGGCAGTAGAATTTGTCACTGGTATTCGGTCCCCAAGAAATCGGCATTTTTTGATAGGCGGTGGTTGTATCGTTATCAATCTTAAAGGTGTTAATTGGCTGTCCGATAAGATCAGCGACCGGCACGCAAATAAAAGCGCGGTGGGGGTGCTCGAAAAGCTCTGCACTACAGACAGTGGAAAGAGTGAGATAAAGAAGAACAATAGTTTTGATATTCATCAGGAACTCCTTTTGAAAAATAGGATGCTACCACTTTCGGGTTCTTATCCTACTCCCTTGTCCTGATTTATCAAGCAACAAAGGTTATTAATGCCACAAGCTATAAATATCCAGTAATTTAAAATCGGTGATTGTGCTTAAGGCTGAACCATCGGCATGAAGTCGCAATAAAACTTTTTTGTTAAAGAATGCATCTTCTAGTTCTGCAAACGTTCGTATTCCCTTAAAACTTTTAGCAAGCGAAATCTCTTGTACTTTGCCAAAGCCATGAGCAAATGAGCGGGCTTCAAGTAAAGTATTTTTTTTGCGTGATCCAACCACCATAACGTGGCCGCGAATCCATATAAGATCACCATCTTTAAGCTTTTGACCAGGGGCAATAGTTTTTAAATTATGTGCCAACGTGTACGTATTTTTATAAAAATAAGGCATGCCACATATTTGAGCAGCGCGCAGTACCATGCCGGCACAATCTAAGCCGGTTTTGATTTGATAGGGATAATCATCCAACTCAAAATAAGGTACTGTATGCCCATAAAACACACCGGATTTTTCTGTAAACGCTGGATTAGTAGTGATTGTGATACATGAGCACCCTCCCCAAACATAGATAATAAATCCGTTACTGAGGTGGGCCCATGAATGTATAAGTTGAACAAACTGTTTAACTTTATCCTCCTTGGTGCGTAATTCTGTGTTGTTGATGCATTGCGATTGAGGAATAGAAATTTTTTTGAACGTAAATGTGCGTGGATCAAATGCATAGGCAGTATAAAAATCTGGCGTTGATGAAGTTGGTGCGTATACAAACCGCGTTCCTGCTGAATAGGTTTGTTGGGTAATTGGATCGAAAAATGGAAATTTGAGCGCAATGATTTGTTGTCTTGCCGAAAGTATACCAGTCTTAAAATTAATTGGTTGCGGAATTTTATGCAGATCAAGATGTTGCCCTTGGAGTTTTGAAAGTGGCACAAAATTTCTTTTAAGTGCCCAGTAGGTTACCTGTGGTTTGGTATCTGCTGCATTTTTAAAAAAAGCATTCGAAATACGAACGTGTACTTCAGCGCCTCGTTCATTAATGATTTCTACAATCTCATTAAATAGTACCTGATGTACTCGTAAGCAGGCGTTTCCTTTTGCGCGATCATCGATTGGCAATTGCAGATATGCAGCCTCCACATTTTTAGCACCCAATGTTTGCAATGATGTGCCCACCAAATCAGCAACGGGCACAATCGTCAGTGCCATGATCGGTTTTTTATCTGCCAAGAGTGCTGGAATTGTACTCATGCTTATTACCACAAACATTTTTTTCAGGTTCTTCATATTTCCCCTTTTCATACCTTTTAACTATAGCCACCTCATTATATTAATGTCAAATAGAAATTATTGATATTGAATTCAATATTGATATATCTTGTTAGTCAAGAACAAATTTATGATCTAAGGAGTTGCGATGAAGAGCATTCGCTTGAGTGCATGGGGTGTTTTATTGTCATTTTTGGGGGGCGTTGCCTATGGGCAGCAGCAATGGACCTGGCTGTATAAAAAAAAGTTTGGGTCGCAAGAACAAGAAGCTTTGGGAGAAAAAAACGGACTAACCTTTTATAAGCTTGATATTCCTGCTTTTACACAGCTTATTTTTTCGTGGAATGCACTGCGGCCGGCAAAAGGCTATTTTACTTTTGCAGCTCAAGTGCGGGATGCCCATTCAAAGCAGTGGTATTCCTGGCATAAGATGATGGCCTGGGGTGCCAATATCCAACGTTCATTTTTAAGTCAGCCCGGGGATGGAACCAGTTATTGTCATGTACGTTTAGAAATGGATAAAAATTTATTCGCCGATGGATTTAGAATTAAAATTCAAGCGCATGATGGAGCAGATTTGGCGGATTTAAAGGCATGCGCCGCTTCAGTTTCCGATTTAACACTGCATAAACCAGAAATTATTACCCAACGTCTTGTATCATTGCCATCGGTCTATATAGAAGGGGTACCGAAATTATCGCAACGGATTCTTGATCACCCCCGTGCTGATCACCTCTGTTCACCAACTTCGTGTACCATGCTTACCAGTTACTTGGCAAATAGATTGGTAAATCCGATAGAGTGTGCGGAAAAATCGTATGATGCAGGGTTGCAAATTTATGGAAGTTGGCCATTTAACATAGCACATGCATTTGAAGAATGTGGTGGCTCAATGTTTTTTGCCGTTGCGCGGTTAAATTGTTTTGAAAATATTTATCAGCGATTGGCCCAGGGAATTCCTGTGGCCGTGAGTGTGCGTGGTTATTTGCAGGGTGCTGCAGGGCCCATGCTCAACGGCCATTTTTTAGTTGTTGTTGGCTGGGATGCGCAAACACAGCAAGTGATTTGCCACGATCCCGCATTTGAAAGCAACAAAAAAACATTCAGAAAATATCCGATTAAAAGCTTTTTAGAGGCCTGGGAGCGTAGCATATCACCCCGCTTGGCCTACGTAGCTGAACTATTTTAATTAAACAGCATTGTTTGAAATTTTTTATATTTTAAATTTATATATCATTGACTGTTAAGAATAATTGTTGCTACGTTGAAATTAAGAAATTAGGATACAAGTAAGCACTAAGGGGGAGATATGATTCGCGTGCTCAAAATATTGTTGTTCGGGGCTTTTTTTTTAATCCATTCGCCAGCACTTATTGCGGAAATGAACGAGCTTCATAAAGCCTTTTATCATCAAACCGGTACTCAAGATAAAAAAAAGAAACACAAACATAAGCGTGAACATAAAGATGAAAAACGAGAACGCACCGAAAACATGCCGGCGAGTCTCGAAGGTATGATCGATTTGGGTAAAGTAGTTTTTTACTTTAGTGAAGATCCACTCATTAATAGGTTGCCATCAGCACAGGAGCACAAAGGCCAAAACGAGGTGCAAACTGAGTTTATTGTACCCATGGCACAAGCGCAAAGTGCTGAAGCTAAAACAATGCTTAAAAAGCTTAATGCTTCATCGGGGCCACTGTATGATGGTAAGCCCTTGTATAAAGTTAATGTTGAGCATGTAACGCGACCAACACAAGGCTTAAAAGTTTCTATTTCATATGATGCACAGCGGGTGCGGTATGATATGAAATCATTTGATTCGATAAGTAATCAAAAAGGTCTGGTGATTCGTTTTTATAACCAAGCACTGTTGAATGAGATACAAAAGCGAGGCACCAATGTTTTACAGTTAGGGTATGCAGCTCGGCCTCGAAAAAGCATCGTGGTAGATTGTGGCCATGGAGGTAATGATACCGGGACTCCCGGTTTTTTTAATGTAATAGAAAAAGACGTTACATTAAATGTCGGCTTAGAGCTTGCGCAGACGTTAAAAAAAAACGGGTTTGAGGTGTTTTTAACGCGTGATCGTGATATTGCGGTAGACCTTGATGCTCGTACAACCTTTGCGAATGTTTGCGGTGCAGATCTTTTTATTTCACTCCATGCTAATTACAATCAGAACAAACAAACCTGTGGTCTGGAGACCTATTGTTTAAGGCAGGAGCTCTTTAAACAAAAAATGCCGCGCGAACATAAGCAACTTTGTTGCATTGTAGATGCTTGTGAAGCAACATTGTATAATCGTAGTGCTCATTTGGCCCATTCAATTCATACACATACGCTCGAACACGGAAAAAAAAAATATGCACAGTTAGCTGATCGTACAATACGCCATTCGGTAGCACAGGTTTTACTTGGCACTAATATGCCTGCAGTGCTTGTTGAATTGGGCTTTTTATCAAATAAAACTGAAGCGGAATTGCTCAGCTCAAAAAGTTACCAAAAAATTTTGGCACAAGGTATTTGCCAGGGAATTATTTCGTATTTGAAGGTGTAAAAAAAGATAGGGGGAGGACGAATGAAAGTTAATATTGGCATGAGCACAGAACAATTAAAACAAGTGTGTGATCTACTTAACAAATTACTGGCTGATGAATATGTGCTTTATACAAAAACACTCAATTATCATTGGAATATGACGGGACCCCATTTTAATCATATGCATAAGTTTTTCGAACAACATTACGAACAGCTTCTTGGTTTTGCTGATGATGTTGCTGAGCGCGTTCGCGCTCTTGGAGGTAAATCTTTTGGTACTATGGCAGAATTTACCAAGGCAACCCAATTGAAAGAAGAGCCGGGCAAAGTGCTTGATATTCCAGGTATGTCAGCAGCACTTCTTGCTGATCATGAAGCAATTATTAGATATATGCGAGATATTGCAGAGCAATGTACTACGCAGCATGACGCGGTGACCAATAATTTTCTTGTTGATTTGGCAGGCAAGCATGAAAAAATGGCATGGATGTTGCGAGCATCTTTGGAATAATTTCAACAAGAAATAGCTGGAAAAGTAGCTAAATAACAAATCTTTTTGCAACTCTTTTCTAAGCTGGGGTGTTCTGGTAAAGTAGGTGCTCAGTTAAGAATTCCTTTCGTTAACCAAAATTAATTGAGTGTACCTGGTTGCCATGAATGTTGCTGTTTGGGAAGAGTTTTTAAAAATTCTCAAAGATGAGGTTGGAACCGGTGTTGTAGAAACCTGGTTTAAGGCGGTGCTTTGGCAACGGTGGGATGCGCTGCATAAAATTGTCTATTTAAAAGCCCCTAACAGTTTTATTCGCGAATGGATAAAAAATAACTATCTTGCCATGGTGCAAATGCATTTGGGTAGATTGCTGCATGTAGAAATGCCAACAGTTGTTTTTGTTGATGGTGAACAGCAGCAAAAGCCACTATTTGCACAGGAAGTAGAACAAATCGTAATGCCTATGAAAACGGAGGCGCAGCATACCTCAATTGTTGTGCAACCGGCGACGCGGGTTGTAGCCACAACGCAAGAATATGAATTTAAGACAGGCTCTTCCAAAAATCCGGGGCATCTCAATAAAAGTTATGTTTTTGAAAATTTTGTAGTTGGTCCTCACAATGCGCTGGCCTATGCTGCGGCACAAGCGGTCGCGGAACGGCCCGGCAGGGTGTATAACCCGATGTTGATGTATGGCTGTTCTGGCCTGGGTAAAACACATTTGCTCCACGCTATTGGCAATGCAATTAAGATAAAAGAAAAAAAAGCGCAGGTTTTATATCAAACAACTGATCGCTTTGTAAGTGAGTTTATTAATGCTATACGTTTTGATAAGGTGCATAAGTTTCAAGTAAAATACCGTGAAATAGATGTTCTTTTGATCGATGATGTACAGTTTATTTCTAATAAAGAGCAGACCCAAGAGGCGTTTTTTCATATCTTTAATGCGCTCTATGATTCTCAAAAACAGATTGTATTTTCAAGTGATACCTATCCGCAGGATATTAATGGGATTGCTGAACGGTTACGCTCTCGTCTGGAATGGGGGCTGGTTACTGATATTCAGGTGCCAACACTCGAAACGAAAATTGCAATTTTAAAGAAAAAAGCTGAAGTGCATAATGAAACACTCGATGATGAAGTCGCAACCTTTATTGCATTACGAACCGCTACAAATATCCGAGAATTAGAAGGAGCATTGATTCGGGTGATAGCATTTGCTTCGCTTACCAAACAGCCAGTTTCTTTGGAACTTGCCCGGAAAGTACTTATTCGTATCGATGAACCACAAGGTGGTGCAGCCGTTGATTTGGAACGGGTTGCAAAATGCGTAGGGAGGCATTATTCCTATACTTCCTATGATTTGAAATCAAAGAATCGGAATAAAGATTTATCCTTTGCGCGGCAAGTAGCTATGTTTCTGATGAAAAAAATGACCGATCGATCGTTGCGCGATATTGGTTACTATCTGGGCGGCAAAGATCATTCAACGGTGATGCATGCACTTAAGAAAATCCAGACACATGCAACGGATGATGCCTCATTTGCAGCGCAACTCAAACGAATCGAAGAAGAAATTTCCGCAAGAACAATGTAAATAAATGGATTGTTTAACAGGTAATCGATTTTTGCAATCGGCGCTCTCTGCGTTCTCGTTTGGTAAGAAAATAGCTTTCGTGAAGACATTTCCATGAAAGCGAACCATAGTAATCCAAATAATTATTAATCTGCAGTTTTTCTTTCATGCCGACTAACGTTGGAAAGTGTTCGGTATCTACTATAACGATCTTATGTGTATGTTGTTCGATTAAAAAATTGTCTATATGTGCATCGATAAATTGATCGAGAAAATTACAAAGATCCATGGCGGTTTTTGTATCTTCTGGTTTGAGCATAGATAGTTTGCGTTCCGGAACAATTTCATCAGCAATGATGCCATAGACGGCAGGAATCTTTGTTTGTTGTCGTTGATTGGGGCCTGATATGTTAACCCCTTCAAGTTCTAAGTAAGAAGGTTTTGCGGGGAGCCAGAACCATTTCCGGGGGGTATCAATTAATGATGACCATACGGGACTTTCTTTGAGTCGATTATTAATTGTTTCTAAATTTTTAACACGGGTAAGGCCAGCTAAATGTCGGTTGATTCCGCCGCCGAGCATAAAAATAAAGCGCGGTTCAAATCCTTTCGTGTTTGGTTTTACAAAGCTTTGTGGCGTTTCCATAAATAGCTTGAGGACAAAAGGGTGGTTTTTGAATTTTAATATGAGTAAGCCGTAGCCTTTTCGTTTATTAAAATTTTTGTTTTGAATGACATCAAAATGGGTGAATTTTTTCTTTTTTTGTGCAATTTCTTCAATTAACTTTTCTATAAGGTTACTTAATACGATACCTGTTGATGAAGATTGCGTATTATTACGGTGGACAATTTGTTTTTTGGGCAGTTGATGATTGAAAAAATGGGTGCGATCAAACGTATGAAATATTTGATGTAACTCTAGGCCTTCATTGCGCAAACTATACTCTTTGCCTGGTCCATTATGCCAACGGGCGATAAGGGTTGGCGCATAGCGATTTGAGCGGCACATGCTACGGGCATTAAGAAATGTGCTCCCGCTGGAAATAGCGAGGGCTACTGCTACTATTACTATTCTTCGCATTATTTTTACCGATGAATTTTAATAAAAAACCATCAAACCGAAAATAGCATAGCACAGGAATATGTCGCTCAGCAAAGAGTCAATAAATAATGGACTAACCAGCGGTTCTGAACTGTTTGTGAGTAGTTATTGATGTTGTTAATTAAGTAGGGTATGGTGATAACTATAACCGCCTGAGCCAGTAGGATGGATAGAACAAAAAAAGGAGTATCTAGTGGAGCGAGAACTTTTGCTCAAACATAATGAGCTGCTCAAAAAATTGAGCCTTTTGCCACGTAAAATTGTACAAGCGCATGGTACCGAAAATGTTCCCGAGTTTGTACTACATGATTTATGTAACAAAAACTGCTTCAATTTGAATAAAGCAGCCTACTTTGTGGATAATCCGGATTTTGATTGGCTTAAGGGGGTTGCCGGTTTTTCTCAAGCAGAATCATTTGATGATAGTAATGATATTTGGAGCAATCGAGAATCTTTCAGCCAGCACATGAAAGACTCATCTTTTAACCAGCAAGTTCGTAATCTTTCGTTGCAAAGTATTAAGCATGGACCTTCACAAGTTGTGGATGTGGTGCAAAAAATAGCGCTGGTTTTAGGTCTTGAAAATCCTGGTTATTCATCATGGAGCTTGAAACATGATAATCATGGCCTGCTCGTATTTGAAAAGCCTGATCAAGTATTTGCCTCGGAACAAGATATGGAAAATGGCTTATATCTTTTGGGTTTTTGCCCAGTTCATTAAGCGTTTATAAAGATAGCAAGACCGGGAAGTTGTTGGCCGCTTAAATACGCCAGCGTTGCGCCGCCACCGGTAGAAAGGTAGCTCACGCGATCTGCTAAACCTAGCAGTTGCGCTGCTGCTACCGAATCGCCACCACCGATGACACTAAATCCTGCTGAATTTCCCATCGCAAGGAGTATTTCCTTAAATCCTTGCAGCGTTTCTGGGCGCAGTGGAGTGCCCATGGTTCCATTATAGAAAATTGTTTTTGCTCGTCTAATTTCTGCGCCAAAGAGTGCGGCAGTTTTTGGACCTATCGAAACGCCAACCCCATCTTGCGGAAACTGATTTGCGTCAACCAGCGAAAGTGGTCCATCAAAAGTTTTATCAGCAACTTGGTAATCGACGGGCCATATAATTTTAACGCCACGTTGCGCAGCAGTTGCAAGAATCTCACGGCATACTGCCTGTGCGCCATCATCAACTAACGATTTTCCTACTTTTTTGCCTTGTACCTTTAAAAACGTGAACACAATGGCTGGGCAGAGCATAAGCATGTTTGTTTTTTCTAATAAATGGGCAATGAGGGGAATTTTATCAGTTACTTTACCACCACCGCACATAAGCACAAAAGGTTGCGCAGGAGTATCTACTAATTTGCTCAGTTCGTGCAGCTCTTTTTCCATTAAAAGTCCGATTGTTCTTTTCTCGGGTGCAAACAGTTGTGGCACTAAGGTGACTGAAGTGTCTGCCCGGTGAATCAATGCAAAAGCATCATTTACATACATATCGCCTAATGCAGCTAAGTTTTTAGCAAATGTTGGGTCTTGGGATTTTTCTCCCGGAAAAAACCGCAGATTTTCTACCAATACAATAGCTTTTTTGTTTTCAAAACTTTTTTTGTGTGCTTGCTCAAGATCGCGCGCAAAATCTATCGTGTAGCCTTTTGCGGTAAACCAAGGGATCAGATGCTGAGTAGAAAGTGCTTGATCATACCCCTTTGGTCTGCCAATGTGGGTTGTCAAAATTATTTTGCCCCCCTTTTTTAGAATAAGATCAAGGGTTGGCAGAATGGCGCGCAAGCGATAATCATAGGTTTTTAAAATACTCAGTTGCACATTGAGATCTGCGCGCAGTAATACTCGTTGCTGTGCTAAAGAGAGCGAAGGAAGGGTAGATGTTAAGCGTATAATCATAATCAGTTTATTATACCACAAGAATTTTTAAAAAATTGACCGTACTGTTGATCGCTGCAATAAATATCCGTTGCACTGCGGGCAAGAGGAATACAAAAAGCACGATAAAAATTGCATAGCGTGCACATGCATAAAGATAGGGATGAAACCGTGGTGGTGTGAGTGCGAAAAGGATATGGCTGCCATCAAGTGGCGGGAGTGGAATGATATTAAAAATTCCGAGCATTACATTTATCCACACAAGAAGATTAAAAAATTCCTGCGCATACAATGCTGTAGCTTGCGTAATCAGAGTAAAAGGAAAATAGTGCAAGATATAAAGAGCGCTGCACGCGAGCAAAAAATTAGAAAAAGGGCCAGCAAGCGCTGCGAGCACAGCAAATAAGCGAGGATAGTGAAAATTCTGGCTATTCATAGGTACCGGTTTTGCCCAGCCGATGCGAAAGAGGATAAGAAACAAAAAACCAAGCGGATCAAGATGGGCAAGGGGATTGAGGGTAAGTCTACCTGCTTGTTGCGCAGTGGGATCGCCAAGGAGATAGGCTGCAAGTGCATGAGAAAATTCATGAATAGTGATGCTCACTAAAAATGCAACAACAAGGATACACAGTTCAACAAGTGATTGTGCAATATTTAACGTTGGCATTTCCATTACTTAAACCTCAAAACGCAATACCTGCGCAATATTAATGGTTTGTGTTGCGCGAGCGGGCGCCCACGTTGCAATAAAACTTAAAAGCATAATAACAATAAAGACAAGAGCAAAAATAGGAATGTCCATTTTAATCGGTAGATAGGTCATATAGTAGCAATCGGGTAACGTAATAAAGGGATACCGATCGAGAATTGAACCAAGTATAAATGCCAGTATTAGGCCGCAGATGGCGGCAAGCGCTGCAATGCCCAAGCCGATGAGTAAAAAGATCCGCTGAATGATGGTGTTGCTTGCGCCAAGTGCACGCAGGATCGCAATGTCACCCCGTTTTTGCGTGATGAGCATAAAAAGCAAAGAGATGATATTCATGCTGGCAACCAATGTGATCAAGATCAGAATAAAAAACATTGCATATTTTTCTAATTTTAATGCTGAAACTAAGGCAGGATAGAGATCTTGCCATGAGTAGACGTGAAGATCGAGGCGTTTGCGCAGTTGGGCAATTGTTGTCTGTTCATCCGCGCCCGATTTTAACGTAATGCTCAGTTGCTGTGCACCAGTTTCAGGAAAGAGTTCATTAAGAAAATCTAATGAGCAAATCATGAGCCCATTATCAAATTCATCGATGCCAGTGTTGAACGTTGCCGCAACTACTGCATGCGATTCATCAAGGGCAACTTTATTCTGTCTGGTTTGTTTTTCTTCATCTGCATAGAGCAGTTTAATTGTATCCCCGACCTTAAGATTGAGCTCCTTTGCCATTTTTGCACCAATAAGCACGCGGTTTCCGGTAATCAGTGTGGCTAAAGTGGGATGTTCTGTTGGTTGCGTTGTTATTTTGTCTTCGAGCCCTGTTACTTTGGCTTCATTAAGAGGATCGATCCCTTTAATGAGCACAACGGTTGTTGCATCGTCATCTACGCCATCTTCATTCTGTACAATCACCTGTTTGATCGAACTTGGGCTTGTTGCACCGATTTGTGGAAATTCAGTTTTAAGCACCGTATCCAATTGTTGTAGATTCAATTGTTGTCCGCGCCCAGATAGGTAGAGTTGCGGATGAATGGTTTGCATTTTTGCATGCGTGACCTTTTCTATGCCGTTCATTACACTCACAATAAGTGCAAGTGCGCAGGCACCAATCATGATGCCGATAAAACAAATGAGGGCCATGACGGAAATATTTTTTTCTTGCGTGGTGCCGCGTAGATAGCGCCATGCCAATAACAAAGTGATGGAAGACATTCTTATTTCCTGAGGGTACAAGCTTTTGGCAGTACACCCTTGTAAAGGAGGATAGTTTCTTTTAGTCTACATATAGTTACATCGATCTTAAAGGAAAGAGGAAATTTTATGAAGTCTTTGGCTTCACGTTACGCTGTTTTAGTTATTTTTCTAGGTTTTTTGCCTGGCTGCAACAGAATTATTGATTGGGGTAAATCATCATTCTATCAAGGTGAACCATTGCCCAAACAACTTTCTATCGGGGCGCGTTACCTGCGATCAGTAAAAGTGTTGGACCAATTTACCGTTGTTGGGCAATTTGATGCCTTATGGTTAGCTCCCGAATTGCGCACCGCCTATGTGAATATTTATGCAATCAAGCATGGCAAAGGTGAAGAGGTCAAAAAAATAATGTTGCGCAGGGAATTGGAAGAAACGCACCACTTTATTTCTTTTTACGTGCTGAGTTTAACTTCGATACCGCTTGAAGATAGAGATTGTCCATGGACGTTATTCTTACAAATTGATGAAAAAAAATATTCACCGATCGAAGTGAAACAAATTGATCTTGAAGAAGAATATGAACTCTTGTTCTGCAATAAGGTGAGTAAATATAAGTTACCGTATTTCGTGAAGTTTGACGCAAAAGATGTGGAAGATAAACCACTCATCACTAACGAGACTAAAAAAATTGAACTCTACTTCCGTTCGCTGCGCAAAGAGGTTGTGTTGACCTGGTTGCTTACCCCTGAAAGTACGGTAGCATCATCTACGTTTAGGTGTAAAGAACAAGATTATGATCCAGAAAAAGATGAAAATACGATTAAAGAACGAGAAGAAGGCAAAATGAAAGAGCCGCAGCGAGGCACTATATGATTATTGCAATTGGCGCCGATCATCGTGGCTTTGCACAAAAACAGTTCATCATACAAAGCTTGCATGATTTAAAGATTGCGGGCACCGTAATTGAGCTGCTGGATGTTGGCAGCTTTAATGAACAACGTTCAGATTACCCCGAATATGCTATTGCTGTTTGCAAGGCACTGGGGCAAGGTAAAGCGCAGCTTGGTATTTTGCTGTGTGGTACTGGTGTGGGTATGACTATTGTTGCTAACCGCTTTGCAGGTATTTATGCTGGTCTTGCATGGACTGATGAAATTGCCCATCTTAACCGTGAACATGATAATGTGAATGTGCTGGTATTACCTTCTGATTACATTTCTCACGAACAAGCGGTGAAGATGATTATGGTCTGGCTTGATGCTCAGTTCTTGGGCGATCGATATAAAGAACGGATTGTGATGATCGATAAGCTGGGTGGGGTGAGATGATATCGATTATTATCGAATATCAGATGCCAAAAGATGATAAATTTGCTCTAATCGATACCTTATAAAAAGAGCCTCGGAAATTCTCCGGGGCTCTTTTGCTTGTTCGCGAATTAATATCAGTTTTTATGCTACTGCTGCCGCTGGCATTACCACCGTTCGCTTATCAGCCATGGCTGATTTCCCAGCATCAACAACCGCTGGCGTAGGAACTTTTGATGTATTATCTTCAGTTTCCTTACTCTTAGTTGTACCAGCTTTTTCTGTCACCTCACCATTAATCAACTGGTGCTCAGCTTGCTTAATATCAGTTTTGTCAGCAGCAAGTTGCGCAGCAGGAGAAAGTGGTGCAGTAATATTCAAAATCTCTTCCACTTCCCGTTCAGTGAGCGTTTGTTTTTGTTCAAGTGCATCAACAAGGGCAAGTAACTTATCTTTGTTCTTTTCAAAGAGTTCGATCACTTCTGCTTCTAATTGATTAACAATTGCGTGAGTTGTATCCAAGAGTTTGCTGTACTGTGCTTTTGAATAATCTTCAGGTCTAACACCTTCAAATACCATTGATTTGATGATTTCGAACGCGATTTGCTTATCTTCACGGTGGTAGCTATACCCGCTTGATCCAAAGAAGACTTTTTCACTCGCGTGGCCAGCAAGCAATTGCTTCGCTTGTGCTACTTTTTCTGCCTGTGTATCCATGCTCAAACGATCAGATATGTGGTAAGTAAACATCTTGCCATACTCGATAAGTTTTGGCGCGTCCTTCCAGTATTTATCCCAAACATTTTCTTCTTTAATATCAGGAATTACGGGACGAATCGTAACTTTAGCAAGTTTGTTGTTCGAATCGATCAATAGATGAGAAAGAGCATGACCTGCCTGATGTACGGTGATGAGTTTCTTTTCATCAGCCGATAATTCTTTTTGAATATGAGTAATGCGTCTGACCGTTTCATCAAAGCTTTCTTCGAACAAGGCTTGCGTAAGTATTTGTCCTTTGATGTTTGCTTTTAAGAGTGCATTGGAGATAATGACGTTAATATCTTCGAGTGATTTCCCTTCTGTTTCTTTGGCAATTTTATCGATGTTAAAGAGATCGGGATTAATAGAAAGAGAAGCAAGTTTTTTGATGATAAATGCTTTGCGCTCTTGTGTTGTTGGGTATCCAACATAGATTGTTTTTTCAAATCTACCGGATCGGCGCAATGCCTTTTCAAGATTTTCCGGTTTATTGGTGATACCAATAACGATTACCTGTTCTTTCGATTCTTTGCTCAAGTAACCACTCATTTCATTTAAGAATTCGCTCAGTAACGGATCCTTGTTTTCTCGTTGCAGGGGAAGCATATCAATTTCATCAACTAGGAGAATGCATGGAGCATTTTCTCGAGCCCAACCTAAAACACCGCTAATACCAAATTCTCGTATCCATTTTGAGTTATAGGAAAAGAATTTAAGCTTATCTTTACGGTTATTGCGTTTTAACATTGCCTGAATTTCACCAGCCAAACATTCCGCCCCAAATGATTTTCCGGTACCAGGAGGCCCCACAATAAGGCACCCTGCAGGTGGCGTCAGTTTACGCATATCAAAACGTTCTGGATCTTCAAGGTACTTAACGTAAACCATGAGTTCATTTTTAAGATAGTCGTAACCAACCATATCTTTAAACGTAAACCGCGGTTCTTTTTCCCCATTAACCATTGTCTTTGTAGCTAGAGTACGGCCGCGCAAGAATGCATAGAGTTTAGATGCTTGATCAGAACCCCATTTTTTTAGTTCCGGCAGCTCTTTGTAAGTGAAGTAGCCAGTTGCTCCTGCAAGTGCTAGACCAATTGAATTTTTACCAAGTTTTGAAAGATCTAACCAGTTATTGACGTGACCTAGCAATTTTACGTCTTCTAAATTTTGTGGTTTCTCTGAGGCTATTACCAGAGGTTCACCGAGTAGGTTTCTAAAATTACATTCACCAAACCATGGTATTTTGATAGTTTTTTTTGCAGTATCTAACCAATAATAATAGAAAAACCATGTTGCAGTGGCCAATACACCAATAAGTGCATAGCGTCCAATCCAATGATGATCACTTGTTCCCTTTTTTTTCTCTTCTGTCCATCTAAATGCCTTATTGTACCACGTAAGACCAGCATCTTTTGCTTGGCTTTCGAGAATTTCTACCTCTTTTGCGTTGCGCGCTACATCATTGGTCAATTCCTCGAATGTGATGTCTGTACGGGAGCGATATTGGAGTTGTTCATCGAGGTTAAAGGGTGACAACTCTTGGAATTTATCTGCAAGTGCTTTATTAAGGTGATCGGTTAATGCTTTACCAATATTCAAGAAAATCTTTAAATCATTTGGATCAACGGTGACACTTTTTTCTGTTGTTACTTTGTTAATCAGATCACGCAGCGCAGAAATTTCATTTTTCATTGCTTCTTTGTTCTTGACCTGAATTCTATTATTAGCAACAACGCCTGCCAATTCTTGTAAAACGACGTCAATCTGTGCAAATTGCTTGTTCACATCGCGTAGAATCTTTTCTAACGTATCATTTACCTGTTCAGCAACTGAAAGATCAGGTTGTTGAGTATTTTGTTCAGTAACACTCGGGTCTTCCTGAACACTAGTTTCTGCCCGTAAAAACGGTAGACTAGTAATAGTTAACGCAAGGAACATTAACTTTATAATGCGGTTTGAATTTTTCATTTTATTTTCGCCCTTTATAAGCGTTTGCTTTTGTATTCAGATATGTTACTTCTGTAACTATACATTCTAGAGAATTTTGCAAAAAAGTCGATTTATTTAGATGGTGACCAAAAGAGGATTGATTAAAAATGGACAACACAAGAAAGATTTTTTGGGGGGTTATAACAGTGCAGACAGCGGTGCTGGTTTTACTGGCAGTGTCCTGCTTTTACTCACACGGTAATGATCAGCTAAAAAATTCAGTTTCACTGAGTTTTGACCTTAAAGCACTTGAAGGTAAGGCTCCGATTATAGATATTGCAATTTTGGGTTCTGGGCCAGCAGGGCTTAATGCGGCAATTTATGGCCGGCGTTCTAACTTTGCAACCTACGTGTTTCACGGTGAAAAACCGGGAGGCCAGTTGATGGATACCTCCCTTGTTGATAACTGGGCTGGTTGTCGCCATGCGTGGGGCAAGGATATTATCGAATCGGTTACTAAACACGCTCAAGATCTTGGGACCATTTTCTTACCGTTGACGGTTGAACGAGTCAATTTTGGTACTTGGCCTTTTGAACTTTATACCGGGGATGGGCAAAAATTTTATGCCTTGACGGTGATCATAGCAACCGGTTCAACCGTAAAAAAGCTTGGTATTCCAGGAGAGAATGAATTCTGGGCAAAAGGGGTAGAGGAATGTGCCATTTGTGTTGCCCCACAATTTGAAGGCAGAGATGTGGTGGTGGTTGGTGGTGGCGATTCGGCAGCCGAAAAGGCCCTACAACTGGCAAAGCATGTGCGCCATGTGACTTTATTTGTGCGCAAAAACAAAATGCGGGCAGCATCATCGATGCAGGATCGTTTAAAAGAATATCCAAATATTAGCGTGGAATATGGCATTGAGCTGCAGAAAATTACGGGCAGCCGAGTAGTGACCGGTATTGAATACACCAATGCACAGAGTCAGCTTATAAAACGACCTATTGATGCGGTTTTTTTAGCTATCGGCCATGATCCGAATTCTGAAATATTCAAAGACTTTGTGGCATTAGATAGCCATGGGTATATAAAACTTAAGGGCCGCACCCAAGCCACTTCAGTGCCGGGGGTGTTTGCAGCAGGGGATGTGGCGGATCCTGAAATTAAGCAAGCGTTGTTTGCTGCCGGTAATGGTTCAGCGGCGGAAATTTATGCGGAACGCTTTTTAGATAGTATCGGTATTACACCTGCTATCCTTACTAAATTACCGCGCACGGTTGAAAGTGCTTCTGAAGAGCTTTCAGAAATTACTTCCAGCAAAGCATTTACGGAACAAGTAGAAGAAGGTTCACAGGCTATTATTATTGATTTTTACACCCATCCGTGCCCACTCTGCGATCAATTACTTCCAGCCCTTAAGGGACTTGCCGGTAAATATAAGAACAAGCTTAAGATTGTAAAAATGAATGCCGGTAATGAACAGTTCAAAGAGATCTTAGAAAAGTATAAAATCTACCGCGCGCCCAGCATCTTGGCCTTCAAGGAGGGCAGTTTAGTAGCCCGGTACGGGGCAGAAGTAACCCCTACTAACCTCCAGGAACTGGCCGATTATCTGATTTCTCCTGACGGGGGGCAGACGCAGGGGGCGGCGCAGTCAGTATAAATGAGAGACGTGGTGGGGTATACTTACTCCTCCGCTAAAATTGTATACAAAGACCGCCAGGTATGGCTTACGGTTAGCCCTGGCGGTCTTTTTTGTGGCCCTTCGATTCTGTTATAAAAGTTCATAGCAGAATGCGGTTTTTTATTTTTTTAAATTAATTGCAATATGAAAATAATTGTTGCTATACTTCTAACTAGGAATGAACCTAGAAAAGAGTAATAAAAGAGAAAAAATAAGGTTGAGGGGGAGTTTTGCCATGGCTATGGTACCCAGATATGTTAAGCGCGTTTTTCTTTGGGGTGCGTTGGTATCAATTGGTGGTATTACTGCCAAGGAAGATATCGTGAGTAGACCAACTAAAAGCATTATGGTAACTCATGGCAAAGAGAAAAATTATATCGATAATGGGGTAATTGAACGAGTAACATTCTATTCACAGCATAGTCTAAACTCAGATAAAAAAATTCCGCGCAAAGGGGTTTTTTTAAAGCGTGCGAATGCTCAAGCTACGGTACTTATTTGCCACGGATTTATGTGTGATAAATACGATGTTGCTTTCTTGCGATCCTTGTTTCCTGAATATAACGTTATGACGTTTGATTTTAGAGCGCATGGTGAACATGTAAAGGATCAGTTGTGTACGCTGGGAAGAGATGAAGCATACGATGTGACTGCGGCGGCAGAATTTTTAAAAACGCATCCAGCAGTGCAAGGTAAACCATTGCTTGTGTATGGCTTTTCTATGGGAGCAGTTGCAGCAATTGTGGCGCAATCAAATAAAAAGCTCTTTGACGGCATGATGTTAGATTGTCCATTTGATTCGAGTGAAAATATTATAAAAAAGGGTCTTGAGAATTTGAAATTTTCGTTGTTTGGCTATGAGTTTGAAGTTCCTGGGCGTAACTTGCTGCAAAAATATGCTTTTCATCCTTATGTTCAATCGCTTGTCAAAATGGTGCTCAAGGCAGTATCAAAATTGGATTCACGGGATGTGAATACTTTTGTGCATCCAGTAAGTTCAGCGGAATCGGTCAAAAAAATTAATGTGCCGTGTTTGTTTATCCATTGCAAAAATGATGAAAAGGTGAGCGTGGAAGCGATTCGTTCGATTTATGATGGGGCCGCTTCGAATTATAAATTGCTCTGGTTGACCAACGGACGTCATCATTATGATTCTTATTTTTATAACCCAGAAAAATACATGGCATTAGTAACGAAATTTGTTGGTAGGGTTGTAGAGGGGAAACTCAAAAATACGTTTCGCCATAAAATTATCGAGGATTTAGAAGAACCACAATAATGAATGTGAAGGAATAGTAATGAAAGTTTGGCATATCATGATTAAAAGGGTGGGGGGGCTTATATTTCTGCTGGTTGTGGCAGGAATGGTACGTAATGCAGTGATTGCAAAAGAAGTAAATGCAACATCTGAAAATAAATTTTATTCTGCGGTTCGCAGAACTGAACTTGCTGTTGCCTATTTTTATAAAGATGAGGCGCGAGACCATAAAGGTAATAGACAATCAAAAAATATGCTCAACATAGTTAAATCATTGAGCAAATCAGGTTATTACAAAGATGCTGACGTTAATTTTATTAAAGTTAATGTGGGCAAAGCAAAATTAGCAAGTCTTGCAGATGATTTTAAAATTACGCAGTTTCCTACCTTTATTCTTTTTAAAGATGGAGATGCAGTAATTGATGACAATGGAAGCACGGCAGTTTTAACTGGTTCTGTTACCAAGTCTCAATTAAAAAGTTTTATAGATACTCACTTGAGTGATGATATCGAAAATATTATTGAAGCTAAAAAAGAAGAACGCAAACGCAGAGCTGAAGAACGAGCTGCATCAGCTGCTTACTATGGTTACTACGATCCATGGTATGGCGGGTATGGCTATGGCTATCCTTATCGCGGTTGGGGTTGGGGCGGTGGTATAGGCTTTGGTTGGGGTGGTGGCTGGCGAGGTCGCGGTTGGCGCTGGTAAAAAATTATAGGTTATAGCTACTAGGTTATGTAGGTTAAAAGACTCCCACCTTAAAGGTCCTTGTTGTGAACTTAAGTGTTTGCAGCGAGGGCCTGATTTTTTGTATTGCTTTTTTATGGTGACCCGTTTAATCTTGCCTTTTATTGCATGGTGATAGTATTTTTGAACTATAGAATACACAATTGAAAGGGGTTTGATATGCAGTATAGAAATTCTGTTTTTTTTATTTTCTCGATGAGTTGTTGTGTGATGGTGCAGGGGGCAAATAATTCTGCTGCGCAAGAGGCAAAGCCGAGTGGATTAGCTGTTGCTGCAGTTGCAGGCGCTGCGGGGGTAGATAAAAATGCTGCTTCCAAGCAAGATCAGGGGAAAAAGGAAGATGCAGCGAGAAGAAAAGGGAGTGTTGCTTTTATAGATGATTGGGATGGAAATACCTCAGCCACGTTGCCAGCTAATCCAGAAAATGCTGGTCCTGTGCCTGGTGGAAAACATGGAAGTGTTGGCTTTAGCGATTTGGACTGGTCGTAATTAACTCAAACTAGAATTCTATAAAGACTCTTGCACTCAAGGGTCTTTTTTGTTGTGTATGGACTATCTGGTATACTTGCTCCTGTTAAACAGGAGCAATCATGAAACAAATTCCCCGCGTCGGTGTTGGTGTAATCATAATCAACGGCGGCAAAGTATTACTTGGCAAACGTAAAAATTCAATTGGCCACGGCACTTGGTTTTTCCCGGGTGGCCATTTAGAATTTGGTGAGAGCCCAACTGAATGTGCAGAGCGTGAAGTGCGGGAAGAAACTGGCTTGCAGGTAAAAAATATTCGGCAGGGGCCATACACCAATGATTTTTATGTGCCAGAGCAGTTCAGTGCAACTGAAAAACAGTATATTATGCTCTACATTTTAGCCGATTATGTTGGTGGTGAGCCAGAATTGCGCGAATCGGAAAATTGCGAAGGATGGCAATGGTTTGCGTGGGATAAATTGCCTGAGCCATTATTTTTGCCGTTGGCGAATTTGGTAAGATCAGGATTTAGGGTGTGATGGCAGAACAGTGAAAAAGATAATAGAAGGCCGCGAAACACAATCTCGCGGCCTTCTATTATGTGATTGAATTTGAGATTATGTTGCTTCAGGATTGAGTGTTTTCATTTTGCCCTCAAGAAGATCCATGACTGTTGTCCAGAAACCCTCCCAACTTACCCCGCCTGAAAGGAGTCGATGTTGTTTGCTGTATTCGTTTTCTAATTTTCTGAGTAAATCTTGCCCATCTTTGCTCCCTTTATGTTCTTGATAAAATGTGCGTACCGTTGGGATTTCAGATAAAACTCTTTGGGCTCGATCCTTGATTGCTTGTCTTGGATTTTTCAATTCTCCTTCAGAAGCGGTTGCTTTCCATGTATCGAGTTGTATTAATTCCCAAGCTATTTGATTTAACGCTTCTTTTACTTTTCGACTTTCTTTTATTGCTGCTTCTACTTGTACTGCTTGGGCGGGAGCATTCTCTGCAATGAGTTGCAATTGCTCTTCAGTTAACGCAAGTTTATCGAGTAATTTTGCCCGATCAAGCTCGACCTCTTGCGCAACTTCATCGAGTAATGATGTATTGATAAGATGTTTTTTAAACGCAGATATTAGTCCTTGAGCTTGGCGAACTCTGCTGAGTGCGCCTGCAGGGTCGTATTGGTCAGTTGATTTATCCATCGCCTGTCGTGCTTCTGCTAGCATGCTTTGTATACGATTCCAATTTGTGGTTTGTTCTTCTACAAGTTCTGTTTCTAATGCAGCTGTCGCATCAGTTTTGATTTTTTTCAAATCCCGTTCGATTTTATCGATTACTCCTGGCAAAGACTCGACCTCAACATCTACGGCAGTTGCAAAAGCCTCGATCATTGGTGCATTCGTTTTGTTTTTTTGGTAAAAGGGCTTTGTTTTGCCTTCTAATAAGGAGAGGGCTGTGGGAATTAAGTCAATCGCTTTTTGTGGTTTATCCGCGCGCATGGCATCGTCTGCGTCTTTGAGCATTTTTTTGATTGCCTTCCAATTGCTTGCTGCAAGATCAATAGCTGATTGCAACACTATAGGTTGGTTTACTGTGGGTTGTTGCATAGTAGGTGTTGGCTTGGTGAGTAATGACGGTACGGGTTCAGGTACTAGTGCCGGCAAATGTTTGCCTAACTTTAGTAAAAAAGAATCACCAACCGAGTCATGTTTTTGAAAAAATAAGCCGTTGCTGTGTAGATGGGCAGTTACCTGAGTAAAGTGGCCATCAGGTTTATCAGCACCTAAAGCCTTATCATAATAATAGGCTCCTTCGAGCATAAGGTAAGTGTTTAATGCTCGGTTAGAATCGAGTGACTTGCTATCGACTGCTTGCATAAAATTGCGCATCCATGTTGCATAGCTTTTTTTGCTGATATTGGCTCCATGTGCGCTGCAAACAAGCAAAATGCCAAGGCATAGTGTATATATTCCATATCGCTTCATTTTTCTCCTTTTTAAATTGACATGCGTACAACCTAACAAAGGAGTTTTGGGGGGTGCAATGATTTATAAAAGCTACCGCTTGACCAATTGTATTTCTTGCAAGAAGTATTATGCTTAGATCATGCTATTAAGCGCACCATGTAGGCTCTCTTTTAACCAAAGAATACGATGCAATCTTTATCCAAATCACCAACTATTTCAGTGCGATTTCAAAACGATACTCAGGTTGAGCACCTGACATCGAATTATTTGCAAGAATGGCCGTTATTTAAACTCTATGATAAGCATTTTTTGCAGCAGAGGCGCTTGCCAGAAGATCGCGTAGCGGTGCGTACTGATGCAACTAAATTTATTGAGTGTGTAGTGCTGCACAACCAGCTCGAAGAGTTAGCTTTCCAGATACAGCAAGGTACAATGGACTTTAAACATTTTACCGTGCTACGGGATCGTACCTTTAATAAAAAACTTATTGCAGGTAGTTTGACGCTCAAAGCAAACGATTATCCTTTTGTAGTCAAACTTTTTATCGAATCGCCCTACAGCTTTGTGCATCCCTTTAAAAAAGGGTGGGAATCATTAGGTACTTTTCTTGTGGGTGGTACGAGTCGGTATCTTACCGGTTTTACTCGAATCAAAAATTTAGCACATATTAATCAACAGATTGCTGCGAGTTCCGAATGGGCATCGATGGTGACCACACCCCGCAAATGGTATTGGACTCCCGCGCATGGGCGCATGTTGGAACTTACGGGGGTCAACTTTGGGGCAGAAAAGCAAACAATAACAATGCCCAGTGTGTATTGTGTTATTGCAGATGCAATTGAGCCGGAAGGCAACAATTCATTTAGTTGTTGGCATGATATTTGGCGTTCAACGGCCCATGATCGGGCCGCGATAAAAAAACAGGCGGCTATGACCATTAAACTGTGTAACTATTTAGATTTTTGCATCGATGCGAATGTCGACAATTTTATTATCGAAAAAGACACCAAGAAGCTTTTTATTATAGATACGGAACATTTTCCGACATTGGCTGGTCTCACCATCAAGCCGCTGCCGACAACAAGCTATACAAAATTAGGAATGTTTATTCTGCGCAACAGTATCCAGAATATTTTTTTTAGGCATAAACCAATAGTGCCCTTTGATATGCAGAGGTAATTATTCTTTCGGTGTTGCTTTTGTTTTCATCTCTTTTTCAAGAAGATCCAATACTTCTTGCCAATCGTCGTTCGCTAAATTTTTAATAACGAGTACTTCTTCGTAATTAACATTGCCTAAAGACTGAATAATTGGCTCCTCCGGCCAGTCAGTGTCAATTTTTTTCTTCATAACTCGTTGTTTATACGTGACTTGGACGTCTGGATATTTAATGCCAACTTTACGAAGTAGCTCTTTTCCAATCGCAGTGTCTTTAAATGTAGTATAAAACGTGCGTACTGTTGGCAATGCATCTAAAATACCTTTTACATATTTGGCGTTACGCTCTTCTGCATTGAGGAAATTGGCCACGTTTTTTTTGATTTCCTTAAGATTGGAATCGATTGTTTGTAATGCTTTCTTAACGTTTATTGTTGCGCGTTCTTCTTCTTGTTGTTCGAGAGCATCAAGAGTTTTTATCCAGTTGCCTGCTGCTAAATTAAAACCTGGTGTTTTGAACTTTTCTCCAATTTTGCGCATAAGCTCAACACCTTTTTTATCATCGCTATGTTTAACATAAAACGTGCGCACTCTTGGTATTTCATTCAAAATAATTTTTGAATATTGAATAATGGTTGGATATTGTAAGGAGTCTCTTTGCATGCTTTGCAAAAGACCAGATCCTTTTCTCGTTTTTAATTTGGCGATTGCATTAAGAGATGCTTCAATTTTTTTTAATGTGGGGATAACGTCTTTTGATGCTTGTCTTAATGTTTTTTCTACTTCTGCTAAATCATCAAAAAAGCTTTTATCAATAATGTCCTGTAGCCGTAAATACCGCGTAATATTTCTTAAATGTTGATAGAGTACAAAACTTTCTAGTGTTGCTGAATCGTAATAATAGGCCCCTTGCAGTAGCAGATAATTAACTGCAGCCCTTTTGCTGCTGTCTTGTGAGATTGCCTTGTTAAAAGCTTCGAGCGTCTTTTTATAAAATTCTTTAGTTACATAAGCCATTGTTGTTGCGCAGCTAAATAACATGCCAACGTACAGAGCGGTGCCTATAAAATATCGCTTCATAATTCTCCTTATTAAGATGATCTGTGTGCAACCTAACAGAAGGATTTTGGTGGTGGCAATGGTTTACTTGCTTGTTATAACCTTGCGTACAAGATATTTATGCAATGCGATCAGACAGCCAAACGGCAATCCCCCCGACAACATAAAGGCAATAATCGTTTCACCCCTAAAATAGTATGACCACCCAACAAAAAAAACTGTAGCTCCTAATAAATACCAAGAATACTGCTTGATTAACTGTTTATTCGGGTGCTCAATCCCCAAAAACCCAGTTGGCGCACAGAGGGTGGTAATAAGTCCAATGACCGCATACCACATCAATAAGGTGCCCTGCATTAACTCATCATAGAGATCCAGTAACCAGCCAATCTTAAAGAGCATTCCAGCTGCGCCACCTACCAAGAAGAGATTAACTGCTAATAAAAGGCGCTCGAGTTGCCACTTAAGGGCTAAAAATGTGGTTGTTTGTAGGAGTGCGCCTGCTCCGCCTATAAAAAAAGCAGTTTCCCAGGTATGCGTTATGCGGTAGGTGTATACAAAAAGAACGATGGGGAAAAACTGAATAATTTTTGCTACATATAATTTTGCAATGGTAGAGAATATCATTAAAATCCTTCTTGTCTTTACCAGTACTTTGATTACTCTAGGGTATAAAAGTATTTTAAATTGATCAAAGGTGATTGCATGATTACTACTAAGATTGCCCAAGGTGGCTTGCTTGCCCAAAAAGCTGAATGCTTTTTGATTCCACTCGAACAAGATTTTGCATTTTCTAAGGAACTGCAGGCGATGGCCAAAAAGTTCTTTCCTGATTTACAGCTGTTATTTAAAGAACGCAAATTTACCGGCAAAGCAGGCAGTAGTTTGTTTGTGCCGGTCTCGTATGATAGTTCAATTCTCAACCTTGTTTTTGTAGGTTTGGGAAAACGAGCGAATGATAAACATTTTACCGTTGAACAATATCGCCGCATGATTGGGCGTATGGTTCGCGTTGTTGAGCAGCATAAATATCACTCAATTGCGCTTGAATTGCTGCCTTCTAAAATGTTTGGGGTAACGGCTGAATTTCTTGCGCAACAAACAGCGATTGCGGCGCATATGGCATCCTATCACTGTGATGAATTTTTCTCAGATCCTGAGACAAAAGTACGTCATCCTTTTGAAATCTTTTTGGTGACTTCTAAGGAAGATCAAAAAGGGGCACTTAAAGGAATTGCAGATGGTTTAGTGATTTCTGATGCGGTTAACAAGGCCCGTGAATGGATCGATATGCCACCCGATCGCACAACGCCACTTTTTTTAGCAGACCAAGCACGGGAAATTGCTAAAAAACATAAACTCAAAATCACCGTGTTTGATGAAAAGCAGGTGAATGCGATGGGTATGGGTGGACTTTCTGCCGTTGCGCGTGGTTCTGAACGGGACTGCCAGTTTGTGTTGATGGAATACAAAACAACAAAAAAATCAGCACCAACCGTTGCGTTTGTGGGTAAAGGAATTACGTTTGATTCTGGTGGCTTGAGTTTAAAACCGGCTAATGCCATGGAAACGATGAAGTGTGATATGTCGGGCGCTGCTGCGGTAATTGCTGCTATGCAGGCTATCGCCATATTAAAACCTGATATTAATATTATTGGTGTAACACCGATAACTGAAAACTTGCCGAGTGGTACTGCGATAAAGCCCGGTGATGTTGCTACCTTTTATAATGGTAAAACAGCTGAAATTAAAAATACGGATGCTGAAGGGCGCTTAGTATTAGCTGATGCACTTTCATATGTAGTTAAACACCACAAACCTGATGCAATTGTTGATCTTGCAACGTTAACTGGTGCCTGCGCCGCTGCCCTTGGGCCCTTTTATGCAGGATTAATGAGCCAGAACGAAGATATGATCGATCGGGTGCAAAAGGCGGCCGATCTTTCAGGTGAACGGGTATGGCGCTTGCCGCTCGATAATGATTATAAGCCGGCTATCAAATCAGATATTGCTGATCTGAGTAATATTGGATCACCAAAATATATGGCAGGTACTATCACGGCAGCATTCTTTCTGCAAAACTTTGTCGGCGATGTGCCGTGGGCTCATCTAGATATTGCGGGGGTGGCGTATGGAGTGCCTGATATTAGTTACTATCGCAATGGGGCGACAGGGTTTGGGGTTCGAATACTCGTGGCATTAGCGATGAATTGGAAGTAAAAAAATAGAGTGAATGTGTTGAAAATAAAAAAACTCGGCGTAAAAACCGAGTTTTTTTGTGAGGAAATTTAATAGCCGTCCGTATTTATTTTTGCTCAGTGCCGTTTGCGTGTTCGCGAGCTTGCAACTCATCATGGAGATCAAGCGTAGCTTTAACAATATTCTTATTTGCTTCTTTTGCCATTGTAATGCTACTTGCGATCATAGTTTTCATCATTGGGTCTTGAGGGTTGGCATTGCCAACGGGGAGAATTGTTCCTTTAGTAATTGCACCTTGTTGTCTTCCGAGTTTTTCTGCACAGGCGCGTCGGTGCTGATTGGTTGTTTGGCCCGTTGCAGGTTTCTGTGAAATGCAGCGCAAAAATTTTGCAAATAAATAGGGGCTATAGGTTCGTGCAGCTAACTGTTTAGCCATTTCACTTTGACCTGATTTACTTGATATTGGTTCTGCCGCATCAAATGCCTTTTCAAATGCTTCTTCTGGTGTTTTTGTATCGTTTGCATTGATGTTCGCTATACAAAGCAACAAGGCAAGACT